>Ga0307373_10013557_pt1 | contig 11375 bp, 11 predicted proteins | sample OX2MG_FD_202534 | JGI IMG/M metagenome (GOLD analysis project Ga0307373, IMG submission 202534) | Soil microbial communities from Risofladan, Vaasa, Finland - OX-2 | ecosystem: Environmental > Terrestrial > Soil > Coastal area > Acid sulfate soil | place: Finland: Risofladan, Vaasa | collected... | reverse complement strand
ATCGCGTATCGAGCGTCGGCGGTGGAGTCGGCACTCATCGGCTCGGATGGCTCCGCGACGGCGATCGCCGCGGCCGCGGCTCATGCCGCCGATGGGCAGATCGTCGCGTCGGACATCCATGCCGACCGGACCTACCGGGCCGCGATGGCCGCGATCTACGTGCGGCGTGCGATCGAAGGTGCGCTCGCCGCGCTCGGATGAGCGGCGAACGTCGGACCGTGGTGAGCGTCGCGGATCCGGCGGACGGTTAGCCGAGTCGTGCGCCTTGAACGGGTCATCGCCGGGGAGCCCCCGCCGGTCGGCGTTCCGCTGGCCATCCTGCCGGTGGATGTGCAGGTGGGCGCCGAACGCTGGTCGAAGGGACGCCGCCTGAGCGCGGAGGACCTCGTCCGTCTCACCCGCGATCCGACGGTGCTGCCCGGGGGCGCGATCATCGTTCTCGTTCCCGAGGCGGACGACCTCCACGAGGACGAAGCCGCGGTCCGTCTCGCCACGGCGGTCGCCGGACCGGGCCTGGAACTGCGAGGCCCGGTCCAGAGTCGAGTCGACCTCATCGCCGCGGCGGACGGCGTCGCCCGGATCCGGATCGCGGCGCTCGAGCGGATCGATCGGATCGACCCGCTCGAGGTGTTCACCGTGTTCGATGGCCAGATCGTGCGGCACGGCGATCTGGTGGCGAGCGTCAAGGTTGCACCCCAGCTCGTGGCCGCATCCGCGGTAGCTCTCGGCGAGCGGATCGCGCGGCGGGGCGGCCCGATCGTGCGCGTCGCGTCGTTCCAGCCGCGTCGAGTGGGCGTGCTCGTGAAGGAGTCGGTCCGCGGTCTGGCCCGTGCACGCTTCGAGGCCAGCGTGCGGACGAAGGTCGAGAGCCTGGGTTCGACGATCGCGGAGATCGTCTACGTCGCGGACGACGAGGGTGCCGTCGTTGCCGGCCTCCGACGGCTCCGCGCGCGCAGCGTGGACGTCATCCTCACCGCCGGGGCGCGCAGCACGGATCCATCCGACCCGTGCCTCATCGCGATCGATGCGCTCGGCGGCCGCCTCATCAGGCGCGGTGTCCCTGCCCACCCTGGATCGATGCTCTGGCTTGCCAGGCTCGGGAGGACGTCCATCCTGGGGTTGCCGACGTGCGGGGCATATTCGAAAGCGACGGCGGCCGATCTCGTTCTTCCGCTCCTTCTGGCTGGGGAGCCGGCGTCGCGCGAGATGATCGCCCGGCTCGGCCACGGCGGGATCCTCACCCGGGCGATGCGGTTCCGCTTCCCGCCCTACGCTCGCGAGCTCGATGCACCCGACGGTTGAGCTGCCTCCCGCCGGCAGGTCCCTGCGTCAGGATCCGCTCGCCTGATCGATCGCGTGCGCCGGATCGAGGACGACGGTCGCCAGGAGGGCCCCGAAATAGGCGCGATCGACATCGCCGTCAAGGGTGATCTGATAGATCCGACCGCCAGCGAAGACCATCGCCTCGTAGGTGATGTCGCGGGCGGCGATGGACCCGTCGGCGGGGCTCGGGCAGCCGGCGATGTCGAGGTACCCGGATCGCCCGCCGATCGGCAGCCGCGGAGAACCGGCGATCGCGGCGCGCGAGTCTGCGAGGCACGGCAGGCCGGCTCGATACGGCGGGAAGTACCCGGCCAGCCACTGTTCCTCGGTCTGGCCCGCGGCCAACGGTTGCGAGGCGACGACCAGACGGGCCTCGCCATCCCGCTTGAGCTCGTCGAGGGCCGGATTCCCGATCGGCAGGAATGTGTCTGGAAGCCAGCTCGCGCTGGCCGGCGTGACGGTCCAGCCCGTCGGATAGCGCACCGAGAAGCCGTTCCTCGGGGAGATGAACGTCTCGGCCGGGATCGGAAGGGAGATCGCCGCGGCGGGCGGCGGGGTCGCCGATGCCGGGCTCCGCTCCGGGCTCGGGCTGGTGGCCGGACTCGGACTCGGACTCGGGCTCGTCGCAGCGGACGCCGCCGGTTGGACGATGACGCTCGGGCTGTGGCGAGTGAGGATCGCCAATCCGGTGACGCCGACGGCGATGACGAGGGTGGCGGCGATCGGCATCCCGAGTGCGATTGGCCGCCTGTGCCGCGGTCCCCGGACCGGAACGACGCGGTGGAGCGGTGTCATCCCGGTCTTGCTCCAGGCGCCGCGCCCGAGGTCGAGCTCCAGTGGTTGGCTGCGGTACCCGACCTCATCCGGAGGTCCGTCGCGGAGGGACCGTTCGAGCGTGTCGCGCGGCTCGGTCATCGGACGACGTCCTCCCGCAGGAAGCGGCCACGAAGCGACCTGACGGCTGCGCTCGCGTCGTTGCGAGCGCCGTTCGCGGTGATCCCCATGATCGTCGCGATGCGCTCGTACGGCAGGTCCGCCCGGTAGCGCAGGTAGAGCACGACCCGTTGCCGCGGCGGCAGGCTGTCGACCGCGGCCCATACGGCCATCCGGTCTGCCGGGTCGGCCTCCACCCGCACAGCTGCGGTCGAGAGGCGGTCGGTCAGGGACTTGACGAACCGACCGAGGCGGTGGTGGTCCATCGCGAGTCGGTAGGCGACCCGGAATGCCCAGCCCTCCGGGTCGACGATGACGACCCCTCGGGAGGACTCGGCCCACATCCGCAGGAAGGTCTCCTGGACGGCGTCGTTCGCTTCCTCGTCGTCAAGGCCGAGGCGTCGGCACAGGCCGAACAGATCACGACCCCGTCGCTCGTGGACGTCGGCGACGACGACCGCCTCGAGCGGACCGCGCCCCCGCGCAACGTCGTCCGCCGCCGGTGCGCGATCGGCGAGGAACACCGTCAGGTCCACCGCGCCGCCGCACCCATCAGCGTGGCTGCATGCAATACCGACAGCGGAGGTGAGCGATCTCTTCGAGGTAGTACGTGCCGTCCCAATGGAACAGCCCGACGGCATCGATGGTCACGTGAGCGATCGCATGGAATCCGGCGAGCCTGCCGGTTCCCTCCCAGAACGTGCACATGCCCGTCGACGTGCGGGCCTCGAAGATGCAGTAGCCGCTCGCGCTGTTGCCATGACCGGCGTCCAGCTCGACGTTGCTGCTGAGGAAGTAGGCGTTGGTGAGGACCGGTCCGGTGTACCAGACCTTCGCCCCGACGGGGATCGCCCCGATATTCGAGGCGGCGATCGTGCAGGGGCTGGGGGCGACGCCGGTGAAGGTGCTGCAATCCTTCGTCGCATGGAGGGGGTGGGACGGTGACGACGCCGACACGGGCAGGGCGAGCACGGCCGCTGCAAGTATCGCGCCGGTGATCGCGGCGACACGCTGGATCGAGCGCATTCTCATCCTCCGGCCTCTGGGCTCCGTCGTCATGCAGACGGAGGTCGGGGACCAAACGTACAAGCGCAGCATGACCCTGGGGTACGCAAAAGGCCAGCTATCGCGTTGGACGACACGGATGAGGTTGCGCAGGAGGACCCGGAGCCGCCCTCAGGGCTGCCGATGGACGGCTCCGGCTGCCGTGACCCGACCTCAGAAGTCGTAGAACCCGTCCCAGTGCCACATCGCATCGGGGCTCGACGGGTCGCCGGTCACCGTGACGTCCACGGCGAGGTGGAAGCTCGTCAACCGCCCGGTGCCGTCGCCGAAGGAGCACTTCGCGAGCACCTCTCCGGGGGGCTGGTTCCAGTCGCACACACCGGTCGTGCTCCCGTTCCTCACCGCGATCGTGGGGTACGTCAACCAGTTGTCCCAATCGGTGACGTACGTGACGTCCGTATCTGCCGGGATCCACTTGAAATCGGAGGACACGACCGTGCAGAGGACATCGCTGGCGCACGTCTTGTCCAGGTGGAACGGCTTGGGCGAGGCGGCGAACACCGATGGGACGAGGGTGGCGAAGGCGACGATCATCGCACCCGCCATGAAGATCCTGCGGACCGATCGCATGTGAGATTCTCCATCTATTGGGCCTGGATACCTCACAGACGCGGGCCGGAGGGAAAACGTACAGCGAAGTCGGAAACTGCCCCGCGATGGGCCCAGGTCCAGTGCTTCGGGGTCTGCCGTGTAGACTCGCCGAACGATGAATCACGGCCAACCCGCGAGCGAGCTCTCCGCCCCACCCACGCTGCCCGCCCATTCCATCGACGGCCTCATCGCCGCGTTCCGCGAGCGCGACTATCTGTGCGACCGGTCGCTCGCGACGGCGGTCTTCCTCGGCCTCGAGCTCGGTCGTCCGCTGCTCCTCGAAGGCGAGGCCGGCGTCGGCAAGACGGAGCTTGCCAAGGTCCTCGCCGCGACCCTCGGCGCCCGGCTCATCCGTCTGCAGTGCTACGAGGGGCTCGACGTCGCGAACGCGGTCTACGAGTGGAACTACCCACGCCAGATGCTCGAGATCCGGCTGCGCGAGGCACGCGGCGAGCTCGGCGAGGTCCGTGACATCTTCGGCCCCGAGTTCCTCATCCGGCGGCCGCTCCTCCAGGCACTCGAGTCGCACGACGGCGTCCCGCCGGTCCTGCTCATCGACGAGATCGACCGGGCGGACGAGGAGTTCGAGGCGTACCTGCTCGAGATCCTGTCCGACTTCCAGATCACCGTCCCCGAGCTCGGCACCATCCGGGCCGAACGACCGCCGCGGGTCATCCTCACCTCGAACCGCACTCGCGAGGTGCACGACGCGCTGAAGCGGCGCTGCCTCTACCACTGGATCGACTATCCGTCGCGCGACCGCGAGCTCGCGATCGTCCTGGCCCGGGTGCCCGCGGCGCCGGAGCGCCTGGCGGCGGAGGTCGTGGCGTTCGTCCATCGCCTGCGGGCAGCGGATCTCACGAAGGTACCGGGCGTGGCCGAGACGCTCGACTGGGCCGCCGCCCTCCTCGCCCTCGGCGCCCGCGAGCTGAGGCCGGCACTGGTCGACGAGACGCTCGGCGTCGTCCTCAAGTACGAGGAGGACGTGCGCCGAGTGCGGGGCACGGTCGCCGCGGGCTACCTCGAAGAGATGGCGGCCGGTGCGTGACGTCGCCATGCCGCCGCTTGACGTCGACGGTGGGAGGCTGCTCCGCGAGGCGATCGTCTTCGGCCGGACGCTGCGCGCGAACGGTCTGTCGGTCGATCTCGGGGCCTCGATCGACTTCGTCCGGGCGCTCACCCTGGTCGACCTCGGCGATCGCGAAGAGGTGAAGGCGGCCGGCGCAGCCGTGTTCGTCCGGAACCGCGACGAACGGGCGCCCTACGAGGCCGCCTTCGAGCGGTTCTGGCGGCGCCGCGGCACACCGCTCCCGGGCCAGCCACCGCCGCTGGCCGTGCCCTCGCCGGATGCGGCGGAGGAAGGCGAGGCCGAAGCGGGGGAGGGGGGCCTCGATCGCCCGGCGGACCGGGATCGCCTCGCCCGGGCGATCGGCGAGCCGACGCCGAGTTCCGAGGATGGCGAGGACGGCGAGCCGGCCGATGCGTTCGTCATCGCTCCGGATGCGTACTCGGCCGCCGAGGTCCTGCGCCACCGTGAGTTCGACCGGATGACCGCCGCCGAGCTCCGCGATGCGGAACGCCTCATCGACCTGCTCACCCCGCGACTCGAGACGCGCCCGACCCGGCGCCACGAGCTCCACCATCGCGGGCGCCGCCTCGCACCGCGGGCGATGTTGCGGCGCAATCTCGCCACCGGCGGCGAAGCCCTCGACTGGGTCTGGAGCCGGCCGATCCGGCGGCCACGGCCGGTCGTCGTCATCTGCGACATCAGCGGCTCGATGGAGCGCCAGTCGCGGCTCCTCCTGCGCTTCGTCCAGGCGCTCGCCGCCTCGAACCGCGTCCGCACCGAATCGTTCGTGTTCGGGACGCGGCTCACCCGGGTGACACGGCTCCTCCGTGAACGCGACCGCGACGCCGCCCTGCGACAGGTGGCGGACAGCGTGACCGACTGGGCCGGCGGGACGAGGATCGGCGACAGCTTCCGCGAGTTCAACCAGCGCTGGGCGCGTCGCGTCCTGCGCTCGAGTGGGATCGTCATCGTCATCAGCGACGGTTGGGATCGCGGTGACCCGGCGCTCGTCGCGACCGAGACCGCCCGCCTGCAACGGAACTGCCATCGTCTCATCTGGCTCAATCCTCTCGCCGGCGCGGATGGCTACGAGCCGCTCGCCGCCGGGATGAAGGCGGCTTACCCGTACACGGACGACTTCGTCGCCGCGGGAACGCTTGCCAGCCTCGAACGGCTCGGGGCGCTTCTCGCCCAGGGGTCGGCGCCGGGGACGCGCACGCCCGGCCGACCGCGCCATCTCGGCGTCGGCACGCGAGGCGTCGGCACGCGAGGCGTCGGCGCGCGGCCCGCGAGCTGGCGGCCCGGCGTCCTCGTCGACGGGACGGGCCGCGTTACCCGCCCGCGTCCGATCGCCGATCGCGTACCCGACCGGACCGCTGCCCGTCCGCTGGCCAGCGGCGACGCCTGATGCGCGAGCTCATCGCGACGTTCCAGGCGTGGCGCTCGGAGGGTGCCGACGTGGGACGCGCTGTCGTCATCCGCACGTTCGGCTCCGCACCGCGCCCGGAAGGTGCGGTCCTCCTCGCCAACGCGGACGGTCGTCTGGCCGGCTCAGTGAGCGGAGGCTGCGTCGAGGGTGCCGCGTACGAGGAGATCGAACGGGCTCGCCGCGACGGTCACGCCCGGGTCATCCGCTACGGGATCAGCGACGAGCAGGCGTGGGACGTCGGACTTGCCTGCGGCGGCACGATCGACGTGCTCGTCGAGCCGACCGTGGCGCCCGCGGTCGCCGCCGCCGCGGCCGACATCGCCCATGGCGCCGCGATCGCCACGCCACTGCCGGCGGATTCGCCCGCGGCCGAGTTCGGTCCACACGAACCCGGTGCCGGTGCGCCGCCGGCGGTCCCGATCGTCATCCGCGACGACGGCCGCCTGGCCGATGCCTCCGGCGTGGCCGCCACGACCGGCGATCCGGCTATCGACGCCGAGCTCGTGCGGGCCGGGCTCGAGGCGCTCACCGCGGGGACGTCCCGGACGGTGACGATCGCGGGCGCGCAGTACTTCGTCGAGGCGTTCCCGGTGCGGCCGCGGCTCGTCGTCGTCGGCGCCGTGCAGGTCGCGATCCCGCTCGTCCGGATGGCGCGCGAGCTCGGTTTCGAGACGATCGTCGTCGACGGCCGACCGGCGTTCGCGACGAGGGACCGATTCCCGGACGTCGATCGGCTCGTGGTCGGCTGGCCGGACGAGGTCGCCGATGAGATCGGCCTCGGGCCTGCCGATGCCGTGGCGATCCTCAGTCACGACGTGAAGTTCGACGAGCCGGCGATCATCGAGGCGCTGCGCCGCGGCTGTCGTTATGTCGGTGCGGTCGGTTCGCGACGGACGCAGGCCGACCGGCGCGAGCGGCTGCGCGCCGCCGGCGTGTCGCACGAGGCGCTCGCCCGGCTGCACGGCCCGATCGGCCTCGACCTTGGCGGCCGCGCCCCGGCCGAGACGGCGCTCGCCATCCTCGCCGAGATCGTCGCGGCGCGGCATGGCGGGAGCGGTGCGCCGATGGTGGAGCGAGCATCGGTGACGGCGTGACGGATCCCGCGCGAACGACGGCGGTCGTCCTCGCGGCGGGAGCGGGAACGCGGTTCGGGGGTGGCAAGCTCAGCGCGACGCTCGGCGATCGGCGGATCATCGACCACGTCCTCGACACGCTCGCAGAGGTCGGGTTCGTTGAGACCATCGTCGTCGTCGGCCCCGGCCCGGACGCGCCATCACTCCCGTCAGGTGACGTGCGAGTGGTTGTCAACCCCAGACCGGCGGACGGGCTGTCGAGCTCGCTCCGGATCGGTCTCGCCGCGCTCGCTCCCTCGGCGCAGGCGGTGCTCCTCGTGCTCGGCGACCAGCCGTTCATCCGCCCGACGACGGTCCGCGCGCTCCTCGAGGCGGACGTCCCGGCCGGCCGGTCGGTGGTCGTGCCGCGATACGCCGCCGACAGCGGCTCAAATCCCGTGCTCCTGCTTCGAGACGGCTGGGCGCTCGCCGCGGCCGTCGAGGGTGATCGCGGGCTCGGCTCCGCCATCGCCAACCACCCAGAGCTCGTCGTGGAGGTAACCGTGAACGGTTCGAATCCGGATATCGACACCCGCGCCGACCTTGCGGTCGCCGCGTGGTCCGCGCAGGTTCGGGCGAACCGGGAGCAGGTGGACCGGGTGCGAGAGGTGGGCGACGGCGACTTCTACGCCAGCACGAGCAGCCTGTTCGTCGCCGATCCGCGGCGGGCCGATGCGGACGACCCCACCCTTGCGGCACTCCGCGGCCTGGTCCAGCCCGGGGAGCGTTGGCTCGACATCGGCGCCGGAGCGGGGAGATACGCGCTCCCCATCGCGCTCGCGGTCGGGCCGGCCGGTGAGGTCGTTGCGGTCGAGGCGTCGGCGAGCATGCTCGCCGGGCTGCGAGCCGGGATGGCCGATCACGGGATCGCGAACGTCCGCATAGTTGAAGGTCGCTGGCCGGCGGTCGCGGCGGAGATCCGCGCGTCGTTGAAGGATGGCGCCCGGCCGCCGGTGGATGGCGCCCGACCGCCGGTGGACGCGACACTCATCGCCCACGTCGGCTACGACATCGAGGAGATCGGCCCGTTCCTCGACGCGATGGAGGCCGCCGCCGATCGCCTGTGCGTGGCGATCCTCATGGACCGCACGCCGGCCGCGGCCGCCGAGGCGTTCTGGCCGCTCGTCCACGGCGAGGAGCGGATCCCGCTGCCGGCGCTCGACGCCTTCGTCGGGTTGCTCCGGGCTCGCGGTCGGGAGCCGGAGGTCCGAATCGTCGAGCGGTCCGTGCGCGGGTACGCCGACCGGGCTGCGGCGCTGGCACTGCTGCGTCGCCAGACGTGGGTCGAACCCGATGGAGCGCGCGATCTCCAACTCCAGGCCGCGCTCGACGAACGCCTCGCGGCCCAGCCGGATGGGACGGTCGCGATCGCCAGCGCGCCCAGTCTCGGGGTGGGCCTCGTCACCTGGCGGCCAGGCTGAGCTTGAGGCCGCCACACCAACCCTGGTCCACTTGTCACACCACACCGCGAGATGTGGGGCGTGCTCTGGTGGCGGGCGACCGCGCTACGCCCCACCCTCGCACGCCGGGAGCGATGTGTCGGGGATGTCGCCGACCGTGACGGAGGACGCACCGCCGGCCGTGACCACGACGCTCACCGTCCCGGTGTAGCCGCGTGGCGTCGTGATCGTGACCGCGCCGATGGTCGCGACCCCCGGCGGCGGCGTCGCGCCGGCCGGCGCGAGCACCTCGAGGGCGGTCATGCGGGACGAGGCGCAGGCGGCCACCTCGTGGGAGAGGGCGAAGACGGGGAACTGGGTCCGGTTGTAGACGACCACCGAGAATTGCTCGTCCGCGAGGGTCGGGGCCTGACGGAGCAGCGAGCATCCTGCAAGCGTCACCGCCGTGAGGAGCAGGCCGATCGTGCGCATGTCGAGCACCCCTACAGTGGCCGAACTCTGACGAGATCCTCGTGACGCGGGGCCGGCGCGTCAAGGTCCGCCAGACAGTCGGGTCGAAGGATGGTTGTCGAAGGATGGTTGCTGTCGTTCGGCTCGGCCCGGCCCTGGTCCGCATCGGCTCCTCGCGGCCGCAGATGATGCTCCGGAGCATGAGATTCGCGTTCACCATGCACGGTGAACGTCCCGATCGACGGATCAGGCGCGCGATCATGCACGGTCGCACTGAAATCGATGCTGCACAGCATCGCGGTCCGGTGGCGGGCAGGATCAGGCGCCGCCGGCCGCCGCCTGCCGGCCACCGCGGTCCAGCCGCCGCGGCCGCCGATACTCCCGGGAATGGAATCTCCATCAGTGTGCACGGTGACCGCCCCGATCGACGGATCGGGGGCGCGATCATGCACACTCGCGCTGAAATCGATGCCGGTGAGCATCACGCACCCAACGAACGAGCCGTCCCATCGACACGAGCCGGCCCGACGACAACGAGCCGTTCCGTTCGTTGACGTGCGCATCATGTGGACCTACCATCGCGGCAGTCCCTGCGACTCAGCCGCCCGTCCTGCCGCCCCACCTCGGGGCAGGAGCATCCGGCTCGAGACTCAGGTCGGCTGTGCCGCTCGTGTCCCGTCGGCTCCCGGCGGGTTCAGGTCATCAGCCCCAGGAGGTATGACCCGGTCATGATCCCGTCGGCATTCGAGTACGTCCGGCCGCCGAGTCTCGGCGCCGCGCTGAGGATCCTCCGCGAACGAGAGGGCGAAGCGAAGCTCCTGGCCGGTGGCTACAGCCTGCTGCCGTTGCTCAAGCTGCGGCTCGCCCAGCCGGCGCTCCTCGTCGACCTCCGTGACGTCGACGGACTGGACGGGATCGTCGAGACGGAGACGGAACTGCGGATCGGAGGCCGCGCCACCCACCGCCGGATCCATGAGGACCCCGCGGCCGCGCGCTACTCGATCGTCCACGAGGCCGCGGGCGGGATCGGCGACCCGCAGGTCCGCAACTGGGGGACGATCGGCGGCTCATGCGCCCATGCCGACCCGTCGAGCGATTGGCCGGCCGTGCTCCTCGCGACCCGCGCGACGATCGTGGTCCGCAGCGAAGCCGGCGAGCGGACGATCGCGGCCCGCGACTTCTTCCTCGACACGTTCCAGACGGCGATCGAGCCGACCGAGATCCTCACCGAGATCCGGATCCCGCGGCCGGGTGCCCGCACCGGTGGAACCTACCAGAAGCTCGAGCGCCGGGCCGGCGACTTCGCGACCGTCGGCGTCGCGGCGCGGGTCCAGCTCGGGGCGGACGGCCGCATCGAGAGCGCCGGCATCGGCCTCACCGCCGTCGCCGAGACGCCGTTCGCGGCCACCGACGCCGAGGCGGCGCTCGTCGGCACGGACGGGGGCGACGCTGCGATCGCCGCCGCATCCGCTGCGGCTGCAGCCCAGAGCCGACCCGCCACCGACAGCCACGGACCCGCTGCGTACAAGCGGGCGATGGTCGCCGAGATGACCGCTCGCGCCCTCCGGCTCGCGCTCGCGCGGGCTCGTGGGCAGGCATAGGAGGACCGCGAGATGAGCACCCAGCACATCACCGTCACGGTCAACGGGGGGGCGAGAGAGGCGGATGTCGAACCGCGCCTCCTCCTCGTCCACCTGCTCCGCGACGTCTTCGGCCTGACCGGGACCCACATCGGCTGCGACACGAGCAACTGCGGCGCGTGCACCGTCCTCGTCGACGGCGAGAGCGCCAAGTCGTGCACGATGCTCGCCGTCCAGGCGGACGGCCGCTCCATCGCCACCGTCGAAGGCCTCGCGAGCGGGGCCACCCTCCACGCGCTGCAGCAGGCATTCTGGGACCAGCACGGCCTGCAGTGCGGGTTCTGCACGCCCGGCATGCTCATGCAGGCCTCCTGGCTGCTCGCCCAGAACGCCGACCCGACCGAGCAGGAGATCCGCGAGGGG
>Ga0307373_10013556_pt1 | contig 11375 bp, 12 predicted proteins | sample OX2MG_FD_202534 | JGI IMG/M metagenome (GOLD analysis project Ga0307373, IMG submission 202534) | Soil microbial communities from Risofladan, Vaasa, Finland - OX-2 | ecosystem: Environmental > Terrestrial > Soil > Coastal area > Acid sulfate soil | place: Finland: Risofladan, Vaasa | collected... | reverse complement strand
ACATGTCCTCCGTACCGATACCTGCGAACAAGACGGACGTCCCGAACCAAGTCGGTAAATGATCACGAAACGTCCCGGAACGCAAGCCGGACGGACATCAAGAACAGCTGTGACTACGGTCGGTAAAATCGACGATGACCAGCCGGGTCTTGCAGTTCACCACGCACTCGGCGGCGCGGTGGGCGAGAAGGTCGGCGTTGCCGCGCTCGGGCAGCCCGTAGAAGCGGCAGAGCATCGCGTTCAGGCTCCGCATCGTGGTGTGCGAGGTCAGCCCGAGGTAGGCGACCGGGATCCGCTGCCACGTCCCGCCGCAGGCGCTCACCTGGGGGCCGTGCATCTCGATCTGCTCGCGGTGGAACCAGCGGCCGAACGCCAGCGCGGCGGTGGTCTTGCCCAGGCCGGGCAGCGAGTCCAGCACGGCTGCGGGCCGCACCTTGTCGCCGTCTTGCCGGTTGCTGCCGCAGATCTCCTCCAGCGCCTCGAAGACGGCACCGACCTGCGGGGTGCGGATCGGCCCGAGGTTGGCGTGCCAGACCGCGCGGGCCTGGTCGCAGCGGCGCCGTTCCGGTGCCGGGAGCGCGTCTATCTCCCCGGCGGCCAGCAGCGGCGGCCGGGCCCGGGGCGGGGCCTCGGCCATCGCGAACCAGCCGGACCTGACAGAGGGGTTCCAGTCGCGTTCCTCGACGGTGAACTGCCCGGCGCTGGTCGTCGTATGCGCGGGCGCTGGCGTTGTGGTGGTCCTACCTGGCTGTGTTCGGCCTGGCCTGGGATGCGGTCACGTTGTCGCGGGCCGGCGGGTTCTTGTCGTGGCTGCGGACCGGGGAAGGCCCGCAGGTGACCTCGATCGTGCCGCGCGCGTCCCGGTTCGGCGAGTCGACGATCTCGGCGCGGCTGCGGGCGGTGACGTCCTGCTACCGGTTCCATGAGGGGAACGGGGTGACGCTCGGCGGTGACCTGGTGGGGCTGGTGCACGGTGGCCGCGCGGTCTATAAGCCGATGCTGGAGCACATCGCCCGCCGTCACGGCCGGGAACGCGCGGTGGTGCGGGTCCGCGTGCCGCGGCGGGTGCCGCCGCCGGTGCTGACACCCGCGCAGATCGAGGCGGTGTGCGAGGCGTGCGCATCGTGGGATGCGGTGTGCGGGCAGTATGAGGGCCGGGTGCGGGACCGCCTGCTGTGGGCCTTGCTGGCCGAGACGGGGCTCCGGCTGGGGGAAGCACTGTCGTTGCAGCACCGGGACTGGCACACCGGCCGCGGCGACACCCCGTTCATCGAGGTGGTGCCCCGCGACGGCCTCCCGCACGGCGTCCGGGTCAAGGGGCAGCGGTACCGGCGGCTGTTCATCTCCGATGAGCTGGACCGGCTTTACGGCGAGTACCTGTGGCAGTTGTGCGACGCGGGTGCCGATCTGGCGGTCCCGGATCTGGATGCCTCGCAGGTGTTCGTGAACCTGGCCGGCGGAACCCGGTTCGCGCCGTGGCGCCCGGACAGTGTCTATGCCCTGGTGAGCCGGCTGCGCCGCGACCTGGCGGGCGCCGTCCCGGCGGAGTGGACACCGCACTGGCTCAGGCACTCGCACGCGACAGCGTTGCTGCTGGCCGGGGTGCCGGTGCACGTGGTGTCCCGCCGGCTGGGCCACGCGGACGTGCAGACCACGCTGGAGACGTACGCGCACGTGACCGAGGAAGCCGAGATGCGCCAGCTGGCCGAGTGGCGTGCGCTGGCCGCGCGATGGCGGACCGGGGTTACCTTCGCCGGGCAGGCAGGAGCATGCTCATGACACGGCACCTGAGTGCTGCCGGCGAGCCCGTCACGGCGGGACCCTCCGGGCCGGACGGGCTGTGGGCGCAGGTCCCTGACGGCCTCCGGTCGCCGCGGCTGTCGCCGGACACCGTCCCGGAGGAGTACCGCTCGGCGTTCCGGCATTACGGCGATGGCACTCGCAACAGCCGCGGGCGGACGCCCGTTGACCTCAGCGTGCTTCCCAGCGGGCTGCGCAAGGAGATCACCTGGTGCATGTTCCGTATCGTCGACCTGGGCGGCGTGATCGGGATGAGCACCGCGGGCAACGTGGCGCGGATGCTGGGCGCGGCGGTCACCGCAGGCAACGCCGCGGGCTCATCGCAGGTCTCGCTGCTGGACGCGACCGTTCAAGAATGGTCTGCCCGGATCCGGGCCGCCTACTGCCGGGACACCGGACGGTTCCCCTCGCCGGCCACGATGCGCTGCGTCACGTGTGAGATCCAGCGGTACTTCCGTGTGCTGGAAGCGGCCTATGACACCCGGGAATGGTGGCAGCGGGAGGTGTGGCGGCCGATGGAAGACCCGCGGATCCCGCAGCGGGACCATGAACCGCGAGGACGCGACTCGATCGGCTTCACCCGGTTCACCGCGCCGTGGCTGCGGGCAGGCTTGCAGTGGTTCGGCAAGAGCGTCCTGGAAACCGGCCAGATGGCCTGGTCCACGCTGATGCAGCGGGTCAGCACGATGACGGAGTTCGATGCGTTCCTGGCCGCGCGCGGATCGTTCCCGCCGCATCTGGCCGACGACCCCGCCGCGGTCCGTGCGCTGATGCGCGACTACCTGGCGCACGTCAGCACCCGGCGCGTCGGGCGGGGCGGTCGTGCCGGGGAGCTGATCTCCGTGTCGCAGCGCAAGATCCTGGTGATCTGCGTGGAACAGTTCTATGCCTTCATGCACGATCACGCTGAGGAGGCCGCGGCGGTGCTGGCAGAGCCGGGGTGGCTGCGCCTGGGCCCGCAGCACGCCATGCTCGTCCGGCGCGGCGAACGCCCCCGGCGCCGCTCATCCGGTGAACCCCACCGGATCATCGACGACACCACGATGACCAAGATCATGGCGCAGGCCGGGACGCTGGGCGCCCCGGCCGCCGACGGCGGTTTCGGCGACGAGCAGGCGATGCGGCTGCTGATGCTGGAGGCACGGCTGGGGCGCCGCATCAATGAACTGTGCATGCTGGACCACGACCCCCTGTCCATGCTCGATCACCCCTCAGGCGCTCAGGATGATCCGGGGGCGTTCAGGGCCCGGCTGCGTTATCAGCAGACCAAGATCGACGGCGCACCCGACACCATCCTCGTCGATGCCGAGATCGTCGCGATCATCCGGGCGCAGCAGGAATGGGCTGCCCGGCGTTTCGCCGCCTGCGGGCGGCCCGGCCGCACCCCCCGTTACCTGTTCCTCGCCTCGATGATGAACCGCAACGGCGACCGGCCCTACTCCGCCGCCCAGTTCCGCAAGCTGCTCACCGAACTGGCGGCGCGTTCCGGGATCCGTGACAGCGACGGCCGCGTGATCGACCTGCAGCGGACCCACGCGTTCCGGCACACCGCCGCGACCAGCCTGCTGAACGCGGGAGTCCCGCTGCACGTGGTGCAGCGCTGGCTGGGGCACCTGACCCCGGCGATGACCATGGTCTACGCCCAGACGCTGGCCGAGACCGCCGAAGCCGAGTTCCTGCGCTACCGCAAACTCACCAGCGACGGCCGCGAGACGACGCTGAACCCCGACGACCTCTACGACATGCTGCAGCTGGACCAGCGCACCGACCGGATCCTGCCGCACGGCTACTGCACGCTGCCGCCCCGGCAGAGCTGCGACCGCGGGAACGCCTGCCTGACCTGCGACAAGTTCGTCACCGACGCCACCTTCCTGCCCGAACTGCGCCAGCAGCACCAGCGGACACTCCAGCTGATCGAGATCCGCCAGCAGGCCTTCACCGCCCGCACCGGCACCCCGATGAGCGACGGCAACATCTGGCTGCAAGGCCGCCGCCGCGAAACCGCCGCACTGGAAGCCATCACCGCCGCGCTGGAAGCCGAACCAGGCCACGTCGGCACCAGCGACACGAATCCCGCTGCGGCCGGGCCGCGCGCCGTCCGCGGCGCCGGCGTCGCAGCCCGCACCGACCAGGCCGCGGCCCGCGCCACCGGAAAGAAAGGAACCAACCAGGCATGACCATCCAGCGGCCCGGGAACCTGGAGAACCTCAGAACCGCCGCGGCAGCCCGGACCGCCGCCACGGCCGCCCGCGCCGACGCCGGGCTGCGGGAGATGCTCCGCGCCGGCCAGCCGGTCACCTTCCGCGGCCTGGCCCGCCACGCCGGGGTCTCCCTTGACTTCCTCTACTCCAACACCGCGCTGCGGCAGCGCATCCAGCAGCTCCGCGACCAGCAGCGCACCCAGCCCGGCAGCACCGCACGCCACGACAGCGCCGGCGGCGACCCGGCAGGCGACGCTGGCCCGGAGGCCACCAGCAGCGTGGTGGCCACCCTCACCGCACAGCTAACCGGTATCAAACGCCGTCACCGCGAGGACACCGCCCGGCTGCGCCGCGAACTGGAAGCCGCCCACGGCGAGAACCTCCTCCTGCGCCGCCGCCTCGGCGCAGGCCACGACCCCGGGCCACGAGAAAACTCGTGACAGCACCCTCCGGCGCTGACCCTCTCGGCACCATCCCGCTGTTCGATGTCAAGATCCCGTTGACACCCGCCAGGGCCGCCGCCATCCGCCGGGCCCTGTCCGCGCTCGACGCCATCCCCGCCCAGCGCCGCGAACTCGACCTCCGCGAGCAACAGCTCATCACCGGAGCCCGCGAAGCGGGAGCCACCTGGCAGCAGATCGCCGCCCGGCTCGGCTACAAAGACCGCCAGGCCGCCCAGCAACGCCACCAGGCGCTCACGCGCGCCCTCGCGCCTCCGTCGCGGACGCGTATGCGACAGATCTGACCTGCGAAAATGCAGTGAAAATTTGTTCGAACCAAAGATAACCCGGGACGCCAAGCCGTCGATCCAGGCCCGCGGCCGGATCCATGCGACGCTGCCCGCCGCGCCCGGCCGGCCCGCCCGGGTGGAGCACGAGTACGTCCGCCACGGCGCGCTCGCGCTGCTGGCCGGCCTGGACGTCCATACCGGGCAGGTGTTCGCCTCCACCCCGGGGACCACGGGGATCGTCCCGTTCATGGACCTCGTGGGCCAGGTCATGGAACGCCCGGAGTACAAGAACGCGCCGCGCGTGTTCGTCGTCGTCGGCAACGGCTCGGACCACCGTGGTAAGAAGGCCGCCGGACGGCTCCGCAAGGCGCACCCGAACGCGGTCATGATCCACACCCCGGTCCACGCGTCCTGGCTCAACCAGGTGGAAATCTTCTTCTCGGTCATCCAGAAGAAAGTCGTCTCCCCAAACGATTTCCCCAGCCTGGAGAAACTATCCGAAACCCTGCTCGCCTTCGTGGACCGCTACAACCAGACCGCCAGGCCGTTCAGCTGGAAATACACCGCTGACGACCTCAAGGACCTGCTCCGCCGTATCAGCGAACACGAGAAACAAGACGCCAGGCGGCAAACCGACTTCACGGAGGCCGCCTGACACCCTCCACGAACTTACGGGAGCACCCACTAAGGTGCACGCCCCCGGGCCGTCCCTCTAAGGTGCACGCCCAAGGAGCCCGGCCCTGCACACCCCATACAATAGCCCCCGGAGCGCGGGCCCCATGCAATACGGGCCGACCTGGAGGCCCGTCATCCTCGGCGTCACCATCAGGGTGACGAACACCGGCAAAGCCGCGGGCACGCCATCCTGCACGATCGACGCCTCAGACCCCTCTGCACCTACCACGGAGAGGACGTCGCCACCCTGAACGGGCAGATCCAGCCGGGGCAGTTCAAGGTGTTCGAGGACAACCTCACGATCACCAGCCAGGGGGCTCGGTACGTCACGCAGGTGACCGTGTCCTGCTCGTGAGATAGCGCGGGGCCGGGCCTCATGCTTACGCCGCCGTCACCGGCTCCTGCCCCGTACGGCCTAGCCGATACCACGCGTGGTATTCTCGGGTCATGTGGACGGTCGTGTACCTGCCGGAGGCTGAGCAGGAACTCGGCAAGCTGCCGGACGGCGAGCAAGCCGCCCTGCGCAACGCGGAGCGGAAGCTTGAGGCCATCGGCCCGGCACTCCCCTTCCCGCACAGCAGCGCGGTCCGCACCGCGCCCGGCCTGCGGGAACTGCGGCCCAGAGCGGGCCGCAGCCCATGGCGCGCCTTCTATGGGCAGGTGGGTGAGACCTTCGTCATCGCCGCGGTGGGCCCCGAAGCGCAGAACGACCGCCAGGGATTCGTACGGGCCTGCGAGGCCGCGCTCGCCAGGCTCGCGGAAGTGGAGGGATGACCATCATGGTGAAGCTGTCAGAGCTGCGGACCGCAGCTGAGATCCACGAGCGGTCCATGCGGGATAACTCGGGGTACCGCCGCGAGATCGAGCGCACCCAGCTCGCCAATGACGTGGCCATCAAGGTCATCCGGTACCGCACCGACCACGGCCTGAGCCAGGCGGCCCTCGCCCGGATGCTCGGCATGCGCCAGCCGCACATCGCCCGCCTGGAGGCCGGCGACCACGAGCCATCCGTGGCGACGCTCGCCCGGCTGGCCGACGTGCTGGGCCTGGACTTCAGCCTGGACATCAAGCGGGGCCGCACCAGGCTCCGCCACCCCGTCCGTGGCACCGGCGAGGCTGCGGCCGAGCGCAAGCGCGCCTGAGCGTCGCGGCTGAGAAGACCACACGTAGAACGCCCCGCCAGCCTCCCGGCCGGCGGGGCGTTCCTGTGTTCCCTCTCGCGCCCCGGCTTACGGGGCCTACTCGGCCGGGAGGCCAACGTCGATGACAACCTCTTCGCCGAGGGCGCGCATCGCCGCGGCATAAGGGGCTGTCGTACAGCCAGTCGCGCAGGTCCGCGGCGCTCATGCCCTGGTGCCGCCGGCTGGTTCTGCCGTCGGGTAGTTCATTCGATCCACACCGACGAGGGCATTCCCCAGGTTTGACAGGCGCCCGGCGAGGTTGGGGTGGCCGGGCGGGGTAGCGGTCACCGCCGCACCGCACATGTGTCGCGTTTTCGGTTGCGGCATGCCCAAGAGGTAGCCGTAGTTAGCCTAGTCACGCAATCAGCCAGACTCGGCCGCGAAGCCACTCCCGCTCGCAATGTCCGGCAGCTGGTGGTCGCGATGCCGGATACCTAGGGAGCCGCCCGGCTACCCACCGCAGCGCGAGGCATGGTGCCCCTCCGCGCAGCAGACATCAGGCGACCGCACCCCACGAGGCAACAGTGACAGCCAGCGCCCGGGACCTTGACGTCATCCTCGCGCAGGTTGCGGAGCTGCTTGCCGTCCATCGCATTCCTGCGGCCGAGCGACTCCTCGCAGACCTGCTCACGGACAGCAGCGTGCTGGCTGCGGCCACGCCAGAGCGACGGTGCCGCGTTTACCTTGAGTGGGGATGGATACACGGTGCAACGCAGCGATATCAAACGGCCAGGGAGGCGCTTGGCGCCGCCGTTGCTGCCGCTGAGACATTGCGCCCACGGAACCTGCTGTGCGAGGCCCTGCGCGAGTCCGCCGTCGTCGCCCGATACGAAGGCGACTTCAGCTCGGCCGACACTCTCCTGGAACACTCCGAGCTGATCGCGTGGCAGGAAGGCTATGACCTCGAGCTAGGCCAGGCGCTGTTCCTGCGGGCCACCATCGCCCATCACCGGGGCGCCTTCGCCCACGCCCGTGATCTTCTCCGGCAGGCTGCCGAAGCCGCCGGGAGATGCCCTCCAACCGCCGAAAGCGGGCAGTTGCGGGCAGACATATGCCGCGAGCAGGCCGTGTCGGCGAGAATTGCGCGCGATTACGACGCCGCACGAGGCCTCCTCGCTGAGGCACGCGACCGCTACGAGCGCCTGGGCCGGCGCGTCGGCATGGCCAACGCCGAGCGCGAACTGGGTGCCGTCCTGGAACAGGTCGGCGACGATGCTGGCGCGCGCCGTCACTACCTGAACGCGTTCACCGCCTACCTGCGGACAGGGCGCCAGATCGGTGCCGCGCAGGTCGCCCGCCGGGTCGGGCATCTCGACCTGATCGCGGGCCTCGAGGACCACGCCGCGCTGGCAAGAGCGGGACGCAGATTCGCCCAGGCGCTGCGCCTGGGCGAAGGTGAACCAACCAACGCCGCGCTGACTACCCTCTTTCAAGGACAGCTCGCCCGGCAGCAAGGCGACCTCGACGCCGCGGAACGCCTGCTGGATGAGGCGGTACACAGATATGCCGACCTCGGCGAGGCCCAGGACGTTGCCCGTGACCTCTCACAGGTCGCGCTGGAATACGGCCTGGTCGCCCGGGACCGCGGCGAACGGGCGAAGGCCATCTCGCTGTTCCGCGAGGCCCTCGGCGCGCTGCGGGAGGCCGACGACCCGGGCCCGGCAAGCCTGGCACATTTTCACCTCGCGTTCGAACTCATCCAGGCCGATGAGGTATCGGACGCACTCCAGCACGCGGTGGCGAGCTTCATGCTTAACGAAGCGAACGGGCGGCGGCTGCAGGACCCAGCCGAACGCCGCTCCTTCTACGGCGAGCATCGCGACACCTACGGCCTGGCGATGCACTGCGCTGCCCGGGCACATGACGGCCGTACCGCCTTCACCATTGCCATGGCCGCCCGCTCTGAGGCGCTAGCCGCCTTTGTGCGTGCTGGCGCACGCCTGGCCCCGCAGCTGCAGGGGCTGATCGACGAAATCGCGTTGGCTGCGGCTGAAGCCGAACAACCGGCGGCAGGCCAGCACAGCACGGCAGCGGCCCGGCTGAACGAACTCTACGCTCGCCTGGAACATCAGACGTCGCGCCAGATGCGGCAGACCATGACCGAACGCGGCGCAGACCCGGACGAGATCATCGCGACGCTGCCCGAGGGCGGGCACGCGCTGTTGCTGGATGTCCTGGAGGAGGACGACACCATCTGCAACCGGGTCTGGATATCCCCGGCCGGCGAGATCCAGGTCGACGAGGTGATCTTCCCGGCGCCCGTGCGGCATTTCCTCGACTCTTATCACTACGCGCGTGAAGAGGCCGCCTGGCAGCCGCAACACGATGAACTCGCAGAACTCGGCCGGGCTGTGCTGCCACCGGGGCTTGCAGCGGCCCTCAATTCCGGCGTCAATCCACCACTGATCATCTCGACCGGCAGTCTGCTGGGCCCGGTACCGGTTGCCGCCCTCAGGATCAACGAACGGTACCTGGCCGAGCAGGCGCAGCTGGCGCTTGTCCCATCGATGGCGCTATGGGCCGCAGTGCGAATGCGCCCGGCACGGACGGGCTGCGGAACGCTCGCCTTCCTTGACCCCGGGCTGCCCAGCTCGCAACGGGAAGAGGCAGCGCTACGCGCCGCACTATCACCTGTGCGCCGAGTAGATTCCCGCCAGTTGCGGACAGACCTGGCCGACGCGAGCCAATACGCCGCAGTTGTGATCAGCGCGCACGGAACCCCGCCCGGGGACAGCGAAATGCCCGGCAGCGGCCGCGGAAGGCACGCAGGCCTGGCGCAGGCCCTTGCCCTCGCCGGCGGCGAGCGCCTGACAGCTGCTGAGCTACTCACCTGCCGCCTGCCCGATGCGCTCATCACGCCATCGTGCTGGTCAGCACGCCTCACGGTCCGCGCCGCAGTGGAACCACTCGGGCTGCCCACCGCCGCCCTCGCCGCCGGCGCGCGCTGGGTCCTGGCCGGCACAGTGGACATCGGGGACACCACTACCGCCTCACTCATGAGCGCGTTCTACAAGAGGCTCAGCACAGGTTTCACCCCTGCCGCGGCGCTGCAGCGCGCCCAGGTCAGCTTTCTCCGGCCGCGGCCGCAGACGACACCAGGTACCTGGGCGGGTCTCACCATCGTGGGGGACGGCTTCACCCCGCTCGGCATGCGCAGATAACCGGGAGGACAGGCCGTGGCTGGCGCGGGCAATCTGCTCACGATCGTCGTCGGGGTGCCCGGGCAGGCGGAGGAGGCCGGGGGCGTCCGGCATGCCGACGGGGTCATCGCCTGGCGCGAGGGCGGCCGGGCCGCTTAACCGGCCCGGTCATTCCGCAACTGATGGCCTGTTCAGGCTCATTCACCGTCATAAAGTGGGCAGGTGGTGATAATCGATGATGCCTTGAGCTTCCGGGAGGGGCTGCGCGCCCCCAGTTCTGGGGGTTCTCGCGCGCCCTGGGGCGTCCGCCCGGCCCAGGACGTACCACACCGGTGAGCGCGGTAGTCGCGCGTCCGGGTCGGCTGGATTTGCTCCGCGGGGCCGGGCAGGTCCTGGGGACTTCGCTGGGCCGCCGGGTGCTGGCCACTTATTCTCTCGTGGCTTTTGGCATTGTCTCTGCGATAATCGAGTTCCTGGCGGCTGTTTTCCGTTCGTTCCCGCCGCATCCGGCTATTACCTTCGCGGCCAGCCTGGCTGTCTGCGTGGCGTGGGGCATGATCCGTGCTTACCCAAGGTTTCACCTTCATCGCCGGCTGAGAACCGTGGACGTTACATTAAGCATAGTTGTCGGCGACCTGTTCGCCCAGGACACTCATCTTGCTGTTGGATTCAGTGACACTTTCGACACCTCAGTCGCCGATGACCGCGTCATCCATAGTTCCAGCGTGCAGGGGCAGCTTCTGCGCCGGCTTTATGCCGATAACCAGGACCGGCTCGACCAGCAGCTCGGGGAGGCGCTGAGTGCCATCTCTCCGGTGCGGATGGAGTCCAGGGCGGATAAGCCTTACGGGAAGCTGGCCCGCTACCCGATGGGTACGGTCGCGGTGCTCGGTGAGCCCCGACGCCTGATCTTCGCCATTGCCTATGGCAGCATGGGGAATGACCTGGTGGTGCGGGCCCCGGTGGAAGACCTGTGGTATTGCTTCAATCAGCTGTGGGAGGCCGTGTACCGGAATGGCCAGCGTGGCGCACTGTCCATTCCGCTGATGGGTTCCGGCCTGGCCCGGGTAGACAGCCTTGACCGGGAAAACCTGCTGCGATTGATCTTGCTGTCGTTCGTGGCGTACTCGCGGCTCAGGCTTATCTGCCACGACTTGCGCGTCGTGATCCGTCCTGAAGACGTCGACCGGGTCGACCTGGTCGGCCTCCGGGCCTTTCTGCAGACTCTGTAGCAGTCTTCCACGGCAGTGCCAGGCGGCCCAGCTGCTCGCCCCGCGAGCAGCTGACCTGTCACGCCGGGCACAGGACAACGAAGCCTGCCCAGGCGTAAGGGTGACGATAGACATACGGATGGCTGGCGCTAGCGCGGACGTCCCGCTTGGCTAGCGACAGCGCCCAGGCAGGGTCCGGGCGGCGGCGCGCTCACTTTCCGCCGACCTGTCCGGGCTGGCGGTTTCTTCCGTCACCGCCCACCTTGATGAGTACCTGGACCTCGCTGGTAGGCGGCCATGCCGGCGAATCGTAAGTCTTCGCAAATCCTGTGAGAGGGCATGCCGACAGCCGACGCGGCGGCTCGCGCCCTCGACGCCGGTGACGGTGTTATCTGGGGGTCTTATCCGGATGGCGGGGGCTGTGCCCAGGTGCGGAG
>Ga0307373_10013555_pt1 | contig 11376 bp, 5 predicted proteins | sample OX2MG_FD_202534 | JGI IMG/M metagenome (GOLD analysis project Ga0307373, IMG submission 202534) | Soil microbial communities from Risofladan, Vaasa, Finland - OX-2 | ecosystem: Environmental > Terrestrial > Soil > Coastal area > Acid sulfate soil | place: Finland: Risofladan, Vaasa | collected... | reverse complement strand
AGCGTGCCGGCGATCTGGACGAGTTGGCGTGGTTGGTCGTAGACGTTGCGGTAGCGACCGAGGTAGCAGGGGTCGTGGAAGACGATGGTTTCGGGCGCGGGGGCAGGGGCTAAAGCCCCGTCGCTTTTTTCGGCCTTATCGGCACGACTAAAGTCGTGCCCTGACGCGTGTGGGCCAGCCGGAGCGGAGGTGGAGGCATCAGGGGCTAAAGCCCCACCCCTTTCTGAGCTGCTTTCGGCGGGACTGAAGTCCCGCCCTGACGCGAGGCCCGTTTGATGAGTGTCTGACGCGTTGGGCGCAGGGGCTAAAGCCCCGTCGCTTTTTTCGGCCTTATCGGCACGACTAAAGTCGTGCCCTGTTACAAAGCCCGCGTTGCGGGATGTTGGCTGGAATCTGGGGAGGCGGTCGGCGAAACGAGCCATGAACTCGGTATGATGCTCGATCTCCGGCGGGGTGCCGTATGCCTTCCAGTCCTCCTGGATGGTGCGGACGCAGTGGGGGCAGATGGAGACGATCTTCTTCACCTTGTTCTGGGCCAGGTTTTTGAGGTTCTCTTCGGCCAGCGTTTGAAAGACGAGATCGTTGCCGAGACGGCGCACCGGATCGCCGGTGCACTTCTCCTTTTTGAGCACGCCGTAGCTGGTTCCGAGGTAATTCATGACCTGAGCGAATGCGGTGACGATCTCGCGGCCCTTGGGGTCGTAGCCGCCCATGCAGCCTAGCCAAAGACAATATTCCTGCGTCCCGTCGAAGATGGGGAATTGCTGCTTCTGGATGAACTTGTCGCGCTCGAGGGCGGAGATGCCGAGCGCGTTCGAGCCGCGTTCCAATTGGTTAAATAACTTGGCGCCGTAGTCGTCCTCCCACGTGCCGGTGTTTACGGCGCCGCGGCGGAGGCCGACCATGATGGGGACGTGCTCGATGCCGACCGGGCACTGGAACTCGCATGCGCCGCAGGTGGTGCACTGGAAGACAGCCTTCTGCGAGTTGTACTTGCCGAGAAGCGTTTCCTCCGATGCCGGGCCGGGGCCGTTGAGGTAGGCGCGGACGCCGAGGATGACTTCCTTGGGGTTCAGCTCCTTGCCGGTGTTGGTGGCGGGGCAGTGCTCGGAGCAGCGGCCGCACTCGACGCAGGAGTAGGCCTGGAGGCTGACGAGCTGGGTGAGGTCCTTGCCGGCCACCAGGCCGAAATCCTCGTCTCCGACTAGAGGCGGAATTTTGGAGAAGCCTCCGCGGGAAAGAAAGATGGTGAAGGGACTGAGGAGCAGGTGCAGGTGCTTGGTGTGGGGGACGATGGGGAGAAAGACTAACAGCGTGAGGGTGTGGATCCACCAGAGGGCGCGGGCTGTGGGCGAGGCCTGGGTGGTGAAGAAGGCGGCCAGGTAGGTGACCATCAGGAGGAAGATGAGGCCGGCGATGACGCCGGATTCGATGGAGACCTTTTTGCCCAGCCAGCGGGGGCGGACGAAGAAGCGGCGGACGAAGAGGCCGGCGATGCCGATGGCGCAGGCGAGGGCGAAGACCGCGGCGACGTAGTAGTAAATGCGGCCAATGGAACCGGCGGGATCGAGGAAGCCAAGGCCAAGCGCGCTGGCGCAATGGTTCAGGGTGACCAGGGCGAAGGCGCAGAATCCCCAGAAGACGAAGGCATGGGCGAGGCCGGGCAACGGACGCTGGCGGATGACCTTGGACTGGAACATGACCTCGGCGACGAAATCCCAGATGCGGCGGATGAGGTGGTCGAGGTGAAAATCGGGGTCTTTGCGGGAAGCAAGAATGCGGCTGAGGATGGGGCCGAAGCGGCGCCAGAACAGGGCGAGGGAGGCCGCGGCCACGGCCAGAAAGAGCGCCTTCTCGAGCAGCGAGAAGTGCTGCGGCTCAGCCAGCGTCGCGGAAAGGGCAATCATAGCCAAACCACTCACGATACACGAGCAGGGGACAGAGGGACAAAGGGACGGAGGGACGGAGGGAACAGGGATTAGGGATTAGGGATTAGGGAATCGGTTGCAGTGAGCGCAGGGATGGGCCTCCCTCAGGGGAGGATGCGTGAGAACGCGGAGTAGAGCAGTCGCGAAGAGTTGTGGAGTCCGTTTTTACGACAAAAGCAGCGAGTTAGCGCGGCTTCGCCGCATGGCGAGTTAGCAAGTTCGCGGGGCCGAGGTGAGCTTGGCGGAGCTGAGGCGAGCTTGGCAGGGCTGAGGCGAGCTTGGCAGGGCTGAGGTGAGCTTGGCGGGGCTGAGGCGAGCCAGACTTTCATCTTCGTTTCCTGGCGGCGCTCCGTGCCCTTTCAACGCCTTTTTTTGAAATACGGTCCAGGATTGGCGGCCAGTGTACGGAAACGCGACAGGTGTGATGCAACTCACTAACAAGAGTAGGCCAGGCGTTCCACACTGCTGGGGATCACTCCAGAACGCAAGTAGCGCCCCGCAACGCCGTCTGCATGTGGGGGAGCCATTTTCAGATCGAGGGTCAGCGCATTTTGCCCGAATCGACCGTCATCGAATCCGCAGCCGGCCGGGAACTTGCGGAGGCGCGCGCAGAGCGCAGTGGGGAGACGGGGACTTTCGTGTCTCTGGGCGCCACGGGAAGGGTCCTGTGGGCGCGGCGGCGGTTTGCAGGCTCTATCCTTGGAGGAACCCTGCTGGCATGCCTGATTTATTGCCTGGCGTGGCCGCGGCAGTATGAAGCGAAGTCGCGGGTCGCTCTGCGGCTCGGCCCGGGAACCGGGCTGGACGTGAACGGTCCCGAAATCGGCTACTCAGGCGGGCTATTCAACGAACAATTGCAACTGGAGACGCTGGCCAGCGTATTCCGCAGCGAGCAGCTTGCGTGGCGGTTAATTGAGGAGCAAAAGCTCTACCGTGATCCAGCGTTCGCTCACGGAATCATGCGGCGTTATCCGGACTTTCATCCCGAGTCTCCGGATCCGGACGCGCGCGCGCGGCTGCTGGAGCGGTTCGACCGCTCGCTTGAGACCACGACGATTCCGCGCACGCTGCTGGTGGAGATCCGTTTCCGCAGCCGCAATGCGGCGGTATCGGCTGCGGTGGTGAACGCATTGATCAAGGATTACCAGGACGAGGAGACGGAGACCCGCATTCTGGCCACGGCGCAGGCTTCAGGATGGATGGAGCAGCAGTTGAAGGTGCTGAAGACGCGCTCGGATGAGGATGAGGAGCGGCTGGACGTCTTCCAGAAGAAGCATGGCTTGCTGATCACTCCGGAAGAGCTTGCAAATGGCAGGCCCGGTGCCGCGGACCACACTGTGCCTCTGCACGAAGTGGATGAGGCGGCAAGCGACCTGGCAGCAGCCAGCTCCGAGCGGATTCTGCGGGAAGCGGAGTATCGCGCGGCCATGGATGGAGATCCGGAAGCGGTGCTTGCCTCCGATCCGCGCATGGAGGCGGAGAGCGGCGGAATTTCTGCGGCGGCGTTCCGGGAGCTGCACGCGCGGAAGACGGCATTGCAGCAGGAGCAGGCGCAGCTTGCGCCGGAGCACGGGCCGAACTTTCCGCGTTCGGTGGAGATTCGCGAGCAGATTGAGGACCTGGACAGGCAATTGCAGGCCGAGGATGGAAAGCTGCGGAACCGCTTCCAGAGCGCGTGGAAAACGGCGCTAGACCGGGAAACCCTTCTGCGCAAGAACCTGGACGAGCGCACCGGCGAGGGGCAGGAAGCGAATGCCGCCGCAGGGAGGTTCGAACTGATGCGGGGCGAGGCGGAAGCCAGCCGCGAGCTTTATCTGCGCATGGAGGAGAAAGTGGCAGCCGCGAAGCTGGCCGCGGGCGCGCACGGGTCCGAGTTCTGGGTCGTGGATCCCGCGCAGCCGCCGTTCAAGCCTGTCGTCCCCGATCCGCCGCTGGACTTTGCCATAGCGCTTTTTACCGGGTTCTGGCTGGCGGTTGGAGGCGCATTCCTGATGGAGAACCTGCGTCCCTCGACGAAGGGGGCTGTGGTGCTGGTTTGCGCGGCACTGATGGGTGGCCACGCAGCGTGGTCGCAGGCGCCCACTCCGAACACTTCGGGGCTGCCCACGGGTGTGGCAAAGATCCCCCAGAGCACGGTGTCGCGACCTGCTCCCAATCCCAACACCGCGCCGCTGGTGTGGAATGCGGGGGCGCTGGGGGCGGCGCCGGCCGATGGACGGGTGGGAGAGGCACGATTGCCGGGCCCGATCGTTCCCGGCGACGTGCTGGAGGTGAGCGAATACCATACACCGGAGTTTCACTCCACGGTGCGCGTCTCGGCAGAAGGCGCGGTGTTGCTGCCCATGATCGGCGAGGTCAAGGTGATCGGATTGGATGAGACGGGAGCTTCGCGAACCATCGCAGACGCGCTGGTGGCCAAGGGGATTCTGCTGCATCCGCAGATCGGAGTTCTGCTGACCGCGATTGTGGGACAGGATGTGACGGTGGCCGGCGAGGTGGCGCGGCCTGGGGTGTATCCCTACGGGGTGCACCATCGGCTGCTGGATCTGATTTCCGCGGCCTCCGGCCTGAGCCCGGTGGCGGGAAGCGTGGTTCGCATTGAGCACCGCGATGAGACGCAAAAGCCGGAGCTGATCGCGCTGAGAGACGTGATGGGAGGCGGAGCAGGGCGAAATCCCGAACTCCGGCCGGGAGACCTGGTGGAAGTGAGCCGCGCGGGGGTGGTGTACGTGGTGGGCGATGTGATCCGGCCGGGAGGATTCACCTTGGAGCCGGCGCAGCCCATGACGGTTCTCGAGGCGGTCTCGCTGGCCTGGGGACCCACGCAAAACGCGATCCTGAACAAGGTCCTGCTGATCCACGAGGAGAATGGCAATCGCGCGGTAACCACGATCAACCTGAAACGGATGCTGCACGGGCTCGATCCGGACATGCCCATCGGGGAGCGCGACATTCTGTTTGTGCCCGACTCCGCGGTGAAGAACCTTTGGAACCGCAGCCTGGAGGCGGTGGTGCAGTCGGCCGCCGGGGTGAGCATCTACGCGGGACTGGTTTACTCGCAGAGGTTCTGAATCATGCGCAAGCTGACATGGTGGCTGCTTCTGGGGCTGACGTTCAGCATTCCGTGGGAATATTCGCTGGAACTGGGGCCTCCGTTCGGCAATGTGTCGCGCATTCTGGGCGTTGCGGTGCTGCTGGCCCTGGTGCCCGCGGTTCTCCAGGCCGGCCGCGTGCGCAGGTTGCACGCGCTGCACTGGCTGGTGCTGGCGCTGCTGGCGTGGTTCGCGGTTTCGTATTTCTGGAGCGTCGATCCCGATGCCACCGTGGTGCGGGTTCGCGGGTACATGCAGGTGACCATGATTGCGTGGTTTGTGTGGGAGCTGGCCGAAACGCCCGAGGATCTTCGCGACCTGCTCCGCTCCTATGTGGCGGGATGCTGCGTGCTCGCCGTCCTGACCATTGCCAACTTTGCGTTGTCCGACGCAGCGGCCCAGATTCGTTTTGCCGCCGAAGGGCAGGATCCCAACGAAGTTGCGCGGTTCCTCGACCTTGGTTTCCCCCTGGGTGCGCTGCTGGTGAGTGCCGGCTCGCGATGGAGGGATAAGTTTCTCGCGATCGGTTACGTGCCCCTGGGGCTTTTGAGTGTGCTGTTGACGGCGTCGCGCACGGGCCTGATCGCCTCGCTGATTGCGCTGGGCGGCTGCGGGTTCATGCTGGCCCGAAGCCGGCGGTCACGAGCGATTTTGGCACTGGCGGCTCCGGTCGTGCTTGTGACGTTTTTATACGTAGTTCCGGAGGGTACGATCTCCCGTATTCTTTCTATTTACGAGGAACTTACGTTAGGAAATCTAAACCAACGCTTGAATATCTGGGCGGCGGGATGGCGGGCCTTCGCCCAAGCTCCTTTCGTGGGTGCGGGCGCCGGAACTTTTCTTAGCGCCGCTCATCTTCCGCTGGGCGCCACGGCTCATAACACCGCCCTTGCGGTTGCCGTCGAAGGTGGAATCGTGGCACTGGCGGCAGCGGCGGCCATTGTGGTTTTGGCCGTGGGTTCAGTCCTGGCCATGTGGGGAAATATGCGGCTGGGGCTGGGTACTGCGTTCCTGGTGTGGATGGTCGTCGCCATGGTTCTTTCCGTCCAGGAGAATCGGTCGACATGGCTCCTGCTGGGGATCATTGTGACCGCCAGCCGGCTCTCAGGGGGGAAACCGGAAGAGTTTGCAAGGGAATTTTCGGAACCGCGAAGGACAAACGTGTGCAGTTCCGTGGCCCTTGCTTCGGAGTAATGGCATGGCGGAGAGCGTGATGGCTGTGCGCGCCACAACGGACCGCCGCGCGACGCGTGCGGTCGTCGTAATGGTGCTGGCAGCGATAGCCGTGAAGCTGGCGGCCACCGGCAAGGAGTCGATGGTGGCCGCGCTCTACGGCCGCTCCGACGCCATGGACGCGTTTCTGGCGGCGTTTCTCATCCCCAACCTGCTGATCAATGTGGTTGCGGAGTCGATGAACCAGTCGCTGATTCCGACTCTGATCCGGGTGCGGATGCGGGAGGGCCGCCAACGCGCGCAGGAGTTGCTGTCCAGCTCGACGATGGCAATTTGCGCGCTGCTGGCCGGAACCGGGCTGGTAATGGCGGCTGGTGCCCGCGCATTTTTTCCGCTGCTTGCGTCCAACTTTTCTCAGCCCAAGCTGGAACTCGCCGTCCGCTTGTTTTACGTGCTGGTGCCGTGTGTGGTGCTGGGCGGAATCGCCAGCCATTGCACGGCGGTGCTGAACGCGGAAGGGCGATTCGCGTTTCCGGCGCTGGCTCCGGCGGTGATTCCGATGGCGATCATGGCGGGCACGCTGGGATTCCACGGGCGGCTGGGAATCTGGGCGCTGGCCTGGTCCACGGTGCTGGGCGTGGCTTTGCACGCGGGCTGGATGGTGGCATCGCTTCCCGGGTGCGGCTATAGCCTGAGCCTCCGCTGGCATGGCTGGACAGAACCGGCGCGGGAGGTGGCGCGACAGTACGGGCCGGCGCTGCTGAGCGCCGTGGTGGCTTCAGGCGGGCTGCTGGTGGACCAGGCAATGGCCGCCATGCTGCCCGCCGGCAGCCTTTCCGCGCTGGTATTTGCGGGACGATTCGTCAGTGTAGCGGTAAGTTTGCCGGCGGGCGCGGTGTCTTCCGCGCTGGCGCCCCATCTTTCAGAACTTGCGGCTTTGCGAGACTGGCAGGGCTGCCGCGCGGCCCTGCGCAAGTGGGCTGGGCGCACCGCGCTCATTTCCGTGGCGATGACCGCCGCGCTGATTGCCGTGTCGCCCCAGCTTGTGCGCGCAGTTCTCCAGCATGGCGTCTTCTCCAGCCGCGACACCGGCGTGGTCTCCACCGTGCTGATCATGTACGCGCTCCAAATACCGTTCTTTGTTGTCAGCCGGGTGCCCTTCCGGATGATTGTGGCGTTGCGCAGGATCGATCTGGTGTTTTATTGCGGCGCGATCAACCTGGCGCTGGACGTAGTGCTCAACCTGGTGCTGATGCGCTGGATGGGGGTGGCTGGAATTGCGCTGGCGACTTCCTTGTGGACGATGAGCACCTTTGGATTCCTGTGGTTCTGGGCTTTGCGGCTGCTGAAGAGAGCGGAGCGCGAAGAACGGATTTCGCACTGATGGCATGCGCTTTTCGAGAACAGTTGTGGGGTCAGATCGCGGCGAAAAGGCGTAGGGGCTATCGATTGCTGCATAAGAAATGTCCTTGCGCCGTCCTACGGGACTCCGCGCGGGAATTTGGGTATCCGTTTCTCCACGCTCTCCACCTCACGGCGAGGACCCGTCAAGGGACTTTCAAGGATAAGAGCAGCAAGTTAGCGTCGTACCCACACCTTCGGTGCGGGTTCCCAGCGACATGGCAAGTTAGCAAGTTCGCGGATGCGGTGAGTTCTCACGCAGGCACTAAAGCCCGAACCTAATGGTGGTACTTGCAGGTGCTACTTACGGGCGCTGATGCCGCAGGAGCAGGTTTGTGTAGAGCTGTTCCCAGCGGTCCAGCACGGACTCGAGGCCGAATTGTTGCTCGATTCTGTGGCGTGCGTTGAGGCCCATCGAGAGCCGGCTTGCGGGCGGCATCTGCATCATCCGGTGCATGGCGCCGCCGACGGAGGCCGCATCGCCGGGGCGGCACAGAAATCCGGTCTCGCCGTCGACCACAATTTCTTTTGAGCCGGGCACGCCGGTAGCGATCGACGGCAGGGCGCAGGCTCCGGCCTCAAGGAGGCACATGGGCAGGCCCTCCCAGCGCGAGATCAAGGCGAAAGCGTCGGCTGCCTGCATCCAGCCCATCACATCCGGAGTGAACCCGAGGAACAACACGCGGGAGTCGATGGCAAGCCTGCGGCATCGGTTTAGCAGTTCGGATTCGAGCGAGCCGGCCCCGGCAATCACCAGGTAAGCATTCTGGGGAAGGCGGGCGAAGGCCTCGAGCAACGTCTCGTAATCCTTCACCGGTTCCAGCCGTCCTGCTGCAAGCCACACAAAGCGGTCTGCGAGGCCCATTTTTGCGCGCAAGCGAGCTCCCGCTGCCTTGTCGGGACTCCATCTTGCGACGTCGATGCCATTGGGAACGATCGCCATTTGCGCCGCCGGATTCATGTGCGCGGAAAGGCAGGCGTCGGCCACCGGGGCGCTTACCGCGGTCATCGAATCCGTGAGTCTGGAGGTGATGCGGTATAGATAACGCCTCGCAGCGGAGCCGGTTGAGACCGTGTGGGCGGTGTCCACCACAACCGGCACCGGCGCCAGCAGCCGGGCCACCCGCGCCATCCAGGCGCCGTGGGGAAGATGGGCATGCAAGACGTCGGGGGTGTTTCGATGCAGCCATCGGCGCATGCGCAGCCATCCCCGCGGGTCAGCCAGCCCCTTGCGCATGGCGAGAGAAAGAAAGCTCACGCCTGCGGCTTCCAGCTCGCGCCGGGCCTCGCCGCCCTCTCCGGATAGCGCGATCAGCGATACTCTCCACCCCCTGGGGACGAGGCCCCCGGCGACCAGGATTGCCTGCCGTTCCGCGCCTCCGATGCGGTCGACCCCGGGGATCACAAAGGCGACGTGCTTCACGGCGCGCCCGCCAGAGTGCTGTCGATGAGGGCTTCAAAGCGGGGAATGGCGCGCTCGGCGCGGAATTCCTCAATCCAGGGATGCCGGAAGCGTTCGCCCGGTCTGAGCGCATTCAAGGCGCAGGCGATGGCCCGCACCAGGGCAGCGGCGGAGATGTCATCGGCCAGCCATATGCCTTCCTTGCCCGCAAGCAGCTCGGGCAAGCCGCCATGCGCAGGCGTGGCGACAATGGGCAGCCCCGCCGCCGCGGCCTCCAGCAGCGCATTCGGCACCCCCTCCCGCAATGAGGACAGCACAAAGACCGTGGCTCCGGGAAACCAGGCTTGCGGTTCCGGAACATGCCCGGCGAAGCGCACCGATCTTTCCAAGGCAAGCCTTCTGGTGAGCGCCCGCAGGTGTTCCTCCTCGCGCCCTGTGCCCAGGATCGCCAAATCGGCGAATCGATATTCATATCGCAGCAGCGCCGTTGCCTGGAGCAGCAGGTCAAAGCCTTTCTCCGGCGCCAGTCTTCCCACGGCCAGCAGGTGGGGGTTCGGCCCGCGCCAAGTTGGGAGGCTGGCCTGTGACCGCGATCGAATTGTTTTCAGGTCCACGGGGTTCGGCAGCACATGGATATTTGCCGTCCATCGCGCCGTGCGTGCTACCTCACCGGCCATGATGCCCGACTGGCAGATCACCGCATCGGCGCGGCGGTAGAGCGCGCGGTAAAGCAAGGTGGATAGCACGCCGGCATCGCCGGCTCGCGGAGCGCTGTTCTGCCGCACCAGCACGCGCGTCTGCCGCGGAAAAAACGGCCGGAGAAGAAGCACCGCGAGGTTGAGGTGCGCCATGCCGCAGAGCAGCACGTCAGGATGCAGCTTCCTAACCAGCCGCAGGACCCGCAGCATGCCGTATCGAGTCCGGCGGGCTCCCAGTGCATGCACCGTAACCTCGCGTGGCAGGGCAATGCCCGCCGAGTTGCCGGCAGTCACAAGAGCAAGATGCACCCGGTACTTATTGGGGTCGAGCCTTTCTGCCAGCAGCGCCGCGATTCGTTCCGCACCGCCTCCGCCAAGGTGCGGGATCAGGAGCAGTATTGTGGCACGCTGGTTCACGGTGAGTGGTACAAGAGTAACCAAACGGCAAACCAACTCACGTGATTTCTGTCACATGCCCCATTGTGCAGAATTGATACAGTTCTATAAATTCCTTAATTTGTCCCGGCGGGGAGCCTGGGAGAAAACTGGGTCCGACCTGATGGGTACTCTGGAAGCATGTCCGCCAGTGCCGCTCGTACGGTTCGGCGGATTTGAACGGCCGCGGGTTGTCGTGGGTGTCACCCATCCACAAACATGCCTTGTACTCCGCGGCCGATTGAGGGCCATGCGTGAGGCCGGTCTCTCGGTTGTGCTTATCGCAGGAGCGGGATCGCTGGCGGAGCGGATCGCAACGCAAGAAGGCGTTGAATTACTGACCATTCCCATGAAGCGCGGTATTTCGCCGCTATTCGATTTTGTCTCGTTGTGGCGCCTCTGCGCCGCACTCCGCCGCCTTCGACCGGTTCTGGCAGAATTCAGCACGCCCAAAGCGGGACTTCTCGGCAACATTGCCGGTCTCCTCTGCCGGGTTCCGGTGCGCGTTTACGTGCTTCGCGGACTTCGCCTGGAGACTGCCTCGGGATGGCACCGGCGGGTTCTCCTGATTACTGAGCGCCTCGCCGCCGCATGTTGTCACCACGTGGTGTGCAACAGCGAGAGCCTGCGTGCCGAAGCTCTTGCGCTGGGCATGGCGCCAGCACGCAAGCTTGTCCTGATCGGCAATGGGAGCAGTGGAGGCGTGGACGTGCAGCGCTTTGCACCTGCGGCGGAAGAAGGCACGGCGCGAATGCGCGCCCGGCTGGGCATTGCCGCGCATGAGCCGGTGATTGGGTATGTGGGCCGGCTGACCCGCGACAAGGGCATTCCCGAGCTGCTGCGCGCTTTCGAGCGGATTCTGGCGAATTCTCCCCAGGCCTGGCTCCTTCTGGTGGGATGGTTCGACGATTCAGACGACGCCCTGAGCCCGGTGCAGCGTGCGTGGATCGATGCTCATCCGCGGATTCTCGCAACCGGCTTCGTCCCTGACACCGCGCCCTTTTACCACGCCATGGACGTGCTGGTCCTGCCTACGTGGCGGGAGGGACTGCCCAACGCAGCCCTGGAAGCCGCGGCGAGCGGCCTGCCGGTCGTCTCCACGCAGGTAACCGGGGCGCGCGATGCCGTTCTCGACAACCACACCGGCCTGCTGGTGCAGCCGGGCGATCCCGGGGCTCTGGCGGGGGCGGTGGAGCAGCTTCTGGGATCTCCCGGATTGTGCCGGCAGATGGGGAAAGCAGGCCGCG
>Ga0307373_10013554_pt1 | contig 11377 bp, 15 predicted proteins | sample OX2MG_FD_202534 | JGI IMG/M metagenome (GOLD analysis project Ga0307373, IMG submission 202534) | Soil microbial communities from Risofladan, Vaasa, Finland - OX-2 | ecosystem: Environmental > Terrestrial > Soil > Coastal area > Acid sulfate soil | place: Finland: Risofladan, Vaasa | collected... | reverse complement strand
TTTCGCGATACAGACGGCGAACGGGATTCGTTATACGCGCGACGGCTCGTTTCGACGGTCGGCGGCGGGGACGCTGGAGACGAGTGCGGGCGAGCCGGTGCTCGACATCAATCAGAAGAGCATTACAATTCCGAGCGGTGCGGTGCATGTGGGACCGGATGGAAGCATCTCCGTGACGACGCAGGATGGAAACGCCATTGTGGGGCAGGTGGGCATCTTCGACTTCAGCGATCGGTCAGCGCTCGAAGCCGAGGGGACGAACCGTTTTTCGGCAGATGGTGCAAAGCCGGTCGCGGCGAAGGCATCGGTGGTGCAGGGCTCGGTCGAAGGATCGAACGAGGATGCGATTCACGGCACCATGCAGATGGTGCTGGTGCAGCGACAGGCAGAGATGATGCAGAAGGCGTTGAGCGTCTTCGACAACAGCTTCGACAAGGTTGCGGCGGAGGACCTGCCGCGGGTCTGATACGAACGGCCAGGTGCTCATGGAGGCCTGCCCAAACTGAAGGGAATGGAGTAGACGATGATTCGAGCTTTGTATACGGCGGCGAGCGGCATGAGCGCGCAACAGGCAAACCTGGACACGGTGGCGAACAATCTCGCCAACTCGGCGACGGCTGGATTTCGCGAGCGGCGGTTGCAGTTCGAGGACATGATCTACCAGAACGTGATCGTGCCGGGGTCGGCGGAGAGCCCGCAGACGGACTCGGCAGGGCTGCAGATCGGACTGGGAACGAAGTCGTCGGCGAGCGAGGTCATCATGACGCAGGGAGACTTCAACTCGACCGGGAACCCGATGGATCTGGCGATCCAGGGCGGCGGATTTTTTCAGGTTTCGCGGCCGGATGGAACGATCGCATACACGCGAGCCGGAAGTTTTCACCGCAGTAACCAGGGAACCATGGTGACGGCTGATGGAGATACGGTGCTACCGGCGATTACGATTCCGTCGAATGCGACCAACATCACGATCTCGCCGTATGGAATTGTGACGGCGACGATTCCGGGGCAGGCTGTGGCGGCGCAACTGGGGACGATCCAGTTAGCGACGTTCGTGAACCCGGGCGGTCTGAATTCGATTGGCGGGAATTTGCTGATGCCGACTGACTCTTCCGGCAATGCGATCACGGACACTCCGGGTGGGACCAGTGGAATGGGGATGTTGCAGCAAGGCGGGCTGGAGAACTCGAACGTCGATGTGGTGGCGGAATTTGTGCAGATGATTCTGGCGCAGCGCGCGTATGAGAGCAACTCCAAGGTCGTGCATGTGGCCGACGATATGTACTCACAGATCAACGGCATGATTCGATAGGTGCGCTATGGGGAACTGGTTCTATTCGCGTAGATGGATTTCATGGTGCTTGATTCCCCTGGCGGGTTTGCAGGGAGCGACTGCCTTTGCGGCGGGTTGCGCTGGAACGCCCGCAGCCGCGGTGAAGTTGGCTGGAGCGAAGGCTGCGCCTTCGTCGATGCCGGACGATAAGGGCTATCGCGTGGCCAGCGTTCGCTGGGACCCGGTGATGCAGCAGCGTTGGGCGACGATCGTGAGCTGCGGTCATCCTGAGTGGCCTGGGGTTTCGCTTCGCGCGGGCGGAACAATCGATGCACCGCGTGGATCGAGCACGCAGGCTCGTGTGGAGCGCTCTCCGCTGGTTCGCGCCGGCGATGTCGTGGAGGTTTGGCGGCAGGAAGATCTTCTGCGGATCGAAGTGAGCGGAGTTGCCGAGCAGAGCGGCAGCGTGGGCGAGACGATTCGAGTGCGTTTGCTGCGACGCGCGGGCAGTAATCAATCCGTGGAAGAGCAGTTCAACGGCGTGGTTCGTGGACGGGCCGATGTGGAGATGCAGCCATGACGGATTCCATGCAGATTGGGTGGGGGATGAAGCGCAAGGATTGGTCAGGAGCGGGAGCAACTCCGGCGATTGCAACTCCGATGACTCCGCGGGCGCCACGGAACGGGGGAATGGGGCCATTTGTTGCGGGGGTGATTGGCGTGCTGCTCCTGTTGATGGCTGCCTGTTCGCTCCATGCACAGATCAACGCGATCAAGAAAGCGATGGCGCCGAAGCCGAGCGTTGCCGAGACGTCGCTCGACTCTTATCTGGAACGGGTACGCACGGCGAACTCGAATGTGCTGCCGACGCCGGGCTCGATCTGGACGGACAATGGGCGTCTGACCCGCATGAATACAGATGTTCGCGCGATGCGGCCCCATGACCTGATCTCGGTTGTGGTGGAGGAGAATCTCGCCGCGTCGACCGACGGAACGGTAAAAAATACGCGTGCTTCGAATGCGAACTCGGGCATCTCGGGATTGATTGGAACGCTTCATGCAGGCAATGCGCTTCAGAACTTAATCAATATGAACGCGGCCGCAGGCTTGAGTGCGCAGGGAGCGAGCGCGACCAATTCGAGTTTGAGCACGGTGTTCGGCGGCCAGGTGATGGCGGTGCTTCCGAATGGAGTTCTTGTGATCGAAGCGGCCCGGCAGGTCGAGTTCAGCCAGCAGACGCAGACGATTGTTCTGCATGGGCTGGTGCGGCCTGAGGACATCTCTCAACAGAACCAGGTGCTTTCGACTGCGATTTCGAGCCTTGAGCTTGAGGTCCGCGGGAAGGGCATCGTCAACGATTACACCCATCGCCAGAATGCGCTCGTCCGGCTTCTGCAACAGATCTTGATCTTCTAAGTGGATACGCCATGATCGTACGAGTGAATCAATTGAAAGTTCAGTCAATGCCGGCAAGAAAAATCGCTTGCCGTGGTCTGATGTTGGTGGGCATGTTCGCATTGACGCTACACGGATTTGCCGTCGATGCAGGGGAGGCGCCGCAGAGAGAGGCGCGCGTGAAAGACATTGCCTCGATTGAGGGCATCCGCGACAATCAACTGGTTGGCTATGGCATCGTGGTGGGTTTGCAGGGGACGGGCGACAGCCAGCAGACAACCTTTCCGGCCCAGACGCTGGCGGCGACGTTGCTGCGCATGGGAGTCAGCGTGCCGGCGGCGGCGATCCGGGTGCAGAACCTTGCGGCTGTATTTGTGGAAGCGACACTGCCTCCATTTGCGCAGCCTGGAACGAAGCTGGACGTGACCGTCTCCTCCGCGGGGGACGCGAGGAGCCTTGAGGGAGGCTTGCTGCTGATGACTCCGCTCTATGGCGCTGATGGCAAGATCTACGCGCAGGGTCAGGGGCCGCTGGTGGTTGGCGGCTACTCGGTCAGCGTGAATGGAAATACGAAACAGTACAACCACCCCAATACGGCGCGGGTTCCTTATGGCGCAATTGTGGAGCGGGGCGTGCCTCTTGATCTGGCGGGGCGCAACAAGTTTTCGTTGCTGCTGAACGATGAGGATTTTCGGACGGCCGAGGCCGTTTCGCAAGCGATCAATCGTGAGTTGGGCAGGCAAGCTGCTCATGCACTCGACAGCAGGCAGATCGATCTCTCGGTGATGCACGGAGAGGATGTACCGGAGTTCCTGGCGCAGGTGGAATCGGTTCAGGTGCCCGTCTTTCCGCGGGCAAAGGTGGTGGTGAATGAACGGACGGGAACGGTGGTCATCGGAGGAACGGTGGTGCTGCAGCCGGTGTCGATCCTGCACGGCGGTCTGGCTATCAACGTGGTGAGCCAGTTCGAGGTATCGCAGCCAAATGCCTTCTCGTCTGGAGGCACAAGCCAGGTGGTGCAGCAGACGAGTATCACCGCGCGGGACAAGCCGGTGAACCGCATCGAGTTGAAGCAGGGGGCGACGGTAGACGACCTGGTGCGCAGCCTGCAGACGATTGGCGCTTCGGCGCGGGATGTGATCTCGATTCTGCAGGCGATGAAGTCCGCGGGTGCCTTGGAGGCGGAGATTGTGGTGCTATGAGAATTGATGCGACGATAGCGAGTAGCGCTCCTGCTGCAACTGACGGAGCTAAGAATCCGAAGCTGGTCAACGCTGCGCAGCAGTTTGAATCGATGATGCTGCAGGAGATGTTGAAGCCGATGCGCTCCGGCGAAGATAGCTGGGGTGGGGATGACGAGAAGAGCAGCGATAGTTCGATGGACACGATCAGCAGCTTTGGTACCGAGGCGGTGGCCACGGCGATATCGAAGGGCGGAGGACTCGGGATTGCCAGGCAGGTGATTCAGCAGGTCACACAGGAGCATCAGCGGGAGACGCAAAAAGCGTCGCACGGTACTAAAGTTTAGTGAGACTGCGCCGATAGATTCAAGTAGACGGAGGAACACATGAGTTACACAAACGGAATCGGAAACCTGCAGCAGGCGCTTAGCTCGATTGCGCCGACGCAGCCGGCGTCCCAGACAACGGAATCGACCGCGACTTCGCAGCAGCGCAATGCAGCGGCTGCTCCAGCGAAGCAGGCTGACCAGACGAACCTCAGCTCCGCCGGTGGCGTGATTGCCCATGCGCTTGAGGGCTCGGATGTGCGGTCAGACAAGGTTGCGGCCTTGCAGAGCGTAATTGCCTCGGGAAACTACAACGTCTCCTCGTCGGATGTGGCGGGCAAGATGATCGACTCTCTGCTGGAGTAGAGATGACGATCGAACAGGCGCTCGGGGATGCTCTGGATGAGACCATCCATGCGCTTGCCATTCTGAATTTAGACGCTCTTCAAGCGATCGAACGACGATTGACGACGCTGGCCCAGTCCGGGCCCGTCGCGGACGGGATCGGTGGCGATTTCATCCTGGCGAAGAAGCGTGTGCTCGAACTGGTTTTGCACCACAGTGAATCAAATCTCAACGCGCTTCGCCGTCTGTACGGAAGAAATACGAGAGACCTATGGGAACCCTGAGCTCGCTGATGGACCTGTCCCGGGAAGCCTTGATGGCGGACCAGAACGCTCTGAACATAACCGCGAACAATGTGTCGAACCAGAAGACGCCGGGCTATACGCGTGAGGTGGTGAGCTGGCAGCCCACGGATGCGGTGACGCTGAGCGGTACAAGCTACAGCATCGGAATCACCAGCGCCGCGACGTCCGTGCGGGACCGCGTTCTTGAACAGCGCGTGCAGCAGCAGACGCAGACGCAGTCGCAGAGCGGGGCGCTTCAATCGGCACTGCAACAGGTGCAGGACATCTTCGGCTTGAGCTCGACGAGCACGTCGGCCAGTTCGACAGCGCTTGGCTCGGCGGTGGACTCTTTCTTCAATTCGCTCTCGACGCTTGAGGGTAGTCCTGGGGATGCGTCGGCCCGGCAGGCGGTGCTGACCGCTGCGAACAGTCTGACGTCCGCCTTCAACTCCGCGGCGAACCAGCTTGGACAAGTGAGCACGGGACTCGACCGACAAGTTGGCACCACGGTTGGCCAGATCAACTCTTTGACGACGACGATTGCCTCATTGAACCAGCAGATTGCGACCATCAGCCCCAATGCGGATGCGGGGACGCTCGAAGATCAGCGGCAGATGGCGATTGCACAGTTGTCGCAATACGTCGGCCTCGACCAGATGACGACCTCGTCGAACGGCATTACGTTGACGACCGCGAACGGCGCGGTGCTGGTCAGCGGCAGTCAATCCTATGCGCTGAGCACAACGCAGGTGGCGGGAAAGACCGATGTGGTGGCTAACGGGCAGGACATCACTTCGGGTATTACCGGTGGACAGCTTGGCGGTGTCCTGCAGGCGAGAGATCAGAATCTGCCTGCGTATGCGAGTGCGCTGGACAATCTCGCCTATGGGATTGGGACTGCGGTGAACCAGCAGAATGCGCTGGGAAGCGATGGCAATGGCAATCCCGGCGGTACGATCTTTACTCTACCGACGAGCGCGGCTGGTGCGGCAACTTCGATTCAGGTAGCGACGAGCGATCCAAAGGCGATTGCAGCAGCGGCCAGTGGTGAAGGATCGTCGGGCAGCGGGAACGCGATTGCGCTGGCCGACCTTTCGACGGCGAACGTAGCTGGCGGCCAGACGGCTTCGGGTTTTCTTGCCTCGTTTCTTGGACAGGTTGGCAACGATGCGGCCGGCGCGACGACGGACAACACCGCTCAGCAGGCTACTTTGACGCAGCTTACGAGTCAGCGCGACTCGCTCTCGGGGGTCTCGCTCGATGAGGAGGCGTCGAACCTTACGCAGTATCAGCGGAGCTATGAAGCAGCGGCGAAGGTGTTCTCGATTGTCAATTCGATCATGGCCAGCGCGCTGAACCTGGGCGTAGAGACCACGGTGACCTAAAGCGCGGGCTCCAAATTTTCGGTTTCAGTCAACTTTGATCAGGAGGGATGCGTGAGGGTCGATCCGAATTATGTCAGCAATCTTGCGGGGGCTTTGAACCAGTCGAGCAGCCTCGAGGCTACGCTTACGAACGAGCTTTCGAGCGGTCTGCGGGTCACGTCGTTACAGGACGATCCGGCTGCGGTGGCCCAGAGTACGGTGATGGCCAGCGCGATCTCGAAGGACGACACCTTTGTTCAGACCGCGTCAGGGACGCAATCGATGATGCAGGTCTCGGACTCAACGCTGGGCGAGGTCGTCAGTCAACTGACTTCGGCGGTCTCGCTGGCGATCTCTGGCAGCAATGGAACGGCAAACGCGGCCAACATCGCCAGCATCGAGCAACAGTTGACCGGAATCCGCGACCAGATCTTGTCGCTGGCGAATACGAGCTACCTTGGGCAGTCGCTCTTTGCGGGCAGCCAGGGGTCGGTCAAGCCGTTCACGCTGGACACCTCCACATCGCCTGCCACGACCAGCTATGTGGGCGATACGAACGCCAACTATGTCGAGACGCCGAGCGGGCAGAAGATACAGACGAACCTTGTGGGGTCGGATGTCTTTGGCTCGGGCAACACGGGCGTCTTTGGAGCGTTGAATCAACTGATCGCCGATTTCTCAGGGTCTACGGCTAGCGCGAGCGCCGCTGCGGACACCGGAACTTTGTCGGCTGCGCTTAGCAATGTATCGGGACAACGCAGTCTTTTGGATGGATCGTTGAGCAGGTTAGAGGCTACCAGCACGTATACGCAGACCGAGGAGAGCCGGCTCAAGGTGCAGCAGGGGAGCCTGGTCTCTGCCGATCCGGCTTCGGTGGCGACGCAGCTAAGCTCGGCCGAGACGCAGAATCAGGCGTTGATGAGCGTGATGACTGCGCTCAGTAAGACCGATCTGTTCAACTATCTGCAATAGAGTCTTTCTTGCAAGCGGGAGACGTTTTTCTCTCGATCAATGAGGCCCGACCTTCTGGTTGGGCCTTTTGCTTTTCTCAGGCTGGGAGCGAGGTCCTACTGGGTGGAATTGTTTCTTTATACTGAAGGTGCGAGGTCATGATGGGAGCAATTAATTTTTTGTGGAACGCTACGCGAGGCGAGAGGCTGCGGCCCTGGCGGAGCCCCTATCTGCGCTGGCGGCTCGAGACCTACTCCGGGCAGCGGGCGGATACGGTGCGGGGGAGGGACTTCTGGAACCTGTTCTGGAAAGAGAAGAGGTTTCTGCGCTGGACGGGCGAGATCAAGGGGTATGCGGAGAAGCCGATGGACGGCGGACGCTGATTTCGCATCTATCTGAAGCATGATCGAAAAGGGGAAGCGATGAGCGAATGGTTGAAGGTGAAGGCATCGGACGGGCATGAGCTGAACGTGTATGTGACGCGTCCTGAAGAAGAGCCGATTGGGGCAATTGTGCTGGTGCAGGAGATCTTCGGCGTCAACCGGCATATACGCCACGTGGCCGATGAATATGCCAAAGATGGCTTCGTTGTGGTCGCGCCTGCGCTGTTCGATCGTTATGAGCGCGGGGTAGAGCTGAAGTACGAGGGTGAAGATGCCAAGCGGGCAGGCGAGTTCTGGAAGAAGCTGAATCCTGAGACTGCGCTGCTGGACATTGCCGCGGCCTATGAGGTTGCGAGAGGCGTAGGCAGGGGGATTGGTGTGCTCGGGTTCTGCTATGGCGGCTTGATGAGTTGGCTGACGGCGACGCGGGGCGAGACGCTGAAGATGCAGCCGTCGTGCTGCGTTGGGTATTATCCCGGAGGGATTGGGAAGTATGCCACCGAGGAGCCGAGCTGCCCGGTGATGCTGCACTTTGGCGACGCAGATAGCCATATTGGCAAGGACCAGATCGACGCGGTTCGTCAGGCGCATCCCGAGGTAGAGATCTACGTCTACAAGGGCGCTGGACATGCGTTCAATCGCGATGTGGACCCGAATACCCATCATGCGACGTCGGCTGCACTGGCACGGAAGAGGACGCTGGAGTTTTTGAAGACGCACGTTGCCTGATGCCGCGGGGCTGGCGCCAATCGCTTAAGGGTGATGGGCTTGAACCATCTCGAGGAAGATTTGGTGGACGCGGGTGTCCGCGCTTAGCTCGGGGTGAAAGGTAGCCGCGAGCAGGTGGCCCTGGCGGACGAGGACGGGGAAGCCGTCGCGCTCGGCCAGGGTCTCGACAGTGGGGCCAGTGTGGGTGATGCGCGGGGCGCGGATGAAGACCATCTCCAGCGGACCGCCTTCGAGCTTCGTCGGCGCGGTGAGGATGGCGGAGTCGATCTGGCGACCGTAGGCGTTGCGCTCGACAGTGATATCGAGGACGGCGAGAGATTTTTGCGTGGGGTTTTCTACCTGCTTTGCCAGCAGGATGGCTCCGGCGCAGGTGCCGAAGGTGGGCGTGGTCTCGACGAAAGATTGTAGGGCATCGAGGAAGCCGTCGCGCTCGAGGAACTTGAGGAAGGTAGTGGACTCGCCGCCGGGAATGATCAGGCCGTCGAGGTTTTGAAGCTCTGCCGGGTTGCGGATGAGCTTCGCGGTGATGCCGAGGGCTTCGAGGGCTTTTGCGTGGGCTTCGAATGCGCCCTGGAGGGCAAGGACGCCGATGGTAAGAGGTCTCTTTGGCATGCTGTTTATTCGATTGTAGATAAGTTGAAACGATGCGGTATGGAACTTTGGCGCCTGGGTTGAGCATGACCAGGTGATGAAGTCGAAGTCACACTACCCCGTTCGGGGAATATCGGAGCGCAGAATTGAGCGGTATATCAGAGGCATGCGGGTTGCTGGAGATAACGTGCGCTTGTTTGCGGTGCTGCTATGGATGACGTTGCCGTGCCGGGCATCAGTCACACTCCCAGGGGATTCGCAGATGTCATCTCCGGAAAGACTCGTGGTTTCGAGCCATGTTAACGATGCGGCGGTGATGCGCGAGAGCCTGCGCAGAGACGTGGCGCTGCATCCGGATGATTTTATTGTGTTCGCCACCGAGGCTGGGGCTAAGCGGTTCTTTGCGGAACACAACGATGATGTCGAGAGGGAGACTCATTCGAGGATGGTTGCGCGCGGGGTGCAGGGGTACTGGCAGGGCAAGACAGTTGTAGTGCTGCCGCTGCCAGCTTTAGCTACGCAGTATTAGCCAAGGCGCTACGGATGAGGTTTTTGCGCGTCCGCCAGGGCTGCCTTGAGGGTGCGTACCTCTTGTTCCAGCGATTCGATGCGTTCGAAGAATGTAGTTTGCTTGAGCTCTTCGATGGTCCAGCGTTGGGGGATGTGCTGCGGGCAGTTCCAGTCGAAGGCGGCGACGTGGAGCAAGATCAAACGCTCGGGGCGGCCATGTTCGGGGAGCATCAGGTCGGTCTTCCAATCGGGTGCTTGGCTCCAGGGGATCGCCTCAACATTGGCCAGAAGTTTGAGACGGGTCTGGTGGGGATAATCCATGAAAAAGAGCGCGGCGCGTTGATTGCCGCGGAGGTTCCCGGTGGTGATGTACTGGCGATTGCCGGTGACATCAGCGTAGGCCAGCGTGTGCTCGTCGCGGACCTGGACGAAGCCGATGGGACCTCCGCGGAACTGGATGTAGGGCCAGCCGGTAGAGCCGATGGTGGAGATGTAAAAGCCGTCGCGGAGGGCGATAAAGTCGCGCTCGTAGGGGCCGAGGGTGTCGTTGTCGGGGCCGCGCTCGGTCAGCTTTTCGTTTGAGGGACGGCTGCCCATCTCACGCTGAACTTCGGCAACATCGTCGGTAAAGGTAAGGGAGGAAAACTGGTGGGCCATTGCTGGTGGCTTCTTCCTGAAGCGGTGGACTCGCGCTCTGAACATAAGACGCAGAAAAGGCGGCTACGATGCAGAATCGTAACCGCCTCAGTGATTTGTTGCCTAAGAGCAGGCTTTACCAGCCGCGGGTCTGCATGAGGTCACGCTCTTCGATGGCTGCTGCGGCGAGGCCCTTCATCGTTCCTGTGACGGCTTCGCTGGCTTCGGCCACAATCTTGGGGTCGTTGAAGTGGGTGGTGGCGATGACGATGGCCTTGGCGCGGGAGACGGCTTCGGCGCGCTCCTTTGGGTCGTTTTCGACGTCGAGGGGGGTGGCGCGCTCCTTCATGAAGATGCCGGAGCCCACGAAGATGGACTCTGCTCCGAGCTGCATCATGAGAGCGGCGTCGGCGGGGGTGGCGATGCCGCCAGCGGAGAAGTTGGGGACGGGCAGCTTGCCGGCCTTGGCGACCATGCGGACGAGCTCGTAGGGCGCGCCGTGGACCTTGGCGGCGTTGTATAGCTCTTCATCTCCGAGGACGGTGAGGGCCTTGATCTCGCGGACGATCTGACGCATGTGCTGGACGGCGTGGACGACATCGCCGGTGCCGGGTTCGCCCTTGGTGCGGATCATGGCTGCGCCTTCGGCTATGCGGCGGAGAGCTTCACCGAGATTGCGGGCTCCGCAGACGAAGGGAGTGGTGAAGGCGTGCTTGTCGATGTGGTAGACCTCGTCGGCGGGGGTGAGGACCTCGGACTCGTCGATAAAGTCGACGCCGAGGGTCTGGAGCACCTGCGCTTCGGCGAAGTGGCCGATGCGGGCCTTGGCCATGACGGGGATGGAGACGGCGGCGACGATCTCCTTGATGAGCTTGGGGTTGGCCATGCGGGCGACGCCGCCTTCGGCGCGGATCATGGCGGGGACACGCTCGAGCGCCATGACGGAGATGGCACCGGCTTCTTCGGCGATGCGGGCCTGCTCGACGTTCATGACGTCCATGATGACGCCACCTTTAAGCATCTCGGCCAGGCCGGTCTTGAGGCGGAGGGAGGATGAGGCGAAGTTGCCGTTGGTGGTGTGATCTGCCATGACGATATCTCCTTGCCGCGAGAGGCGCGCTGAGGGGGTGATTCAGGCTGTTCGCGGGAAAGTTAAGTTTACCAGTTTTGCGGCGATGGATGTAAGCGCTGGGCTATTGACAGAGATGAGGCCCGCAGCGAGAGATTTGCTGGAAATTCAAGAAGTATTTATGCGGTGTGTTGAGTTATCTCGTCAAACTACATAGAGAGTCAGGTGTTGCCAGTGTATGGAGGGCAAATGAAAGCTGAGCTGACGATTGTGATTCCTGCGAAGAACGAAGTGAAGATGCTGCCGAAGCTTCTGAAATCGCTTTGCAGGCAGGACTATG
>Ga0307373_10013553_pt1 | contig 11377 bp, 10 predicted proteins | sample OX2MG_FD_202534 | JGI IMG/M metagenome (GOLD analysis project Ga0307373, IMG submission 202534) | Soil microbial communities from Risofladan, Vaasa, Finland - OX-2 | ecosystem: Environmental > Terrestrial > Soil > Coastal area > Acid sulfate soil | place: Finland: Risofladan, Vaasa | collected... | reverse complement strand
TCGCGTCCTGCGCCGAGGTTGACTGGCTCGGGTTTGTCATAGCGTTCAGTGGCAAGGGCAATCGCGCGGGCGCAGTCCTCGACGTACAGGAATTCCCGGCTTGCCTGGCCAGTGCCCCACACCTCGACCCGCGATTGATTGTCTTCGATCGCGTCAACGCATTTTTTCATCAGCGCCGGAATGACGTGAGATTTGGCGGGATCGGACGAGTCTTTGGGGCCGTATAGATTCACAGGCAGCAGGTAAATTGCGTTGAGACCGTACTGTTGCCGGTACGCCTGTGCCTGAACCAGGAGCATCTTCTTCGCCAGACCGTACGGGGCGTTCGTTTCCTCCGGATATCCATTCCACAGATCATCTTCCTTGAAAGGAACCGGCGTGAATTTAGGGTAGGCGCACACCGTACCAACCGCGACGAACTTCTCGACTTTCCGGCGGCGTGCCTGCTCCATCAGTTCAACTCCCATCATAAGGTTGTCGTAAAAGAAGCTGCCCGGATTTTCGCGATTGGCGCCGATGCCTCCCACCACTGCGGCGAGATGGATAATCACTTCGGGCCGGGCGTCGCGGTAGAGTCGCGATACGGCTTCTGGCGTGCGCAAGTCGTATTGGGCGGAACGCGGCACGAAGATATCCCGGCATCTCATGCTCCGGAGCTGCTCGACCAGGTGGCTGCCGAGGAAGCCCGCTCCACCCGTGACGACTATCCGTTTGTTTGGCAATGCGCTCATGGAATACTCCCATCAGTATTGAATAGCTACTTTGGCTTCTCCCCGCTTTCAGCGGATTACGCGGAGAGTCGGCCCATTCAGCGGATTTCCCGCTTGAAATTGATGCTGAGGGTCAGGCGAGAGGGCAAGCAGGGTTTGAAGCCGTTGGTTGGCGGCGTTCAAGAAGTGAATTATATTTTGGTGCCGGTTTGTCGGTTGATTTATCCCGACGGCGAGAGCGCGCCGCGAGGGCGCTAATCATCGAATCCGGCGTGCGACGAGGGACAGCTTGTTTCCCCAGCGACCGATCCCCAGGTTCGTGACGCCGAACGCGACGCGGAAGCCGAAGTACATCGGCGCGTTGTCGAATACTCGGAGCCATCGCCAGGGGCGATGCGGGTAGTACATCAGCGTGCGCCGCCATGCGACTTCATTAAAGCCGCACTCTTTAAGCACAATCGCGATCTCACGGGGCGCCAGACGTTTGACCTCGTTCCCGGCTTCTTCGACATCCTCGGCGATATTAAGCCGCACCGCGAGCCGGGTCAGCGCCGCGCGAGCCGGATCCATAATCAGCACCGCCTGGCGGGCGACGCGGGCCATCTCGCGGATCGCGCGGTCAGGATGTTCGAGGTGATGGAGTCCGTCGTGCACTGCGACGACATCGAAGCTGCGATCGCTAAACGGCAATCGCTCCGCGTCGGCCGTCATCAAGCGGACGGCGAAAACATAGCGGTGCGCGCGCTCGGAGGCGCGGACGATCGCGGCGGGCGAAAAGTCCGTCGCGGTGACAGTAGCGCCGGCGCGGGCGAACTTCTCCGCCATCATGCCGGAGCCAGCGCATATCTCGAGTACGGTCCGGCCAGCGAGCGGAAAGCCAAGCAGGCCGACCGCGGTCCGGAACTTCGTTTCGATGAGATACTCATAGACACGGCCGCAATCGTGCGGCCGTGCGATCTCGAATTCGGGATCGCACTCCTCGTCATAGAAGTGCCGCTGCCGCCCCGACCGCTCCGAGATGTCGTCCGCATCAACCTGTGCCGTGGTAGGATGGATCATAGTCCGAGCTGGTTCATCTCGCGCGACCAGGAAGTCTTAAGCGATGGCAGGGCATCGTAGTACCGCCGAGGGATGGCGAGGAAGTTCGTGGCATCGGTGAGATCGTCCACGAGCCGGTCCGCGTCTCCCATCCAATATCCCAACCCGGACAGAAATCCACAGATTTCAACCCCGCCATGAAAGCACTCTACGATGATTACTGGCTCGCAGCTGCGAATCAGATCGCATGCACCGCGGATTACAGCTTCCTCATGTCCTTCGACGTCGATCTTGATCAGGTCAGGTGGGTTCGCGATATCCCGCTCGGCGTCCAAGTTTACGCTGGTAACTGCGATCTTGCTGCCGCTCAGGCCCCACTCGCGTTCTGAATAGGTCGTCAGGCGTTCCTCGACTCCGCCGGTTGAACCCGATACCGCATCTCGTATAAATGTTTTAAGTCCGCTGCAATCGCTGACCGCGACCTCCCGAAGCGTAACGCCTAAAAGCCCTGCGCGGCGCATCGTCGCTCTGAGCAACTCGACATTCTCTGGTTCCGGCTCGAACATGCGCACTGCGATCTCAGGCACGGTACTTTTTAGGAGCCAACCGTAGTATCCGATATTGGCGCCCACGTCCCAAAACTCCTTTAGATTCATCTGTCCGGCGAGCGCGCGAAATAATGCGTAGATTCCCGGCTCGACACCCCCCGCGAGAATGAAAGCGCTGGCGTGACGAACGAGACGTACGCGGACTTTCCACTCGACCCCCGGAAGCTTTTTCCATACCGCGACGTCGATCAAGTTGAGCAACGCACGACCCGCCGCGTGTTGACGCACCCTGTTTAAGGGATGAAATAACCCGCGAACCTTACGGAGACTAAGATTCATCGCTCGGAAACCTAGAGTCCCAGGAGATTCCTTCGACCTCGTTCGCAGGTACTGAACTTATCACAACAGTCTCCGCGATTACCGTGCTCCGCGAGACCTTCTGCTCGAACAGTTTCGCGTCGATCAAAAATCTGAACCATAATGTCTGAAGGAAAAAGAAGATCAGCCCTTCTCTCCCATCCAGGAAACCCAGCCGAATGACATACCTATACATGAACAACAGCCAGGCACGCAGGAACAGCGGCATTCGATTGTATATGTTTCGCAAATAGCGCTTTCGCTCCAGCGGATTACCGGTAAAGGCGGGCCGAAGACCAACTGCGTGCGATTCGCGCAGGAGTTCCCGCACCTCCGCGTCGGACCATCGATTATGGCGACTCACCCACTCACTAAGCGGCATCCGAATGTCATCAATAAACGGACCCTTAAGTTTGCCCATCGAACCTTCAACAATGAAGTGCTGGTCGTATTCACGTTCCTCACAACGGCCTAATCCCCGGCGAAACAGGCGCATGTGCCAGATCGGAAACATCCCGCCGTGTCGAATCGGTCGTCCCATGAAGTGCACGAGCCGCGGAATGCAATAGCCATTGATCCCTGCCGGCGGTTCCTGTCGCGTGAGAGCGGCAAGCTCCGCTGTGAGCGCCTCCGAGAGGCGCTCGTCCGCATCGAGGTGTAATTCCCAAGGGTGCTTCAAAGGCAGATTGTCGATAGCCCAATTGCGTTGAGCGGCATAATTGTCAAATCGGTGCGTAACCAGGTTTGCGCCGTATTCATGGGCTATCGCCGGCGTCCGGTCGGAGCTGAACGAATCAACGACGTGGATATCGTTTGAAACCTGCAACGCAGCCTCCAAAGTGTTGGCGAGTGTTGCTTCGGAATTATAGGTCAAAACTACGACAGATATGGCCATTGACTGACGAATCCGTGCCTGACAAGATACCAATCCACGAAGGTCACGGAGTCCTTGAAGGATGCAAGCCGTAAGGCTACATCGCAAACTTTACCTGGTTGTTCAGTAGTTCATCTTCCGAATAGTATCGCAGCGCGCGCCCCACTGTCGCGCGTTGGCCCTATGTCTTCGCCGATATCACGTCGGCGTATAACTCCATCAACCGGGCTCCGGCCGATTCCCAACTGAATTGCTTCCGGGCCAGGTCTTTGCCGTTCCTCCCCATTTCCGCCGCACGCTCTGGCGCCACCAGCAGCGCGCGGATTGCGGCGGCAACCTCACCCGCGTCGGTATTCACAACCAGCCCCGCACGCGCGGCGTCGATCTCGCGCCAAATGTTCACCCGGTTGGAGATAACGACGGGGAGGCCGGCACCCATCGCCTCGACCACCGCAATTCCAAAATTCTCCGTGTATGAAGCCAGCACGAACATCACCGATTGAGCGAGTGCCGCCGCCTTCACTTCGCCCTCAACCATCCCGGTGAATGTCGTTCTGTCGAGCACGCCCTGCTCGCTGAGCCAGAGCCGGACTTTGGCGGCGTATCCGTCGCTGTCGGGTCCGGCGATCAGCAGATGTACGTCAGTTCGTTCGCGTGCTATCCTGCCGAAGGCCTGCGCGAGCAAATCGAGCCCTTTCTTAAAGTTGATCCTGCCCAGGTAAAGCAACACTCTCTTGCCGATGGTCTCTGGCCAGCGCGTGCCAAGCGCTCCGCACGCGATAGAGCGGGGAGAGTCAGCGAGGTCAACCCCGAGCGGCGCCACCGCCGGCCGAAGGCACAGCCCGTGCGTCGCGGCCAGAATACTCTCCTCTTCAGAGGTGAATTGGACTGCGGCGGCGTGATGGAGATTGCGCCGCTCGAAAGCCACTTCGTATAGCCATTTGCGCGCGCGATGCCGCCGGAAAAGGAATGGATCGAGCGCGCCATGGGGGATTACAACGTATGGCACGGCGTAACGGCGGCAATAGTAGGCGGCCACGGTGGACGGGAACTGGTAGAGCGAATGAATATGCACCGCATCATAGTTGGGGATAGTTGCTTTCAATGCCGCGGCGAGTGGCCGCGATATCTTGTAATAATCGCTCAGATCGACGGGAAAATACGTTACCCGAACGCCGCCTTGTGTGACTGGCTTCCCCGGCACCACGTCCAGCAGACCGCGTCCGTCCAGGTTGGTGGTATAGATTTCGGCTTCCGCACCGCGGCGGGTGAGCTCGCGGCACATCTCAACGACCACTTTCGCGGGGCCGCCGTCACGCGCGGCAAGACTCGGAATCACGTGCAGGATGCGCATATGCTGAATAGCGCTCGGCTAAGGGTGAAAGTTGAAACTCAGAGCTGGATGCTTTGAATCGTCACCGACGCAGCGGGCTTTCGGGCAAAAACGAATGGATGTAGCGAGCGATTAGAGGACACTGGGAAAGTAACAAACTCGACGTCGCTGAAGCCTTGGCCGCCAAGCATTTGAACGAGCCAATCGATTTCAAACCATGTCCCGCGCATCAACGGCTTACCGCGAAATCGATATAATGCAGCGTTCTTGCGCGACAGCCACTGCCTAAGCATGAACAGCCTTTCAAAGAGTCCACGGCTGAGAGGCCAATTGTACAGCGGCAAGTGGATCATAATCGTGGCACCAGGACGCAGCACGCGAACAATCTCGCCGAACACTTCCACCGAAGCTTCCACTGAATCGAAATGCTGAAACACGTGGCACGAAAATGCCGCGGTCACCGAATCATTCGGTAGCGGAAAGTGAACACCGTCGGTCAGGGCGAATTTAGCGCCGATAACTCGCGACCTCGCGTATTCCAGCATACCCTCAGAGACGTCAAGAGCGTGGACCGTACCAAAGCACTGCGCCAGATGCATGGTGATCCGCCCCGCTCCACAGCCAATCTCCACACAGCTCATTTTGTCGAGACCATATCGTTGCCATCGCACCACGAAATCGTGCCAATCGTATTCTCCAAGCTTGTAAAACGCGGCATCGGTCCAGGGATCAGGTCCCAGGCGTTCCTTGCCCCGCCATGACGCGACAGCCCACAGAGGGTCAACGTCTCCCCAGCGCTCCCATTCGGCGTTACTTACTAGTCCCGCGAGATTCGGCTTTTTCATCAATCGGCTCCTCCGATCTCTTGAGCCATCTGAATCGGTTCCATCAAACTTAGCAGGCTGCGGAAAAAGTCCGAAAAGTCGGCTCGGAGTGAAGAGTAGGCGTGCGTATGATCATCTTGGCATGCATTGGATCGTCGCTTTCAGGGGTCAAAAACCCTTTTTCCGCAGCCTGCTAGACGTCACAACCTTATCTCAGCATAATCAAGGGCTCCGTACGTCTACTTGCACACCTCTGCTTTCCGGGATGCGGTGAACGTCACTGACCGCTTGTCAACCGGCGGTACGCTGAAGCCGTAGGCAACGATTGCAACGAGTCCACACATTGTGTCTATCTGATCGCGCCGCCCGCTCCTGCCGGGTCAAATACGAGCCTTATGAATTCGCGGTTCAAGGTGGCGCATCGACGTGCTTTCAGGACGAAGAATGCAAATACGTTAGTAATGATGGAGTTTCGGCGGACATCGGGCGACGGCAATCCCCCTACCCTTACGAATCCGCGCGCGCTGGCAATTAACCGCTCGTAATGGGTCCGCGACAGGCAACAGCGAAATCCAAGTTTAAGCTCCTCTTAACGCCATTTATTCGTTGCTCTCATAGGCAAACTTACATACCGTCATCAACATCACGCTCCGCAGACTGGGTACCGCGTTAACGACAAGTGCAGCGACGGAAACCGCGACACGCAGCCCCACCTGAAACAACCGCCCCGAGCCGGCTCGCTCCTCGTGGCGACAACCCGAATGAAGATCACTGGGCTTTCTGACTGAACGCCAAAACTTGAGAAACTCTTCACGGAAGAGCAGGTTTCCTATCTCAAACCCTTCTCTCTCAAACACTCCCCGGAATTCGTCTCGAGTATACTCGTGGTGGTGGCCGCCGTGAAAGGCCTGGTCGTAATAGTCAAATACGTTTGGCCAGTTAGACTGGCCAAACAACAGCTTTAGGCGAGCCGTCAGACGCACTGCGTTCGGCGTGCTTGCGACGCAAATACCTCCCGGTTTGAGCAATCTCCATATCTCTCTCAGCACCGGTTTTGGGGAATTCGCGAGATGCTCGATCACATCCGCAAACAAGATGCAGTCCACCGATTGATCGGGCAGCGGAATCGACTGTTCACCAACTACTATGGATAGGGTCTCGACTCCTGCCTCAGCCACATTCTCAAGCGCGCTTCGCCCGGACACCAATGGCGAGTCGACGCTGATTGAACGTGCACCGACTTTTTTGACCGCGCGTGGACAAAGTCCCCTTCCCGTACCGATGTCCAGGAAAACGCCGCCTGCGTCTGGAAGTGCGTTAAGGACCGCTCGCAATTGTAATCGCAGAAAGTCGTCGTCCTCCAAAAAGTACCAGCCGTCCCGAACCGCCAGCGGGGACCGGTTGTGCTCTTCGCGGACCTCGTCAAGCATTTGGGAAAGCCTATTCTCAGAAAGTTCCATCGAGTGCACCTGTCCCATTTAATAACCTGATGCGCGTGGATTCGTTGGTGGTTTAGCAGGTCGCGGAAAACCTCGGGTAGGGAGCAGGTACACTACTGAGATTTAGTGTCGACGGTTCAGCGCATGTAACGAGTTTGGCGGAAAGGCGTTTCGCAAGGCCGCTTAGAGGATCTCTCGGGGCCAGCACACCTGCCATGAGAGATGCTCTATGCCGGTGCGGGCAGCAAACCACCCGTCCGCACCAAGTTGCAACCGGCCATTGCCACGGTGAACATCCAGCCGATCGGGCCGAGAACCCGAAGGCGGGTCTTGCGCAGGTCGCTCATGGTCTTGGGCCAGACAAAAAACTTCTCGACCCGCTGGCGCTCGGTCTGACTGAATGCGTAGCCGCCATAGCAGCAGGTGTGCTTCTCGATTTCACTGTACCGCTTATGCGCAATATGCAAGGTGGCATTGTTATCGCGTAGCTCTTGCACCGGCCCTTGCGGACATAAGCGTTGTTTGCACACGTTTGTCCGCACACTGTTAGATCACGCGCGGCTGGGCTGCCTTCGTGGCAATGCCCATAACAGTAGCATTCCGCGGCACCCGCTCGAGCGCTGGCGCCGCGCTGCCGATCACCTTTAAAGAGACACCGACCGTCTCTTCGAGTGCGCACTAGATCGCCGACCCGTTTACCACTCCGAACGAGCTCGTTGCAAAGCCGTATCGCGCTTACCCGAGGACTGCCGAGGCGTACCGTGAGATTTGAAATAACGTGAAATGTCCGCGTTTTATCCCGCTTAGTTTTCGCAGTTGTATTTCGCAAGTCAGAGCACGCGATTCGGGTGTATAAGACCGTCTCCGAGCCGGAGCATCAACACTACCGGATCGCGTAGCCACGATTCGATGCGTATCAGCTGGGCGATCCGTGCCGGAACCTCGGCGCGGCAGTGGAGGCGCCGTCTCATGCGGTCGAAATCTTCCGCACAAATGTCACGGTATCCGTCGCGCACCATCGTGCCGGTAATCGAGTTTCCATGCACGCGGTATGCGCTCCAAAAATCGTGGGCCATGCCAAACTTGGCGCCCGCGACCGCGAGGTCTACCCACAACTCGCCGTCCCAGCAGGTCCGGTTGAGGACGTTAAAGCCGTCAGTGCGGCGGTACGCGGCCGCGCTGCAGAACGTGGACTGCTGGATTATCACCAGGCCTCGCGCCAGGTATCCGTACACGGAAAACCTGCGCGAGAAAACGCGATGCAGGAGCGCGCCCCGTTCGTCGATCAAATGGGCGTGCGCGCTGACCACGTCGATATGCGGGTGGCGCTCGAAATAGCGAGCGGCCTTTGCCAAAGCACCAGGCCGGAAAACATCGTCCGAGTTCAGGAACCCGTACACATCGCCGGTGGCGAGCGCGAAGCCCTTGTTGAGGCCATCTGCCGGACCGTGGTCCGGCTCGAAGATCACGCGCGCAATCCGGTCGCGGTAACGTTCGATAATCTCCCGGCTGCCATCAGTGCTGCCCGGATCGACCACGATATATTCGATGTCAACACCCTCCTGATTAAGGACCGAAAGGATCGCCTCTTCGAGGAATTGCGCCTGATTATACGAAATCGTCACGATCGAGAATTTCATAGGGTATTCCCATCGCTCCGGACAGCAGCGTCAGCGGCCGTGCGTGAACGCGCGCGCCGGCATCATGCCGGCGCGCGCCGACTCCAGGACGTACACCGCCAGCACGATCTCGTATGTGGCGAAAAATCTCTGTTGAGCGCCATACGGCGAAAACAACACATCCCAAGCGAGCAAAACCACGAAGAATGCAATCAACGCCGAAAGCGGTTCCGCAATGCGAAATAGAGCGAACATTGCGCGTATCGCCACGGTGAGGACCCACGCCCAAAATACTCCGCCCGCGATACCCGCATCCACCCAGGCTCCGAATAGAAACGAGTGGCTCGGGATCAACCCTGTGGCCGCTTGCGGGTCGGGTTCGAGCGGTCGGTAGCCGAGATCACGCATAATCATGTCGCCCTGCAGTGCGTAATCGGTGTCCATAGCCCACGAACCATGCCCGAGAATCGGCGCGTCGCGAATGGCGAGAGTGGAAGACAAAAACTGGCCACGACCGCCAACCAGCACGCCGAACTCTCCGGCTGATTCGATGTCGTATTTCTCTTGCGCCCGGTAACCGAGCAGGCCGGCAGTCGCCGCGAAATCGTAGATCTTGAAAGTCCCTGCCACGGCGGCGAGGACTGCGATCCCAAGCGCGATTGTCACCCACCGCGACGCGCGGCTCAGCCGGGCCGATTCTCGCTGCATCATGAGGAACACCGAGGCCATCAAGCAAACGCCGCCCATTGAACGAGCGCTCATGTACAGGTTGAGGACCGTCGCGAATAGAAGAGTCGCCGCCGACGCGAACACGCCGCCCCCGTCGAATATCGCGGCCGCAGCGATCACGACGAGAATCGTGATCGGGCCGCCGACGCCGAATTTCCACGGGTCGCCGGCCGCGAAAACGCCTGGGTCGAAGAAAAAGGCCAGAATGCCACCGGCGGCGAGGCCCATCGCATACTCAACGATGCGCTGGCGGCTCCCGTATAGCAGCATGTAGAGAGTCGCGAAATGGAACAGCCCGAAGACGATCATGCTCCAGCCGCGCGCGAGAACCTCAAACGGCGTGTGGCGCCAGAGGTCGGTTGCGACTTGCCCCGCGAGCCAGAGCAGTTCAAGGCGGAGCACCGTCATCGGGAGGCGCGCGGTCAGCAGCCGCCATCGCGAGCGCAGGAGCAGCGGAAGTATCGCAAGCAGGAAAACGTCGGATCCGAACAGCCTACCGACGATTCTCACCTCCATACACATCAGCGTCGGCGCGATGAACGCCGCTGCGTCGAGCCATGTGAAGCGGCTAGCGTCGCGCGCGGGAGCGAACGCCTCGTACGGCTGGACGATGGCTATGTTGTGGTCCACTGAGCTAAGAATCCCAATCCGAGAGCGGAAGATAGTGTTTCTAAATTGCCGCGCCGGCTGTGAGCGCCGGGGCTCACGGCTTTACGAAGCAACCGAAGATGCAGGCGCGCAGACCTGCGAGCGCTGCGTAGCGATTGACAATCCGCTCGTAGCCCACGCCGAGAAGAAAGGTGGGCACCGAGAACATGAGGTAGCTCGGTTCGGCTTCAACCGTGAATAATGCCTTTTCGCGAAAGCCAGCGCGGCCCATCGTGCGACGCACGCATGCAACAGTGTTCATGCGATAATACGTCAGATAGGTATCGCCACTGTCTGGCGGCAGACCGCGCGCCCGGTTAGCAACGAGCTGATGAAACCAATGGGGCGTATGCTTGGCGATAGCGTAACTATAGTGCCTGGTATTGCCAGTGCGAAACACAAAGCAGCCGCCGACGGCGAGCACTCGTTTAATTTCGGAGGCTGTAGCGTCGGGTTCCGGCAGATGCTCGATTACCCAGTCGCTAAAGACTACGTCGAAGCTGTTTCCTCGGAACGGCAGTTGCTGCGCAACTCCGCGGACGCAATGGTCTACCATTGCGTTGGAAGCAACCGCCTCGTCCGGGTCCAGGCCAACCACCGCAGCGACCTGTCCGCGGAAATTGACGGGCCCCGTCTTGCCCTGACCGCTCCCGAGGTCCAGAATGCGGCAGCCCTTATTGAGCTGCGCCCGCACCAGAGCGGCGAAGCGGCTCGTTCCGTCTTCCCACCCCGCCACATGCGAATAAAAACTTTCGTTGAGCGAACACACGTTCAGATTCATCAGTTCTTCGATGCCTCTTCCGGGCCTAAGTGCCTTTCTGGCGTCGCGCGCGGGAGCGAACGCCTCGTACGATCGGCCGATGCCTATGTTCTGATCCACTGAACGAGAAATCCCGATCCGAGAGCGGAAGATAGTGTGTCTAAATTGCCGCGGCGTCCGAAGGCGAAGCCGCGCAAGATTGGGCGCTGCTGCGATCAGCGAGCAGCCGGGAATATAGCGCGGCGAGCGCGGCGCCGTAATCGGATTGACGATAGCGCGACCGGATCAACTCAGCGTTGCGATGGCCAACCGCAGCCAATTCGGCGCGATTCGTTGCGGCTTCGCGGATCGCGTCGGCGAGGCCTTGAGGATCTCCTGGAGCAATCAGGCGCCCGTGAATCCCATTTTGAACGATTGAGCCAGCATTGGGCGTGGCAATCACGTACAAGCCGACGGCGAGCGCCTCGAACACGACGCGTGCGGAGCCTTCCGCCAAGG
>Ga0307373_10013549_pt1 | contig 11379 bp, 9 predicted proteins | sample OX2MG_FD_202534 | JGI IMG/M metagenome (GOLD analysis project Ga0307373, IMG submission 202534) | Soil microbial communities from Risofladan, Vaasa, Finland - OX-2 | ecosystem: Environmental > Terrestrial > Soil > Coastal area > Acid sulfate soil | place: Finland: Risofladan, Vaasa | collected... | reverse complement strand
GATCGAGCTTCGGGAAATCCTTCTGCAGATAGGCTCTGCCTTCCTTTTGAATGCGCTCCTGGTCGGGCCCGTTGCCCATGGGCGCGCCTTCGCCGTATCCGCTGTAGAGCTTTTCGACCACGTCCATCCCTTCAATGACTTTGCCGAAGGGCGCGAAGCCCATGCCGTCCAGGCTGTCGTTGTCTTTCAGGTTGATGAACACCTGTGTGGTCCGCGTATTAGGCCCGCCCGTCGCGAAGGTGACGGTGCCCAGCCGGTTGCTTTGGGCGACCGGGTCGTCTTCGATCTTGGCCGTTTGCCACACCCGCGAAATTGCCGGGTTCGGACTGATGCCGAACTGGACCACGAACCCCGGCAGCACCCGGAAGAAACTCGCGCCGTTGTAAAAGCCGGAGTGGACCAGGTTGTAAAAACGGTCCGCGCCGCGCGGGGCCAAGGCTCGTGTGACTTCAATAACAAAATCGCCCTGGCTTGTAACAAATTTTGCCCGATAGACCGCCGGAGCCCTTAAGTTGAGCGACGCCGGCCGGTAGAGCGACCGGCGCTCGGCGTGCCGGGTGGTATGGCCGGCGCCCGCCGCGCAGGATGTCCCTACGAGAAGCAGTGCCGGGAGCATGCTTGCCTGCAGAATCACGGCGAAAAAACGTTTTGTCTTCAATGTGAGCTACCTCCTGCCTGCATTTCGCGGGACACTTGCGCTACATTCCGCATGACCCGCAAGACGTTGCCGCCCAGGATCTTTTCCAAATCCTCTTCACTATAACCCCGGCGCGCCAGTTCCCTGACCAGGTTGGGAAGTTGCGAAGCGTCTTCCATGCCGCGGGGAATGGCATCCACGCCGTCAAAGTCCGAGCCCAGGCCGACGTGGTCGATGCCGCCCACCTTGACCGCGTGGTCGATGTGGTCGGCAATGGCCTTGTAGCTGGGCTCTGTGAGCCCCGACTCCATTTTCACCCGGATCGCGTTCTCTTCCGCATAAGTCAAAGGCTTGCCCCGGCGGGCGTGTTCCTGCTGGGCGGACTCCACGGCGGCGTCAACCTGCTTCGAGATCTTATCCTGCGCGTCGCGGTAATTCTGATCGAGAAAGGCCGAGTAAAAATTAATGTCCATCACGCCGCCGTTCCTGGCGAGGGCGCGAATCATCTCATCGGTCATATTCCTGGGAGCATTGCATAAAGCGCGGCAGGAAGAATGGGAAGCGATCACAGGCGCCTTGCTGGCCGTGAGGGCATCGTAAAACGTCTTGTCCGAAACATGCGAAACATCCACCATCATCCCGAGGCGGTTCATGCGCGCAATCACCTGGCGGCCGAAAGGCGTCAAGCCGTTGTGCCGGGGCTTCTCTCCGGAGGAGTCCGCCCAATCGGTGTTCCGGGTGTGGGTGAGCGTCATGTAGCGGATGCCCAGGCGGTAGTAATCATCCAGGACCCGAAGGTCATCGATGATGATGTGCCCGCCCTCGAGTCCCATCAGGATCGCAATCTTATGTTCGCGGTGGAGTCGGACAATGTCATCCGCGCTGCGTGCAAGACCCAGCACGTCCGAGTGGCGCGCCACCTGCTCGTTGACCACGTCGATCAAGTCCAGGGCGTGGTGGATCAAATCCTGGCGCGGCCAGCCGGTGGATACCCAGATCGAGAAAAACTCCGCGCCCAGGTGGCCCTGGCGCATTTTCGGGATGCTGATCATGTAAGGGCTGGCCGGATCGGCCAGGTCGTATCCCTGGTCCAGCATCATTTGCGGGGTGTCGGCGTGCGTGTCGATGATGATGGCGTGCCGGAGCACTTGCTCAGAGATTCTCCGGGCTTCCGCAGGCGAACGTTCCGCCGCCGGCAAGGAGGCGGCTGCCACCACCAGCACCAGGATCTGGGCAAGGAAAAATCTTCTCACAATTCGGCCAAGCATTGTCACCTGTGGTTCTTCGATTATCCGAACGCGGGCGGCCCTTTGTCAAACACAGCCCAGAAAGCCCTGGGAAGAGGATCGGGCGATGTTCAGTCGTAGTATTCAAGGCCCAGATGGGTAATGAGCTGCTCGCCCCGGAGGTAGCGTAGGGTGTTCTTGAGTTTCATGAGCTGAATAAACAAGTCATGCTCGGGGTAAAGGTCGGGAGCGCACATCGGGCTTTTGAAATAAAAGGACAGCCACTCCTGGATGCCCTTGCCGGCCATTTCCGGACAGCGCTGGACAAGGTCCATGAAAAGGACGAGATCGAGGACAATCGGCGCCGCCAGGATCGAGTCCCGGCAAAGGAAGTCAACCTTGATTTGCATGGGGTAACCAAGCCATCCGAAGATGTCGATATTGTCCCATCCTTCCTTGTTGTCTCCCGCAGGCGGATAGTAATTAATCCGAACTTTGTGGTAGAAGTCCTTATAGAGTTCAGGATAAAGGTCCGGCTGCAAAATATATTCGAGAACCGAAAGCTTGCTTTCCTCCTTCGTTCGGAAGGCCATCGGGTCGTCCAACACTTCGCCGTCGCGATTCCCGAGGATATTGGTGGAAAACCAGCCCTTCAGTCCGATCATGCGCGCCTTGAGCCCTGGTGCGATGATCGTTTTCATCAGCGTCTGGCCCGTTTTGAAATCTTTTCCGCAAATCGCCGCCCGCTTCGCAACAGCCAATGCCTGAAGCGCGGGAATATCCACAGTCAAATTGGGAGCCCCGTTGGCGAAGGGGACGCCAAGCTTCAGCGCCGCGTAGGCGTAAATCATGCTGGGAGCGATGGCGGGGTGCGATGAGCGGAGACCTTTCTCAAACGCCGCAAGCGATTGGTGCACTGGAGCGGGCTTCATGTACACTTCCGTGGAACCGCACCAGATGACCACCAGACGGTCTGCGCCGGTGTTTCGTTGGAAGGCTTGAATATCCTCCATCACCTGTTTGGCGAGATCCATTTTTGTCTTGCCGCGCTTGACGTTCGGTCCGCGCAGATTTTTCACGTACTTGCGGTCGAACACGGCGGGGAGAGGCCGAATCCCCTCCAGGAAATCCTTCACTTCATCCAGGTGAGCAGAGTTCAGCACGCCCGCGTTGACGGCCGCCTGATAACAGTTGTCCGTGAAAATATCCCACCCGCCGAAAACCAAATCCTTCAGATCTGCCAGCGGGACAAAATCCTTGATCATGGGCGCTTTCCGGTCGGTGCGTTTCCCAAGCCGTATGGTCCCCATCTGCGTCAGCGACCCAAAGGGGAGTGCCACGCCCCGGCGAATAGCTTCCACGCCCGCAATAAAGGTCGTGGCGACGGCGCCCATTCCACAAGTCATGATTCCCAGCTTGCCTTTCGGCTCAGCGATCTGCACGGATTTCTTGCGCACGTTCTTGTCCTCCTGGCCAATCAATGAGAAGTGTCAACCTTAGTCAAAAACTGTAATAGTGTGCTAAATGTGCGGGAATTGCAATCACTTTTCACGGGTTGCAGAGAGCGATGGACTCCGCGTTTCGCCCTGAATTTCCCCGAACACCGTGCAAAACGAATGCGATAGGGAACCCGGCGCCCGTCCTCGAACTACCCGGGGCGCCCGGGAAAACACGGACATCGCGTCTGCCCTCACTCGATCCGGCAGACGCGGACACGGTTGTTCTGGTAAGGGCAATCGAGGTCCGGCCCTTGGCCCCGCTCCAGCACGACCCAGTTCACCCCGAATCGGCGCTTCAGCTCGCGGAAATCTCTAGCCGTAAAATGCTTCCAGCCTTGGAGCGCCGAAACTTCCTCAAGCCATCGATTTCCGACGGCCGGGAAAAGGGTCACCACGCCGGGATCTTTGACGTCGTCCGCCAGCCTGCTGCGCTCCGCAAAAGCCCGGAAACCGTGAAAATCCTCACCCGGCAGCGCCATGAAGTGGGGATCTAAGGCGAAATAAGCGGCTTTCGGAGTATGGTGGCGAACCCAAACGAAGGCTTGCACCCAGGGATTGGGGTCCTGAACACCAGGCCACTCGATGTGAGGGCTGCCGGGAAAAAGCTGAAGTTGCGCGTAGAGCATTCCCAGGCTGAGGGGAACAAAAAGCGCAAGCCACCTCAACGCTGACCGGCGCAGGACCCATTTCCCCAGCAGGCCGCCAGCCATCAGGAAAAAAAGCAGGTACACCAGGTGGAAGCAGCGCAGGGGCTGGTAGGGGGTCAGCCTTTCGAAACGCTGAGGCACGGTTGTGACAAGGGCGACGGCAAAACTAAACAGCCCAAACAGGGCAAGACGCCGGCTCAAATGCTCCACGCGCGGCAACGCGTGCCGGCGGCCGAGCCGTGAAAACCACTCGAGCAGGCCCAATGGCCCTGCAATTCCCAGCCATTCGTACCAGTGCCACTGGAGCAGGTAATTATAGGTACGTGTGCGCGCGGCCTTCCGCCACGCGGCAGACGCAGGCTCCCACAGCGAACGGAAGGGAAGTGCCACGGCGGCGAGCAGGGGCTCGGCCCGGCGCGGCGTCCGCCAAAGCAAGAAAATCAGAAGCCCGGCGCCATAGAAGGCCATCATGATATGGACCGTGGCCGCCGCCACCACCCAAAAAAGCATCCAAAGCAAACGGCCCGGGGTCAGGCGGACATCCGTGACAGCTTCTCCCGGCTCTTCCCGCGGATAGACGGCAAGAAATGCGAAGAGCAGCGCGAAAGTTGCCAGCGCCCGGGGGTGCAAGTACTGGTCCACCAGGTACAGGGCTGTCCCGGCCACCGGAACGGTCAGCAGCGCGGCGATCAGACACACGCCGGCCCACTGGGCGTGAGGCTCAGGGAACAGGCGCCGGCTCAATTTCAAGCAGCCCAACAGAATGAGGAACACGGAAAGAAGGTAAACGATGAATAACACCGCCGCGCACGAAAGGTGCGTATGCCGGACCAGAAAGGCGATCAGCTTTCCGAACAACGTCAAATTGGTTTGCGGGACGAAGAGTTCGGAATCATGAGGATAGAGGCTGGGATCAAGGGTCTTCTTGATGGCGGGGAGATAGACCGCTTGATCTTCGATGCCCAAATGATAGCCGTGAATGAGCAGGGCGGCCAGAGTTAATGCGGACAGCAAGAAATAATCAAGGGTGCGGCCGCGCTTTTTCACGCCATCAATTATGCAGCAGGTCACGAAAGTATAGGTGAAAAACAACCCGCCCGAGCCGCACCGAAAGACCCCGAATACGCGCGGAAGCGCCTACCGGACCTGCAAACTCTTGGCTCAGCTTCCAACCGCCGTCATTCCCCGCCGCCGTGCCCACCAACTCCATCGCGGCGCATGCCATCACTGCAATCGCGATGAGCCAGCGATCCGGGACCACGGACCTGTCCGCATGAGAATTTTCAGATGGCATTCGATTCGATGAAGCCGAATTCAGCAGCCCTTCAACAAGAGGTTACTACGCCTTGGACGGCAATCTCAGGCACTTCGCCGCCTGCAAGGGATTCGGAAGGATAAATTGAGCCCAAGCCTGCAGACGCCCCGCGGGCGCCTCATCGCGGAGGGCGGGCGGCTTGGGAAGTTGCGGGAAGGAATGGCTTCAATCCGCTGAAGGAAGTCCGATCGAGTCACTTGCGAGCTTCGGCGCGGTGGCGGACGTCTGCGCCCTCGACCAGGAAGACCACATCTTCGGCGATATTCGTCGCGTGATCGGCGATGCGCTCCAAATTGCGCGCCACAAACATCAAATCAATACAGGCGCGAATCGCGGAGGGCTCACTTTCCATGTAACTCACGAGTTCGTTGTAGATGGTGTCCCGCATATGGTCCACCTCATCGTCGGAGGTGAGCACAATGCGGGCCAGGTTGGCATCCTTCTGGACAAAAGCGTCGAGCGATTTGCGCAGCAACGACTCCACCAGATTCGCCATGCGGGGAATATCAATCAAGGGCTTGATCGCAGGCCCGCTGGTCAGCGAAATTACGCGCTCCGCGATGTTCACCGCGTGATCGCCCATGCGTTCCAGATCGTTGTTGATCTTGATGGTGGCGGTGAGAAAACGCAGGTCCGCGGCCATGGGTTGCTGGAGGAGCAACAGTCCGGTCGTGAGGTCATCAATCTCGATTTGCATGCGATTGATGCGCTCCTCGTTTTCCATCACCTGCCGGATTTGCCCCTGGTCCTTGTCGACGAGGGCTTGCACGCTGCGGTAAATAGACGACTCCACCAGCCCGCTCATTTCGAGCAGCCGCTTGCGGAGATCGTCAAGCTGGATTTCAAAGTGACGCACTGGGAACGCTCCCCTGCCGTTAACCGAAACGACCGGTAATATAATCCTCGGTTTCTTTCTGGGCTGGTTGCTTGAAAATTACGTCGGTCTTGTTGAACTCAATAAGCTTGCCAAGCAGGAAGAAGCCGGTGTGGTCCGCGACCCGGGCCGCCTGCTGCATGTTGTGGGTGACAATAACAATCGCGCAACTATCGCAGAGGTCGAACAGCAGCTCCTCAATCTTCGCCGTGGCAATGGGATCGAGCGCGGAGCAGGGTTCATCCAGCAACAGGACCTCCGGATCCACCGCCAGAGCCCGGGCGATACAGAGCCGCTGCTGTTGCCCGCCGGACAGCGCGTAAGCGGACTTATGGAGGTGATCCTTCACCTCGTCCCACAGGGCGGCGCGCCGCAAGCTCTTCTCCACTACCTCCGCCATCTGGCCGCGCCGCGCCATTCCGTTAATCCTCAGGCCGTAAGCTACATTCTCAAAAATGGACTTGGGGAAGGGGTTCGACTTCTGAAAGACCATGCCCACCCGGCGCCTCAGCTTAACCACATCCAATTCAAAAATGTCCTGGCCGTCGAGCAAAACTTTCCCCTCCGCGCGAGTGCCGCGGAGCGTCTCGTGCATTCGGTTCAGGGTTCTCAAAAAAGTTGACTTGCCGCAACCGGAAGGTCCAATGAGCGCCGTGATCTCCCGATCGGGTATATCCAACGAGACGTTAAACAGGACCTGGCGCTGGCCGTAATAGAAGTTTAGCTGACCGACGGCAATCTTCAGCACGGACGCATCGGCGGATTTCCCAGACTCTGCCATCCCCCGGTCCACTCCGGGCATGTTGATGACGACCTCCGACCCAATCAGATTCCCCATACGATCACCCTCTCAATGCCGGACTGCCACGAGACAGAATGAGCCGTGCCCCAATGTTAGCAACAAGCACCAACATGAGCAAGATGAAGCCCGCCGCCCACGCCTGACGATGCCAATCAGTGTATGGCCCGGTTGCGTATATGTAAATCATGACCGGCAACGAGGCGGTAGGCTGATTCAATCCATGGCTCCAGAACTGGTTGTTGAAGCTCGTGAAAAGCAACGGTGCGGTTTCCCCCGCTACCCGGGCCAGTCCCAGGAGCGCCCCAGTGGCAATGGCGCGGATGGAAGCAGGAATCACAACGGTGGCGATGGCTTTCCACTTGCTTGCGCCCAGTGCCAGGGCCCCTTCGCGCAAAGGCCTCGGAACGGCTCGCAAAAATTCCTCGGTGCTGCGCAGAACGATGGGGATCAGCATGACCCCCAAAGCCAGGCCGCCGGCCAGTGCGGAAAAGTGGTGCATGGGCAAAACCACCATCGTATAAGCGAAAATGCCCATCACAATCGAGGGGACGCCGTTCAACAGGTCCGCCGTGTATCGAACCATAAAAGAAAATGTCTTTCCGCCAAACTCCGCCAGGTAAATGCCTCCCAGCAGGCCCGTGGGAATGCCGGTCAGGGCCGCGATCAGTAACAATTTCCCGCTGCCGACAATCGCATTGGCCATGCCGCCGCCCGCTTCGCCGACCGGAGTCGGCAGGTGGGTGAGGAAGGACCAGGACAAATATTGCCAGCCGTTCCAGCCGAGGTATCCGAGGACCACCACCAGAACGGAAACCGACAACAACGCGCAGAGGCCGGTCAGCGTGAGCATGACTGCGTTGACGAATTTCCGCCAAGTAAGCCGATTCATGGGTTTGCGGTTCCTTGTCTTGTGGTCACCAGAATCAGCACGCGCGCCAGCGCGTTGATGACGATTGTGACCAGAAAGAGCACCAGTCCGAGTTCGATCAGAGACTGAAGGTAGAGGTTGCCCGTGGCTTCCGTAAACTCGTTGGCGATCACGGCGGCGATCGTATACCCCGGAGCAAATAGCGAAGCGCTGATCCTCGGGTCGTTTCCGATCACCATGGTGACCGCCATAGTTTCACCCAGAGCTCGAGCCAGCGCCAGAAATACGGACCCAAAGATTCCCGACTTCGCGTAAGGCACCACAACCTTCCAGGTCGCCTCCCAGCGAGTCGCCCCGACCGCCAGCGCAGCCTCGCGCTGGTCGACCGGCACCGCCAGCAGGACCTCGCGCGAGATCGTGATGATGAAAGGAATGATCATGATGGTGAGAATCATGCTCGCGGCGAGCATCCCGATCCCATACATGGGACCCTGGAAGAAAGGCAGGAAGCCGAGCGTGGCTTTCAGGAAAGGCTCGACATCTTCTCGAAGAAACGGCACAAGAATGAAGATGCCCAGCAATCCCAGGATCACACTGGGGATCGCTGCCAAAAGCTCGACCACAAAGCTCAAAGCGGCTGAAATCCGGGGTGGGGCAAGCTCCGCAAGAAAGATGGCTGCTCCTACCCCCAGCGGCAACGCGAGCATCAAGCTCACCGCTGAAGTCACCAGCGTGCCGAACACAAAGGGAAGCGCCCCGAAGTTTTCGAAGACAGGATCCCAGGTGCTTGTCACAAAAAATGCCCATCCAAAGCGGTGCCGGGGAAGCGCAGAATGGCGCCACAATTCATACAGCAGCAGGAGCGTAATCAGAAAAATGCTGGCGGCAAACGCCAAGGTAATCAGGTGCGCGATCTCGTCTCCCGTTTGGAGGCGGCGAACAAACGACTTTACAGGGCCCTGGGGCTTTCGGAAGGAGGGCCCGGTAGTCTTTTCTTCGGGAAAAGGGATTGTTGCCATGCTATTGGATTTTGGAAATCTGATCCATTTCCTTGCTTACAACTGCTTCGGGAAGCTGTGCATACGCCAGAGCCTCGTCATACTTCTGGCCGTCCGCCATCATCCACTTCAAAAAGCCGATGATGGCGTCTTTCTTGGCGGGGTCCTGGATGCGAGTGGGAATCAGCAACCAAGTGAAGCTGGAGATTGGATAAGCATCGGCCCCTGGGGCATTGGTAATCGAAACGCGAAAATCCGAAGGCATGTTCGCGGCAGCGCCAGCCGCCGCCGCCGTCACGCTGGCCAGATCTGCCTTAATGAAGTGCCCTGCGGAGTTTTGAAGCATGCCGTAGGGCATGCTGTTCTGGATGGCATAGATCAGTTCCACGTAGCCGAGCGAGTACGGCGTTTGCTTGACGATCCCGGCCACACCCTGGTTGCCCTTTCCGCCCAGCCCCACGGGCCAATTCACCGAGGTGTTGCGCCCGACTTTCGTCTCCCATTCCTTGCTCACTTTGGAGAGGTAGTCCGTCCAGATAAAGGTGGTTCCGCTGCCGTCCGAACGGTGGACGACGACAATATCCTGGTTGGGAAGATTGACGGCAGGATTTTGTTTCGTCAGGGCCGGATCATTCCACTTCTTGACCTTGCCAAGGTAAATACCCGCCAGTACATCTGGCGTGAATTTCAGTGTCGCATCGACCCCGGGGATGTTATAGGTGGGCACCGCGCCACCGAGGACGGTCGGGAAATGTAACACGTCGCAGCCCAGCTTTTCCTTGGCTTCGGCGAGCTGCTGGTCCGTCATTGGGGCATCCGATGCGCCAAAATCGACCGTACCCGACGTCAGCTGGCGGATTCCCCCGCCGGACCCAATCGCTTGGTAGTTGATCGCGACATTGGGATGCTGCTCGCGATACACACTAAACCACTTCGAGTAGATAGGATAGGGGAAGGTTGCGCCGGCGGCATTGATGCGAACTTCATTGGATTTGGGAGCCTCAGAGGTGGAGCAGGCCCCAAAGAAGACCAGCGCTCCCACGAGCAGAAAAACGGCCACCGCAGCGTTCATCGACGCTGTCAATCTAATTCGTTTCAATTCACGCCTCCATTCAGAAATAGCATTCCAATGTTACAAATATGTTAAGGAACCGTTACAGCTAGATGACGGGCGAAGGATAAGCCACCTGACTTATGCCCTCGACCTTTACTCCCCTATGTCTGTATCCTTATGAAACCGGACGGGATGAGCGCTGGCCTGCCCCTAAGGGCTTGGGACGGTCGGACAGGCCTCGCGCTCTTTCCTCTTCTGATACACTCTTTGGTTAATGGATCAATGCAATGTGCTTCGTGTTTATTGCCTTGACGGACGGAGGCAACTGACCATAATCGAGGCTCTCCACCAAGCCCTGGCCATCGTTCAGCATCCAGTGGAGAAAGCCTTTGATCGCCTGCCGCTTTGCAGCATCCGCGATGTGATCCGGAATCAACAAGTAGGTGAAGCTGCAGATCGGGTAAGCGTTCTTCCCAGGCGCGTTGGTGATCGAAATGCGAACATCCTTCTGCATTTGGGTGGCAGCGCCTGCGGCTGCATCGGAAGCGCTAGCCAGACTGGCTTTAATGAAATTCCCTGAGGAATTCTGGACCAGACCGGAAGGCATGTGGTTCTGAAGGGTGTAGATCAACTCCACATAACCAATGGAATTGGGAGTCTGTTTAACGAGCCCAGCGACACCCTCATTGCCTTTGCCGCCCAAACCCACGGGCCAACGGACAGAGGTGTTGCTGCCCACTTGGTCTTTCCATTCAGAACTCACTTTGGAGAGATAGTCGGTCCAGACGAAGGTGGTTCCACTGCCGTCTGAACGGTGAATGACGACGATGTCGTTCCCGGGAAGATTGACGCCGGGGTTGACGCTGGTGATCGCGGAGTCGTTCCACTTGGTGATCTTTCCAAGATAGATGCCTGCCAAGGCCGCAGGGGTAAACTTTAGCGTGGCTTTGACTCCCGGGATGTTATAAGTGGGTACAACCGCTCCCAGCACGGTGGGAAATTGTACGATGTGCAGGTTGAGTTGGTGCAACAACTCGTCCTTGAGGGGCATATCCGATGCTCCGAAATCCACCGTGCCGGCATGAAGCTGCTGGATCCCACCCCCGGATCCGATGGACTGGTAATTGATGGCTACGTTCGGGTGAAGCTTGTGATATTCATCGAACCACTTGGAGTAAATCGGGTAAGGAAAGGTGGCGCCGGCAGCATTAAGCTGGAGGCCGTCGGGTGCGGGAACCGGCGCCGGAGCGGCCTGCGTGACGGCCATCTTGATGATCATCACCGCTCCAAGAGCCACCATCCAAATCATTCCTAATTTTAAAATCTTTCTCACTTTTAATACCCTCCTGTTTGAAATAGAGCCTGCTATTCGTCGATCGGTTTGTTCATCTGGTGTTTAGTAGTTGAACTGCATATTAAAGAAGATCGCATTCGTGTTGTCGGGAACGGCGATGCCAAA
>Ga0307373_10013548_pt1 | contig 11380 bp, 12 predicted proteins | sample OX2MG_FD_202534 | JGI IMG/M metagenome (GOLD analysis project Ga0307373, IMG submission 202534) | Soil microbial communities from Risofladan, Vaasa, Finland - OX-2 | ecosystem: Environmental > Terrestrial > Soil > Coastal area > Acid sulfate soil | place: Finland: Risofladan, Vaasa | collected... | reverse complement strand
GAGCCGCGTGCAACCGAACGCGAACAGACATCGTTCGCGCTCGAAGGCATGACCTGCGCCTCCTGTGCGACGCGGATCGAGCGAAGCTTGAACAAGCTCGCCGGCGTAGAGGCAACGGTCAACTTCGCCACCGAGAATGCCTCGGTCAGCTACGACCCCGCGCGCGTCTCCCCGGCACAGCTCACCGCAGCGGTTGAGGCGATCGGCTACCACGCCACCCCGGCCGGCGGACAGCACGCCGGTCAGCAGCACGATCACGACGCGCCACCGACGCGGCTGCTTGTCGCGCTCGTGCTGGCCGCGCCGCTTGTGCTCCTGGCGATGGTGCCGCCGCTCCAGTTCAACGGCTGGGACTGGCTCTCACTCGTTCTCGCGACGCCTGTCGTCTTCTGGAGCGGGGAGCAGTTCCACCGCGCGGCCCTGCTGAACGCCCGTCACGCCGCCGCGACAATGGACACACTCGTCTCGCTCGGCACGCTCGCCGCCTGGACCTGGTCGACCGTTGTCCTGCTCGCCGGCCTCAACGCCGACGGCTACTACGAGGTCGCCGCCGTGATCACTGCGCTGATCCTGCTCGGCCGCTTCTTCGAGTCCCATGCCAAGCGCCGCTCCGGCGCTGCGATTCGCGCGCTACTCGAACTGGGCGCGAAGGAAGCCCGCGTCCTCCGCGACGGCCAAGAGGTGCTCTTGCCCGTCGAACAGCTTGTCGTCGGCGACCTGTTCGTTGTGCGTCCGGGCGAGAAGATCGCGACCGACGGCGTCGTCGTCGAAGGCGCCTCCGCGGTCGACCAGTCGATGCTGACCGGCGAGCCGGTGCCGATCGAGGTTGGGCCAGGAGCAGAGCTCGCCGGAGCGACGATCAACGCTTCCGGCCGCCTCGTCATCCGCGCCACACGCGTCGGCGCCGACACCGCACTCGCCCAGATCGCAAGGCTCGTCGAGCAGGCCCAGACCGGCAAGGCGCAAGCGCAGCGGCTTGCCGACCGCGTCTCGGCGATCTTCGTGCCGATCGTGATCGTGATCGCGCTCGCCACACTCGGTGGCTGGCTCGCCTTTGGCGCGGGCGCGTCGGCAGCGTTCACGGCTGCGGTTGCCGTGCTGATCATCGCCTGCCCCTGTGCGATGGGGCTCGCAACGCCGACGGCGCTGATGGTCGGCACCGGCCGCGGCGCCCAACTCGGCATCCTGATCAAAGGTCCCGAGGTGCTGGAGCAGACCCGGAGCGTCACGACGATCGTGCTCGACAAAACGGGCACGATCACCGAAGGGCGCATGCGCCTGGTCGACGCCCTCGCAATCGAGACGACGCGCGAAGAACTGCTGCGGCTTGCAGGCGCGGCGGAGTCGGCGAGCGAGCATCCGCTCGCGCAGGCGATCGCGGCCGCGACACCCGAGCATCCGCCCGTGTCTGAGTTCCGCAATCACGCTGGGCTCGGAATCGAAGCGCTCGTCGACAGCAAAGCGGTTCTCGTCGGCCGCCCCTCGTTCCTTGCCGAGTCGGCGATCGAGCTCGACGCCGAGGCGCGCGCCTGGCAGGAGCAAGCGCAGGCGCAAGGGCAAACTGTTGTCGCGGTCGGCTGGGACGACGCCCTCCACGGGCTGCTCGCACTCGCGGACACGCTGAAGCCGAGCTCCGCGGAAGCGATCGCGGAGCTGAAAGCGCTCGGGCTTACGCCGGTGCTTCTCACCGGCGACAACGAGCGCGCCGCGGACGCGATCGCCGCCCAGGTCGGCATCGAAACCGTCCTCGCCGAGGTGCTGCCCTCCGAAAAGGCGGCCGAGATCGAGCGGCTCCAGCGGGAGGGGGAAACGGTGGCGATGGTCGGTGACGGCGTCAACGACGCACCCGCGCTCGCTCAGGCCGACCTCGGGCTCGCAATCGGCACCGGCACCGACGTCGCAATCGAAGCGTCCGACCTGACGCTCGTCTCCGGCGACCTGCGCGCCGCCGCCGACGCGATCCGGCTCGCCCGCCGGACGCTCGCGACGATCAAAGGCAACCTCTTCTGGGCCTTCGCCTACAACGTCGCGGCGATCCCGCTCGCCGTCGCCGGACTCCTGAACCCGATCATCGCCGCGGCCGCGATGGCCGCCTCCAGCATCTTCGTCGTCACCAACAGCCTGCGCTTGCGACGCTTCAGTAGCGCGAGAGAAGGAGTGTCATGACCAGCAGCGCCGAAACGCACGCGGAGCACCAGTACGGCTACCACGACCAGAAGGACGCGCTGATCAAGCGACTGCACCGGATCGAAGGTCAGGTACGCGGGATCGAGCGGATGGTCTCAGGCGACCGCTACTGCATCGACATTCTCACCCAGGTCGGCGCTGTCTCGACCGCCCTCGACAGCCTCGGCTTCCAGATTCTCGACGAGCACGTCAAGCACTGCGTCGCGGGCGCACTCGCCTCCGGCGACGAGGCTGAAGCGCAGGCGAAAGCGGCCGAGCTGTTGGAGGCCGTGCACCGCTTCTCCAAGACGCGCTGAACCGTGCGGCACGGCGAGTTCCTCGCCGACTAGGACTTGTGTGGTGCCACCAAGAAGACCGAGGAGATGCTCGGGGCAGTGCAGCGCACGCACGCTTAAGAGTTCACGCCGCCTCCGCGGGGCACCCGCGCACTCGCGTATGTGGGCGGGGCGTCTATGAGCCGTGTGCTTGCGCGCTGTGACCCTCTTCCGATTTGTTCATCGTTCGCAGCATCGGCAGCCCGCCGGTGCGAAGGAATCGCCCGACGAGCGCGGCGGCGAGGCCGAGGAAGATGATGTTGAGCACGGTCGTGTAGTTCCAGGTGACCGATGCTTCGACCACCTTGGCGTTCCGGTCGGTGGGGACGAGGCCGAGTCCTTGGAAGAGGAACTCGACGATCAGTCCCGCGGCGACCATGGTGGCGTAGAAGGTGGCCAGCAGGAAGCCGGCCGTCTTCCAGCCGTAGTACTTGCGGTAGATGTCGAGGATCGGCAGCACGATCAGGTCGGCGAAGATGAAGGCGAGGACGCCGCCGAAGCTGATGCCGCCGTTCCAGAGCACCGCCGCGAGCGGCACGTTGCCGATCGAGCAGACGAAGGAGAGGATCGCGACGAGCGGGGCGATCAGCGGCCCCCAGAACTTCGCGAAGGTGGGATGGCTTTGGAAGAAGATCGCCTGCCACCAGGACTGCGGCACCCAGGCGGCGAGCGCGCCGGCGATGAGCAGGCCGCCGGCGATGTCGACCCAGATCGCCGCCCAGTCCATGACGAAATGGGTCGAGGTGGAAGTGAACCCTGCCGGTGAGCGCAGCCGCTGCCAGATCGAGCCCGTCTCCCGGACGGACATGTCCATCTCGGCGTGGCCCTCCATCCGACCGAGCAGACCCCGATCAGCTTGCACACGCGCCTCCTCTACCAGACCTTGCTTCAGAAAGACGCGGAAGACGAGCGCCAGGAGCACGATCATCAGCGGCCCGCCGACGAACTCGCCGAGCGTGAACTGCCAGCCCAGCAGCAAGGCCATGATGATCCCGAGCTCGATCACCAGGTTGGTCGAGGCGAACTGGAATGCCATCGCTGCGGTGAAGTCGGCGCCCTTGCGAAAGAGCGAGCGCGCAAGCGCGACCGCAGCATAGGAACACGACGAAGAGGCGGCGCCGAGCCCTGCGGCGATCGCAAGCGAGCGCGGCGAGTTATCCGGAAGCAGTCGCCGCATCTCCCGCTTCGAGACGACTGCCTGCACCGCTCCTGAGAGCGCGAAGCCGAGGATCAGCGCCCACAGGATCTCCCAAAACATCCCGAAGGAAAACGAGAGCGCGTGCAGCACCTCCCGGCCGATGTCGAACCCAAGCAGCACACGTCGAGGCTACCCCCTGACACCCGGGCGCGAGTCTTCAGGAGCGCAACCGCAGATCGATCCTCGGCCGACCTCTCGTCCGGGGCCGCGATCCTCTAGACGACTCACAGACGACTTCCAAGGGATCCCCGGAGCGGCTTGGTCTCATGTGGTCAGACCGCAACAGATGCCTCAGTTGAGCGAAAAGAGCTGGTGAGACTGATCCAAAGTATGTGCGCACGCCTGGCCATGCATGGTGCAGTGCGCCCGGCGATCTTCATCGACGCGAGCCCCGGCAGGCGGTCGAGCGCGGTGTCGTCGAGACGCCTGCGCGATGCGGCGGGGTTCTCGCAGCGCGATGGTGCGCAAGCTCGAACGCCTCGCGGAGACTCTCTGATGTCCGCGCTCGAGCGCGTCCGGCGAACTGCCGCGTGGTCGGTGCGGCTTCTGAAGGAGCAGCCGTGGCTTCCTAACGCCGGAAGAATGGATCGACGTGCGGAGGGACGACGACGATGAACCCGGCGGAAAGTTCATACTCGAAAAGCCCCGAGCGTCGGCCCATGAAACGCACTCCGTCGCGCAGGCGTTCGACGCGACCCGGTATGTACGAGGGCAGTGCACTGGAGCCGGGGCGCGTGCTCGTCACGCTGTAAGAAGATGGGAGGGAATGCGTCTCGGGGAGCCCGTGCGAGCGGGCTCTAGGCATCGGAGTATGATCGCCTCGATGCCAGGCTTCGACCCCTTCAAAGAATGGGTTGGCGAGGTAATCGGGAGCTTCGCTCTCGACCCTGCGAGCGTTGACATGTCCGAAGTTCGCGAAGCGGTGGCCTACTCGCAGATCGTGTCATGCGAGACGGAGGAAGAACTCTGGAACCCGCTCAACGACCGCCTCGTGGACTTGTTCATCACGCCCTAGAGCACACGACGGGATGACACGCCGACGTGTGATGGCATTGGGTGTGGTCATCGTGGTACTTCTCGTCATCGTGGTCGCTGCCGTTGCGCGCTCGCACTCAAACCACACGAAGGCGGCGAAATACTACGAGTGCCTTCGCGAAGAAGGTCGCGACCCGCATACGCAGCTACCCCTTCTGGACAATGGGAGGGTCTTCTGCGGCGGGCTGTTCGGGTACTCCACTGGCAACGAGCCGGGCCCCGAACCGTGAGGGCGCGTACTCTCCTCGCCCCGACGGTGGCAATCCTCGTCTTCCTAAGCGTGCCCGCCACAGGTTCGGCAGGCTCAGCCTCGCTGCACCGCGTCCACCCTCCTGATGGTGCGTACTCGCTCCTCCTTCCGCTCGGCTGGCGATTCCGCGATGTCAGCTACCCATCCGACCACGCCACACATCTGTGGTGGACTCCTCGCGACCCACTGGCCAGAGCCGTCGTGGTGTTGAGCGGATGTGAAGGATGCGTCTCCGTAAATGGCGCACCGAATCCGGCGGGTGCCGTCCCCGACGCATCGCAGCACCGCCGAATCAGTCTCAACGTCCTCGCTTTCCAAGGGCCGTACGACCAGGCCGAGGCTGGCTATTACGACAACGGCTAGTGCTTGTCACCCACCAGGGCGGGCGCATCACCGGCTCCGTGCGAATCGACCGCTGGCTTCCGTACTCGCAGCACGCTCTAGCAACCAAGATTCTCGACAGCTTCCGGCTCGGGTGAGCAATGGGAGCCCGCTCCGGCAGGCCCTCGGCTGTAACAGACGCTGCCGCGCGCGAGTCACCTAGGGGTTCGGCTTGATGCACGCGAGATTTGCTGACAGCCCGATCACGTCCCCATACGAGATGAGGTACGTCCGGCCCGCCGGATCGCAGGTCACGTAGTTCTTCTCCACACGGATCGGCTCGGGATAGTTGCCGAAGGCCCCCGGCGCGAACGTTCGCTCGACAAGGTGGTACGCCGAAGCCGACTGATTCGCAAAGGCGAACGAGTAGTACATCGTTTGGGCGGCATCGTGGGTGGCGCAGTAGTTGTCGGTCGTGAACGTCTCGACGTACCGGCTCAGAGTCCGTAGACAGCCCTTGTAGTGGCTCCCGAACGTCTGACGAAGGAGTGCCTCGAAATTCCAGAGCACGCGGCCCGACGAAGTGAGCCCTGCCGGTGGCCCACCGACTTGAGAGGCGCTAGCGCCCGTGCCGTTGGCGAGCACGAGGAAAAGCCCGGCGATCAGAACAATGAGTACCCGCTTCATCTCTACCTACCTCCGGAGTTGATGACGAGCGGCAGTTGTATTGCGCCTAGCCAACCGGAGCCCCGGCAGGCCAGCGCCGGTCTATGCCGCGAGTTTGTGCTTCGTGCGAAGGTGCTCGATACCCGCACGCATCACGTCACGCAAGGGCGCGCCGTCTGTCTCGTACTCGCCGCAGATACGGCAGTGCGCCGTGATGCTCCTGCCGTTGCCGACGAGTCCAAAGTTCTCGCTGAACTCCCTGGCTGCGCAAGTCGTGACGTTCCAGCTCCTGCACTGACGATCCCACTCCCGGTACGCCTCGGGCGTGTCTTGGAGATAGTTGATCCGAGCTTCGGCGCGTGTTGTTTCCCGTCTCGCCTGGATCGTAAGACCGAGTGCGCTGCCGAGGGTGATCGCGGACGCCACTCCGAGCGCGGCGCGATGAGCGAGCGACGATGCGGCGAGGGTTGCATCAATTCCTGTGGCCAGCCCTGCGGCAGCATTCACGGCGATGAGGGCGTCACCACGGCGCAGGCGCATCAGTAGCCCTCCGCTTCGAGCACAGCGATCAGCCGCGTGAGAATTTCAGCCTCCCTCTGCAAGCTCGCAATGTCCTCCGGGGCGTAGACCGCTTGACCACCGGGCGCGGCTTCCTGTAGCCGTTTATTCACCCACGCCAGTTGCTCCCGGCACCAATGGGCCACGTCGGCTTCGGACTGGATCGTGCGAGGCGCGGGCTCGTCCGCCATAGACCGATCTTAGTTCCAGTTGAGCCGTTTGGCTCTACGAGCGGGTTCGTCGATGGGAAACTCGAAATACCCCATTGGGCCGAGGAAGCCGAACACCTCACCCGCCGCCAGGCTGAACGACACCTCCGAGACAGCCATCCGCTCGCCGAACTGCTTGCTCCCTCCGGAACTGCTTCCGACCGGCGGGTTCATCTACATGCTCCGCAAGCGAGCAGGGTGCTGATGCTCTGAGCCGGTCATCGTTTCTGTGAGGGATCCGTCACTCTCGTTTCCCTTGAATCAGTTGCGGGCTAGGACGAGATCGCAAACGCCCGCCCTGTTGCACTCGGCCTTCTTGATGAACATCTCCGGATAGACGCCGTGCGGCGTCGGCTGCGCCTGGATCACGATCTCACCGTCACTACGGATATTGGCCGAGATCCGGGAGTTGCCTGCGCCACCGCAGACGATATTGCTCGGCCCGACCAAGCAGCCGAGGTTCTTGTTCGCGATGATCTGGTCGCCGCTACGGACATGGACGACGGTGTTGACGGCAACCGCGCCGGCGGCTCCGACCGTGACAAGAGAGATCGCCGCCACGATGGTGATGACCCTGCCCCTCACTGCGCACCTCCATTTGTAGATGCATCACCGGTCCAGGATCCCGCCGCACCCTCGTTCCCATCAGACAGCCAGGATCGGCAGGTCGCCTAGACATTCGCGCCTTTGCTGCGGTTGCACTTCTCGCATCGCAGCTCAAGATTGCGCGCCGTGTTCGAGCCACCGTTCGCGACCGCGATGATGTGGTCGTATTCAAGGCGCTCGCGCGATCCGCAGTCGACGCATTGACCGCCGTCCCGCTGCCACACCTCACGGCGGACGGCCGCCGAAATCGCTTCCCGTCGTCCCGAACCGTTGCGGGCTGTGGTCTCCCTGATCTTCACCTTCGCGCCTCGCGACTCCAGCGCCTCCTTGACGTAAATTGCGTTCGCCTGCGTGACACCTTCGGCCACCGGCTGCGGGGCGATGTGCACGATCCGCTGCGCGAGCGCCTCCACCTCCTCGACTGCCTGGTCGCGCCAATGAGGGATGTCGCAGAGGAAGTCCGTCACGTCTTCCTGCGCTGTGACGTCCTCGAAGCCCGAGACGATGACCGAATACGGGCCAGCGTCGAATGTCAGCTCACGCCACGCCTGCCGGTTTGCCTCCCACTCCTTTTCCTCGTGAAGGGCAGCACGTTGCTGGGCGGCGCTTCGACCGCGGTGACGGTAGTAGACGAAAGCCGCCACGATCGCGAGCAAAACCAGGGTGATTGTCCAATGGCGAACTGCGGCTAGGAGGATCGTCCATAGGACGAGAAGCCCGATAAGGACCCCATACAGTTTCCACGGACGATTGGCACTCGATCGCCGACGACGTCGCTTCGCCACGCACGCATTCTCGGCACACCGTGGCGCGCGGGCAAGAGGGACTGTGCGTCGCAGCAGGCGACGGAAGGGCTTTTGCGCGTTCTAAGACTTTCTAATGCGCATCGTTCGCTCCGTAGAAAATCGGAGAATCGGTCTGCAAGCCGCCATACATTGCACGCTAGGCTCCTCCGTGGCGTTTCCCGAACCGCCTCTCAGCAGGGAAATGTCCGAAAGTGGGCGTTGAAGGTCCTTACCTATGTGGGGACTTCTGCGACGCGTCGCTTCCTCGCGCCATAGTCGTAAAGCCAGCTGCCTTCCGGCGTGGCCGAGATGGTTGCCATCGGGGCTGGCATCGTTGCTGGCAGCGGGTGTCAGCAACGTTGTCAGTAGCAGGGTGCCGTGTGCGTGCCCGCCTTCCCGCTTAGTGGTGCGGGTTTGCGGTGCGCTCCCGTTTCCTCCGTCTTCGACTCCGGATTCCTGACCACCCTCCCTCTACGTCGAAAAACGTGAGGGTGGTCAGGAACCACGGGAGCGCAAGGTTGCTGGGGTGAGCGGGAACACGGGCACGCGGTCGTGCGGAGTTCGGGGACGGTGCTGAGCGTCGGTTGCTGGCAGATCGTGTGGTGAGCGAAGAGGGTGGCCGGTCTGCCGGGACCAAGTGGGAAAAGGAGGGAGGCGGGCAGCGTTGTGTGTCTCAAAAGCGCTGTCTTTGACCCTTGTCTTGTGTGGGGGCGGCGTTGCAGCTGGTGGGTAGCGGGTGGCGAGTTGGTGGGCAGTGCGGGATGCGATCGTTCGGCCGCTTCGTCGGAGATCGCGAGCTGGCGTCGTGTCGTCGGTGGGGCGGGCTTGCGGGGTTGAGTGTGCGGGCTGCGCGCCGGCCGTCAAGCCGCCTGCGGCGGCTCGGGCTCGCTGCGCTCGTGACCGCCGGCTCTCCGCAGCCCGCGTGATCCGGTCTCGAAGCCCGCCCCACCGTCGATCTCATCTCAGAGCAAGGAGGTTGCGAATGTCTCACGTCGTTGATCGTCCGTTAGTGCTGGGTGAGCGAGTCTGAGCGGCCGCTCGCGGGCCGCCCGCCGCGATGACGGCCACCCTCGCTCAGCAACCCGTGCGCGTCGGGCGACGCGGCCTCCCCGTCGCCGGAGGCCGCTCGCCGTTCCCGGGGACGGACGGCTGCGCGTGCAGCCGCCGCAGTTCGTCGCCCGTTCCGACGCCCAGCGGGCGGAGCTGGTCCGTTCATTGCGTGTGCTGTACTGCGACTTCATCGCGGGTGGGGGTTTGGAGGAGCTTCGCCGCCGCCGCGATCGGGGAGGAGAGTCTTAGGTGAGGATCGCGACCTACACCCGCATCTCGACCGACGAGGAGCGCCAGCCCTACTCGCTCGAAGCCCAAGCAACCCGCCTGGCGGCGTATGTGGAGAGTCAGGAGGGCTGGCGGATCACGCGGCGCTTCACCGACCAGGCGTCCGGTGCGAGTCTCGAACGGCCCGGCCTGGAGCGAGCACTGAAGGAGGCGGAGGCGAAGCGGTTCGACCTACTTTTGGTCTACCGCGTCGACCGCCTCTCCCGGTCGGTGCGCGGGCTGGCGCATGTGCTCGAACGACTCGACCAAGCCGAGGTGCTCTTCCGCTCGGCGACCGAGCCGTTCGACACCTCCAGCTCGGCGGGGCGGATGATGGTGCAGATGCTCGGCGTCTTCGCCGAGTTCGAGCGGGCGACGATCGTTGAGCGGGTGATTGCCGGGATGGAGCGCAAGGCCGCCCGCGGCGAGTGGAACGGCGGCTCTGTCCCGTTCGGCTACCGGCTCGATGCGGAGCGCCGCTATCTCGAACCCGAGCCGGCCGAGGCCGCGGTTGTCGAGGAGATCTTCGCGCGCTATGTCGAGCGGCTGCACGGGACGCAGGCGATCGGCCGTTGGCTCTCCCAGCGTGGCTACCGCACCAAGCAGGGCAAGCCGTTCAACCCGCAAGCCGTCCTGACGATCCTCCGCAACCGCGCCTATCTCGGCGAGATCAGCTTTCGCGGCACCCATCATCCCGCGCCGCATACGCCGCTAATCGGACAAGGGTTGTTCGAGCAGGCGCAGGTGATCCTGAAGGAGCGCGGCGAGGATCATTCGCTGCGCCGCTCGAACCAGTCCGATTACCTGCTCACCGGTTTGGTGAAGTGTGTCCGCTGTGGCAAGCGCTATCTCGGTGCGGCCGCGAACGGCAACGGCGGCCGCTACCGCTACTACGTCTGCTTCAGCCGCCAGCGCTACGGCCGCGCGACCTGTGACGCCGAAAGGCTCCCCGCGGACGAACTCGAGCAGGCGATCCTCAGCCAACTCGAGGATCTGCTCGCGCGCGAGGACGACGTGCGCGAGGCGATCAGCGCCGCCTTCGCCGAGCTCAACAACCAGCAGCCGAAACGCGACGCCGAACTCGCCCGCCTCGACGCGGAAGTCCGCAAGCTCGACGAATCACTCGACCGCTACTTCCGCGCCTTCGAGAACGGCAGCATGCCCGAACAGGCCTGCGCACCCCGGATCGCCGACCTGACTAAGCGGCTCTCAGAACTCCAAGCCCGACGCGACGAACTCGCCGCCGACGCCAACGACGCGCCAGAGCCGCTCAGAGACGACGACCTCCACGCCCTGCAAGCACACGTCACCCGGGTGATCGCCGACGGCGACCCGTCCGCTCGCAAAGCGCTGCTCCAGGCTCTCGTCGATGAGATCCGCGTCCAAAGCCGCCAGGAGATCTACCCCTTCTTCACATTGCCAACGGTTCGACCACCATACGGATCAGTGCGCCCGGGAGGATTCGAACCTCCGACCCGCGGATTAGAAGTCCGCCGCTCTGTCCACTGAGCTACGGGCGCGTGCCGCAGAGGGTACCGCTGGAACAACGGGGCTCCCGCCACGCGAGGCGTTACGCTGTAGCGGCTTCGCGGTGGCGGTAGCTCAGCTGGTAGAGCCCCGGGTTGTGGTCCCGGTGGTCGCGGGTTCGAATCCCGTCCGCCACCCTCGTGAACGAACGGCGCGGGCCCTGGAGACAGACGATCTCTCGGTTTCGCCGCCGGCCGCTCGGGCTCGCGGCGCTCGCAATCGTCGTGGTTTTCGTCGTCGTGGGCGCGCTCGGCGGGGTGCTTGCGCCGTATTACCCGGACCAGGAGTTCGTCCAGTTCATCGGCGGATCGAGCGAAAGGCCGAAGCCGACGAAGGCTGCGAACGAGACCGCGACGACGACCGACGCGGCGAGCAGCAGGCGGCGGAAGACGAACGTCGCCATCCGT
>Ga0307373_10013546_pt1 | contig 11380 bp, 11 predicted proteins | sample OX2MG_FD_202534 | JGI IMG/M metagenome (GOLD analysis project Ga0307373, IMG submission 202534) | Soil microbial communities from Risofladan, Vaasa, Finland - OX-2 | ecosystem: Environmental > Terrestrial > Soil > Coastal area > Acid sulfate soil | place: Finland: Risofladan, Vaasa | collected... | reverse complement strand
GAACTACAACGCGCGGTACTTCACCTTCTCCTTCAGCTACCGGCCGGGACTGCTCCGGCTCGGACGCTCGACGTTGTAGCGATCCCCCCCGATCGCACCACGGGCGGCGTCGAGAGAGATCTCGACGCCGCCCGTTCTCGTGCGTGATGGAGCGCGCGGCCGCGCGCGGCCCGGCTCACCGCGCGCTAGTCACGCGGCGGGAGACGGCTTCGTCCACTTCTTCACTGCGTATACGATCACGCCGAGTCCGCCCAGCAGGAGCACGAACGGCATGGCGTACAGCACCAGGTTGAAGCCGTGCGGCTTGGGGTCGAGCAGGATCCACTCGCCGTACTTGGATACGAAGTACGCCTTCACCTGGGCCGGCGTCTTCCCGGACCGCAGCTGTTCCTTGACCACGCCGCGCATCTGCTGCGCCAGCTCGGCCGGCGAATCCTGCAGCGACTCCCCCTGGCAGATGGGGCAGCGCAACTGGGAAGCCACCGCGGCGGTCTGCGCTTCGAGCGCCGAATCGGCGGGGCTGGGCAGGGGGGCCGCGGTGGTGGTCGTGTCCACCGGCACCTGCTGCGCGGGCAGCGGCGGCGTGGCGCAGAGCACGCCCGCGCAGAGCGCGAATGCGGCGAAGCGCTTCATGGCGTGGCCCCCGTGGGACCGGGCTTGGCGGCCGGGGCGGCCGCCGGGGGCGCGGCCGACGCCGGCAGGGCCGCGATCAGCGAGTCCACTTCACGCGTGAGGATCTCGTCCGTGACCGGGCCTGTCTGCTTGAACGCTACGCGCCCCGATCCGTCGATGAAGTACGTCTCGGGCACTCCATACAGCCCGTAGTTGATGGCCGTGTGGGCATTGGCATCGTTGACCGACGGATACTCCTGGCCGCCCATTTCCTGGATCCAACTGATGGCCGGCGCCGGAAAGTCGTTGTAGAGCACGCCGAGGAAGTGCACCGGACGCCCGGCGTAGCGCCGCGCGAATGCGCTCAGCGTGCGGTGCTCGTCGCGGCACGACAGGCACCACGAGGCCCAGAAGTTGAGCACCACCACCTGGCCCCGCAGTTGCGAGAGCCGCACCGTGTCGCCCACCGGCAGCGCCATCGGCGGCTGGCCCGGCGCGAACACGGGCAGCGAGAAGTCGGGCGCCATGCGGCCCGGCAGGGGTGACGGAATGTTGTTGGGATCCTTGCCGAATCCCCAGGCGAACAGCGCGATCACCGGCACGGCGGTGAGCGACGCGATCGCCGCTCGCTTCCAGTTCATGCTTCCCCCTCACGCGGAATGGGAAGGATCACCGGGGGCACGGGTTGCCGCACCGCGGCCGGCGCGGTGCGCCGCCGACGCCGGGGGAACACGCCGATGATCGCGCCCAGGACCACCACGCCGCCGCCGAACCAGATCCACGGGACCAGCGGCTGCACGATGAGTTTGACGGTGGCGTGCGAGCCGTTCTGATCGAACGCCATCAGATTGAAATACAGGTCGCCGCTGATCGAGCTGATCACCTGCGGCGTGGGCACCGGCGCCGACTGCGTGGGATAGAAGTTCATGCGCGGGTCGGCCGTGGCCACCACCTTGCCGTGGTCCAGCACTTCCATGGTCGCGCCGATCACGGCGCGCTGCGGCTCCTGGCGCCCCCACACTTCCTTGAGCCGGGCCGTGTGGCCCGACACGGTGAGCGTCTCGCCCGGCTTGAGCGTGGCTTCGCGCTCCGAGCGGAACGACTGCGACGCCGCGATGCCGAGGGCCACGATGAGCACCCCCAGGTGGGCCACGTAGCCGCCGTAGCGCCGGCGGTTTCCGCCCACCAATCGCCGCAGGGCGGTGAACCAGTCCTCGCCGTGCGCCGCGTGGCGCGCCTTCATGCCGATCCAGTACTCGCGCACGTTGGCGAACGCCGAATAGCCCACGAACGCGAACGCCAGCACGGCGTACACATTGCGCGCGCCGCTGACCAACGCCACGGCGGCCATCACCACCGCCGCGCCGATCGGCGGCAGGAGCTTGGCCTTGAGCTGTTGCCGGGTCGCGATCCCCCACGGCAGCGCCGGTCCCACGCCCACCAGGAACAGCAGCGACACGACGAACGGCATCGTCATCTTGTCGAAGAACGGCTCGCCCACCGTGACCTTGAGCCCGCGCAGCGCCTCGGCGACGAGCGGGAACAGCGTGCCGATGAGCACCGTGAACATGAACGCCGTGAGGAACAGGTTGTTGAGCAGGAACACCGTCTCGCGCGACGCGGCCGATTCGAAGCGGCCCGTGGTGCGCAGGCGATCGGAGTTGCCCGCCACCATCATCAGCCCCACCACCAGCACGATGGCGATGAACACCAGGAAGTAGTAGCCGATGGTTCCGGTGGTGAACGCGTGCACCGACGACAGGATGCCCGAGCGCGTGAGGAACGTGCCGAGAATAGTGAGGACGAACGTGCCCACCATCAGGTTCAGGTTCCAGAGGCGCAGCATCCCGCGCCGCTCCTGCACCATGGCCGAGTGGAGGAAGGCCGTGGCCGTGAGCCACGGCAGGAACGAGGCGTTCTCCACGGGATCCCACGCCCAGTAGCCGCCCCAGCCGAGCACTTCGTATGACCACCACATGCCGGCGATGATCGCCGCCGACAGGAAACCCCACGACACCAGGAGCCAGGGCCGCGTGATCCGGATCCAGTCGTCCGACATCACCTCGCCGGACAACATCGCGCCCATCGCGAACGCGAACGGCACCGACATCCCCACGTACCCCAGATAGAGCAGGGGCGGATGGACCGCCATCAGGATGTGGTTCTGGAGCAGCGGATTGGGGCCCGGTCCGTCGGGCGGCACCGGGAACACCGCGTGGAACGGATTGGCCGGCCCGGCCAGCAGGATGCCGAAGAACAGGGCCACGAACATCAACGTCACCGCGGCCCACGGCACCAGATTGCCCGACCGCTTGCGGTTGAACCAGACCACCGCCGCCGAATAGGCGCCCAGCACCCAGGCCCAGAACAGGATCGACCCTTCGAGCGCGCCCCAGAGCGAGATGACCGTGTAGAACAGCGGCGTCTCGCGGCTGCCCACCTGCGCCACGTACGACACCGAGAAGTCGTGCGTCACCAGGGCGTAGATCATGGCCAGCGTGGCCACCGTGACGAGCGCGAAGTTCGCGTACACCGCCCCGAAAGCGATCTGCACCCAATCGGCGCGGTGGCCGCGAATGCCCAGCGTTCCGATGATGGCGCCGAACAGCACCGCCACCATCGCCACGAGCAGCGCGTCATGCGCGAGAAGCCCGGTCATGGCGTGGATCCCTTGATCAGGGTCTTGTACATCTCCTCCGGCTTCTCGCCCGGCTTGGGCGGATGATACTCGTTGGAGTGCTTGACCATCAGGTTGGTGGCCTGGAACACGTTGTCGCGGCCGAATTTCCCTTCGACCACGACGCCCATCCCGGGCTGGAACATCTGCGGTGGCGCGCCCACTTCGTGCACCGCCACCGTGCCCGAATCGTCGCTGACCTCGAACTGCAGGTGCATGGTCTTCTCGTCCCACTTCACCGACCCCGGCTTGACCATCCCGCCCAGCCGCACCGGCATGTCGTAGCCGTCGGCGCCCTTGGCCAGCAGCTCCTTGGGGGTGAGGAAGAACACCACGTTCTTGTTCAGGCCGCCGTAGAGCAGCCAGCCGAACGTGGCCACCAACACCACCGCGGCGAGGATTCCCCAGTTGCGCTTGCTCATGCCGCCCCTCCGGCTTCCGGCCGATGTCCCGTGACCCGCTCGTACTCCGCGCGCGCCTGCTGGACCGCCCGATGCACGTGCAGCAGATAGCCCAGGATCACGACCCACGTGATGACGTACGATGCCGTCACGAATGCCCAGTTGGATGCTACCATCACTCCAGTCCTCCAAGTGCCGTCGCCTGCGCCGCGTGTTCCGCGGCCCGGATGAGGCACGCTGCTTCATACCGTCGACGAATGAAATAGATCATGATCAACAGGAACGCGACGGCGTTGGTCCACAACCCCGCCAGATACGCCGGCGCCATGGTCTGCGCGCTCGACGGCGTCTGATGGAGCGTGCGCCACCACGTCACCGACATCCACACGATCGGCACGTTGATCGCGCCGAGGATGCCGACCGCGGCGCTCCACTGGCCGCGCCGCTGGGGATCGTCCACGAACGCCCGCAGCGCCAGATACCCCACGAACACCAGAAAGAGCACGAGCGTGGACGTCAGCCGCGCGTCCCAGGCCCACCAGACCCCCCACGCCGGCTTGCCCCAGAGCATGCCCAGGACCAGCGTGAGCCCATTGAATGTAGCGCCCACCTCGGCCGCGGCGGCCGCGAGCAGGTCGTCCTCCTCGCGCCCCTTCCAGAGGAAGCGGAGGCTGTACACCATCACGATCACGAAACACACGAACATGATCCACGCCGCCGGCACGTGGACGTACATGATCTTCTCCAGCTGCCCCATGTTGGCATCGGGCGGCGAGGTGACGAAAGCGAACACCTGCGTGAAGATCAGGACGGCGAAGGCCACGACGCCGAACAGGGTCCAGCGGCCGGAGCGGGGCACGTCGATGGGATGAGCGACAGCGGTCATAGGGTAACCTCAGACCTCGATCACGTATTCGAACGCGAGTAGAGTGGCGATCAGGAAGATCACGTCGTACGCCGTGAGCAGCTTCACCCACGCGCCCGCCTCGTGCATCATGTCACCGTTCAGGAGTGCCTTGGACGCCGACATCGCGGCCAGCAGCACCGGGACGAGCATCGGGAATAGCAGCAGCGGCAGCAACACCTCGCGGGCCCGGCTCCGGCTCGCCATCGCGGCGTAGAACGTGCCGAGCACCACCAGCCCCACCGCGCCCAGCACCAGCACGCCGATCAGCGACGGCCAGGCGGCCGGGATCCGGATCTGGAACAGCGCGATGCCGGCCGTGACCACGATCACCAGCATCAACCCCACGAAGATGGAGTTGGCGGCCAGCTTGCCCACGTAGATCACCCAGCGCGAGCCCGGATACTGCAGCAGCTGATCCAGCGCGCCGCTCTCGAGCTCCACCTGGTACGAGCGATTGAACGCCAGCACGCCGGCGAACAGCGCCGACAGCCAGAGGGCGCCGGGCGCCGCTTCGCGCAGGGCCTGCGCGTCGGGGCCCAGCGCGAACCCGAACAGCACCAGAATCGTGACCCCGAGAGCGGCCACGCTGTTGAACCCGGCCTTGGAGCGTCGCTCCGTGGTCAGATCCTTCCAGGCGATGGCGCGAATGCGCCGCACGTCGTCGCGGAATGCCATCAGCCCGCTCCCGCCACGATGCGCACGCGCGGCGCGGGCGCCGGCGCGGACTCGGCCACGCGGCCGTTCACGATCGTGATCGTGCGGTCGAGCACTCCCGCCGCCGGCGCCAGTTCGTGGAGCACCACGAGCGCCCCGCCGCCCGCATGGCCGGCTTCGACGATGATGGAATTCATGAGCGCGATGCCCGCCGAGTCGAGGTTGCTGTACGGTTCGTCGAGCAGCAGCAGCCGTGGGCGGCGCAGCAGCAGCCGCGCCAGCGCCAGCCGGCGCTGCATGCCTGCCGAGAATCCGCGCACGCGTTCGTTGGTCACGTGGGTGAGCCCCACGCGCTCCAGCGCCGCATCCAGATTGGCGCCCACCGGCTGCCCGAGCATCTCGGCGGCGAAGCGGAGATTCTCGCGCGCCGTGAGATCGTCGTACAGTCCCGGCGTGTGGGCGAGGAATCCCAGGTCTTCCCGCACGTCATTCGGCTCGCGCACGATGTCGTGGCCGTAGATGCGGGCGGTGCCGGCGCTGGGCTTGAGCAGCGTGCCGAAGATGCGGAGGAGCGTGGTCTTGCCGCTTCCGTTGGAGCCCAGCAGCCCCACGATCTCCCCGGGTCTCAGCTCGAGTGTTATGCCCCGAAGCACCCATCGCGCGCCGAACCGGCGCGCCACACCATGGGCCTCGATCGCCAACTCAGATTGAACAGTTGCCATGGGTTCGGGATGCGTTGATTGCCCACCAGGGATAGGCTGAGGCTAAGGCTCGACCCGCAGCCTCGCCATCAGCAAGCACCCGAGCCCGTGTGGGGGAATCACCGACTAAAAGACTGGGGGTAGGGGCGGCGTCGTTAGCCAGAACCCCCACCCCCGTATTCTATAGGAAGAGGCGCGGCGGCCCCACCCCCGACCACCGACTTACGCCTTGGGCATCACCACGGCGTCGATCACGTGGATCACCCCGTTGGAGGCCGGAATGTCGGCCCGCACCACCCGGGTGCCGTTCACGTATACCCGCCCGTGGCGGGCTTCGATGTCCAACTCCTGTCCGGTCAGGCTGGTCGCGCGCGAGCGGCCGGCCGCCACCATCTGGGCCGCCAGCACCGTGCGCGGCAGCACGTGGTAGCCGAGCACGCGCGACAGTCGCGTCTTGTCGGCGAGCAGCGCTTCGAGCGCCCGTTTGGGGAGCCTGGCAAAGGCGGCGTCGGTGGGAGCAAAGAGGGTGAACGGGCCCCGGCTCTGCAGCGCGCCCCAGAGGTCCGCCGCCTTCATGGCGGCGACCAATGTCCGGAAGGTGCCGGCGGGGAGTGGGATGGCGGCGAGGCCCCGCATGGAATCGGTTGTGCGCATCGAATCCGTCTCTGTCCAGTGTGTGTCCAGAATATACGGCGCATGGACGTTTCTTGTCAATGAATTGTCCAGATAAATTCATTGACGATAGCTGGACAATATGCGACATTTGACCGATGACTCACCCTGATCAGCCTGCGGGTCGGCACCCAATCGGCGTGGTGGCCGAACGCACCGGGCTCACCACCGACGTGCTGCGCGTGTGGGAGCGTCGGTATGGCGCCGTGCATCCCGACCGGACCAGCGGCCGGCAACGATTCTATTCCGACGCGGACATCGAGCGTCTGAGGCTGCTGCGCCTGGCCACGCTCCGCGGGCGGAGCATCGGCCAGGTGGCGCACCTGACCACGGCAGCGCTGGCGCGGATGGTGGAGGAGGACGCGCTCGGGCGCGCGCGCGCCGGCGGCCGGGAATCGGACGTCACGCATGCCGCCGGCGAGTACGTGGACCAGGCGCTCGAGCTGGTGCGCGGTCTCGACGCGCTGGGGCTGGAGTGGCTGCTCCGTCGCACCTCGGCGGTGCTCGGGCTGCGCCCATTCCTGGAGTCGATCGTCGCGCCGTTGCTGCGGCGGGTGGGCGACGAGTGGCACGCCGGGCGGCTGACCGCGGCGCAGGAGCATCTGGCCACGGCCATGGTGCGGCGGGTGGTCACCGCCATAACGCAGACGATGAGCGTGGCCGCCGACGCGCCGGGGGTGGTGGTGGCCACGATGGCCGGCGAGCGACACGAGATCGGGGCGCTGCTCGTGGCGGCGACGGCCACCGCCGAAGGGTGGCGCGTGACCTACCTGGGCAGCGATCTCCCGGCCAAGGACATCGCCGAGGCGGCGCTCGCCACCGCGGCACGGGCCGTGGCGGTGAGCGTGGTGTACCCGGCGGACCGGCGCCAGGTGATGCAGGAGCTGACCGAGATCCGCGGCCTGTTGCCGGGAGAGGTGCGCATCTTCGTGGGCGGGGCCGGCGCCGCCGCGATCTCACCCGACCTGACGCTCGCGGGCGTGCGGATGGTGGAGGGGCTGGCCGATCTGGCGGCGGTGCTGGCGTCCTAGCGGCGGCGCCGCGCCCATTTGTCCGCTTCGGCCGCGGCGATCACCGCGAGGCCCACGCTCAGGATCACCGCCCACTGCGCCGCGCTGAGCGGCACGGTGCGCAGCATGCGCTGCAGGAACGGCGTGTAGATGGCCGCCACGTGGGCGAGCGTCACGGCGATCGTGCTCAGCACCAGGAACGGGTTGGTCCATACGGGCGTGCTGAACACCGATCGGTCCAGGGAGCGGCAGTTGAACACGTGGTAGAACTGGAACACGACCATCTGCGTGAGGGCCACGGTGCGGGCCATGGGGAGGTTGCCCGTGGTGTGCAGCGTCCACCAGAACATGGCGAACGTGCCCAGCGTGAGCACGAGTCCCACGCCGCCCAGGCGGAGGTAGAGGGCCGGCGTGAGCGCGCCTTCGGCGCGCGGCCGCGGCGGCTGGGTAAGCAGGGCGGGCTCTCCCCGCTCGAACGCGAGGGCCATCACCTCGAGGCTATCGGTGACGAGGTTGATCCAGAGGATCTGCGCCGCGAGGAGCGGCAGCGGCCATCCCATGACCATCGCGCCCAGGATGACGGCGATCTCGGCCACGGCCGTGGACAGGAGAAAGAACGTGGCCTTGCGAACGTTGGCGAACACCACGCGTCCCTGCTCGATAGCGGCGGTGATGGTCGCGAAGTTGTCGTCGGCGAGGACCATGTCGGCCGCCTCGCGGGCCACGTCCGATCCGCTCGCGCCCATGGCGATGCCGAGGTGCGCGGCGCGCAGCGCGGGGGCGTCGTTCACGCCGTCGCCGGTGACGGCCACCACGTCGCCGCGCGCCTTGAGGCACTGGACGAGGCGCAACTTCTGCTCCGGCGACACGCGGGCGTAGACGTTCACCTCGCCCAGGGCGTGGATCAACTCGTCGTCGATCATGCCGTCCAATTCGCGTCCGCTCAACACCGCGTCGCCCAGGCCCAGGCGCCGCCCGATGACGCGCGCGGTGTCGGCGTGATCGCCGGTGATCATCAACACGCGAATGCCAGCCGTCCGCGCGCTCTGCACGGCGGCGGCGGCGTCGGGGCGCAGCGGGTCTTCGAGACCCACGAGTCCCGCGAACACGAACCCCTGGGCCAGCGAGTCGGGGACGATCTCGGGATGCGTCGTGGGCCGGTACGCCATCGCGAGCACGCGCAGGCCGTCGGCGGCGAACCGGTGCGCCATCGCGTCGGCGGCGGCGCGATCGAACGGCTCCTCGCCGGCGTCGGCGCGCTGGCGCGTGCACCGCGCGAACACCGCCTCGGGCGCGCCCTTGAGATGTTCCAGCATTTCCGCGCCGTTCCCGCGCAGCGACACCATGAATCGCCGCTCCGATTCGAAGGGCAGCACGTCCAGTTCCGGGTTCCGTTGATGGAGATCGGCGGGAGACAGGCCATGGCGCGCCGCCACGGCGAGCAGCGCGCGCTCCATGGGATCGGCGCTCCCGCCGTCCACCGCGCCGGGATCCGCCTCGCTGGCCAGGACGCCGATGCGCAGTGTGGCGAGGAGCGCCGGTTGGTCCGGCGGCTGGACGTGGCCGGCCGGCGAGATCTCGTAGCGCCGGCCGCCCGCCCAGAGCGCGCGCACGGTCATCTCGTTCCTGGTGAGCGTGCCCGTCTTGTCGGAGCCGATGACCGTGGTGCTGCCCAGCGTCTCCACGGCGGGCAGCGCGCGCACGATGGCGCGGCGGCGGGCCATGCGGCGCGCGCCAATCGCGAACGTCACCGTGAGCACCACGGGCAGTCCCTCGGGGATGGCCGAGACAGCCATCGCCACCGCGGTGAGGAAGACGTCGGCGGGCGCCATGGACCGGGCCAGGCCGATGAGGAGCACGAGCGCGGCCAGCGCGAGAATCACCAGTCCCACGCGGCGGCCGAATTGCGCGAACGACTCCTGGAGCGGCGTGGGGACGGGTTCGGTGGCGCGCACGGTCTGCGCGATGCGGCCTAGTTGCGTATCGGCGCCGGTGCGCACCACCAGGCCGCGGCCCCTGCCGCGCGCCACGGCCGTGCCAGTGAATGCCATGTTGAGCTGGTCGCCCGCGAGCAACGTCATGTCGGGCAGCGGATCGGTGCGCTTCTCCACGGGCACCGATTCGCCGGTGAGCAGGGATTCGTCGACGGCGAGGTGCTGGGCCTGCACGAGGCGCAGGTCGGCGGGCACGCGGGCTCCGGAGGCCAGCACGACCAGATCGCCCACCACGAGCGCCGGGCTCGGCACCGCGCGCTGCGCGCCGTCGCGCACGACCACGGCGAGCGGCGACGTAAGCCGCGCCAGGGCGCGCATCGCCTTGCGGGCGCGATACTCCTGCGTGAACCCGATCAGCGAGTTCAGGATCACCACCGCGAGAATCACGATCGCGTCGCTGTCATCGCGCAGCACCACGCTCACGCCTGCCGCGGCCAGCAGGATGTAGATGAGCGGATCGTGCAACTGCCGGAGCAGCAGCATCCACCACGGGGTCTCTGGCTCGTCCTCGATGCGATTGGGCCCGAGCGCCGCCAGGCGCGCGGCGGCCTCGCGCGGCGACAGCCCGCGCGGGCCCGAGCGGAGGGCGCGCTCGACGTCGGCCGCCGGGCGCGTGTGCCAGGGCGGTCCAGCGGCCCCTGGACCGGGCGGTCTAGGGTCGGTGCGCATCGGCGCCTCCGCGCGACGCGGAACGTGACGCGCGCGAGGCCTCGAGCGCGTGCGAGCGTCGTCTCCGCTCCATGGCGGGAGCGGCGGCGGTGCGTGCCTCGGATAGTTGCGGGGGATAGGGCGTCCGAACTGCCGGGCGTCTCACCCAACCGATGCCCGGTGATGCCCGACACGACGGCATGGCGCGCGGCTCGGGAACTCGCGGCGGCGGGGGCAGCGGCTCAGATTACCGGATGACCCCACCCGGGTGAGGCGGACGTGATCGATCGAGCGCGCCGCGACCGCGCATTGGCCGAGCGGCTCCGCGAGGAGATTCGCCGGCACGACTACCTGTATTACGTGCGCGACAAGCCGCGCGTCTCCGACGCCGCGTACGACGCGCTGGTCCGTCGCCTGCGCGCGCTGGAAGCTCGCGATCCGGCGCTGGTCACCCCCGACTCGCCCACGCAGCGCGTGGCGGGGCGGCCGAGCGGCAAGTTCGAGACGCAGCGCCATGCGGCGCCGATGCTGAGCCTGGACTCCACGCGCGACGCCGGCGAGGTGGCGCGGTTCGATGCCCGCATACGCAAGCTCGTGGGCCCGTCGGTGCGCTATCTGCTCGAGCCCAAGCTCGACGGCGCGTCGATGGAGCTGGTGTACGAGCGTGGGCGGCTGGTGCGCGCCGTGACCCGCGGCACCGGCACCCAAGGCGACGCGGTGACCGCCAACGTGCGCACCATCGCGTCGGTGCCGCTCACGCTGCGGGCGAGCGAGCGGCCGGCGCCTCGCGTGCTGGTGGTGCGCGGCGAGGTGATGATGGGGTTGCGCGGCTTCGAGCGTCTGAACAAGCGGCTCGTGCAGCGGGGCGAGGAGCCGTTCGCCAATCCGCGCAACGCCGCCGCCGGGTCGCTGCGCCAGCTCGACGCGCGGATCACCGCCGAGCGTCCGCTGCGCATCGTGATCTACGAGATCATGGCGGTGGACGGCGTGGCGTTGGCGCGCGACGAGGACGCGTTGCAGGCGTTGCGCGCCTGGGGGCTGCGCACCACCGAGTACACCGAGGTGGCCCGGAGCGCGGCCGACATCGAGCGCTATCACGCGGCG
>Ga0307373_10013544_pt1 | contig 11380 bp, 8 predicted proteins | sample OX2MG_FD_202534 | JGI IMG/M metagenome (GOLD analysis project Ga0307373, IMG submission 202534) | Soil microbial communities from Risofladan, Vaasa, Finland - OX-2 | ecosystem: Environmental > Terrestrial > Soil > Coastal area > Acid sulfate soil | place: Finland: Risofladan, Vaasa | collected... | reverse complement strand
CCGACAAATTGGTGCAGAACTGGAAGATCTCGGTGCTGATCGCCCAGTTCGCTCCCGAACACCTACAAGAACACTGGTTCACCCGTTACATGGCCGAGCCGCAGTTCCTGATGGCGCACTGCTTGACGGAACCGCGCGGTGCGTCCGATCGTTGGCTGCCCTACAACGTTCCCGAAGTCAACATGGACACCAAGGCGGTCCTCGAGGACGAGCACTGGGTGATCAACGGTCGAAAGCAGTTCATCAGTAACGGCTTCGACGCGTCGCTCTACGTGGTCTACGCCAATACCGACGACGCCGTGGGCGTGCAACAAGGAACCTCGAGCTTTCTGGTGCCTCGTGAGACGCCGGGGCTAGAAGTGACGCGATGCAACGAAACCATCGGCGGACGATTTATGAACAACGGTGAAATTACCTTCGACCACTGTCGGGTGCCGGCCGATCACCTGCTCGTTCTTAACGACGCCCTCGGCAAGGCCGGTATCTATTTTCGTCCCGGAAAGATCCTCGTGGCCGCGAAGAGTCTGGGAATTGGTCTTGGGGCGTACGAAGAAACCGTTGCCTTTGTCCACGAGCGAGTGCAGGGTGGCAAAGTGCTGATCAAACACCAGGCAGTGGCGTTGCGAATCGCCGACATGGCCACTCGTCTCGAGGCGGTCGCCGCCCTGCTTCGCCACGCGGCGCTGGCCGTTGATGAGCACTCGCCCGACGCCGACGCGCTGTGCAACATGGTGAAGGTCTTCGCGTCACACGAGATTGTCCAGGTCTGCCAAAACGCCATGGAACTGCACGGCGGCTACGGCACCATGCTCGAGGTCGGAATAGAGAAGTACATGCGTGACGCGCTCATCAATCTCCACTCGGATGGAACCTCTGACGTGTCTAACTTTAAGATTGTCCGCGCGATGTTCCCCGAGACCGCTGGTCGTTACGCCGGTTCGGAGTAACTGACCGGCGAGTCTGCCCGAAACAACCCGTGCCCGTGCCCAATCTTGCTAGCGATGAACGAGTGACTTTCAGTTCATTGAGAATGTGATCGGGGACACGTAAGTCACCACTACCGCCCAGCCACCAGTGAATCACCTCGGATTTTTCATTTTTGAAGTGATCTTCGGGTGGGACTGCTCTTCGACTTGTACCCATAACTTCCCCGGCCCGGAGAACATTCCCGCAGACCGACTTTCGTTAACTCATGTTGGCTATTGCCAGATCACGGCTAGTTGAACCCGAGATCACTCGGTTCCGCTTTGAGGTGGTCCCGTTACTCGTCCAGCGTGGCCCAGTACTGTGGATTACTCTTGGACGCCTTAAGGGCTTCCTCGGTCTCGAAACCGGGCGCCATGGACGCATTGGTTCCGGCCATAATCTGATGGTGCTCGATGTTGAGAAGTCGGATCCAACTTTGCTGGCCCATCGTCAACGTGATGCAACAGCCGAGTTCGACTAACTCCTCTTCGGAGAAATTAGCGTGCAGACGATCCCAGAAGACGTCGTCGGGGTCGAGGCGCCAAGTAATGGCTTCGGCGTAAGAGAGAGCAGCTCGTTGGCGCTCGTCGTAAGCTTCGGACTTCTCGAAGTTCAGGAGCTCATCGAGCTTCCCTTCGGATAGTCCCTGGCTCTTGCCTTGGGCGCTGCGTTGGTTGCCGCAGTACTCACACTTTACGGAACGCGATACGTACAGCCGACAGAGTTCCTTTAGGGAGTGTTCGACGACTCCGTTGTGAAACAGGCTGGCCCATGAATCGGCGAAGAACCAGAAGGCGGCCTTGGAGTGCGCACGCACGGCCGAACTTTCGGGGCGAGGTGTTCCGACGGTGGCGCAACGCTTCATCTCTATCAGCATCTTTTCATCCATTTGTTCCAACGGGAAGTAGGAAATACGTTGAGGCCGGTCAGTCATGGGGGCACCCTCCTGGTGGGAACGCCTACTGAATAGGGCAGTATCCATTCATAGCCCGGAAGCGATTGGCTGAATCACGATTTGGACTGAAGTCTTTTCAGGTCTTTCGGGGGCCTCTGGTGTTGCTCCGGGTTTCCTAGCGACCATGGTATGCCCTTCAATCGTGGAGTTGGATTACTTGAACCATGCCACTGTCTGATCTTCTCGTCGAGCACATCCCGCACCACGGGGCGCATTACCGCGCCGTCTGGATCGCCATATTTGGTTACGTCGCGGCGGCGATCGGTTTGTAGAGTACGTCGTTGCTCTTCAAGGTGGGCGGACTCGAGCCATTGGCGTGGATTGGACTTCGCGTGGTGGCCGTCATGTTGATCTTGCTGCTTGTGACGCCCTACAACGAGGGAACGTTTCTCAACTGAACTCACATGACCTTCGGGGTCGTTGGCGCGCTCGTCCAGTTGGCCGTTTCTTACCTGTTTCTTCGACGAAACGGTTCACCCGCCTTGATTCTGAGATCTTCACTTCAGCTCGCCGGAGGAATACTCGGCGCACTTTCACTGCCCGATTGGAGCTTTCATATCATCTTGTACGCAGAGATCATCTTTCAGTTGGGCTTTTGCTGGTGCCCTCTCGAAGGGACCAAAGTCTGGGCGCTTGATGAGGTTCGTTCGCACTAGGAGGGCGCTGTGCTCGTGGCGGATGGCGGCCTCGGCTAGCACCGTGAGCGCGGTAAACCACTCGTCCGCGTTGACTGAGAGCGCGTGTTCTCCTTCGAGTTCTATCTGACCAAAGAAGAGCGCGTACCAGATTCGAGCAAAGGCGACGGCAGTCATGCCTTCAGCGAGGAGGTTCAAGTCTTCGAGTGGCTTCACGCGGTTCACAATCAAAGTTGCCGTTTCTTTCTTCGCTTCGGCAATACCGGCCGACGCCGTTGGGTTGTGGCGGGCGAACGACATACTCTCGATGCGCTGGATGCGCGCCTCGGTTCGTGCCGGGACTTGCGCGTCGGCAATGATGACGCGAAGGGCCTGACGGAGGCCGTCGGTGGTTCGTACCGATTCGAAGGGGCGGGTGAAGGTCTCCGCCAGACCGAGCAGTACCTCGCGAAAACGGTGCACAATGGCGCTGGCGATAAGATCTTCGCGATCGTCGAAGTAACTGTAGAGGAGAGCCACCGAGATTCCGGCTCCGAGCGCGACCCGCTTTACGCGAAACTGAGTCATCCCATTGAGCTCAATTTCGTGAGCGGCCGCTTCCAAAATCTTGTCACGCATCATGACGGGAGATTACATCGCAGGGTCGTGCGAGCGGCCGCGCCAGCCCCGTGTCCTTCTTGTCAGCGCGGTGTTGGCGGTGGCCACCCGGGGATTGGGCCGCGACCAGAGGGAAATCGGACATTCTTGGCCCGGACGAACTCGTGCAGTGTTTCGGGACCGTACTCACGGCCGTAGCCACTTCCCTTGACGCCGCCGAACGGTGAACCAATGAAATTTCGCCGTGTGTAGTTGTTCACGAACACCATGCCGACCTCGAGGCGTTGCGCCAGCTGACTCGCGCGCGCTTCGTCGCGAGTACAGATTGCCGCGGTAAGTCCATACGGCGAATCGTTGGCGATGTCGACGGCTTCGTCATCGGTGTCAAAGCGCATCAGACAGGCGACGGGACCAAAGATCTCCTCCTGGGCGATAGCCATTTTGGCGCTGACATCACCAAAGATGCAAGGAGCGATGAAATAGCCCTCGCTGAACTGCGGGGCGTCAGGGATCGTGCCCTGGAAGAGAAGCGCGGCTCCTTGTTCGATGCCGAGATCTACGAAGTGTTGCACTCGCTGGTGCTGTTTGGCGTCGACCAGAGGTCCGATGTCCGTTGCGCTCTCCAGCGGGTCGCCCACCACCAATTGCGCGGCCTTGTCGACGAAGCGTCGTGCGAATTCGTCGTAGATCGACCGATGTACAAGTATTCGCGACGTCGACGTACAGGCCTCTCCTTGGTTATAGAACATGCCCTCAATCGCAATCGCGACCGCGCTGTCAAGTTCTGCGTCATCGAGCACGAGGAGGGCGTTTTTGCCGCCCAGTTCCATTGTGGCGAACGTCAGGTTCTTCGCGGCACCCTCCATCACTTTGCGTCCCGTGGCCGTGGAGCCAGTGAATGAGATTCGCTCGACTCGAGGATGGGCCACCAACGCCGCGCCGGCGGACATGCCGCTCACGGCATTTATTACGCCGGGCGGCAAGACTTCGTTGGCGATTTCCGTGAGTCGCAGCACGGTCAATGGTGCCTGTTCGCCAGGCTTGATCACGACTGTGTTGCCGACCGCTAGTGCGGGAGCGCACTTCTTTGAAAAATGGATTGGGGGCCAGTTGAAGGGAAGTATTGCGGCGACGACGCCGTAGGGTTCGTACGTAATGCGTGCTTCAATCGGGCCCTGGTCGAGTATTTCGCCGTGGACGTAATCGGCGATGCCGGCGTAGTAGTCAAAACTCGAATGGCACGAGAGGACGTCGACATGAAGAGCGTCTCGTTTGGGTTTACCGACCTCTCGTGCGCAGAGCTCGGCCAATTCGTCGGCGTGCTCACGTATGCGCACCGCGACTTCACGCATCAAGGCGCCGCGCTCCTTTGGCGAGAGGTAACGCCAGACCTCCTCGTAGGCCCGTCTGGAATCCATCACCGCACGGTGAACCTGTTCGTCGTCAGCTATCGCGACACGTGCTAGGGGCTTTCCGTTCGCCGCCTCAATGACTTCGAACGTCGCCGTGGCGTCGGCGTTGACGAAGGCTCCGCCGATGAACGACTGCCACAGCGGGCGACGTCGGAGCAAGCCGTCGGTGACGGTGGTTTTGGTAGGGCGTTGATCTTCAGTGGTGGTCATGAGACCTCGTTTCGTCTACTTCGTGTGTTCAGGAATCTCTTACGATGTGAGGCTAGTCACCTGGTGAGCGAACGCACCACGTGGCGGGCGCCGTCGGACACGTTCGTCGCCACTATTCGATGGCCCGATCGAGCACGACCGTATCGATCGCGTCGATGATCGTGCCGAGCTCGGGTGTTGGCGAGAACGAGTGACGTAGTTCGACGAGCGTCGCAATCGACGCGCGGTCGATTCGGCCACTCTCGACGAGGCCGGTCGTTGGATTGCGTAGGCATTCGTAGTGGTCCTGGGCCTCGTGCTCGGTGAGACTAAGCAGTCGCACGGCCGCTTCAATGACGTCGGCCTCTCTGTCACCGGCGACGATCTCGCGTGTCGTTTCTAGCAACGCGTCGGCAAACCGAAGATTCGCTTCCTTCAGGGAAGCCTCGTCACCCGCCCTGGTCGCTACTACCGTTCCGAAGTAGGGACCGAGGTCCGTAACTGGACTGAGGATGGAACACCCTGCACCCACGGCCCGCAGTTCGTTCCCTGCGTTCAAGATAGTGGCCGCGCACCTACCCGCGATGAGAGCCTCTGTTCGCCGAGGTGTCGAGCCCAGCGCCTCGATGGTGTAGTCACCAGGACGAAGACCGGACCGATCGAGAAGGGCGTACGCCACGAACGCGAACCCCGATTGGGGAACGTCGACACCCAAGACCTCTCCGCGGAGATCCTCGGCGTCAGTGATTGTCGCGGTCGTGCAGAGTGACAGACCGAGTCCGCGGTCGATCCCACAGATGATCTGCAGGGGGATACGGCGCTGTAGCGGATTCGCCGACAAGAAGTGGTAGGCAAGGACGTTGTCGGGGCTCGTGAACACTACGTCAAACTCACCGGCGTCTAAAGAGGTGAATTGGGCGGGTGAGGACGGGACCAACGACTCGTGGACGTCCAGTCCCGCGCGGCGAAACTCGCCAGAGGATCGAGCGAGGTCGATCAAGAGTGACGGCGTGAACGTGCCAACGTTTAGATGATTTCCGCGCATCGCGACATGATGGCACAGCGAAAAGGCGAGCGTAAAGAATCAATCCGGAAGTACTTTTACCTGTTGAAAACGCAGAGCATGTCGCTGGTCTCGCCACTGCTACGTGATTGCTTCACCGCGGTGTTGGTCGATGATTACAGTTCGCTGGCCCAATCGCGAGTCTGCAGGATCTCAGCCAGCCGGGCCAGGAATCGAGCGGCGTACGCTCCGTCGATGACGCGGTGGTCAAAGGTCAACGCGAGGTTGCCAACGGAGTGAATGGCGATGGATTCCTCGCCAGAACTCTTCGTCACGACGACCGGCTTTCGCGCGACGCCGTCGGTGGCGAGAATCGCCACTTGGGGTTGATTGATGATCGCGCCGGTCATCAACGTGCCAAAGGGTCCCGGGTTGGTGATCGTAAACGTGCCGTTCGCAAAGTCGTCGAGGGTGAGCTTCTTGGTGCGAGCACCGGCGGCGAGCTCGCGAATCTTGCGGGCAATGGAGCGCAGGCCATAGTTGTCGGCCCGTTGCAGTACCGGTACGACAAGTCCGCTTCCATCGAGGTCAACGGCGATGCCGAGATTGAGATCGTGGTGCACGATCAATTCGTTGTTGCCGACCGAGGCGTTGAGATGTGGAAAGTCGCGTAACGCCGTAAGGGCGGCGAGGGCGTTGAAAGGCAAGTACGTGAGACTGAACCCTTCTTGTTCTTTGAACGCGCCGCCCTGAGCACGACGCAGCACGTCGACGTGTTCGTAATCCACCTCTTTGACCATCAAGGTGTGAGCCGAGGTCGCCTTCGAACGCGTCATGTGGTCGGCGGTGAGTCGGCGAAGCTTGGTGAAAGGTATGACCTCGTCACTCGGGCTGATCGTTTGGCGACCGTCTTGGTCTATGAGCGCTTCGACGTCTCGGCGTAATATGCGTCCTTCGGGGCCGCTGCCACGTATCGTCGACGCGTCGATGTCGCGATCACGAAGTAGGCGTCGTACGACTGGCGAAAGGGCGCCCCCCGAAGCCCCCGTAGGCGCCGCAACGTTGCTCTCGACAAAAGCCAGAACGTCGTCACGGGTGACGCGGCCCTGGGGGCCCGAACCGGGAACGTCGCTGGCGTCGAGGTGGTGCTCGGCGAGAAGTCGTCGTACGACTGGTGACACGTGGTCTGTGGACTCACTTGACACCCTCGCCGGCGTCTGAACGAGAGGTTGCGACGTCGACGCCGCGGTGCTCGTGGTGCCACTCTTCGATAGTTCTGGAAGGTCGTCATCGCCAATGACCGCGAGCAACGTTCCTACGTCCACCGTCTCACCCTCGGCGACGAGGATTCTCGTGAGAACGCCATCGGCCGGTGATGGGATTTCGGTGTCCACTTTGTCGGTGGACACTTCGAAAAGTACCTCTCCGCGAGTGACGGCGTCGCCCACTTGCTTGAACCACTTCGTGACGGTGCCGTCGGCCACGGTCTCGCCGAGTTGGGGCATGGTGACCCTAGCCACGACTCGTCACATTTCTTGAGGTCGTGGTGTTGGCGCTGCGACGCTCGAGACCTGAAGGCGCTCGGCCATCCAGTCCGCGCTCTGGGGTCGATGACGGCAGATGACGTTGGCACATCCGTGGTTGCCTTCCTCGAGCAGTAGTAGCTCGCTCTCGCCTCGCACTTCGCTCGCCAGGCGCTCACTGTCTTGCCACGGGAAGAGGCGATCGCGTTTTCCCATGATGACGAGCATCGGCGTGGTGATCTTCTTGGCGTGGCCCTCGAGCGTCATGTCCCCCGCACGCTGTTCAGCCTCTTCGGGCGTTGAGCAAAAGGAGCGCACTTGGAAGGCGTGGCGGGTTAAGGGATTGAGGTTTTTCCACGCCGCTCCTAGATTGTAGGGTCCGGCAAGCGAGATCGTTCCCTTGATCGGGAGATCGGAACTCGCCATGCGCGCAGCATAAAAGCCCCCGAGGCTGACGCCCCAGACGCCCAGACGCGAACTATCCACGTCGGCCATGACCCGCAAGTGGTTGAAAACTGCCTCACCCACCTGGTCCCATTCGGGTCGAATGGCGAGGGTCCATTCGGCTTCACCTTGACCCGGACCGTCGAGGGCGAACGTCGCCATGCCGCGATCGAGAAACGCGCGCTCGACCTCGCGGAACTCTTCTTTCGTCGAATCGAGACCGGGAATCAAGATGACGGTGGGGTGGGGCCCGTTGGTGTCAGGCACTCGAAAGAGAGCGACTAACGTCGACCCCTCGAAGGCGATCTCCTCTCTACGAGCGGGAGGAACGAAGAGAGGTGTTGCCTTGTTGAGCGCGTCCACCGCTCGAGCGTGTGCCGCCTTAGCCTGGTCGAGGTCGTGGACGAAGAGGAACTTGCCGAAGTGAAAGTACGTGGCGGCGCGAGCGTAGAACTCACCGGCGGTGCGCAAATTCCCTTTGGCCAGTGCGGCTTTGGCGAGTTCGAGGTGCACTTCGGCACCCTTGCACCACGCCGCGCACCAGTCATCCCACCGTTCAAGGTCCTTCGTGATGCGTGAATAGTCGCTCGCGTCCACGCCATTTGAGCAAAAGCGCGGTTCCCAGTTGGCCACCGCCGTTTGAAGGAGAACGTCAACCATGGTCCCCGCTCTCGTCCACGAACCGATGTTGATGGTAATGGACGAATCGGTGCGCTGAACAGTGAGGGACGCATGAATTCTTTTCACCGCCTTGCAATTGACGGGTTCCCCCCACGTCATTAGGGTAGCCCTATCACTCACCGAGTGGTCGAATCTTGGGTTACGTGGTTGGGCGAACGCAGGGTTCTATAACGCAGGGGGCAAATATGAAAAGAAAAGGAACATTTTTACGCACGCTCGGTGTGACTTCGGTCGCGCTGGCGTCATTAACAATGATGACCACGTCGGGTGGGGCGTCGTCGAATGGGGGGATAGCTAAGGGTGCTCCGGTAACGATTGGCATCTCACTGTCGCTATCGGGCGACTTCTCGGCCGACGGCAATGCCTTTAAGCAGGGCTATGAGCTCTGGGCCGCCTCGGTCAATGCACACGGTGGATTGTTGGGGCACCATGTGAACCTCAACATCAAGAACGACGCTTCGACTGTCCCACAGGCCATAACGAACTACCAGAGTTTGATCTCACTGAATCACGTCAACTTGACCTTCGGGCCGTTCTCGTCGCTGCTGAGCCTGCCCGCTGGCAAGGCCGTGGGCCGTTACGGTTACGCGATGATCGAGGGCGCCGGTGGAGCACCGTCGGTCTTCCAGGCCGGGTTGCACAATCTCTTCGACGTGTCAATGCCCGTCAAGGACGCCCTTGTGCCATTCGCCCAGTGGATAGCGTCGCTGCCAGCGAGCAAGCGTCCCACGACGGCCGCGTACGTGACGACGAATGACGCCTTTACGGAGCCACAGATCCCGGTCGCGAAGAAGATCATTTCGGCCGCGGGCGTGAAGACCTCGTACTACTCGGTCTTTCCCGCCGAGACCACCGACTACACCCCGATCGCCGACGCGGTAGCCGCCGCCAAGGCTCAAATCGTGATACTTGGTTCGGTCGACGTGCCCACGGTGTCCGCCTTCATGCAGGCGTTCGAACAGGCGCACTACAGCCCGAAGGTCTTCATCGCTACTGGCGGTCCGGACCAGGGTTCGGCGTTCACCAGTGTGGTGGGGTTGAAGAACGCGGACGGCATGATGGTGCCCAACGCGTGGTACGGCTCGGCGACCACGCCCGGCAGTGCGGCCATGGTCGCGGCGTACGTCAAGAAGTTCGGCGGCTCGGCGTCAACGATCAGCGCTGACGTGGCGGAGGCCTACTCCGTTGGTCAAGTAGCCGCTGAAGCGGTCATCGCGACCAAGGGCTTTGATAACGCCAAGATCATCAGATACCTCCACTCAGCGACGGGGTTGAGCACCGTGCAAGGACCGGTAAAGTTCAACGCACTCGGCGAGAACAATAGCTCGACGGGCTTTACGTTCCAGTGGCAGGGCAAGCACTTTGTGCAAGTGAACCCGGTCAAGGACAAGGGCTCTAAGCCGGTACTCTTTCCGAAGCCGGTCTGGGGGAGTTAACCCTTGAACAGTTCGGCGCTCATCCACGCCTTACTTGATGGTGTGCTGACAGGTTCGCTCTACGCCCTCATGGCGACGGGGTTAACGCTCATTTTTGGAGTGATGAACATTATCAACATCGCTCAGGGAATCTTGGTGATTTTGGGCGCCTACCTGAGTTACACGTTGTCGGTGCACTTCGGCATTGACCTCTTCGCAGGCTTGGTCATCACGATCCCCACGCTCTTTCTGGTGGGGATCGTGGTGGAGCGCCTGTTCATGGCCAGGCTGAAGGAGCCCGAACGGACGTCAATGTCCATTCTGGTCACCTACGCCGTAGCCCTCATCATTGAAGGAGGGCTCAACATGATTTACTCCATCAATATCGTTCAATTAGGCGCTTGGTACGTGGATCGATCGTTTCGAATCTTTGGACTCTGGATTCCCTATATCTATATGTTCGGCTTCTTTTTGGCGGTCGCGCTCTTGGGTGCTCTCTACTTCATGCTGTACCGGACCCGTTTCGGCGCGAGTATCCGAGCGTCCATGGCAGACCAAACGGCCGCGGCGTTGATTGGCATCAACGTCAAGCGCGTGTCGACTATCTGTTTTGGACTCGGCGTCGCCGTCACCGCCGCGGGCGGCATGGTGTACGGCGCGACGAATGCTTTCAACGCCAGTACCAGCTACGACTTGATCTCTCGACTCTTGACGATCATCGTCTTGGGTGGGATGGGCAGTCTTGGTGGAGCGCTGCTGGCCGCCATATTCATGGTGACCTTGGGTGACGTCATCGCGGTCGTGTGGTCGCCGATTTGGTCAACGCCGACCTTTTTCTTCGTCCTCGTCATCGTGTTGTCGTTGCGGCCCCAAGGACTCTTCGGGAAGCAGTCCACGAGAGTCGCTTGATGTCAAAATTGAAGCCCTCTTTGTGGACACTCGCCCTCGTAGTCTTCGCAATATTCCCGCTGATTGTAACGAATCCGACGTTCACGACAATCGCGGTCTTCACGTTGCTGTTCATGGCGTGTACCACGTCGTGGAACATGTTTTCTGGCTACTCCGGCTACGTGTCGCTCGGTTCGGCCATCTTTTACGGATGTGGGGCGTACACCATGGCCTTGGTGTCGACCCACGCGCACATGGCTGGAGGTGAAGCCCAGTTCTGGCTCGTACCACTCGCCGGACTCGTCGCGATGGTGGTGGCGATCCCGGTTGGCGCTGTAGCACTTCGTGTACGCCGTCACACTTTCGTCGTTATCACGATTGCCCTCTTCTTCGTCTTTCAACTCCTGGCAATCAACTTCTCGTTCACCGGCGGTGCGGCGGGCATCTCGCTGCCGCTAATTCCTTGGCTCTTCAACTACTACAACCTGCCCTTCTACTACGTCGCGCTCGGCTTGGTCATTTTCGCGACCTTGCTCTCCGCGGGAGTACGACGATCACGTTTCGGACTCCAGTTGCTCGCGATCCGCGACGACGAGGACCGCGCGCTGGGCCTCGGAGTCAGAGTGACCGCTGTCAAACTCACTGGTTTCACGATGTCGGCCTTCACTATTG
>Ga0307373_10013542_pt1 | contig 11382 bp, 11 predicted proteins | sample OX2MG_FD_202534 | JGI IMG/M metagenome (GOLD analysis project Ga0307373, IMG submission 202534) | Soil microbial communities from Risofladan, Vaasa, Finland - OX-2 | ecosystem: Environmental > Terrestrial > Soil > Coastal area > Acid sulfate soil | place: Finland: Risofladan, Vaasa | collected... | reverse complement strand
TGGCCGACCGCTACGGCCCCATTCCGCCCCCGGTCAAGCAGCTCCTGAATTATGCTGTGGTTAAATCCCGGGCGGAGCAACTGCTGGTCCAGACCGTGGAACGAAAAGGTAACGAAGTCCGAATGCGATTCCATGAACTGACCCCGGTCAGCCCCGAAAAGCTGATGCGGATGGTTCAAGGCCAGCGTGGAATCGCCTTCCAGCCGGACGGCGTCCTGCGAATGCAGGTCCATGACGGGGGGCGCGACGTGCTGCAAGATGTTGAAAACATCTTGCTGGAACTGCAGCCGGAGAGCTAACATAACTTGTCAGGGGTGGCATTCGCGGTGAACCCGTATTTGCACAGGCCGCCCCGGGTTTTTTGAATCCAGGGAAAACCTCCGTTTGGGATGGGCGTCATGGCAAGAAAGACCTTCAAAAGATGGATGTGGCTGGGGTTGGCCGCTTCGACCCTTGCGTGGACAGGGCCCCAGGCCCATGCAAGAACCGTTCTGATTGAGCGCATCATCGCGCGAGTCAACAACAAAATCATCACGCAACGCGAGTATGACAAGGAACGGGAAACACTGCATGCGCAACTGGCCCAAAAATACTCCGGGGCAGAGCTGGAGAAGGAATTTAACGCCCAAAGCAAGAACATGCTCCGGGACATGATCGACCAGGACCTGATGGTCCAAAAGGCCGGCGACGATGACATCAGCGTGGAAACCGATGTCATCAAGCGCCTGGATGCGATTCGGCAGCAATACAATCTGCCGTCACTCGAAGCGCTTCAGCAAGGCGTCGAAAAAGATGGGATGAACTGGGAAGACTTCAAGGACCAGATCAAGCGCAACCTGCTGATGCGCGAGGTCATCGCGCGCGAGGTCGGATCGCGCATCATGCTGACCCGGACCGATACGCGGAAGTACTTTGACGCCCACAAAAAGGAGTTTGATTCCCCGCCGGGAGTCCACCTGGAGGAAATCCTGATCTCGACCGAAAAGCATACTCCTGCGGAAGCTGAGAAGCTGGCGAAAAAAGCCCTGGATGAAATCCAGAATGGCGCGCGCTTTTCAGACGTGGCGAAAGCGTCCTCTGACGCTCCAAGCGCAAAAGATGGCGGCGATGTGGGCTTCTTTAAGGCTGGAACGATCGCTCCCGAGATCGCCAAAGCCATCTCCAATGTTGATGCCGGCGATGTCAGCGGCATCATCAAGACACAGTATGGATACATGATCTTCAAAGTCCTCGAAAAACGCGTGGGACAAACTCCGACGTTTGACCAGGTCGCAGACCGCGTGATGAATTACCTTTACGACCAGAGGATCCAGAGTGACCTGCGCGGCTTTCTGACGACCTTGCGGAAAGAAAGCTACATCCGTCTGGCGCCGGGCTTTACGGATACGGGCGCTCCTCCTGGAAGCAACGAAAGCTACTGAGAGTTGAGGCCAGGATTTGATGAAAGAAACCTACGTTACCGGCCTGAAGCCGGGAAATCCCGTCAGCACAACTTTTCTCATCCGTACCAAGGAGCGCAAAACCGCGCGCAACGGGAGCGCCTACCTCGATCTGGAACTTCAGGATTCCAGCGGGACTGTCAAGGCCAAGCTCTGGGACTGCGACAGCTTCCATCTGGACTTTGAAGCGGATGATGTGGTCCGCATCTCGGGCGCCGTGGAAGTCTATCAGGGAAACGCCCAGCTTACTTTGCGCAAAATCGCGAAATGCCCCGAAGCGGAGATCGAGCTTTCGGATTACCTGCCTCACGGCAGTCAGGACCCGGCGGAACTGTTTGAGGGCTTGCTCAAGCGAATTCAGAAAATGCCGGCGGGACCCTTGCAAGCGCTGCTTCTCAAAGTGTTCCATGATCCGGAAATAGCCCGCAAATACAAGCTGGCGCCGGCCGCCATGAGCTACCACCACGCCTTTCTGGGCGGGCTCATCGAGCACGTAAGTTCGCTGGTGCAGCTCGGCGACCAGATCTGCGACCACTACCCTTTCCTCGACCGTCAATTGGTCTTTGCCGGGCTGCTGCTGCACGATCTGGGCAAAATCGAGGAACTCAATTTCAGTCGCGGCTTTTCCTACTCGACACGCGGCCAGTTGGTGGGACACATCAGCATGGGCGTTGAAATGGTCCGGGACAAGATGCGGCTGGTTCCGGATTTTCCGCCCGAATTATGGGTCCGCCTGGAGCACATTATCCTTTCGCACCATGGCAAGCTGGAATTCGGGTCGCCCAAGGAGCCGATGTTTATGGAAGCGCTCGCGGTGAATTATCTGGATGATCTGGATTCAAAACTCGAGGCCATGCGCGCACAATATGAAACGGACAAGGAGCGTCCCGGCGACTTTACCGCCCGCAATCGTCCGCTGGGCCGGGAACTGCTGAAGCCGCTTTCGGCATCGGCGGCCGCTCCTGCAAAAAACAGCTCTTCGAAGGTTTAGGCCACCGTGGGACGCCGGCAAGGCACCGTCAGCAGTTCGCAAGCAACCGCCTTGCCATCGCAGGACCGCAACCCGGTATCCGCCCGATGGAACATCAACCCTCTGAAACATCAACGGCCTCTTTGGAGTCGATCATCTCTCGCGTGCTGCCCCACCGCTACCCGTTCCTGCTGGTGGATCGCGTCACCGATTTCATCCCGGGCGTCGAAATCCACGGTATCAAAACCTTCACCGCAAACGAAGAGACGCCGCTGGGATATTCCCCTTCCTCGCCGGTGGTCCCAACCGGCATTCTGCTGGAGGCTGTGACGCAACTGGGAGCCATTCTGGTGCTGGAACGTCCCCAAATGGCCGGCAAGATTGCCATGATCCTGCAGATACCTTACGCCCGATTCTACCGGTTCATCGTGCCCGGCGATACCGTGCAATTCGAGGCGCGCGTGCTGAAACTGCGGGAAACTCTCGGGGAATTGCAGGGTTCGGCCTACCTCGGAAGTGCGCTCGTCGCAGAAGGGCGGATGCGGTTTGCAATCGCCAGCCGCGCCGCTATACTCAATCCATAGCCTGCATATGCTGTTTGAGCAACTCCAGATCCGCAACGTGCAAATCCGCCCGGCCCACATCCTGGCGCCGATGGCGGGAATCACCGATACCGTCTTTCGCCGGTTTATCAAGCGCTTGGGCGGCTGTGGCCTGATTATGACCGAGTTCGTATCCAGCGAGGCCATGGTCCGGCAGAATCTCAGGTCCCGCCGTCACCTCTTCTACGCGGAAGAGGAGCGTCCGATCACCGCGCAGATTTTTGGCGCCGATCCGGAACACCTGGCCGATGCCGCCCGCAAAATCGAGGACCTGGGCTTCGACATCGTCGATCTGAATCTGGGGTGCCCCGCCAGGAAAGTTGTGAAGTGCGGCGGTTCCGGGTTGTTGCGCGATTTGCCTCTGCTCAAAACCATCTTCCAGAAGGTCCGCGCTGCCGTCAGCATTCCCTTCACCATTAAAATCCGCTCCGGCTGGAGCGACGAAGAAATCGTGGCCATTGAGGTGGCCAGACTGGCGGAAGGTTCCGGCGTGGAGGCCATTGCGATCCACCCTCGGACCCGGCTCCAGGGTTACAGCGGAAAGGCCCGGTGGGACCTCATTCAGGAAATCAAAGCCAGCGTGCATATCCCCGTGATCGGGAACGGGGACGTGATGGCCCCGCAGGACGCGCTGGCGTTGCAGACACAGACGGGCTGCGATGCCGTCATGATCGGCCGCGCCGCCCCCTCAAATCCGTGGATTTTCCGCCAGATGGAATCGTTCGCGCGGACCGGTTCCTATCAACAGCCTTCCGGCATGGACCGGTATCAGCTTATCCGTGACTACTACGCGATGCTGATCGAGGAAGAAACGCCTGGAGCCATCGGGAAGATGAAGCAGTTCGCAAGCTGGTTTACCCATGGCGTGAGAAATGGAACGGAACTGCGCCGAAGTGTTCAGAGCGCCCGGAGTCCCCAGGAAGTGCTTGCGCGCGTGGACGACTTCTTTGGAAATGCGCCTTTGGACCGCACTTCTGAACAGGCCGCCCTCTCGTAGGCGCAAGGCCCCGGATGGAAGCCTACAGGGCTCAGGGCAATTGTCTTTCCAGGCTCTTTTCCAACTGGAGTTGCCGGTAAGCCTCGCTGCGTGGAATCCCCCGGGAGCGCGCGACAACCTTCAGAGCGCTCCGCTCATCGAGTCCTTCGTTCGCTTTGAGCCTTTCAACTTCCGCCTGAATTGAAGCGCTTTCTGCAGCGTTCGCCTGCGGGGCAGCTCCGGGACCCACAATGACCGTCAACTCGCCCTTGATGGGTTCCTTCTCCAGAAGGTCTTGAATCCCGGCTATCGAGCCGCGTAGAAATTCCTCGTGAACCTTCGTCACTTCCCGGGCAATGGCCGTTTCGCGTTCGCCAAGGACCTCGCGAATGTCCCGCAGGGAGTCGATAATGCGGTGAGGCGACTCGTAAAAAACAATCGTTTTCTCGAAGCCCGCCAGAGCGGCCAGGGCCTTGCGCCGGGCAGACCGCTTGGCGGGCAGAAATCCCGCAAAGATAAACTCACTCATCGGAAGGCCCGCCGCGGTAAGCGCCGCCACCAGCGCGGAGGGGCCCGGCACGGGAACGACAGGGATCTTGTGCCGGATCGCCAGATGGACAAGTCGAAACCCGGGGTCTGAAAGGACCGGCGTGCCCGCGTCCGACACCAGCGAAATGACGCTCCCCTGCTCCATTTGAAGAACCAGCTCCGGCGCGCGCGTCATCTCATTATGTTCGTGATAGCTGAGGGTCGGAGTGCGGATTTCATAATGGTTCAAAAGCTTCTGGGTCCTCCGAGTGTCCTCGCACGCAATCAGGTCCGATGTCTTGAGCGTGTTCAAAGCTCGGAGGGTGATGTCTTCCAGGTTTCCGATCGGCGTCCCCACAACGCACAGCCGGCCGGTCGAAAGCTGCGAGGATGAGTAAAGGGCGGGAAGCTTCGGTTTGTCCATGGGCCTTGTCTCGCTTCAGAGTTTTTACCGCTGTGCTGCGGCCTCCAGTGTACCAATTCCGCTCGGGCCACACAACGGGGCTTGCAGGTAATCTTTCGGTCCTGCGCAAAGCTTTGCAACTGCGCGCGGACCTCAAGGTCGGAGGTCCGCGCTACCAACTCCGCTACCGCATGGCCGTTTTGCGGCATCGCTGTAACTATGATAATGTTGCCCGTGTTAGCCATGATTCGCCGTACGGACAAGGTTTGTTTGACGGGGCCTCCGTTCGATGAGGCATTGGAGAAATGAGGTTTGTTAATCTGAGCAAGGGGAGGAATGTCGGATATGCGTTCCAGTCGTCGTGAATTCCTGAAGGGAGCTACTGCCGCCGCCGGCGCGGTGGCGGCAAGTTCGCAAGGCGCTGCATTGTTTGCCGCGGCGGAAGGGGTGCCAGGTACGGCGCAAAACGACGGAGAGTCGCCGGGGAAGGATCGCGCCGACTGGATGTACCAGGCCAAATGGGGAGTTTTCATGCACTATCTCGCCTTGAGGGACGATCTGCCCGTGGACGAATGGAACCGGCTGATTGACGGATTCGATGTGGAAAGCCTGGCGAGACAGATACAATCCACGGGAGCCGGCTACCTGTTCATCACCCTGGGCCAGAATTCCGGGCACTACCTGTCGCCCAACGGCGCCTACGATTCAATCGTGCGAATCCAGCCCAGCAAATGTTCGCGGCGCGACCTGGTGGCCGACCTCCATGCCGCGCTTGCGCGTCGGCACCTCAGCCTGGCGGTCTACCTGCCCGCGGGCGCTCCGGACAGGGACCCGGTGGCGATGAAACGGCTCGAATGGAAGAAGGGCCCGGACCGGAATGCCGATTTCCAGCGCAAGTGGCAACAGGTGATTTCGGAGTGGTCGGAGCGGTGGGGTAACAAAGTGCGCGGCTGGTGGTTTGACGGCTGCTACTGGCCCAACGCCATGTACCGCTCCTGCTCGCCCCCGAATTTCCGAACGTTCGCGGACGCGGCGCGCAAAGGAAACCCATCGAGCGCCGTTGCGTTCAATCCCGGCGTTTTCTATCCGATTTTCGCAGAATCCGCGCAGGAGGATTTCACGGCAGGCGAAATTGACGACCCCGCGCGGGTGCACTGCCACGGCCGCTGGGTGGATGGAGTGCAGTTCCACATGCTGAGCTTTCTGGGATCGAGCTGGAGCCATGGCGAACCTCGCTTTCCCGCCGCCCGGATTGCCGAAATCACCGCCGGCATTGTGCGGCCCGGCGGAGTGGTCACGTGGGATGTCCCCCACGGCCCGACGGGCCGGATTCCCGATTCGTTCATGCGGCAACTCGACGCCATCGGGGCAGCTGTGGGCACCGCCAGGCGCTGACCCTGCGGCCGATACAGGAAAGCACGATGCATGGGTGGCTTTTGCAGGGGCAGGTTTCAAACCTGCCCCTGTATCAATTCCCAAGCGCCGGGCAGCCCCCGTATCCCTGGTATGTGGCGCGGCCGGCCTGATCAAACCTTCAGCTTGCGAAGGTAGGGGACGCTGGCCTTCATCAGCGGCAGGTCCATTTCGACAAAGTAATTTTTGATACCGCCCACCTTGGCCGCTTCGAAGATGTCCTTCCAGTTGAGCGTGCCCTGCCCCACCGCCACGATCTTGCGCGTTTTGGCGTCCCAGCCCTGCACGTGCATGGAGATGAACCGGCCGGGGTATTTCCGGAAGTAACGGGCGGCATGGTAGCCCTGTTCGATGGTTGAAACCTGGAACTGGAACTTGACCAGCTTCGGATCGAGCAGCTTGAACAGCAGGTCATAAGTCCGCTGGCCATCAACCGTGGTAAGCTCAAAGCCCTCATTGTGGAGCCCCTGCTGAAGGCCGGCCTTATGGGCCCGCTCGGCCATACGGTTGTATTCGTCGGCGGCGCGTTTCACATCATCCAGGGTTGGATTCTTCGGCCCGTCGAGGCTGGGGACCATCATCTGCTTCAGGCCGGCCTCTTTGGCCCAGGCAATGCTGCGTTCCTGCTCCTTGCGCAGTTCCTGGATGGTGAAGTGCGAGCTGATGCAGATGACGCCCGCATCGCTCAGAATTCTGCGGAGTTCGGGCCCGGAGTACTTGCCGACATCGGCGAAGCCCGCTTTGGCATAACCGAGCGGCGAGCACAACTCGATGGACTGGAACCCGGCGTTCGCCAGTATCTTGATAGTACCGGGAAAATCCTTGGCAATCATCTGCCGGACAGGCCACGTCTGGCAGCCAATGGGCATCCCCAGAGGATTGGCGCAAAGCTCCAGCGCGCCTGCGGACAGGAACCCGGCCACTGCGGAATTTTTGGCCGCGGACTTCAGGAACTCTCTTCTAGAAATAGCGGACATTGACACCTCCTTACGGAATCAATCAATGCGAGTATGAGCAACGGCGGCAGCGGCGTCAAGCGTTTGCCAACGTCAGTCATTCCGAGTCCAGCTTCCAGGGCGCACGGGCCGGCGGATTGAGCTGGGCGTTCGCGGCGGCGAACTGCCGCTGGCTTGCCTTACTTCGCAGTGATCTGGCTTGGAGTTCGGACGGTCATGTCCGGCTGGCTTCGATAGACGCTGATGAATCCCTTCACGCAAATGCGCCGGTGGTGATACAGCTTCTCAGGCTCGCCGAACTTCGCGCGGTCCGTGCCCCAGATCACCGCTGTGAATATCTCATGGGGATAGGGCCTGCCCAGATTCAGAAAGGTCGGGCGCCCCCGGATCTTGTCAGCGTAATGCACGCTCGCGACCCGGCCGCAGACGTTCGCGGTTTCACCCACGTGGTCCCTGGCCTGCTCCGCTGTGAGGGTTTGCGCCTTCGCGTCCCGCGCGTAGAGAGACGCGCAAGCTGCGAGCCAAACCGCAAGCGCAATTGAGAGATGCCGAGGCCTCATGGTTTACCCCCCGGCACTGTATCGACATTCCAGTTGGAAACAATTAGGCCGCGAGCGCGCCAGCCTGCGATCGGACGGCGGTCAGCATGGCAGCGGGGCGGTGCATTGTAGGGGGATGGCTTGCCGTCCCCTTGTCGCGATGTCGATGATTCGCAAGGGTAGGGAAAGCCCTACCCCTACAACCCTTGCTCGTAGGGGGACGGCTTGCCGTCCCCTTGTCGCGATGTCGATGATTCGCAAGGGTAGGGAAAGCCCTACCCCTACGTCAGGTCCGGGTTTTCAGGGTCTTCCAACCAACGTTGGGGATTGTGGATGATGTAATCCCGAATCATCTCCAGCTCGCCAGTGTCGCGTATGATGTGCTCGTAAAAATTCTCATGCAGAGGGCGCGCCCCCGGATGCGACATCAATTTGTTGATGGCAATGGTGCTGATCGACTTGAACGCTCCCACCACGTCGCCCATCTTCGTAGGGGGACGGCTTGCCGTCCCCGCGTTGTACATGGCCGCCGGATCCAACAGGGTAGGGCAAGCCCTACCCCTACGGGTGGCGGATGGTTGAATAACGGGCGCGCCTGTTGCCACAGCCAGGGCAGGTTCGAGCCCCGGCCCTGGCAAAACAAAAATCGCGTGCAAATGGTTGGGCATCATCTGAAACGCATCCAGGACCAGCGACCCGAACCGCTGTGGCAATGTATCCCAGACTCTCTGAACAAGGCTCCCCGCCTCGTTCAAGATCATGCTGCCCTCGACGATTTCACCGAACAGGCATTTCTTGCCCCGTGTACAAATGGTGACGAAATACGCGCCGCCTCCCGCATAATCGTGTCCGTGCAGGCGGATTGAGCGCCGATGATGCAGGCGCGGATCGTAAGCCATATTCCCATCCGTAGGGGGACGGCTTGCCGTCCCCTGGTCGCACGTTGTAGGGGGATGGCTTGCCGTCCCCTGGTCGCACGTTGTAGGGGGACGGCTTGCCGTCCCCTGGTTGCGATGCCGATGATTCACGAGGGTAAGGCAAGCCCTACCCCTACGTCCCCGGGTTGTGGCGGGGCCGCCGCATCCGGGCAAGAAAATAAGTTATCCCTCCTGCTTGAGGAACCTCGGCCCGAGCCAAAGCAGAGCGACAGCGTCAATCAGGAAATGCGCGGCCATCGAGGGATACAGCGACCCCAGGCAAACCACTGGCCACGCCAGCAACGCTCCCAGCAAGCCCGCTCGAACCATCCCATTCAGGCCCTGGTAGGAATGGGCAAGCCCGAAAGCCACCGACGACACAACCACGCCCCACGCCATGGAATGGAACCGGGCCGCCGCCTCAGCCAGCAGAAGGCCGCGATAGAGGAACTCTTCGCACAAGCCCGCCGTGGTCGCCAGCCCCAGCACGGCCCACAACATTTCCCGGCCGGTCGCCGGCATCAGCAGGCGCACCATTTCAGGTTCTTTCGGCCACCAGCCGCGCTGTTCCAGCAGCAGGATGAAGCCCAGGCCGGCGACCGATACCAGAACCAGCAGAAGCGTCCATTCGAGAAAAACGGACGCCGCAACAGGAGCAAGGCCGATGTCAGACCAGCCGGGCCACGCCACAAAAACCACCAGCGCCCCGATCGCCGCCAGGACCCACTGCGACAGCACTGCGGAAAAGTAGAGCGCCGTTTTGGGGATTCCCTGGAGCTGCTCGGGACGCGCGCTGCGCCATGAAAGCAATGGAACGCCCGCAATAAGGAGCAGCGAAAAGGCAATCCGGAGCGCGCTTGAAAGCATTCATCTCTCCTTTTGCAAGCTGTCAAACCAAAGAGCGGGCCAGTGTCTCACCCGCCGCGCGGCCCGTCAACCATCCAGGTCTGGGGATTAACTTCGGCGCAAGGGGATAGCCTGCGCACCGGTGGCGCATGAAATCCAAAATTCAAAACGCCTCAGGCGCGCAGCAGGTAGGCTCCCAGGACGGCGCCGCAGCGGTCGCGGAAAACTTCCACGGGGATTTCATCGGAATCCATCAGCCATTGCAGGCAATAACCGTCAACGAGGGCGCGAATGGTGGTTGCGGCGTCGTCGGGACGGACGCGGCGAAACTCCCGCAGCTTGATGCCTTCGGCAATAATCTGCGCATCGCGTTTCCGGCATTTCGCAAAAAAATCGCGAAACAGTTTTCGAAAGCGCTCCGAGCGGGCGCCGAGCGTGACGTAATCAAACAGCACGAGGTAAAGCTTGCGGTTCACCTCGGCGCTGTGAAACAACAGTTCCAGCTCCGCCGCCAGGCACGCGCGCGGCGATTCCTGGCCGGCGACCACCTGGTCCAGGCCCCTGGTCAGCTCGCCGAAGAGCCATTCCAGAACGGCAAAAAACAGGTCTTCCTTGTTATGGAAATAATGGAGCGCTCCACCCTTGCTGGAATTGGCGCGCGCCACCACGGAGTCGATGGTGGTCGCGTGAAGGCCTTTCGCGAGAATTTCGGCGTAACCCGCCTTGATCAGAGCGTCGCGGCGTCGTGCAGTAAGCTCAGGATCAACTCGGCGCGGACTCATCGGTGTCCTTTCTCAGTCCTGGAGGAAGCCTATAGAATGTAAGATATACTGAAGTGGGCGTCAATGCTTCCGCCAATTTATTCGAGTACCAGGGTAGCCAGGGTTAAATTGCAGCCGGATTTAACCGTGGGCCATCCAAAGGAAAAGGCCGTTGCGCGACATCATCCTAAGGAGAAGCAGGTTCCTCGCGGAGTTTACCCTGAGCCCCTTCGCTTCGCTCAGGGCCGTTCGCAATCGGAAGGGCGAACGGGCTTGGAATGACCTGTCAATAAGGTGGAATGGAGGGCGAAGAATTTGTCCTGCGGGAAGCGAACGGGCGCCAGCGGGCAACCTTCTTCAGTAAACTTTTAGACGATATGGAACATACGATTCCGGCTGCGGAAGACAATCTTTTCGGACTTGATCAAGCGGAACTCGAACAGCTCGCGGTGAGCTGCGGCGAGCCCGGATTCCGTGGGAAACAACTGTTCCGCAATCTTTACGCGCGGCGGATGCGCGATCTGGGCGAATGCACGGACCTCCCTGTCAGCTTCCGGCAACTTCTCAGTTCCCGCTACCGCGTGGAACACCCCGGGGTCCAGGCGCGGGCCGCATCCCGTGACGGCTCGGTCCGTTACCTGCTTTCGCTTCAGGATGGCGAGAACATCGAAACCGTCTACCTGCCGGAGGAACGCCGGGTCACCTTGTGCATCTCAAGCCAGGCGGGCTGTGCCGTGGGCTGCCAGTTTTGCTTTACGGCGCTGCTGGGACTGAAGCGCAACCTGACGGCGGGCGAAATCGTGGGCCAGGTGGTTGCCGTCGTCTCGGCCCAGCAGGTCCCCGCGGGCTTTCCGGTGAACCTGGTCTTCATGGGCATGGGCGAGCCGCTGCTGAACCTGGCCGAAGTGATGAAAGCCGTCAGGGTCCTTTCTGACGCCGGGGGCTTGAGCATCCCCGTGCGCCGGATGACCCTTTCCACCGCCGGCATCGTGCCGCAAATTCGCAACTTCGCGCAGGAAGCGGCGCGGCCCA
>Ga0307373_10013541_pt1 | contig 11382 bp, 6 predicted proteins | sample OX2MG_FD_202534 | JGI IMG/M metagenome (GOLD analysis project Ga0307373, IMG submission 202534) | Soil microbial communities from Risofladan, Vaasa, Finland - OX-2 | ecosystem: Environmental > Terrestrial > Soil > Coastal area > Acid sulfate soil | place: Finland: Risofladan, Vaasa | collected... | reverse complement strand
GAAGTCGGGGTCCCCGCAGAGCCCCTCCACCAGCTTGGTCAGGGCCGCCTCGTAGCCCTCATCGGGATGGGTCCAGCTGGTGGCCAGCTTGGCCTCCCGGGTGGCCTTGAGCATGTAGTCGACCAGGCGATCGGAGCCGAGGGGGTGGGCGCCGACCAGGGTCTGGAACAGCACGTACTCGGCCCGCGGATCGGAGAATCCCTCCCGTCGGTGACGGGCGGCCATGTCCGACCAGCGCCGGACCGCCTCCGCCCACTCGGAGGGAATCTCGCTCAACAGCGCCAGCCGGCTCCTTACGTCCTCGCTGCGCTTGGTGTCGTGGGTCGAGGTGGCCAGCAGGCTGAGCGGCCAGCGCTCCTGGACCCGGGCGTTGTGGGAGTGGAAGGTTTCGGTGTCCACACCGAAGCGGGCCGGGTCACCTCCCACCTCGTTGAGGGCGAGCAGCCGGGAGTACCGGTAGAAGGCGGTGTCCTCCACCCCCTTGGCCATGACCGGGCCGCTCAGCTGTTGGAACCGCTGGGCCAACTCGATGTCCACCGGCGCCCGGTGGCGGCCCCGGAGGATCCCCTCCAGCAGGTCGAACAGCTCCGGATCCAGATCCGACCGGCGGGACCGGGCCGTCTCCAGCGCCATCCGGATCCGTCCAGCGTCCTCGGGGCCGGCCCGGCCCCCCGCCGCCACGTAGGTCCGGTACACGGGCATGGCCGCCAGTGCCTCCCGAAGGCAACCCCGCAGCTCGGACCGGGTGAAGTCCCGGAACCGCCGCCTGGTCTCACAGACGTCCACGAAGGCGGCCGTCAGCCGCTCGACGTCGGTGGCCAGTGAGCTGGCCATGATTTCCCGTCTGGCGGCCAGGGCCGTCTCCTCGAAGGACGCGGTATCCCCGGTGGCATCCCGGTAAAGCTCGGTGATGGCCATCTCCCCCGCCGGGTCGATGAACAGCCCGCCGGCCAGGTTCAGGAACTCATAGCCAGTGGTCCCGGCCGCCACCCAGTCCCCGGGCAGGCTCTCGTCCCCCTCCAGGATCTTCTCCACCACCACCCACACCCCGCCGCTGGCTTCGCTCAGGCGACGCAGGTAGTCGGCGGGATCTCGCAGCCCGTCGGGATGGTCCACCCGCAGGCCGCTGACCCGGCCCGACGCCACCAGCTCCAGGATGAGCCGGTGACTATCCTCGAAGACGGCCGGGCGCTCCACCCGCAGGCCGATGAGCCCGGGAACATCGAAGAACCTCCGGTAGTCCAGTTCCTGGCCCGCTACCCGCCAATAGGCCAATCGGTAGTTCTGCCGCAACAAAAGGGCATCCAGCCGGTCAGGGTCGGCGTTTACCCGGGCCAGTACGTCATCCACCGCCCCGGCCGCATCCGGCCGCTCGGCCAGCAGGTCGGCCAGCTCCTGGGCGAGACGGTGCTTGTCCCGGTTCCGTTCGGCCACGCTGGCCCGGTCGGTGGCCGAGGCCAGGGGCAGCCCGCCGAAACCGCGGGCCAGGGCGGCCAGAGCCTCGGCCCCCTCCCCGGCCGACCGGGCGGCGTCGGCCAGCAGCTCGTCCAGAGTCCGGGGCGACAGCGGCACCTCGTGGTCGAAATACGCGACGGTGAACTCGGCGTCCCGCCTACACAGGCGGAGTTCGCCCCGATCCAGGACCCGGCCGTAGTGGTCACCGAGGATGGGCACCAGGACCCGCTGGCGGAGCTTCGCCTCCGGCGGGTCCCAGTCGATGTCGAAATAGCCGGCGTAGAGGCTGGAGGGCCCGTCCTCCAGGACGTCCCACCACCAGGCGTTGGCCCGTCCGGCGGTGGCCATGTGGTTGGGGACGATGTCGACCACCAGGCCGAGGCCCCGCCGGCTCATCTCCTCCACCAGTCGGCCGAAGGCCTCCAGTCCGCCCAGATCGGCCGACAGGCGGGAATGGTCCACCACGTCATAGCCGTGGGTGCTTCCGGCCGCGGCCTGCAGGACCGGTGAGCAGTAGAGGTGGGTCACGCCCAGCTCAGCCAGGTAATCAGCCAACCCGGCGGCGTCATCGAAGCCGAAGCCGGCGTGGAGTTGGACCCGGTAGGTCGCTCCGGGAGCAGGCTGGGCCTCAGGCATGGGCTGGCCGTACCCATGACCCGGTGGGGTCACGCCCTCCGGTCCGGAAAGATGGTCGTATGCCTTCACGTACCGGGCCCAACCGTCTGGCCGGTGAAACCAGCCCCTACCTGCGCCAGCACCGGGACAACCCGGTGGACTGGTTCCCCTGGGGGGACGAGGCCTTCGCCACCGCCGCCGGTACCGACCGACCCGTGCTTCTCTCCATCGGCTACTCCGCCTGCCACTGGTGCCACGTGATGGCGCACGAGTCCTTCGAGGACGAGGCCACCGCTGAGGTCATGAATGCCGGCTTCGTGAACATCAAGGTCGACCGCGAGGAGCGCCCCGACGTCGACGCCGTGTACATGGAAGCGGTCCAGGCCCTTACCGGGGGAGGAGGCTGGCCCATGACCGTGTTCCTCCTGCCCGACGGACGGCCATTCCTGGGCGGCACCTATTTTCCGAAGCGGGCCTCTCACGGCCATCCCGCCTTCACCGACGTGCTCGAGGCGGTCTCCCGAGCCTGGGCGGAGCGCCGGGCCGACCTGGTCGACCAGGCTGCCGCCCTGGTTGAAGCGGTGCAGGCCCGCAGCACCCTGCCCCCGCTCGAGTCTTCCGGCGCCGAGGCCGAGGCCGGATTGGGCGGCGCCTACCGGAGCCTCCGGTCCATGCACGATGAGGAGTACGGCGGCTTCGGACGGGCTCCCAAGTTCCCCCAGCCGGCCATGATCGAGCTCCTCCTGCGGGCCCACGCCCACAACCGGTCCGACGCCACACTCTCCATGATCACCACCACCCTCGACGCTATGGCCTCGGGCGGCATCTATGACCATCTGGGGGGCGGCTTCTCCCGGTACTCGGTGGATCGGACCTGGCTGGTCCCGCACTTCGAGAAGATGCTGTATGACCAGGCCGGGCTGGTCCGGGCCTACCTCCACGGCTGGCAACACACCGGTCACCGGCGCTGGCTGCAGGTGGTGGAGGAGACCATCGCCTACGTCCTGGGAGACCTGGCCAACGGGGCCGGGGGGCTGTGCTCGGCCGAGGATGCCGACTCGGAGGGCGAGGAGGGCCGCTTCTACCTGTGGACCCCGGCCCAGATGGAAGCCGTCCTCGGCCCATCGGCGGCGGCCGAGGCCGCCACCTGGTGGGGTGTGAGCGAAGGGGGGAACTTCGAAGGGCGCAACATCCTGCACCGGCCCGTCCGGGGCGATCTGATCCGACCCCCCGCCATCGAGACGGCCCGGGCCGCGCTGTTCGAGGCCAGGAAGTCCCGGGTGCGGCCCGGCCTGGATGACAAGGCGTTGACCGAGTGGAATGCCATGTTTGCCGGGGCACTGGCCGAGGCCGGTTCCGCCGCCGGGCGCTCGGACTGGGTGGCCGGAGCCGAAGCCATCGGCCGTTTCCTACTGGACAACCTACGCAACCCGACCGGGCGCTGGATGCGCTCCTGGCAGGACGGGCGGGCGGCTCATCTGGCCTACGCCGCTGACTACGCCTGGCTGACCGACGCCTTCGTTCGTCTCTATGAGGCAACCGGACGACTGGCCTGGCTGCACGAGGCGGCCGTGACCGCCGACGCCATGATCGAGTTGTTCTGGGACGAGGCGGATCAGGGACTGTTCACCACCGGTCGGGACGGAGAGGCCCTGATCGTGCGGGCCAAGGACTTCCTCGACGGCGCAACGCCGGCGGCCAACTCGGTGGCGGCTGTGGCCCTGGTGAGGTTGGCCGCCCTGATCGGGAGGGAGGACCTGGCCGGGCGGGCCCAAGCCATCGTGGACCGGGTCGGTGCGCAGGCCGGCGCCCACCCCTCGGCTTTCTGCCACCTGCTCGGGGCGGTGGACATGCTCGGATCCGGCACCATTGAGATCGTGGTGCCAGGACGCTTCCCTGATCTGCTCGAGGTAGTCAGGCGACGCCACCTGCCCAACTCGGTTCTGGCCTGGGGCGAGTCGGGCGGCGGGCCGCTGTGGGAGGGGCGACGCCCGGGGGAGGCCTACGTGTGCCGGGGAACGACCTGCCTGGCGCCGGCCGGCAATCCGGTGGAGCTGGGCCGGGTGCTCGATGCCCTCTGAGTTCCCCCAGCCGCGTCCGTCCGGAGGATCCACCCCTGAACACGGCGAAGGGGCCACGATGGTGCCGGTGCATACGGTCACTTTGCCGACCAGAACGACCCAGCCCGGCAGCACGCTGGACCTCATGGTCCTGGCCGACGGCCCGGAGGGGTGCGCGGCGGTTGACGTCCGCTCCGGTTCGCTGGTCCGGGCCACCTACCCGGGCCGGCCGGACCGACTCCTGGGTGCCTTCGATCTGATCAGGGCCGTTCTGGCCGAGGATCCCGATGGTCCCGACCCCACCCAGCCCGAGGCCGTCTCGCTGGCCGCCACGCCCGAGGTCCTGGGCCGGGTCAGGCGGAGGCGGGCCCGACGGCTGTTGGAACCGCTGACCCTTCCCGCCGGCGCCGAGCCGTTCGGCTTTCCCGGTTCGGCCACGCCGTACTGGCTGGTGCCAGGGGACCGGCCTTCACTGGCGGTGCTGCGGCCCCAGTCGGGGCCGCAGGTCAAGCGCTACCGGGACGGCCTGTTCTGCCGGTTCGGCTGGCGCGGCGTCGAAGTGGAGCTGCCCCTGATCGACCGGGCGGTCCGCCGGATGACCGCAGCCGTGGACGCCCCTCGCCTCTCGGGAGGCCAGTTGGCCGGCGCCCTGGGCTTTGAGCCCTCCCACCTGGTCCTCGCCCTCACCACCCCCCACGAGGGCCGCTGCTACAAAGTTGTCACCGGCCTGATCCCCGCACCCTGAGTCGCCTCAGGCGACGGTGTAGCTGAGTCGCCTCAGGCGACGGTGCGCAGCATCCGCTCCAGGGTGCCCGACTCCAGGCGGCGGGCCGTGGCCTCGTAGGCGGCCTGGGCCACTGGCGCCAGGTCTCCCGCCCTCATGAGGTTGATCCCGTGGATGCGAGCCTCGGCGGCTCCGGGCCGGAACAGGAATACGTGGCTGCCCTTGCGATCGGCCTGGCCCAGCTCGGCGTCCAGGGTCGCGTTGGCGAACCGCCGCACCAGGCGGCCGGCGCAGCCGGGCGGGTCCGACGGGTCGAAGCCCATCGGCACTAGGGAGATGATGAGGTCGGACCCGGCCCGGGCAGCCAGATCCAGGTTGGTGGTCGAGTGGGCCCCGCCGTCGATCAGCTCCCGCCGCCCGTAGCGCACCGGTGGGTAGACGCCAGGGATGGCACAGGAGGCCATGACCGCCTGGGCGAGGGTCATGCGGGGCGGCCGGGACCGACCCAGGACGATGCGCCGACCGCTGACGATGTCAACCGCACACAGCCAGATCGCCTTCCTGGGCCACTCCGAGGGCAACTCGGACTCCAGGCGGAGGCGGCCGTCGGACATCCGGAACAGACCGCCCGGAAAGGCCCGACGGAGGGGGCCCGGCAAGACCGGCAGCGGGAGGCGCAGCACGCTGCGACTCATCACGAAGGCCGAACCGAGTGAGCGTCGGATCAGATCCACCGGCGTGTCGAAGGCCCGGGCGAAGAGGTCGGGCAGGATTCCGGAGTCATGCTCCTCCTCGGCGTCGGACACCGGCCCCGGAGGCAACTGGACACCGGACAGGACCAGATTCCACAGATCCTGGATCGACCAGCCGGCCCGGATATAGGCGGCCACCACGCTGCCGGCGCTGGTCCCGATGACCAGGTCGGAGTCGTCAGGGTTGAAGCCGGCTACCTCATGGAGAGCTTTGAGGGCCCCGGCGTGGTAGGCGAGACCGACGGTCCCGCCCGCCCCCAGGACGAGAGCGGTGCTCAGCGGCCGACGGCGTGAGAGGCGAGGTCCTCGGCCATCGCCCACCCGAAGGCCACCAGGCTGTCCCGGCGCTCGGGGTTGACCTCCTCGAAGAAGGCGGCCACGTCGGCGTCGATGGCCTCTGGCTTCAGGGCATCGTGGTCCAGCACGCCGGCCACCTGCCCATCCCCACCCAGGATGAAGGTGCGGTCATCGATGCGGCCCTCGACCCCGAAGCGTTTGGCCAGACGGCGGCCCCAGGCCCGCTCCTCCCCCGTGGCCCGGTGGCCAGGGCGGGGAACGATGTCCTCCAGGCCCCGTAGAGCCTGGAAACCCGAGGCGGTGGCCAGCCGGGAGCCGACCAGAACGTCCTCGTCCGGAAAGGCCAGCACGGCCCGCCGGTACTGGTCGCTCATCAGGGCCCGGAGTACCGATTCCCGCTTGGCCGTCCGCTTGATCGAAGCCAGGCCGATGAGCAGCGAAGGGGTGCCACCGATCCGCTCCAGGGTGCAGAAGGAGAAGCCCTGGAGGCGTCCGCCGTCCCGGGCCTGGGTGATTAGGACCCACTCCTCGCGCTGCTTGGAGAGGAATCCGACATCGAAGGCAGCCGGGCCGCCGGCGGAGATATCGGCCATTTCGTCCAGCTCCGCATCGCTGATGGCGGTGCAGTCCTTGGTTTCGACCTCTATAGACATGAGCTGCTGGGTGCTCCTGACGCTGTCGTCAACCGGGAGTGGGTCCCAGGAAGTTTACGAGATAGGAGGGGCTCCGTTCCACGTGGGCCCTTTAGGGGCATCAGGTGATGACGGCGGAGGCCCCCAGAAGCACCCTGAGCTCGCCCATGAGCCCATTGCCGCAGTCGACGTTGAAGGCGGTGGCCAGGCGGATCATCTTGTCCCCCAGCTGGAGGAATACCGGGGAGTCACCGGGGTGCTCGCTCAGGAGGCCCTTGAGCCGATCGACCTTGATATCGGTGAGGCCCCCGAGGGGTAGGGCGATCCGCAACGGGGGCCCGCCGTCGAGGACCAGCTCCGGGCGGCGCACCTCCATGCAGACCACCTTGGGCTCGTCCTCCCGGGAGTCCAGGCGCCCCTTGATGCAGACCACGGCGTCGTCGGCCAGCAGGGCGCCCCACTCCAACATGGTCTTGGGGAAGACGAAGACCTCGATGGCCGACTCCAGGTCCTCCAGGGTGAAGGTGGCCATCAACTCGCCCCGCTTGGTGTAGCGCCGGGACAGCCCCGTCACCACCCCGCCGACCGTCTTGATCTCACTCTCCCGGGCGCCGACGGCCTCCCGGAGCTCGCGGATAGTGCAATCGGTGTGCCGGCGCAGAGCGGCTTCGGCCCCCATGAGCGGATGGTCGCTCACATAGAGGCCGAGCATCTGCTTCTCCTCCCGCAACCGCTCGGCCTTATCGAACTCCAGCTCGGGCACCGGTATCCGGCTGTCATCGAAGACCGGCGTCCCTCCCGGATCCTCCACGGCTCCGAACAGGCTCATGACCCCGATCTCCTGCTCCCGGCGGCGAGCCAGGGTGCGGTCCACTACCTGCTCGAAAACCATGCAGAGGCCCTTGCGCGGGTGGCCGAGGCTGTCGAATGCTCCGGCTTTGACGAGCGACTCGATGGCGCGCTTGTTGAGGACGATGGGATCCACCCGCAGGCAGAAATCGTAGAAATCGGCGAAGGGGCCGTTTTTCTCCCGCTCGCTCACGATCATGCCCACCAGGTTCTCCCCCACGTTCCTCACCGCCGACAGGCCGAAGGGGATGGAGCCGGTCCCGGCGGCGCCGTCGAGAGGTGGGCGGGCCACGAAGTCGGACTCCGACAGGTTGACGTCGGGCACCAGCACCTGGATGCCGAGGCTGCGGCACTCCGAGAGGTAGACGGCGGTTTTGTCCTTATCGTCCTTGACGCTGGTCAGGAGGGCGGCCAGGTACTCAACGGGATGGTGGGCCTTGAGCCACGCCGTCTGATAGGCCACCAGCCCGTAGCCATAGGAGTGGCTCTTGTTGAAGGCGTAATCGGCAAAAGGTTCGATCATGTCGAACAGGTCGGTGCCCAACTTGGCCCCGTACCCGCTGGCCTCGCAGCCGGACACGAACTTCTCCCGCTCTTCGGCCATCACTTCGCGGATCTTCTTGCCCGCCGCCTTCCGCAGGTTGTCGCTTTCCTCCAGGCTGTAGCCGGCAAACTTCTGGGCCAGGCGCATCATCCCTTCCTGGTAGATGCACAACCCATAGGTGTCGCCCAGCACTTCGGCCATATCCGGGTGCAGGTAGCTGATGGGCTTGCGCCCGTTCTTCCGGTCGGCGTAGTCGTTGTGCATGTTGGCCGCCATCGGCCCCGGCCGGTAGAGGGCGACCAGAGCCGCGACATCGTCGAATGAAGTTGGTGCCAGGGAGCGCATCAGCGCCCGCATGGGACCGCCTTCCAGCTGGAACACACCGATGGACTCGCCCCGACGGAGCATGGCGAAGGTGGCTTCGTCATCCAGGGGGATGGAGTCGATGTCGGGTCGCACGCCGCTGGACAGTTCGATCAGATCCAGGCTGCGCTCGATGACCGAGAGGTTGCGCAGACCGAGGAAGTCCATCTTCAGAAGACCGAGATCCTCTACACCGTGCATCTCGTACTGGGTGACTATGGGGGCGTCCTCGACCCTCCCGCCGGGATCCGGCTTGCGCTGAATGGGCAGGTACTCGACCAGGGGCTCGGCCGTGATGACCACCGCGGCGGCGTGGATCCCGTCCTGACGGCGGAGGCCCTCGAGGCCGCGTGCCACCTCGATGACCTTCTTGCAGTCGGGGTCGGATTCATACATCTCCCGCAGCTCGGTGGCCGCCTTGTACCCGTCGGCGTATTTCGAGTCGAAGTCCAAACAGGCCCACAGGGGGGTGTCCCGGCCCATCACCAGGGGCGGCATGGCCTTGGCGATCCGGTCCCCGAGGCCATAGGGGTAACCCAGGACGCGGGCGGCGTCCCGCACCGCAGCCCGGGCCTTGATGGTGGAGAAGGTGACGATCTGGGCCACGTGGTCCCAGCCATAGCGCTCGGCGGCGTAGCGGATCATGTCGGGCCGGAAGCGCTCATCGAAGTCCATGTCGATGTCGGGCATCTGCTTGCGGCCCGGGTTGAGGAACCGCTCGAAGATGAGCCCGAAGCGGATCGGGTCCAGATCCACGATGCGCAGGCAGTAGGCCACCAGGCATCCCGCCGCCGAGCCCCGTCCGGGCCCGACCCGGATACCGGACTCACGGGCGTGCCGGATGAGATCACCGACCACCAGGAAGTAGGCGGAAAAGCCCATGTCGGCTATGACCGACAGCTCGTAGTCCAGGCGCTGCATGACCTCGGCGGGGATCGGGTCCCCGTAACGCGCCGCCGCGCCGGTGAGGCTCAGGTGCCGCAGGTAGGCGGCGGCCGACTCCTCGTAGGTCTCGCCCTGGAACTCCTCCGGCACGGGGAACTCGGGCAGCTTGGGCTTACCGAACTCGATCTCCACCCGGGCCCGCTCGGCCACCCACAGGGTGTTGTCACAGGCCTGGGGCCAGTGGGCGAACAACGAGCGCATCTCGGCCGCAGTCTTGAGGTAGTGCTCGTTGCCTACGAACTTGAATCGCTTCGGGTCATCGATGGACGCGCCTGTCTGAACACAGAGCAGGGCGTCGTGAGAGACGGCGTCCTCCCGATTGGTGTAGTGGCTGTCGTTGGTGGCCAGCAGCGGCGCGCCAATACGCCGGGCGATCTCGATCAGATCCGGGTTGGTCTGCTGTTGTTTGGCCAGCCCGTGGTCCTGCAGTTCCACGAAGAGGTTGTCCCGCCCGAAGATGTCCTGGAGCCGGGCGGCCAGCTTGGTGGCGCCCTCCCGGTCGCCCCGCAGTAGGGCCTGGAGCACGACCCCGCCCAGGCACCCGGTGGTGGCGATGATGCCGTCGTGGTGGCGCTCCAGCAGCTCCCAGTCCACCCTCGGCTTGTAGAAGTAGCCCTCCAGGTAGGCGTCGCTGGAGAGCTTCATGAGGTTCCGGTAGCCCTGGGTCGTCTCGGCCAGGAGGGTCAGGTGGTAGTACAGCTTCTGGCCCTGGTCCCCCTCCCCGCCGTTATCGTCCACCCGGCCCCGCCGGCTCGGACGCTCGAAGCGGCTGTCGGCGGCCATGTAGGCCTCGGTGCCTATGACCGGCGTGACCCCCTCGGCCTTGCAGGCCCGGTAGAAGTCCAGAACGCCGTACATGTTCCCGTGGTCGGTGATCCCGATGGCAGGTTGTCCGTCGGCCACGGCGGCGGCCACCACCTGATCGACCCGGGCGGCGCCGTCGAGCATGGAGAACTCGGTATGCAGATGCAGGTGGGCGAATGAGCCCTGGCCTGATGCGGACCCTCCGCTCACTCTCCTCCCCTCGGCCGTAATCCACAGGCCCTGTGGATTACTTACAGACATGTGATTCTACAGGTACGTGCCCGGGGTGGGCTCCTGGAAACGGGGGTCAATCTCCCCGTCCGGGCGGACGGGCAGGCCCCGGCGCTGGGCCTCCTCCATTTGGACCCGGGCCGCCATCTGTTGGGCGAACAGGGTGGCCTGGATGCCGTGGAACAGGCCCTCCAGCCAGCCCACCAGCTGAGCTTGGGCCACCCTCAGCTCGGCCTGGCTCGGGATCTCGCCCGTGAAGGGCGTCGCCACCCGCTCGAGCTCTCCCACCAAGTCGGGCGACAGGCCCTCACTCAACTCTCGGATGGAGGTGTCGTAGATCTCCCGGAGGCGGGCCCGGCTGGCCTCGTCCAGGGGCGCCATCCGTACCTCCTCGAGGAGCTGTTTGATCATCGATCCCATGCGCATGACCTTGGCCGGCTGTTCCACCGTCTCGGTGGGGGTCCGGGCGGGCACGGCGGGCACGGCCGAGCCCGCTGCAGTGGCGGTGTAGTCCTCCGAGCGGTCATCGCTGGCCTGACTGGCCACCTCGATGACGGCGGGCGGGTTGTCCCCCGAACCGGCGCCGGGCCGGTCGGGGCCGGAATCGGCCATGGCTCCTTCTTCCATGCGCCGATCCTCGCACACCCTCAGGGACACACCGGGCAGCCGGGCGGGCACGTACCATGGTGGGGGTGAGGGTCTCCACCAGGGGGGATTACGCCAGTCGGGCGCTGCTTTCCCTGGCCCTGCATGACGACGTCGATGGGCCCACCTCGGTGCGGGACATCGCCGACCGCACCGGACTGCCCCAGCCCTATCTGGAGCAGATCCTCCTGGCCCTCAAGGGAGCCGGTCTGGTCCGATCCAAGCGGGGCGTCGGTGGCGGCTACGTCCTGGCCCGGGAGCCGGCGGATATCACCCTCAGCCAGATCATCAGCGCGGTGGACGGGCCCATCGTGGCCGGGGACTTCGGACGTCCCCATGAGGACGGCGCCTGCGACCACGAGGGCCAGTGCATCCTCCTGTCGGTCTGGGCCAGCGTGGGCGAGCACATGCGTAGCCACCTCGACTCCTTCACCCTCCAGGACATGGTGACCCGGGCGCGGGGCAC
>Ga0307373_10013537_pt1 | contig 11384 bp, 11 predicted proteins | sample OX2MG_FD_202534 | JGI IMG/M metagenome (GOLD analysis project Ga0307373, IMG submission 202534) | Soil microbial communities from Risofladan, Vaasa, Finland - OX-2 | ecosystem: Environmental > Terrestrial > Soil > Coastal area > Acid sulfate soil | place: Finland: Risofladan, Vaasa | collected... | reverse complement strand
GAAGTCATCGACTACACGGCCGTCAACGTCGAAGACGCCGTCCACGACGTTGACGTGGTGCTCGACACCGTCGGCGGCGACGTCACCGCGCACTCTTGGGGTGCGCTCAAGCCGGGCGGGATCCTGGTGACCGTCGCCGGCATGCCCGACACCGAGACCGCGGCCGCGAGAGGCGTCCGCAGCTCGGGTGTCGCGCATCCCGCGGAAACGCGCCCCGTCCTGGAGCAGCTCGTCGCGCTCGTCGCTTCCGGGGATGTGCAGCCGGAGGTTGGGCAGGTGTTCTCGCTCGAGGAGGCCGCACAAGCACACGCAGCGTCGGAGACGGGTCACGGACGCGGGCGGATCCTGCTCCGGGTCGCGCGGTGACGCGCATGCACCCGCCTCGCGCGGGGCTCGGCGCGTGAGCACGCTCGGCGGCGCCATCCTGCTCATCGGCCGCATCTGTTTCGTGGCGCTCTTCGTGTCCGCGGCGCGCGGACACATCAGGAACCACCCTCGCTACGTCGAGGGATCCGGCACGAAACTGCCGTTTCCGATCCTGGCGGGATGGCCCACCGGCGTGTTTCTGCTGGTCGCCGCGGTCTCCATCGTCGCCGGCATCTGGGCCGACATCGGCTCGCTGATGATCGCTCTGTTTCTCATCCCGGCTGCGGTGCTCTTTCACCCCTTCTGGAGTGAGCAGGATCCGGCCGTCCGCCGGACGCACGAGATGAGCTTCTATCGGGACGTATCACTGCTCGGCGCCGCTCTCGCCCTGTTCGCGCTGTTCGCGGCGTCGGGACACGTGCCCTTCGCGGTGACAGGCCCGGCGTTCAATCTCCGCTAGCCGAGGCGTGTCAGAATTCCGGCGCCTCGGTGGCGATCGCGGGTTGCCCGACCCCGATCCGCTTCCCGCGTGACCACGACGCCACAGCGGCGATGAGGCACACCACGAGCGAGAACGTGAAGGCCTGATGCAGGCCGGACGCGAACGGACCCGAGATCAACTGCGGAAAGAACTGGCGACCGGTCAGCGCTGAGGCGTTGACTGCCGACAGCTGCGAGAGCACATGGGTGCCGACCAGCGACTGGATCGGGTTGTATCCGAGAAACGCCGCGAACAGGATGGATACGGGAGGAAGGTTGCCGACGTGCTCAGCCACGGCCCTCGAGACTCCGTGCGCCTCCAGGCCCGCGGTCATGGTCGTGGAGAGTGTCGAAGCAAGCCCGGTGATCATCAGCGTGAAGAAGATGCCGATGGAGAGCACCTGTGCCGAACTCTGGAAGGTCGCGTTCATGCCGCCGCCCGCGCCGCGATCACCCGGCGGCAGGCTGTTCATGACGCCCGCGCGGTTTGGTGACGCGAACGCCCCCATCGACAGACCGTTGAGGAAAAGGATCAGAGCGAACAGCTGGTACGGAAAGTCGATCGGCAGGAGTTGCAGGAACGCGAAACTCGCCGCGGCACCGATCATTCCGCCGGTTGCAAACGGACGTGATCCGAAGCGGTCCGACAGGAAGCCCGACAGTGGACCCGCGAGAAGGAAACCGACCGTCAGCGGAATCATGTAGATGCCCGCCCACAGTGGGGTCGACGTGAAGCTGTATCCGTGCTCGGGCAACCAGATGCCCTGCAGCCAGATGATCAACATGAACATGAGCCCTCCACGCCCGACGGCGGCGAGAAAGCTCGAAAGGGTGCCGAACGTGAACGCACGGATGCGGAACAGGCCGAGACGGAACATCGGATTCTCGACGCGACCCTCGACTATGGCGAACACCGCGAGGAACGCCGCGCCGAGCAGGAGGGCAGAGAGCACGAAGGGGCTCGTCCATCCCATCGGATCGGACCCGTACGGCTCGATCCCATAGGTGATGCCGATCATGACCAGGATCAGGCCGATGGCGAACGTGAGGTTGCCGAGCCAGTCGATCGGGACGCGTCGCCGAACCCCCCGCTCCTGCAGCTTGAGATACGCCCAGACGGTGCCGAAGAGACCGAATGGGACCGACACGAGAAACACCAGTCGCCAGTTGATCGGGGCGAGCAGGCCGCCGAGCACGAGCCCGATGAACACGCCGCTGATGCCGGCGATGTTGTTGATGCCGAGCGCGAGACCGCGCTGGTTGGTCGGAAAGGCATCGGTGAGGATCGCCGCCGAGTTGCCGATGAGGCAGGCGGCCCCGATGCCCTGCACCACTCGGAAGATCATCAACCAAATGGCACCCGGCGGTCCGGTCATCCAGTCGATCGTCAGCAGCAACGACGCTCCGGTGTAGATGACGAAGCCGAGGTTGTAGATGCGAACGCGACCGACGATGTCGCCAAGACGCCCGAGTCCCACCACCAGCACGCTGCTGACAATGAGGAAGCCAAGGATCATCCAGAGCAGGTAGAAGCTGTTCGCCGGGTCGAGCGGATTCAGACCGATGCCGCGAAAGATGTCGGGCATCGCGATGAGCATGATCGACGCATCGATGGTGGCAAGCAGGACCCCGATGGTCGTGTTGGAGAGCGCGATCCACTTGTAGCCGTCCCCGCGCCCGCCCCGAGCCGGTGTGACGGTGCGCGGTGCGCCGCTGGTCGTCGCTATGACGCCGCCTCGATCACCCCTTGAGTCTGGCAGTGCTGTCCATCGGCGCGACGCCGGTGACTGTCTGCACGCCGAGGCGTCCCCCGTTGCACCGTCACCGAGCCGGCGCCGCTGAGTGCGGGCGCCGGCGTTGACAATCGGGCCCTCAGGACCGATTGTGCTACAATCCTACCCGAACTCGCAGCATCTCAGCGGAGGCGAACCGTGCCACGTCCAGGCCCGAGGCGAAAGCAGATCGTGCTGATCGCTCACGACAACAAGAAGGCGGACATGCTCGAATGGGCGCGCTTCAACCGTGACACCCTCGCCCGCCATGACCTCCTCGGGACCGGAACCACGGGCTCGATGGTGGCAAACGAGTTGGGGCTACCCGTGCATCGGTTCCTCACCGGACCGCTCGGCGGCGACCAGCAGGTGGGGGCGGCGATCGCCGAGGGTCGGATCGACGTGATCATCTTCTTCTGGGATCCGCTGGAGCCGCATCCGCACGACGTCGACGTCAAGGCGCTCCTTCGCATCGCCGTGGTGCACAACATCCCGATGGCGTGCAACCGCGCGACGGCCGACTTCCTGCTGTCGAGCCCGCTGATCGACGAGATCTACCCGAGGTCGCTGGACACGCTCGAAGCGGTCAAGCCGACCGCTTAGGGCTCACCCCCTGGGCCGTCGCGTGCTCGATGAGCCACGACGTGGCGTTCTCGAGGTGGCGTCTGATGACGGCTTCCGCAGCGGCAGCATTGCCACTTTCGATCGCCTCGAGCAGCGCACCGTGCTCGGTCGCGAGCTGTCCGACCGTGGCGTACCCGCAGACGAGTTGCGCAAGGCAGAGAAGGATCTCGGTCTCCAGATGCTTGTGCGCTCGTGTCAGGCGAGCGTTGCCCGTGCCGACAACCAGGGCGCGGTGGAAACCGAGATCTGCCTCGACGACAACACGCTGTGACGAGTGCGAGCCAAGCCGTTGGTGTTGCGTGAGGGCAGTCCATGCGGCCTCGGGCACCCACCTGCGCTCGGCCAGCATGCGCGCGGCCTGGACTTCGAGCGCGGTGCGCAGTTCATAGATCTCGGCCAGGTCGCGGGCGGTGAGCGCGCGAACGAAGACGCCGCGGTTGCGCGCCTTGACCAGAAGTCCCCGTCCGACCAGGCCGTCGAAGGCCGCTCGAAGCGTATTGCGCCCCACGTCGAACTCCTCGGCAAGCGCGAGCTCGCCAAGGTGCTCACCGGGCCTGAATCGCCCGTCCAGCACCTGTCGCTCGAGTTCATCCTCGAGCGTCTCGACGCGGGATGCCGTCTGCCGGCGGGTCACTGACACGTTCTGGACCGAGTGGTTGGGTTCAGGTGACTGCGAGCCGAGCTACGCGTTCGAATACTCCAGGGGTGCGGATTCTGAGCAGATTGTAGCACAATCCTAGCGCAGTACGCAGCTCGTTCCTACCGGTGTTCGAGTACACCGTCACCGAGATGGGAATGCGCCTGCAGAGCGCCGGACTGCGGCGGCAGAGCGCCAGATTGCGCAGCTACGCGCGCCGCCGGGCTTCCCCGTGATGGCTCGCGTGGCGAATGCAACGCAGGCTTCGGCTGCGCCTCGCGAAGGGGTAGGTCGCTGCCTCCTACCCGAGCACCACCGCAGCCACCGCTCCCACGACAAAGATCAGGGCGAGGTATGCCAGCGAGTAGTGAAACAGCAGCGCCGCGGCGTGTGATGTCCCCTCGGCACGAGCCCAGAGTGCCAGCGCGAGATAACAACCGCCAAGCGCCCCCGCTCCGAGCGTGTAGCCGATGCCGAGCATGAGTCCGGGGAGCAGGCTCGCCCCGATCAGGGCGATGAGATACAGGATGATCCGGCGGTGCGTCCGGGCGGTGCCGATGATTCCGGGCAGCATGGGCACGCTGGCGTTCTTGTAATCGCGACGCAGCAGGAGTGCCAAAGACCAGAAATGCGGTGGCGTCCAGAGGAACACCAGCGCGAAGAGCACGAACGCTGGCCAACCGACGTTGTCCTGGACAGCAGCCCAGCCGACCAGTGGCGGGAACGCACCGGCGGCGCCGCCGATGACGATGTTGAGCGGTGTCCGGCGCTTCAGCAGCATTGTGTAGATGAAGACGTAGAACAGTCCGCCGCCGAGTGCAAGTGCCGCCGCGAGCGTGTTCACCGCGACGCTGAACACCACCACCGATGCAACGATGAGCCCGACGCCGAAGCTGAGTGCTTGCCACGGCAGGATTCGCCCTGAGGGGAGTGGCCGGCTGCAGGTTCGTGCCATGACTCGGTCGATGTCCCGGTCGTACCAGCAGTTGATGGCCCCCGAGCCGCCCGACGCAAGCGCGCCGCCCAGCGCTGCCCAGAACAGCAGCCCGAGCGATGGGATGCCTCGGGCGGCGATGATCATGGTCGCGATCTCGGTGATGAGCAGCAGGATGATGATTCGCGGCTTGGCGAGGCTGACGTAGTCCCGGGCCGTTGCGCGGAGCTGGCTTGAGATGTTGCGCGCGACGGCGTCAGCGCCACCGGACGCGGCGATGGCCTCGGGCGGGCTCAGGATGATGTCTGCGCTGGTCTGCATGCCCTCTCCTACGCGCCGCCCGCCGCCGTTGTGCCCAGGAGCGTCGTCACCTCGGCATTGAAATCGGCGACGCTCATGGTCCCGAGTGCTCCCAGGACGACATCGGCCACCTTACCCTGGGTGGTGAGAAAGACCAGTGCCGGTGCCGAGGGAATACGGTACTCAACGGCAAGGGTCGCGTTCGTGTCCGCGATGCTCGGATAGGGCACCCTGTACTGCGTCTGGAAGGCAAGCGCGGGACTCGTCGTGTCGCGAAGGTCGATGCCCAGAAATGCGACTCCTCGGCTCGACCACTTCGCGTATGCGGTGTTCAAGCCCGGCTGCTCATCGTGGCACGGGCCGCACCACGAAGCCCAGAAGATCAAGACCACCGGATGGCCTCGGAAGGACGTGATGCTCACATCCTTTCCCGTGAGCGTCGGACCGCCTGAGGCGGTGACCTGCTGGAGTGGGGTCGCCGCCGGACGGGTTGCGCCGCACCCGGCGATCACCAAGGCGACCGCACAACCGAGCGTCATCTGCCGGTTGCTGGTCACGGCCGAACCACCGCTGCCGTCGACGCGGTGCGATCGTCGACCTCGAACCACCTGATCCCCAGGTAGATCAGTGCGATGAGGAACGGGGTGCCTCCCGGTACCCACATCACGCCTGCGGCAATCTCCTGGTCGGCGAGCAGGCTGAGACCACCTGACGGAACCGGGTACGCGTACAGAGGATGCGTCGCGTATCCGATGACGATGGCGAGGCCCCAGCTCACAAACATGCCAGCCAAGATCACCTCCGCTCGGCCGAGCAAGGAGAGCCGTCCCGTCGCGTTGACAGAGCTGATCACCTGGTCCCAGAACAACAAACCCACCACCAGAAACGTCAGATGCTCGAGATCGTGCACCGACGCAATCCGGAGGGTGGCGTTGTAGATGGCGGGGACGTGCCAGACGAGGAGGTCGACACTGAACGCGAGCACAACAACAGTCGCGGCTTTCGGTCCAGCGTGGAGCGCGCGCATCGCGCGTGCGGGCCAGGTTCCCTCGACCGAGATGGGTCTCCCCTGCGCGGCGAGGTAACCGGCCCACGCAGTTCGAAACGGATCGGCAAGCAGGATGAGCGGTGGAGCGACCAGCAGCAGGAGCACGTGCTGGACCATGTGGTCCCACTGGAAGGTGGTGTCGAAGTACGAGATGGGCGACACGAGTGCGAGCAGGAGCGCCGCGAGCCCGAGTGCGAACGCCTTATCCCCGTTATCCCATGATGCGGCACGTCCCAGCGCCGGCGACGCCGTCCGCCGCCCGCACCAATACAGGTAGGCCGCCGTTGCGCACCCTACGATCGGTACTGGTTCGAAACTCCAGTTGAGCAGCGGTGGCCAGAGCATGCCGGCCTATGAGGCGTACTGGATCAGCAGGTATACCGCAATGGAGACGCCGGTAATGTAGGTCCACTGCTCCAGGATGGCCCGGGCATGCGCCGAACCGAGGCGATCAGTACCGCGCACGTGCCCCATGACGAGGCTGAGCAACCAGGCAGCGACCCCGATGAACTCAGCAAGCAGGACCGCATACCAGAGCGTCGCAACGTCGGCATACGTACCAGCGCTGTTGAGGGTCCAGTTGAACTGGTACATCAGCAGGATTCGCACGGCGCCCGTGAGCACTGTGGCCAGGAATGCCAACCAAAGCAATCCCGTGACCGCACTGGATTCGCGTGCGCTGCTGACAGCATTCGAAACCGCCAGGAGAGCGACCACCCCGACGATCGGGAGCGCGAGCGCGATCAACGCCAGCACCTGCGGCGGCGTACCGACGCCACTCGGGTGCCACATGCTCCCGAAGTTGTTGGCTCGCAGATACAGGAATGCGAAGAGCAGGCTCAACTGAAGCGTCGTGTTCGACGCTATCACCAGCCGGGAAGTGAAGATGAGCGTGTGCCCGCCACCTTTGACGTCATCGATGACGGTAAGTCCAGTAGGGCTGACCTCACTCATGCTCAGGCTCCACTCAAGGCTGGTACCGCAGGTCCGAAGTCTGCCGCCGGCTGGCCAGTGTCGTAGTTGTCTGGGAGCGACCACGAAACCGGCATCCGATCAAAGTTGAAGGTGGGCACCGGCGTCGGCACCTGCCACTCGACGCCGAGCGACTCCCATGGGTTGGCTGCGGCGACACGCTGCTTGATGACGACCTCCCAGATGAGAATGCCGAGGAAGAGCGACATCGAGAGACCCAGTGCGAGCGCGAAGATCGACGCGCTGTCATTGAGCGGCTGGAGGTATGCGGCATAACTGATGTCACGACGCGGCATGCCCATGATGCCCACGGCGATGAGTGAGATGAAGGTCCCATTGAAAGTGAGAAACACCGCCCAGAACTGATAGCGCAGGAGCTTGATGTCCATGGTGCGGCCGGTCATCTTCGGGAGGTAATAGACGATCCCGGCCATGAGCGCGAAGACCTCCCCACCCATGATCGTGTAGTGGAAGTGTGCCTGCACGAAGTAGCTGGCATGGAGCGAGAAGTCGCTCGGGACGTCGGAGAGAAAGACGCCCGTGAACCCGCCAATCAGGAAGTTGAAGAAGAAGGCGAAGATGAAGAGCATCGGCGTCCCGAAGCGAGTGCGCGCTCGCCACAGGGTTCCCAACGCCACCAGGTAGATGATGCCGGTCGGGACCGAGATCATCTCCGTGGAGAACATGTAGAAGGGTCGCAGTGAGGGTGCGATGCCGCTGACAAATAGGTGGTGCTGCCAGACCAAGAAGCTCAGCACGCCGACCCCGACCATGCCGCCGATTCCTACGCGACGTCCCCAGAGCGGCTTTCTAGCGAAGGCCGGGAGCATTTCCATGACCAGGCCAAAGGCGGGGACGACAAAGATGTAGACCTCAGGGTGGCCGAAGAACCAGAAGAGGTTCTCCCACAGGTAGGGGGAACCGCCGCCCGCAGGAATGAAGAAGGTCGCCTGGTACGTGCGGCTGAAGATCTCCATGAGGACCGCGGCGATGAGTGCTGGCGCTGCGAGCGCGCCCAGGAATGACGTCACCAGCACCGACCACACGAACACCGGCATCCGGCTCAGGGGCATCTCCGGAGCCCGCTTGGTCAGGATCGTCGCGATCATGTTCAAACCAGACAGCGCGATCGAGAGGCCGATCAGCGCGAAGCCCATGAGGTAGGAGTCCATGCCGAGTACGTTCTGGTCGGCGAGTGGCGCATAGCCCGTCCACCCCGTGGTGAAGCCACCGAGAAAGACCGTGGAGAGCAGGATCAAGCCGGCAGGCGGGAGGAGCCAGAACGTGAGCGCTTCGAGGCGCGGGAATGCCATGTTGCGCGCGCCGATCATGATCGGCACGAAGTAGTTGCCGAACGGGCCGATGATCGCTGTCGACGCCATGAAGATCATCAGCGTGCTGTGCAGGCCAACCAGGCTCAAATACGACTGAGCGTTCGCGATCGACGGCACCGGGGTGAGCAACTCGGTCCGGATGAACATCGCCCCCAGCCCACCGATGAACAGGAACGCGAGGATCACCACGAGGTACTGCATGCCGATGACCTTGTGATCGGTGGTCATCCGGAAGTAGCGGCCAAGGCCACCACTCTCGCCGTGCAGGTAGGCGTTGTCCTCCTCTGTGGGCCGCTTGGCGCCAAAAAGGCGGCCGATCGGGTAGTTGAAAAACCCCATGCCGGCAAGGAATCCGGCAGCGCTCATCGCGTAACCGAGGATGATCCCTGGATCAGAACCGAGCGACGTCGGTTCGCCGCCGGCGCCGTAGAAGTTGGAGATGGCCCCACTGCCGAGTGCGTACCCGGCGATGAAGCCGATCACCGCGCCGACCAGCCCGAGCAACAGCCCCCACTCATTGAGCCGTCGTGCCAGTGTCGGTCGTGTCGACATCGATGGCCGGGCGGTGGTTACAGCGTCCACATCTGCTCCCTCGTGTGTGTATGCGAGTAGAACGCCGTCACGGCGCGTAGACCCCCGGCTGGGGGAGGTTCGAGCCGGCGTAAATATGGCTGTACGGCGGGAGGTACTTCATGACCGGGGCATCCAGCGTTGTCTGCTGCTGGATCCATGTCGCGAAATCCGAGGTGCTGACCACCATCGCGGTGTCGTCGGTCATGTTGCCGTGCCAGAGACCGCACAGCTCCGAGCACTGGACGCGGTAGGTGCCGACCTGCGTCGGGATCGCGGTCACGACGTTGTCGTTGAGCGGTACGGCATCAGCCTTCACGCCGAGCGCGAAGAACCAGAACGAGTGGATAACGTCCAGCGACGTGATGTGGAACTCAATCTTCTGGTTCACGGGCAGCACCAGCTGCGCGGTCTCGATGCCGCCGTAGGTTGGATATCGATACGTGAACCACCACTGCTGGGCGATCACCTGGACCTCGAGCGGTTGGTCCTGAGACGCCGGCATCGGCAGCGACGCCGAGGTGGTTGAGATGCCGGCCCCCGGCTGGTCGATGGCGAGCTCAACGGTGCCGTAGACCGCAAGGCTCAGCACGATGACGAGCGTGGTCGCGATCCAGGTGGTCTGGACCCGGGTGTTGCCTCTCAGCGCGTCGGCGCTCACCTCGGCGGTGGGCGGGGCGAGCCGGTTGACCACGAGGGTGAAGAACAGCGCCGCGAGGACCCCTGAGAAGACGGGCCACGCGATCACAGAGAGCACCAGGATCACCAGGCTCTCGCTCGATGCGAGGTCGGAGGCTTGCCCTGGAGGGATGGGGCCGAGCGCCAGCCCCACGTCGCCGCCCACGGCGGCGACGATCCAGACGATGACGACGACCCGGATTGCGGTGGCTCTGTTTCTCATCGGTCAGCCCACCTGGAGCTCGCCGGCCATGTAGCCGAGCGTCTGCATCGGACCGCCGTTGCCGTAGAGGGTTCCCGCTCCGCAGGGCACAAAGCACTGCCAGCGGAAGAGGCCCTTCTGGTCCGGCACGACGAAGCTGAACTCGACGACGTTCTGCGAGTTGGCCGGTGCGTCACTGGCGACGCCCTCGAGCGGGACGCTCACCCCGAGATCGGGAACCGTGAACGTGTGTGCCGGGGTCGTCGGGTCGATCGCCTGCACCACCTTGCCGTTGACGGTCATCTCGTTGTTGATAGTGCCCCGGACCAACGAGAAGTACGGGTTGCGCAGCCCGGACGGGCTGTCCTGCTGGTCGATCGTGATGTGCACCACCGCTCCGACCGGCACCTTGAGATACGTGGTGGGCAGGTAGGACACCCACGCCGGATGCGGTCCGTACCCGATGGTGCCGACGGTCGTGAGCGTGAAGTTGACGACCGGCTTCCCCTGGATCGTCGCGGAGGTGGATGTCGCTGTGATCTGCTCGGGCGTCGGATTCATGAAGCGTGTCACGAAGAACCCGACTGCAACTCCCGCCACGACCACGCCGGCCACGAGGATCCAGATTCTCGATCGCATGCTTGCCTTACCTCTCTATGAGTGCGACTGGGGCAATGGCGGTGACGACATCGTCATCGGGGTGGCACCACAAGGGTCGCGTGGAGACGGCCTCTGTGCAGAGCGACCTTGCTCTGCCAGATCCGCGACGCCAAGGGTGAGTTGAATCCGGGCACCAGTTCTCCACTCAACGGGTTTGCCGGTTCGTTCTGAAGGCGCAATGATCGCGGTGCCATGGGGGTTCCGTCAAGCCCCTTGTTGAGGGGTCCGCGCTGCGAACCGTCGCAGGGGTTGTTTGCGCGGTTTTGCGCAGTTTTTGCGCAGTACTTGCGCAGACGTGCGAAGCGACGACCGCACCGGGTACGGCGGCAGCATCACGCGAGGCAGCGACCGTTCGCCGGGTGAAAGTGCCGAGCTCCACCTTCGCGCAGCCGGAACTCAGTAGGTCCGCACCAGGCGACGCGACCCTCGGGCGGATGAACACGTTCCGGCTTGCGATCCCGCGGTCGGGACCGAGCGCACCAGGGAGAAGGACCGTCCCGGGGAGACCCTATCCGAGGTCGTATGGCCGCAGGAAGCGCGTGGGCGTGAAGGCGATGAACGCGGCCGGCGCGATGTTGTAGGTCGGGCCGAGGGCGGTTGCCGCGGCCTCGAGATGCCCGGCAGTGGTGGTATCGCCCCAGGCGCCCGTGTTCACTCTGTGGATCAGGGTCTGGAACGCGGCGATCGTCTCGGCCGGTGTGAAGGTGCAGTGGCCGGCACGATGGACGTAGCCCTCGCGGAGCATCGGCCCATCTCCGGCATCCTGGGCGACGTTGCGGTACGCCTGCTCGTCCTGGTTCACGACAA
>Ga0307373_10013534_pt1 | contig 11387 bp, 8 predicted proteins | sample OX2MG_FD_202534 | JGI IMG/M metagenome (GOLD analysis project Ga0307373, IMG submission 202534) | Soil microbial communities from Risofladan, Vaasa, Finland - OX-2 | ecosystem: Environmental > Terrestrial > Soil > Coastal area > Acid sulfate soil | place: Finland: Risofladan, Vaasa | collected... | reverse complement strand
GAGGGTGAAGGCGTCGCCGGGCCAGAGGCGGAAGCGGCGGGCGAAGGGTTCGGAGACCAGCACCGGGCCGGGGCCGCCTTGCAGGAATTGGTACTCGGGGCGGGGGGCTTGGGGGGTGAGCGACCAGCGGGTGTTGAGGAAGGTGGACTGGCCGCGGAAGCTCCAGGCCTGGGAGTGGCTGGCCTCGAGCTGGACGAGCCCGGGGGTGGAGGCGACGGCGGCGACGAGGGCGGGGGCGAGGGGGGCGGGGCGGGTGCGGTCCCAGTCGGCGGCGCGGACGAAGACATCGCCCTGAAGCTGTTGGCCGATCCAGGTGGTGACGGTTTGGCGGAAGCTGCCCACCATGATGGCGACGCCGAAGGTGACGGCGATGGCGGTGGCGAGTGCGGCGATGAGAATGGCGCTGCGGCGGAGGGCGCCCCCAAGCGAGCCGGCGGCCATGCCGAGCAGGCCGTGGGCGCGGAGGAGGAGGGCGCGGCGGAGGCGGGGGAGCAGCAGGGCCAGCAGCGGCGGGGCGAGCGCGGTAGCGGCTAACACGGCGAGCAGGGCGCTGGCGAAGCCGAACCAGGGGACGGAGATGCCGGGCTCAGGCAAGTAGGCGCAAACCAAGGCGGCTGACGCCAGGGCGGCGGCGACGAGCGCCGATTGCAGGACGCGGGTGCGGACCTCCGACTCGGCGGCGCCGGGACGGAGCGCCTGCGCCGGGGCGGCGCGGCTGGCGGCGCGGGCGGGGCCGAGGGCGGCGAAGAGTCCGGCGCCGAGGGCGACGCCGAGCGCCCAGAGGGCGTCGGCGGGGGTGAGCGTGGCGCTGGCGGGGGCGCTGACGGCGTAGAGGTTGTTGATGGTGCGCTGGACCAGCGCCATGGCACTTGCCGCCAGCAGCCAGCCGAAGAGCAGACCCAACGCGCCGCCGAGCAGCGAGAGCACCGCGCCCTCAAGCAGGAACAGGCGCAGCAGCGCGCCGCGGGTCGCGCCCAGGGCGCGCAGGGTGGCGATGGAGGTGCGGCGGCGGACGACGGAGATGGAGACGGTGTTGTAGATCAGAAAGATGCCGACCAGCAGCGAGACGTAGGCCAGCGCCTGCAGATTGGCGCGGAAGGCGGCGAGCATTTGCGTGTCTTGCTGGAGGCGGGCGCTGGGCGGGGCGATGGTGTCGGCGGCGGGGATGAGGGGATGAATAGCGGTGGCGAGCGCCGGTGGGCTCACCCCTTGGGCTAGACGAACACGCAGGCCATCGAACGTCGGCGGGGTGTTGGGCTCGAAGGCGGTTAGGGCGTCGGGGAGATCGAGCAGGGCCAGGTCGGGGGGCGCGAGCGGCGAGGCCGGGAGCAGGGCGGCGATCTGGAAGGTGTGGGGCTGGCCGCCGATGGAGAGCGTGAGCGGGTCGCCGAGCTTGAGTTGGTGGGCGGCGGCGTAGGCGGCGGCGAGCAGGATGGCGGGGTGGTCGGTGGCAGGCAGCGGGGTATGGTCGGCTGGGGCGCTGGCGGCGGCGAGCAGGTCTAAGCCTAGAACGTGGAGGGTGTCGCGGGAGCGGGGGTCGTAGGCGCGGCGATCGAGGTAGGGGATGAATTCGGCTTGGGCGTTGAGCGGGAACAGGCGGGGGAGGAGCGTGGCGGGCAGGGGCTGGGGGCCGGAGACGAGCAGGTCGGCGTCACCGGCAAGGGCCGCGGTGGTGCGCTGAAACGAGGCGATGGCACCGCGGTTGGCGACGCGCAGGGCGATGACGACGGAAACGCCCAAGGCGATGGCGAGCAGGCTGAGCAGGGTGCGTCCCCAGTCGTTGCGCAGCGGCCGCCAGATTAGGGCGCGGAAAAACATGGACAGCTAAGAAGCGGAGACCAAGGCGCCGTCTTGCAGGTGGAGGATGCGGTCGGCGTGGCGGGCGGCCTCGTGGCTATGGGTGGCCATGACGACGGCGGCGCCTTGCTCGCGGCTGAGGCGGGCGAGCAGGGCGATGACGAGGGAGGCGGAGTGGGTGTCGAGGTTGCCGGTGGGCTCGTCGGCGACGATGAGCGCGGGCTGGTGGACGAGGGCGCGGGCTAGGGCGACGCGCTGCATTTCTCCGCCGGAGAGCTGATGGGGGAAGGATTCGAGCTTGACGGAGAGCTCGACTCGGGCGGCCATCTCCTCCGCTTGGCGGCCCGGAGGCTTCGACGCCAGCAACAAGGGGACCTCGATGTTTTCGCGGACGCTGAGGGTGGGCAGCAGGTGGAAGGCCTGGAAGACGAAGCCGATGGCGCGGCGGCGGAGCAGGGTGAGGGCGTGGTCGTCGAGGCGGGAGGTGTCGGCACCCTGGAGAACGACGCGGCCGGAGGTGGGCAGGTCCATGGCGCCGAGCAGGTTGAGCAGGGTGGTCTTGCCGCATCCGCTGCGGCCCATGAGGGCGAGGAACTCGCCGGGGGCGACTTGGAGCGAGACCTCGCGCAGCGCCCAAGTGGCAGCGTCACCGGAGCCATAGCGCTTGGCGACCGACTCGGCGCGGACTAATGCGGTCGGGGCTGGGGGGGCGGGCACACTCTTATTGTGCCTTGAGGGATTGCAGAAGCTGACCGAAGGCGGGGCGAAAGCGATCGAACTCGGAGCTGGGGGCGATGAAGATGAGGTAGAGGGCGTCGGCGCCTTGGCGGGGGAAGTGGACGAGGCGGTCGGTCTCGGGGGCGCGCTCGGCGTTTTGGTTGGACAAGGTGATGGCGGTGCCGTGAAGGCCTCCGGCGGCGAACGGGGCCTGGGTGCCGGAAACGGGGCGGAGATCGGGGTTGGAGCGTTGTAGCTCGGCGATCAATTGCTGGAGCGAGCCGGCGTAGGTGCTGATGATCGCGCCGCTCAGGACCTGGGTCTGGTCGCCGGCGCCGGAGAGGCCGCCAGCGGGGACCAGGGTGAGCTGCGAGGTTTGGTCGCCGTAGACGGTCCAACCGGTGGGTGGAGTTAAAGTTATGCCCTGAAAGGTGATGCCTTGCTCGGAGGTTTGGGCGGGCAATTTTCCGGTGCAGAGCTGGCGGTGGAGACGGTCGAAGGCGGCGGAGTCGTCCTGGTAGGGCGGGTGGGGGCCGAGGGTGGGAATCTCGGCGGTGATGGCGGCGAGGCGATTGCCGGGGCTGGGATGGTCGGAGAGGAACTGCAGCGACTGGCTGCCGCCCTGGGCCTCGAGGGTTTCGAAGAACTGGGCCATTTGGCGGGGATCGTAGCCGGAGGCGTTCATGACCTGGGCGCCGAGGGCATCAGCCTGGCTCTCCATGTCGCGGGAGTACTTGAGGAAGACGCCGCCCACCACCATCTGGGCACCGAGGTTGGCGATGCGGCCGGCGCCGCTGTTGAACAGGCCGCCGAGGATGCCGAGCGGGACCGAGACGGCCTCTTTTTTGGAGGCCATGGAGGTGGAATGGCGGAGGGCGACGTGGGACTCCTCGTGGGCAACCACGCCGGCGAACTGGGCTTCGTTCTTGGCGGCGCAGGCAGCGCCAACGTTGACGAAGATGGGGCCGCCGGGGAGGGCGAAGGCGTTGATCTCCTTTTGGTTGACCCAGTGGAAGTTGTAGGGAAAGGTCGGGCCGGGCATGTGGCGGGCTAGGCCCGTGCCGAGCTGGGTGAGGTAGCTCTCGGCGGCGGGGTAGTGCAGGATGGGGAGCTGCTTGAGGGCCTGCTGCTCGGCCTGCTGGCCCATTTGGACGTCTTGCTGGGGCGAGAACAGGTTCCAGCCGGGGTTGTAGGGGCTCGCCCCTTTTTGCTGGGGTCGCTCCCGAGGGTCGCTGGGAGTACGGGCTTCGATTCCCGGCAAGGGGCGCCCGCTGGCGCTCCGGGCGTCTCCAAGGTGCCGCCAATAGCGGGTCTGGGCAGCGCAGGCAACCGCCAAGAGCACCACGGCGAGGCCCGCACGGCGGACGACCACTCTTTAAACCTCCAGTTTAGATTCCCCAGCGGAAGAGTTGAGCACCACAGGTGTAACCAGCGCCCACTGCGGCAAGCAGCACCAACGCATTGGGATGCAGCAGGCCTTGATCGTGGGCGTCTTTCATCGCGAGCGGGATGGTGGCGGCGGTGGTGTTGCCGTATTTGCCGATGTTGATGAGGGTGCGGCGGGGATCGAGGCCGAGCCGTTCGCCGGTGGACTGGATGATGCGGAGATTGGCCTGGTGGGGGATGAAGCAATCCACATCGTGGGCGGTGAAGCCGTTGCGGGTAAGCACGGTCTGGCAGATCTCGTACATCTTGAGGACGGCGTACTTGAAGACGGCCTGGCCTTCCTGGTGGACGAAGTGCTCGCGGTGGTCCACGGTCTCGTGGCTAGCGGGGTGGAGGCTGCCGCCGGCGGGCATGTAGAGGCTGGAGCCGCCGACGCCCTCGATCTGGTGGTGGAAGTCGAGCAGGCCGACCTCTTCTCCGGGCTCGGCGGGCTCGAGCAGGACGGCGCCGGCGCCGTCGCCGAAGAGGACGCAGGTGGCGCGGTCGGTGTAGTCAATGATGCTGGTCATGGTGTCGGCGCCAACGACCAGGACGCGGCGGTGGGTGCCGGAGGAGATGAAGCTGGCGCCGGCGGCGAGGGCATAGAGGAAGCCGCTACAGGCGGCGAGCACGTCGAAGCCCCAGCACTGCGGGGCGCCAAGCTTGTGCTGCACCAGGCAAGCGGTGGAGGGAAAGAGCATGTCGGGGGTGACGGTGGCGACCAGGATGGCCTCGATGGAGGAGGCGTCTTCCAGGCCGCGGTGGCGGAGGCAGTCGCGGGCGGCCTCGACGGCAAGGTCGCTGGTGGCGACGCCGGGGTCCACGCGGTGGCGCTCGGAGATGCCGGTGCGGGTGAGGATCCACTCGTTGGTGGTCTCGACCATGCGTTCCAGGTCGGCGTTGGTGAGCAGCCGGGGGGGGACATAGGTGCCCACGGCGGTGATCTTGGCGCGCACAGGAGGGTTCATGGTAAGGGCGGGACTGAGCCTTTGATTGTAGAGGCGGGGCGGGCGGGCCGCCAGTGCTAAAATTGGGAGGTCAGGCTTCGGGCCGCGCGCAAGCTCCGCCCGCGAACCCCGCCAGGTCCGGAAGGAAGCAACGGTAGCGGGATCGGACTGTGCAGCGCGATCCCCGAAGCCTGATATTTTCTGCACTTTCGAGCCGCTCCGCCAGCCATGAGCCAAGTGATCGCACGCCGGTACCGGCCCCAGAGCTTCGAAGACGTGATCGGGCAGGAGGCGATCGTGCGCACGCTGCGCAACGCCATCGCCAGCGGGCGGATCGCGCACGGCTACATCTTCAGCGGGCACCGGGGGATCGGCAAGACCACGGTGGCGCGGATCTTGGCCAAGGCGCTGAACTGCCGGGCGGGGGAGGGGCCGACGCCGACGCCGTGCGGGGAGTGCGACGCCTGCCGCGAGATCCGCGACGGCAACGCGGTGGACGTGATCGAGATTGACGCCGCCAGCAACCGCGGGATTGACGAGATCCGGGCGCTGCGGGAGCGGGTGCGCTACCGGCCGGCGCGGGACCGCTACAAGTTTTTCATTTTGGACGAGGCCCACCAGCTCACCGGCGACGCCTTCAACGCGCTGCTGAAGACGCTGGAGGAGCCGCCGGAGTGGGCGGTGTTCGTGCTGGCGACGACGGAGCCGGAGGCGCTGCCGGCGACGATTCGGAGCCGGTGCCAGCACTTTGGCTTTCGGGCGGTGCGGTTTGCCGTGATTTTGGAGCGGCTGACGGCGATCTGCGCGGCCGAGGGGGTGGCGGCGGAGCCGGAGGCGCTGGGGCTGATCGCGGAGGCGGGCGAGGGCTCGGTGCGGGACGCGCTGTCGCTGCTCGACCAGGCGATCACCCACGCCAGCGACGGCATTACCGCCGAGTCGGTGCGGACGCTGCTGGGGCGGGTGTCGGGGGCGCAGATGCGGGCGCTGCTGGCCCAAGTGCGCGACGACAGTGCGCGCGGGGTGCTGGAGCAGGCGGATGCGATGCTAGGGGCGGGGGTGGGGCCGGCGCAGTTGTGCTGGCAACTTACCCAGGCGGTGCGCAACGCGCTGGTGGCGCAGGCCTCGCCCGAGTTGCTGGAGACGAGCGAGGGCGAGCGCGCGGCGGCGGTGGAGGCGGCGGGCTGGTTCCGGGAGGAGGAACTGGCGCGGTTTTTGCAGATTCTGCTGCGCTGCGCAGGGGATTTGCGCTATGGGCAGCAGGAGCGGCTGCATTTCGAGCTGGCGCTGGTGAAGATGCTGCACGCGCGGCGGCTGAGCGGGGTAGAGGAGGTGCTGGCGGCGCTGGGGGCAGAGGCGCCGGCGGCGAAAGCGGCGGCCCCTCCCAAAGCTCCCGCGCCGGTGAAGGTGGGGGCGGTGGCGCCCGCGCCCGAACCGGTGAAGGCGGCCGCAGAGAAGCCGGCGGCGGCGGCGCCGGCAACCGTGGACAAGCCAGGCGACCCGACGGCGGCGGTGCTGCGCAAGCTGGAGGAGCAGGAGAAGACCTCGCTGCTGAGCGTGGTGGGGGCGGCGCAGTGGCGCTGGCAGGAGGGGCGGCTGGAGCTGGTGTTTGGCGGCGAGCACGCCGACCTCATGGCGGTGGCGGCGCTGGCGAGCACGCGCAAGGCGCTGGCGGCGGCCTGCCTGGCGGCGCTGGGGCGCAGCCCGGAGGTGGTGGTGTCGCAGGGGGCCATGGTAGATGGGGCGGCCGGGGCGGCGGCGGCCGCGGCGCCGCCGCCGAACAGCCCGGAAGAACGGGCGGAGCATCATCCGCTGCTGCAGCAGCTCAAGGAAAAGATCCCGACGCACGTGCTCAAGACGCGTCCGCTGGCGAATGGCTAAACCATGAACTTCGATCTCAACCAGATGCAGAGCCTGCTGGGGCAGGCCAAGCGGCAATACGACGAGCTGCGGCAGCGGATGGCACAGGCGACGGTGGAGGCCACGGCCGGGGCGGGCATGGTGTGGGTGAAGATGAACGGGGAGAAGCAGTTGCTGGAGTTGAAGCTCGATCCGGAGGTGGTGAAGAACGACCCCGACATGCTGCCGGACCTGATCCGGGCGGCGGTGAACGAGGCGGCGCGGCGGGTGGATGAGATGCTGAAGGCGGAGCTGGGCTCGACCTTTGGCGGGCTGGGCGGCGGACTGCTGGGCAACCTGCCGGGGCCGTTTTAGACATGGATCTCGCCCCTCCACTGACACGGCTGATCGAGGCTTTGCGGCAACTGCCCGGCATCGGGCAGAAGTCGGCGCAGCGCATCGCCTTTCACCTGATGCGCTCGCCGCGCGAGCAGGCCGAGGAGCTGGCGGTGGCGGCGCTGGGGGTGAAGGATCAGCTCCGCTTTTGCTCGACCTGCAACAACATCACCGACCTCGACCCATGCCGCTTTTGCGCCGACACGGCGCGCAACCCGGCGATCGTCTGCGTGGTGGAGGAGCCGCACAACATCTTGGCGGTGGAGAAGTCGCGGCAGTTCCACGGCATGTACCACGTGCTGGGGGGCGCGATCGCGCCGCTGGCGGGGGTGGGGCCGGAACAGTTGAAGATTCCATCGCTCTTGGCGCGGCTGCGGGTGGAGGGCGCCGACGGCGCGCCGACGGTGCGGGAGATCATCATCGCCACCGATCCCAACGCCGAAGGCGAGGCGACGGCGCTCTACCTGGCGCGGCTGCTGAAGCCGCTGGGGGTGAAGGTGAGCCGCATCGGGATGGGGATTCCGGTGGGCAGCGAGATCGAGTACGCCGACGAGGTCACCATGACCAAGGCGCTGGAAGGTCGGCGGGAGCTGTAATGGAGGAGGGCAAAAAAACCGTCGGTTTCATCAGCCTGGGCTGCCCCAAGAACCTGGTGGACTCGGAAGTGATGATGGGGCTGCTGCAGCGCCAGGGGTGGGCGATTACGCCCGAGGCGGCGGAGGCGGACGTGCTGGTGGTGAACACCTGCAGCTTCATCCAGCCGGCGCAGCAGGAGTCCATTGACACCATCCTGGAGCTGGCCGAGCACAAGAAGACGGGCAAGGCGCAGCGGCTGGTGGTCGCCGGCTGCCTGGTGGAGCGCTTCCGCGGGGACATTCGGCGCGAGATGCCGGAGGTGGACGCGGTGGTGGGGACGAACGAATTGGAGCGGATTGTCGCGGCGTGCGGCGGGCCCGGCCCGGCCGTGGCTTCGACAGGCGGGCTGCTGCCGGTGTTGCCGCAGGACTTTTTCGATCCGCGGCCGAGCGCGCCGTATTTGTACGACGAGCTGACGCCGCGGCTGCGGGCGACACCGCGGCACTCGGCCTATATCAAGATCGCCGAGGGGTGCGACCATCCCTGCAGCTTCTGCGTGATCCCGCAGTACCGGGGGCAGTTCCGCAGCCGGCGGTTCGAGTCGGTGGCGGCGGAGGCAAGGCGGCTGGCGCAGGAAGGGGCGGGCGAGTTGGTGCTGATCGGCCAGGACACCACCTGCTACGGCGACGATCTGGGGCTGAAGAACGGGCTGGCGGCGCTGCTCGCACGCCTGGCGGAGGTGGCGGAAGAGAGCGAGACGCTGCGCTGGATCCGGACGCTGTACTTCTATCCCAACCGGGTGACGCAGCCGCTGCTGGATACGGTCGCTCGGCACGAGCGGTTGTGCAAGTACGTGGACATGCCGCTGCAGCACGCCAGCGCGGCGGTGCTGAAGCGGATGAAGCGGGGCGGCAGCGGGGAGATTTTTCTCAAACTGCTGGAGCGCGTTCGGGCGACGATCCCGGGGGTGGCGCTGCGGACGTCGTTCATCGTGGGGTTTCCGGGGGAGACGGAGAGCGACTTTGCCGAGCTCTGCCAGTTTGTGGAAGCGGCGGAGTTCGACTGGATGGGGGTTTTTGGGTACTCGGACGAGGACACCAACCAGGCAGTGAGGCTGGACGGCAAGGTAGCCCCGGAGGTGATCGAGCAGCGGCAGCGGGAGCTGATGCGGGTGCAGCGGCGCATCTCGCGGCGGCGGCGGCGGGCGCAGGTGGGCGAGCGGCTGCCCATCCTGGTCGAGGGCCCGGCGGAGGAGACCGAGCTGCTGTGGCAGGGGCGGTTGCAGTCGCAGGCGCCGGAGATTGACGGCAAGGTGCTGATCAACGACGTGGCCGAAGGGATCGAGCCGCGGGCAGGGGTGTTCGCGACGGTGGAGATCACCGGGGCGCAGGACTACGATCTGCTGGGGCGGCTGGTAGCGGCCAGCTAGCGGCTTGCGGAGGCTTGCGCCTCCCATACTCGGGGGCTCCGCCGCCCGGGGCTCCGCCTCCGCCCGCTCCCGTGGGTCGCGGCCCCCTCGGCCGCCTTGGGGCGGTCGCGGGGAACCTTCGACGGGCCGGAAAGGCAGCACGCCGGGAGCCAAACGCTATGTGTCGCATGCGGATGCAATGTCCTAGATTTACGCGAGCGATTCGCCGATCGGCCTGCAGGAGAGCAGCCGCCCATACGCAAGCGGCTGCGCACTCTGGCAGCAACTTTCCCGTGGGACAATGAAGGCGAGGAATGCGTGGTGATTCGCGACCAGCCTACCGGATCCGTGCCCGTTCGCCCCCTGCCCTGCCCCATTTGCCGCAAGCCGGTGGGGGCGGAGGCGCCGGAGTATCCATTTTGCAGCCAGCGCTGCCGGACGATTGATTTGGGCAACTGGGCGAGCGGAGTTTACCGCGTTCCGGAGAAGCCGCGACCCGAGGACGAAGAGGAGTAGCGCTCAGCCGAGACGGGCGACGGCGAGGTACATCTCGATGGCGAGTTGGCGTCGCTGCTGGTCGCGCCAAGCCGCTAGGCTGGCCTCGTCGGGGAGCCGTTGCGGCGCCGGGACGCCGATGCGCCCCTGAGGGTGAATCACCTCGACCGGAATGATCTTGGGGGCAAGCATGCCAAGCCTGGAGTGGCAACTGGGCGACCACTCGAGCCGGGCGAGGTCCGCGTGAAAACAAATGACTTGCTGGCTCGCGGGGCGAGGCAAGTGTGCAACGCGTTGCACACAAGGGATCGGACTGTACGCTGCGGCGCAAAGCCGGTACTCTCGCAGGCGGAGGGATGACACAAATGAACCGACGGGAGTTTGTGGCGGGGCTGGGAGCGGCGGGAGCGTTTTTGGGGGCAAAACCGGCGCGGGCGCAGGGGCGCAAGCCGGCGCAGACGGGCGCAGCCGAAGTGGGGGCGGGCGGGTTTCCCGCCGATGCCTACACGCCGTATGGGTACCTCGACAACCCCTTTCATAGCTGGGACCTGCATCGCAGCGGGGTGATCCGCTCGGTGGAGGCGATGGGGTTTGGCTTCTACTATCCAGCGGGCCCGGGCGGGTATTTCGACTACAAGGACACGGCGATCTACCAGGCCTTGCTGCGGGTGGGGGTGGCGACCGGGGGGAAGGCGTATTTCGATTCGGCCGACTTTGCCGTCGGGCAACTCACGGCGCCGCACCACAGCCACAACCTGTTCACCTACGCCTTTGAGGTCGGGGGGCTGCGAGTGGAGGCGAGTTTTGTGCAGGTGGGGGAGGACACGCTGGCGGCGAAGGTGCGGGTGCGCAACCTGGGCGGGAGCCGGAAGAAGGCGACGGTGATGGCGGCTCACGCGTACCACCTGGGGGCGGAACGGTGGTGGGGGCGGGATGGGCTTTCGGGGAAAGTGGAGGCGGGCGGAGGGGCGCTGACGACGTGCTCGTTCGCGGCGGGGACGGTGTTTCGGCTGCAGAGCAGCCAGCAAGATACGGCGGGGCTGGTGGCTACCGCCCCGGAGGCGGTGCGGGCCTTTCTGCTGGGCGGCGCGGGCGGCGATGCGGCGGTGAGCTACTATCCGGCGCCGCTGTACGCGGGGCTGCGCGGCGAGCTGGAGCTGTCGCCGCAGGAAGAGAAGGAGGTCTGGTTTTGGCTGACGCGGCACGCCAATCTGCCCGGGGTGCGTAAAGAACAGCGGCGGGCGCGGGCGGCGACGGCGGAGGAGTTGGGGGCCAAGCGCGGCGAGGACGACCGCTTCTGGGCGCGGGCGCCGCGGCTGGGGGGGGACTGGCCGGAGCACTGGCGGCGAGGGATGGTCTACGACTTCGAGACGTTGCGCATGAACGTGCGGCGGCCGCAGGGGGTGTATCGCCACACCTGGGACGGGATGCAGATCCAGGCGCCGCGCAATGTGCTGGCGGAGACCTCGCTCGACATGTGGGCGCTGAGCTATGCCGACCCGGCAACGGCGGAGGAGGTGCTGGTGGGGCAGTTCGCCGACGCGGTGGAGGGGAACGTGCCCTGCATGCGCGAGAGCGGGGTGATGAACATGGTGGCGACGGACGGGGAGGCGTGCGGGACCTCGATCGCCTGGTGCTATCCGCTGTTTTGTATGGAGTCGGTGGCGCGGCGCAGCGGCGGGCGGGCGTGGCGGACGCGGCTTTACGCGCGGCTGGCGCCCTTTGTGCGCTGGACGCTCGAGCACCGGACCGACGCCGCCGGGTATGTGGTGGGCAAGTGCAGTTGGGAG
>Ga0307373_10013532_pt1 | contig 11387 bp, 8 predicted proteins | sample OX2MG_FD_202534 | JGI IMG/M metagenome (GOLD analysis project Ga0307373, IMG submission 202534) | Soil microbial communities from Risofladan, Vaasa, Finland - OX-2 | ecosystem: Environmental > Terrestrial > Soil > Coastal area > Acid sulfate soil | place: Finland: Risofladan, Vaasa | collected... | reverse complement strand
TGGCTGGTCCCTCTGGCCGCACGGTCATGGCGCCCTGACATCGATCGACCGGCGGCAGTTCCTGGCGGGCCTTGGGCTCGGCCTGGCCGCGACCGCGCGGCTGACCGTGATCTTCGGCCTGCCGTTCCTCGTCCTGGTGGGGAGCGGGGGTTCGATCGCCCGTCGTGCGCTCTGGGCCGGAATTGGCGCCGCCCTGCCGGTCCTCGTCCTGCTGACGTACAACTTCGTCGCGACCGGCCACATCTTCCACCCCGCCTATGAATACACCTACCAACTCGAGGCTTACGGGTATCCCCAGCTCGGCTACCACCCCGACTGGTCGATCGAAGACCTCCGCTACGTTCCGCAGAACCTTGCGCTCATGCTCTTCGGGACGCCCGCCATCCTGCCGCCGTGCGATCCCGGCGCGGCCCGGGGCGTGTTCGATGCCACGTGCCCTGTCATCGTGCCCCAGGCCGTCGGCATGAGCCTCGTGCTGACGAGTCCTGGCTACCTGCTCACGATCCCGGCGCTCGCCCGGTTCGGCCGCGATCGGATCGTGACAGGCGCCGCGCTGGCGGTTGCCTTCATCGCGTTCGTCAACCTCATGCACTTCAGCCAGGGCTGGGTCCAGTTCGGCTATCGGTTCAGCAACGATTTCGCGCCGTTCATGCTGCTGCTCATTGCGCTCGGCCTCGTTCGACTGGGAGGGGTGGGCTGGCGGGCAGGGATCCTGATCGGTCTTTCGATCGTCATCAACCTGTGGGGCGTGATCTGGGGACTGATCCTGGGATGGTAGGCGGCCGAATGCGTACGTCGGCGCCCGGACATTCGCCCCGGCTCACGCTCGATCGACCGTCTCTGCCGCTGGCGATCGGCGCCGGCGCGATCGGGCTGATCGCGTTCGGGCTTGCGTGGGCGACGCTGCTGCCGGGGCTCGGCTTCTGGGATACCGGCGAGTTTCAGACCGTGGCGCCGCTCCTCGGCACGGCCCATCCGACCGGCTTTCCGAGCTACGTGATCCTCGGTTGGCTGGCCTCGATCGTGCTCCAGCCGTTCGGTGATCCGGCGTGGCGGATGAACCTCCTCTCGGCATTCCTCGGGGCCGGCGCCTCGGCGCTGTCGGTCGTGCTCGTTTACCAGCTCACGCGCCGACTCTGGCTGGCCATCGTGAGCGGCGCGATCTTCGCCGCGATTCCCATCGTCTGGGCGATCTCCAACCACGCCGATCCGCATGCGCTGCACCTGTTCATGGTCGCCGTTCTGCTCGTGCTGCTCGTCGGCTGGGAGCGACGTGCGGTGGCCCGGTCCTCGCGCAGCGACCGTTGGCTGGTGGCCGCGGCGGTCGCCTTCGCGATCGCGCTGGGTAACCACACGCTCACGGTGCTCCTGGCGCCCGGGATCGGGTTGTTCGTGCTGGCGGTCGCACCGGACCTGCTGCTGCGCCGGCCCCGGTTCGTTGCCGGCGTGTTCGGGTTGACTGCGCTCGTCACGGGTCTCCTCTACCTGGAGCTGCCGATCCGCGCCGGCCTGTTCCGGGCGCCATTGGTCTATGGCCATCCCGAGACACTGGGAGGCTTCGCCTACGTGGTTCTGGGACAGCAGTTTCAGGGCGCGTTCACCGGGCCGCTGGACGACCTCCCCGGCAAGGTGGCCGCCCTCGCGCAGCTCGGCTTCGACCAGCTCGGTCCACTGGTGTTCCTCGTTCCCCTCGGATTCATGATGACGGTGGCGCGCCGGCCGCGGTACGCACTGCTCACCGGGGTCGGGTTTGTCATCACCACCGCGTTCGCGGCCACGTACATCAATGCCGACATCAACCGCTATTACCTCGGGCCCGCGCTCATGGCGGTGACGTGGATCGCGATCCTCGCGGGCTGGTTCGTCGAGCAGCTCTGGCGCGTGTTCGGCGTCATCGGGGCGGCCTCGGCACCGAACGATGCCGCGGCGGGACTCCTGGCGGACGCGGCCCTGGGGCCCAGGGGCCGTCCGTCGGCCTCGGCGCGGCAGTTGGACGGGCGTCCGGCGGGCGCCCCTGCTGGCGCGGCCCGGCGCCTCGGTGGTCCGTCAGGCGTCGTGCTCGTGGCCGTCATCCTGGAGCTCGCGGTCTCAGCGAGCCTCCTCACGCCGTCCCTGACGGCCCTTGGCGATCGTCGCGCCATGGTTGACCTGAGCGACCAGACGACCGCCTCGGCCTGGGCGAACACGGCGATGGCCCTGTTCGCGCCCAATGCCGTCGTGATCAGCTGGTGGAGTTATTCGACCACGCTATGGTATGCGCAGCTCATCGAGCACCAGCGTCCCGATGTCTGGATCGTCGATGACCGAACCCGCCTCGACGAGAACCTCGGAGACGTCAGCGACGTGATCGACGCCCAGCTCGGCCACCGGCCGGTCTACCTCGTGCGCATCAACGCCGATGAGCTGGCCGCGCTGAACGCGCGGTACCAGCTCGCAACGATCCCGATGCCCACCGAACAATCGATCCTGCGCGTCATCGGCCGGCGCGGCCAATGACCGAGACCGTCGACCCGCCGACATGGGCCGCGACCGACCCTGCGACCCGGCTCGGGATTGCTCGTCCTCCCGAGCTGTCCTACTTCTTCCCGGCGCACAATGAAGAGGCCAACCTCGAGGGACTGGTCGAGGAGGCGCTGGCGACACTGCCGGATCTCGCGGACCGGTTCGAGATCGTCATCGTCGATGACGGGTCTCGCGACGCCACGCCGCAGATTGCGGATGGGCTCGTCGCAGCCCACCCGGACACTGTGCGGGTCGTCCACCACCCCACGAACCTCGGGTACGGCGCCGCTCTGCGATCGGGCCTCCAGGCGTCGCGGCTTGGGCTGATCGCGTTCACCGACGGGGACCGCCAGTTTCGCGTTGTCGATCTTGGTCGCCTGACTGCCCGGCTCACCGAACCCGACCTTCCCGACGTCGTCGTCGGCTACCGGATCCGCCGTGCTGACCCGCCGGTTCGGACGGTGTACGCGCGGCTCTATCGGCTCGCGAACCGGATCTTTTTCGGCGTTCGCGTCCGCGACATCGACTGCGCCTGCAAGGTCTTCCGGCGGGAGGCGCTCGCGGGGATCCATGTCGAATCTGGTGGCGCGTTCTTTTCGGCCGAGCTGCTGATCAAGCTCCAGGCGGCCGGCCGGAGGATCGCCGAGGTGGGCGTTTCGCATTACCCCCGGACGGCGGGCTCGCCGACGGGTGCGAAGCCGTCGGTCATCTGGCGTGCCGTCACGGATTTCTGGGCGCTGCGCCTGCGGCTCTGGGCGAACCCGAAAGGGGCCGTCGGACGCGGCGTGACCCTGAGCGGGACGGAATAGCGGCGCACTGATTGGTCGGCGATCGCCGACCAATCAGGCCCGGGCCCGAGACCTACTCCGCGGTGGGCCCCTCGCGATGCTCGCCTTCGGGACCGGCCTCCAGGGAGTTCACGAAGTCGCGAAAGACCTCGAGCCGCGGGTCGGCGACGAAGGTTCCGCCGAGCTCAAGCGATTCGGGCGAGCGCCCACCCGGCTCCACCGCCACCCGATCCAGCACTGACTGCGCCGCGAAGATCCGAACGCCGGACCGAACGGCCAGCGCGAGCGCGTCGGACGGCCGGGAGTCGATCTCGAACGTCCGGCCACCGGATTCGAGCGTGAGCCGGGCCAGATACGTCTCGTCGGCGAGGTCGGCGATCACGACCTGGCGGATCTTGACGCCCAGCTCCTCGAGCGTCGTCGCGAAGAGGTCGTGGGTGAGGGGACGCTCGGGAGTCAGGCCCTGGAGTCGCATCGCGATCGCGTTGGCCTCCCACGGCCCGATCCAGATGGGCAGGTAGCGGTCGCGCCCGCTCTCCTTGAGAATGACCACGTGCTGGCTGGAGAGCATGTGGACTCGAACGCTCTCGACCACCATCTCCACCAACCCGTTCGGCATCGTCGGATTATCCCACGCCCGCCGGCGCATCCGGCCATACGCCGAGCGAGGGCCGCCGGACGTGGGCCGCGGGACGGCCGAAACGAGGGCCGCGGGACGGCCTGGATCGCGGGCTACGGTGCCGCGGAGTTTGTGGTTGGGGTTGAGCCGCTCGCTCCTGCCGCGCCGGAGGGGACCGGTGAGGAACCCGCCGAACCGGAGGCGCTCGATCCGGACGATGGCGTCGCGCCAGTCGTTCCCGGCGGCGCCTGGAGGACCGAACTGTAGAGGCGCTTGCCGTCAATCCAGAAGAGCGTCGCCGGGTCCCCGTTGATGCCTGCCACAACATACATGCCGCGCAGATCGTGCCAGCCCGGGTCTCCGACGTATCGGTATTGCTCCTGGAACGTTCCGGATGCCTTGTCGAGGGCGACGATCCGCGCGTTCGGAGCGTCGTACGCGTACAGCGTCCCGGTCCCGCGCGCAGCGGGCGATGTGAGCTGCGAATACTGTGGCGCGGGCCGCAGCAACGTGTCGCCCGGATCGCCTGCAGTCCAGCCAGCCGATTGGCCGCCCACGTACCGTGCCAGCTTGCCGCCCTCCGCGAGGTAGACGTCGCCATCGATGTACATCGCCGCAACGTCGGTGAGCGACTGGGCGGTCGCGAGGAATCCGGTCGGGGGGGCGGGATAACCACTCCCGTCGGCCGCCGGTGAGTACCGCAGGATCTGCTTATCCGGGGGATCGACGATGTAGAGATTGTAGAGGCCGTTGTCAGCGCCGCCGCGGATGAACGTGCCGATCGCCCTGATGTCCGTGCCCCAGCTGGACGAGCCGGTGACCGCGATCCTCGTCAGCGTGCCGGCGCCGTGCGTATCGGCCGGTCGCCAGCGCCAGAGCACATTCTTCGCATCGAGGATCAGCAGGTCCGGCCCGCCGACGGCCAGCATCTTCGGCTCCGCCGCTTTGGTGCCCGCGGCGATCTGGCCAAGCTTGATCACCGGCGTCGCCTTGCGCGCCTTCACGTCGATCCGGTAGACCGTCTTCGTCGTGTGATCAAGGACGTACGGCGCGCCGTCCGGGCCCTGGACGAGATCGGTCAGGTCCACGTTCGGGATCGCCTTCTCGAAGGTGAACACCACCCTGGCGCCCACTGTCCTGACCTGGTAGATGGCGTCGAGGCCTGCCGTGACCTGATTGCGCAGGGGTGCGATCGTGGTGTCGGGCACGCCGGCGGCACTGGCGGTTGCGAGCTGCTGGTACGCATCGCTCAAGAGCGGCGTGGCCTTGCTCGGGTCGTCACGGACGAGGTTGACGCCCGGGCCAAAGACCGCGGCAAGATCCGCCTGGGCGGCCTGGAACGCGCGCTGGGCCGTGGTCACGGAATCGATGTGCTGCTCGGATCTCGGGCCACCGAAGAAGTACACGCCGAGCCCGAGTGCCGACACGACCAGGATGAACGCGAGGGCCGCGACGGCCGCGCGGCGCTGCGATTCCCGACGCGCCGAGACGGGGTTGACGCGCCGGCGCGGCGTCGACCTGCGCGGCAGGAGATCCTGCAGCCCGGCCAGCGTCCGCCCGAACCAGCCCCCTGCCGCCGTCCGGGCCCGCCCGGCCCCGGCCTGGACCGCCGCCACGCCATCGGCGACGTTGTCCGCCAGCGGAATGGGCGAGCCGTCAGGAGAGCCGGCAAGTGGTTCGGGCGGCTTCACTGGCACGAGCGTCCGCTGCCGCGAGGTGGCCGCCACCTCCGTCGCCTCGAACGCGATTGCGCCGTCGCTGCCGATGCCGTCGCTGGCGATGAACCGATGGTGGATGTGCTCCATCGCCGACTGTGGATGGAGCGTGACCATTGCGTCCTTGAGCTCGTCGGGCCCGATCCGCGCGATGACGTTCGCCGACACGAGGACGACGGAATCGCCGACCGAGATCTCGCCACGCCAGATCTCGGGCTCGAGGTCGCTGGTTGGCAGGCCCTCCTCCCGATGCGGGTCCGGCAGCGTGGAGAGGCGTGCGTGGCGGATGAGGTATGCCTCGGCCGGTCCCACCGTCGCCACGTAGAGCTCGTTCCCGCGGACCACCGCCAGCCCGACGCCGATCGGCCCCGCGGCCCCGTCCGCGCTCATCGGCAGCCGATCTCGCATCTGGGCGACCTTCTTGTTCGCGATCTGGATCGCCTTGCGGATGCAGACCCGGATCCCGGCCGACTCGTCGTAGTAGTAGTCGCTGCGAATCGTCTCGGCCACGACGCGCGCGGCCTCGCCCACCCGGCTCCCGGTGCCCTGGCCGGTGACGAGAAGGAACAGGCTTCCCTTTGTGCGTGCGACGGACCCGACGCTCGGCTCGACGACGACGAGCACATCCGGAGAGTCGGGCAACCGATCGGCCTCGGGCACGAGCCCGAGCTTGATCTGGAGTCGAACGGCCATACGGGCGACCTCGGGCGGATGGCGTCGCGGAGCCCGCCTCCGGCCTGGTGGACGAGAAGCGGCCCCGCGCGGGAGGGGTGGCGGCATCCCACGCACCGGCTGGCAGGCGACGATTATACGCGGCGAACTCCGAGTCGAAGCTCGCGGACAGGGAGGCCGCCGGGCGCCGATGCGAACGCGGCGAGCAGTTCGGGCGCGCGAAGACGGAGCTCCTGGGCGACGAGCGCATGGTTCGCCTCGACCACGAGCGCGAGGCCGTCCAGGCGGACAAGCCGGGTCGCGCCCGCGGCGGCCGGGACGCGTTCGGCGACGATCATCGCCCACGTCGTCATTGCGCGGGCGAGTCGGAGCTCGTCCTCGAGGCCCAGATGGCGGGCCGCCTCCGGGACCAGCTCGCCGATTCGCTGCATCGGCCTGCGGCGCGACGTCATGCCGGCCCCATGAGCGTCACGCCGCCGGGACCGTCGATGACCGCCCAACTCGTGGCCTCGGCGCGAAGCTGCGGATCGAGGTCCTCCAGGGTCGTCGTCGTGACGAAGGATTGCGGCAGCGCCGCGATGCGGCGGACGAGATGGCCGCGACGAGCTGGGTCGAGCTCGCTGAAGACGTCGTCCAGAAGCAGCAGCGGCGGCCGGTCGTCGAGCTCGGTCAACAGATCCAGCTCTGCAAGCTTGAACGCGAGGATCGCCGTTCGTTGCTGTCCGCGCGACGCGAAGCCGGCGAGATCGCGGCCGGCCAATTCGAAGACGATGTCGTCGCGATGCGGGCCGACGAGTGTCGTGCCGTTCCAGACCTCCTTTTCGGCCGTCTCGTCGAGGCGACGCGCAAGCGCATCCCGAGGGGTTTCGCCGGCCGCTCCGGGCGCGTTCGTCTCGTAGCGCAGGACGAGGCCCTCGCCGCCACCCTCCTCGGGTGCGATCTCACGATGGGCCGCGGAGACGGGACCGCGCAGGGCCTCGAGCAGCGCGAGCCGTTCGGCCACGATGGCGCCGCCGCTCTCGACGAGCATTTCATTCCAGAATCGCAGCTCGCCGCGTCCCGCCCGCTCCTCGCGGATGGCGCGGAGCAGCCCGTTCCGCTGTTGGAGCACCCGCGCGTAGGTGGAGAGGTTCCGCAGGTACGCGGCGGAGCGCTGGCCGGCGAGCTGGTCGATCGCCGTCCGGCGCAGGGATGGAGAGCCCGCGACGAGCAGCATCTCCTCAGGCGCGAACACCACGATCCGGAGCACGCCGAGCAGGCCCGACGCCCGTCGGGCGATGCCGTTCACCCGGATCCGTTTGCGTGGTCCGGTGGCGGCGGTCATGAGGACGACCTCGAGCGTCTCGGCGCCGGCTCGTGCCGGCCCAGAACCGTCCGCAGCTCCCACCGCCACGGCCGCTTCCGCCTCGGGGCTGCGCGCCAGGCCGCCGGCCCTGCCCGCGTGCGGGCCGTCCACAGAGTCGCCGTTCGCGATCCGTCCCTCGACCCGCGCGAACGCCTGGTTCCAGCGGATCATCTCGGCGTCGGTGCTCGTTCGATGCGAGCGTCCCCATGCGAGAACGACGATCGCCTCGATCAGGCTCGTCTTGCCCGAAGCGTTCGGGCCCCACAGCAGCTGTGGCCCCCGCCCGAACGTCACCTCGAGAGACGCGTATCCCCGGAAGTCGCGCAGAACGATCGATTCGAGCAGAGCCTGGTGCCCGGGCGAAGGCCCGGCCTCCTGTCAGGACGCGGTTCGAACGGGCATCACGACGTGGACGTACTGGTCGTCGCCCACGGGTCTGAAGACGCCGGGCGACAGCGGCCCGTTGAGCTCCAGCGCGAACTGCTCCGTGTCCACGTTCTGGAGCACGTCCACGAGGTACCGTGCGTTGAACGCGATCGTGGTGCCGTCGCCTTCGACCCTGGCCTCCACGCGGCCCTCGTTGTCGCCGATCTCGGCGTTCGCGGTGACCGTGACCCCGGGGTCGCCCTCGACGCCGACCAGGAGCTTCACGATGTTCGCCGACGAGCTGGCAATGAGCGCTGCCAGCCGGACGGCCTTGAGGAGATCCTCGCGGTCCAGGATGGCGCGCGTCGAATGGCTCTGGGGCAGGACCGTCTGGTAGTTGGGGAACGCGCCGTCGATGAGGCGGCTGACGAGGTCGATGCCATCGAGGTGGAAGAGGATCTGGTTCCGTGCCGCGGAGAGCACGATCTCCACCGGGTCGTCGACATCGGCGAGCACACGGCTGAGCTCGTTCAGCGACCGTGCCGGGATGACGAGGCTCGTGTCCTCGACCGGATCGAGGAGCGGGATGGTCTTGACCGCGATGCGGTAGTTGTCGGCAGCAGCCAGCGTCAGCCGGTCGCCTTCGAACCGCGCCAGGACGCCGGTCAGGATCGGGCGGGCCTCGTCGCTCGCGGCCGCGAACGCCGTCTCGCCGAGTGCCTGCCGGAGCACTTTCTGTGAGACCCGTGTCGTCGGTCGTTCGCCGGCCGTCGGGATCGCCGGGAAGTCGTCGGCGTCGATTCCCTTCAGGTGCGATTCGAAACGCCCGCAGCGAATGCGGAGCGTCGTCGACCCCTGGAGCTCGAGGTCGACTCGTTCGCTCGGTGGCAACGAGCTCACGATGTCGTTCAGCAGTCGAGCGGGCACGGTGATGGCGCCGTCAGTGTCGATCTTGCCCGGCACCCAGTGGGTGATGCCGATCTCGAGGTTCGTCGCGGTCAGCTTCAGGCCCGCGTCCTCGGTCTTGAGGAGGACGTTGGCGAGAACCGGCAGCGTGTTCCGCGTCGACACGGCTCGGCTTACGACCTGGAGCCCGCGGGCGAGGTTCTCCTGCATGACCGAGAGCTTCACGTCGGAGTCACTCCATGGCATGTGCCCGTGGGAGATGGTCGGCCGTGGGGCCTGGCGGCAGACGGGACGGGGACTGGCCACAGCCCGGTTGATCGGGATTGTCTCACGTGTATCTTCTCATCTCGTCATCACCCCTCATCATGGTGTTGATCGTGTGCAGAGCCGTGCTTGGGCGTGCGGCGCCGGGCGGTTCGTAAGCCCGACCTCCGTGTGGACGGCCTGCCCACGGATGGCGCACCCGATGGTGACGATCTGGGGATGCACCGCAGGATCCTCCAGAGCGGCCTTTCGGCGAGGCGATTCGGTCCACTCCGGGTGGTCGGTCGTCGACAGCGGCAGACACCGTTTCGGTCCCGTTTGTCCACGATCGCAGCCGGTTGCCCACGGCGAGGGCGGGTCTTTTCCACAGGCGGGACCGGGCGGCGGCGAGATGATGGCTCGGTGGCGGACCGAAGGGAAGCGCGGCACGCGGGCCCGCCTAATCGGCGTAGATCAGCTCGCGGACGGCCGCGATCTCGCGGCGCAGCTCATCGTTCACGGCCACCTCGCGCGTGATCTTGCCGCAGGCGTGGAGGACCGTGGAGTGGTCGCGGCCGCCGAGCTCCGTGCCGATTCGGAGCAGCGAGGCGTCGGTCTCCTCGCGCATCAGGAACATCGCGACCTGGCGAGGCACGACGATCGCCTTGTCGCGCTTCTGGCCTTTCAGGACGTCCATCTGGACGCTGTAGTACTCGGACACCGCCTGGGCGATCCGCTCGATGGTGACCTGGCGCTTCTTGGGGTTGTAGAGAACGTTCGAGAGGACGGCCGTGGCCAGGTCGATCGTGATCGGCAGCGCACCCATGCTGGCGTAGGCGACGATCCGATTGAGGGCGCCCTCGAGCTCGCGAATGTTGCTCACGACCTTGCGCGCGATGAACTCGATGACGTCCGGGGTGATCGGGACGCCACCCTCTTCGGCCTTTGCCCGCAGGATCGCGATCCGGGTCTCCAGGTCGGGTGCCGTGAGGTCCGCGATGAGGCCCCATTCGAACCGGCTGCGCAGCCGGTCTTCGAGCGTGAGGATGGCCTTGGGCGGCCGATCGGACGACAGGACGATCTGCTTGCCGTCCTCGTGGATGGCATTGAACGTATGGAAGAACTCCTCCTGCGTCCGTTCCTTGTCGGCGATGAACTGGATGTCGTCGATCAGCAGGATGTCGATCCGGCGGTAGCGAGCCCGAAACTCGTCGATCTTGCCCTGCTGGATGCTCGTGATGAACTCGTTCGTGAATTTCTCGCTGGTCGCATACACGACCTTCTTGCGCGGGAATTTCGCGATGACCTGGTTGCCGATGGCATGCATCAGGTGGGTCTTGCCGAGGCCCACGCCGCCGTACAGGAAGAGCGGATTGTAGGCGTGGCCAGGACGCTCGGCGACGGACAGGCTGGCCGCGTGGGCGAGGCGATTGGCCGACCCGACGATGAAGTTCGAGAAGTGATAGCGCGGGTTGATGCTGCTGGTGCCACCCTCGCCGCCGACGCGGCCGGGCTCCAGGCGAACCTGCTGGCCGGCGCCGCCGATGGGCGGCGCCTCACGGGGAGCCGCGGGGTCGATCTCGACGGAGCTGCTGATGACGAACTCGACCTGGACGCTGTAGCCCACCACCCGGGCGAGCGTCTGGGAGATCAGCGAGCGGTAGCGGGACTCGAGCCAGTCCTTGGCGAACGCGTTGGGAACCGCGATCTTGAAGCGGTTGTCGTCGACCTCGACCAGACCGGTCTCACGCAGCCACGTCTCGTAGTTGGCGGGCGAGAGCGAGACCTGGAGCTCCCCGAGCGCTGCGCGCCAAACCTGCTTCGCATCCATCGATATGACGTGACCCTGCTGCGGGGATGGGCGCTACTGGGGTAGCGTCAACCAGAGATCGCCACCGGGGAAAGCTGAAGCGCGAGGATCGAACCGACGCCGGGCGGGCGGCTGCGACGGACCGCTCCGAGACTTAGACCGGGCCTCCACGATGCCCCGTGTGCTTCCCGGCGCCGGGGGCTCGGGAAGGATAGCACCCGCCGAGTGACCGTCGCAAGGATTCGCGGCTGGGAATCTCGATACTCCAAGGGGGTATCGGGCCGGCTGGAGCCGCGGGGCAGGGACGATCGAACCCGCGCGACGGCACCAGGCGCCGACGGCATCACTCAAGGCTTCACGATCGCCCGTTCGAACGCCCGCTGGTTCAGCGTGAGCCCGAGGCCCGGCCGGTCGGGCAGGG
>Ga0307373_10013531_pt1 | contig 11388 bp, 11 predicted proteins | sample OX2MG_FD_202534 | JGI IMG/M metagenome (GOLD analysis project Ga0307373, IMG submission 202534) | Soil microbial communities from Risofladan, Vaasa, Finland - OX-2 | ecosystem: Environmental > Terrestrial > Soil > Coastal area > Acid sulfate soil | place: Finland: Risofladan, Vaasa | collected... | reverse complement strand
CACCACTTCTGCTCTCCCCGAACCCCGGAGGGTTGGGGCTCAGCTATCCCCGCTCAACTTGAACTCCCAGCCCCACTCCGCGCCTCCATCCTTCGCCCCGAGGATGTATTGCGCCAAGTAGGCCACAAGCTGCTCCTTCCGGATATGTTCTCCATCGCCGTTTACGAAGCCGCTGCCGCTCGGGTGCACGTCGTAATGATTCTCCAGGTCGGGAGGAGTCACGACACAGAGTTTGATGTTGGATGGACCCGAAGGGTCGGAGAACGACAGCTTCGTCCCGGTGGGATCACAGAAGACGTCAACCCATGCCCCTTGCTGGATGGTCAACATGACGCCCACGAGTTTATCGATGTTAGCGCCTATGATCTGCCATGCCCGCGCGCTGTCCATGCCACTTCACCAAGGGATTCAGATATTTACGGCTATTTCGAGCCGATCCTGTTCTGTTCCCTCATCGGCCGATACAGAGGAACTCCTAAAAATCTCGCACCGACCACTCACGGAAAAAGCCCTTAAGCTCGGCTCGACATTTGCTCGATAGCCGTCACGAGCGCCTGGGTCCCGACCTCGCCGAGCCCTTCCTCCTCCAACTGCTTGTAGAGCTGGTGGACGAGCGCTGTAGCGGGAAGCGGTGCGTTCAAGTCGTTGGCCGCCGAGAGCACGTAACGCAGGTCCTTTTGGAGCAGCTTCACCTTGAAGCCTGGCGCGAAATCTCTCTTGGCCACCTTGGGCCCGAGGTTTACTAGGCTCCAGGACGAGGCCGCTCCGGCCGAGAGCGAATCAATGAGCTTTCCGACGTCGAGGCCAGCCCTCTTGGCGAAGTTGAGGCACTCGCAGACGCCGATCATGTTGCAGGCTACCAGGATCTGGTTGGCGAGCTTTGTGAGCTGACCGGCCCCCGTCACGCCCATGTGCACCACCTTCTTCCCCAAGACCTGGAGGACCGGCAGGCAGGCTTCGAAGACCTGAGCGGGACCTCCCACCATGATGGTGAGCGTCCCCTCACGGGCACCCGTGTCCCCGCCGCTGACCGGGGCGTCAAGCATGCTCACCCCCTTCGCCGCCAACGATGCGGAGACGCTCCTCGTCACGCTCGGGGATATTGTGCTCATGTCGATGAGGACCAGCCCTTCGTGCGCGCCTTCGACCACGCCCCCTTGTCCCATGACCACGTCCTTCAACGCCTCCGAATCGGTCACCATGGTGATCACGAGGTCGCTGCGTTCGGCAACAGCCTTCGGCGATGGGGCGGACTTCGCCCCTGACGAGACCAAGATGTCCACGGGAGGCTTGCTCCTGTTGTAGACGGTCAGCTGGAATCCTGCCTTGAGGAGGTTCTGGGCCATCGGGCCGCCCATTATCCCAAGCCCGATGAAGCCGATCCGGGGGTTCTTCATGTTGCGACCAGGCAACAGTCTCGGAGGTATTTCTCGGTGCCGTCGGGCGCGCTTTTATGGCAGACCGCCGTGAAGACACCCTCTATCTTGGCTGCCAAAGTCATGCTGTCCAAAGAGTGCTCGATTGCCACCGAGCACCCCCTCGCATCGAAGGCCGGGTCGGATGCCATGCAGGCCGGAGGTAACGCGTTCGACGCGGCAGTCGCCGCGAGCTTCGCGCTCTGCGTCGTCCTACCGCACCTCAGCGGCCTGGGGGGCGACTTCTTTGCGCTCTTCTACGAGGCGAAGAGCGGGAAAGTGCGCTGCCTGAACGGCAGCGGCTGGGCGCCTTCTGGGTCCACGGTCGAAGCGCTCCGAGCGCATGGCCTCGATAAGATGCCCTTGTTCGGCCCGACCAGCGTGGTGGTCCCGGGGTTGGTCGGCGGAGTGGAGGAGTTGCACCGAAAGTTCGGGACGGCCGAGTTCGGCCCTCTCATGAAGAGGGCTGTGGAGCTCGCGGAGGGAGGGTTCCCCGTCTCACCCGGACTCGCTAGGGCTCTCGCGAGATACAATGGCAACCTTTCTCGCGACGCCCTGCTCGCGTTCGGGGCAGACGGTTTGGGGCCTGCGCCCGGCGACGAGCTTCGGCAGAGTGCCCTCGCCCAGCGCCTGAAGGAGATAGCAGATGGGGGTTCCGAGGAGTTCTACCGAGGGGCGGCCGCGGACGAGATCACGGAGGCGATCGGAGCTGACGGTCTGGAGGTAGAGCGAGACGACTTCGCGTTCAGCCCCGAATGGGTCGGGCCGCTGGAGGTCGAGTACCGCGGACACCGGGTCTTCGAGGTCCCGCCGAACAGCATGGGCGCAGCCGCCCTGATGATACTCAAAGAAATCGAGATTAGAGAGCCGCCGGCGGCGGACTCCCTAGAGAGGGTGAGGCAAATGACCGAGGCGACGAGGGTCGCGCTAGCGGCCAAGGACGAATTCATCGGCGACCCGAGGTTCGTCGCCTTCGACCTCCAAGGCTTCCTGGAATCCAGGCTGGGGCCTCACAGCAAGGCGGTCGCCGACGGCGACACCGCATACTTCGCTGTCGCGGACGGAGAGGGGAACCTTCTCTCCTGCATACAGAGCCTCTTCCATCCATTCGGCTCCAGGATCTACCTCAAGGAATCGGGCTTCTTCCTGAATAACAGGGCATCGGCCTTCAAGCTCGAAGGGCCCAACAAGCTCGCCCCGAGGAAGAGGCCGGCTCACACCCTCTCTGCCCTGCTTCTTTCGAAGGATCGGGGCGAGTCCCCGTGCCTTGCGATGGGGACAAGCGGAGGCGAGCACCGGCCACAGCTGCACGCCCTCTTCGTCACCAACGTGGTCGACTATTCTATGGACTTGGAGGCCGCCCTGAACTTTCCACGCTTCGTCTGGAACGGGGAGGAGACCGTGGTGGAGCGCGGCTACCATCTCGGGGAAGGCCACGCGGAGGGAATCCGCCAGGTCGACTATCCTTCGCGCCAAGGGGTGGCGCAGGGCGTCGAGCTGACATCCGCGGGGAAGAAAGCAGTCAGCGACATCCGTGGAGACGGAGCGCCTGCCGGGTTCTAAGCGTCAGGAGTTGCTCTCGTTCTGCATGCATGCCACCTTCCTGTAAGAGCAGCAGGGGCAACGCGTGCAGGAGACGGTGCTGAAGTGGCCGCAGACGTTGCATATGCAGGAGGGCATCCCGGGACATCCTTCCCTATTGGAATCGGTCCGCTCTCCGGTTCTTCGTAGCCTCAGACGCTCTTGGATGGCTGGATCATGAGGATGACCCTCTTCTCGTCAGGGTCCCTCCGCGTATACTTCGACGCGCCCATGTACTTCATGGCGAGTTTGTCTATGTGGTCGTCAGCCGCCTTGCCGGTCACCTTTTTCACGACCTTGCCGCTTATCGAGACGTAGTCGTATGGGTTGGCGATGTCGAAGACGCTCACGGTTACTCGGGGGTCCCTCGTGATGTTCCTGTTCTTCTGCCGCGCAAGCGTGGTGTTGACGAGGACGGCCTCCCCGTCGGTGTCGACCCATGTCGGCGTGAGCTGAGGGCTGCCGTCTTTGTTCACCGTCGCCACGAAGGCAAAGTTCTTGCCCTTCAGGAGCCTCTTTGCCTTTTCTGATAGTTCGGCCATGGTCGGTCCTTCCGACCGCGGGGGGTGAGATAACCGTTTCCCTACATAGCCGATGGGGCGACCTCGCAGGAGTTCCCAAGAGGGCCGCCAAGCCTTATCAATGGGAGCCGCCCCCGATCGATCGTCGATCTTGCCGGTCCCTAGGAAGGTCTCTTTGGGGGGTTCGCAGGTGGCCATCGAATGGAGCGACGGACACAGGAGCGTCCACTCGAACGCGAGGCTCCGCGAGGCCTGCCCGTGCGCGATGTGCGCAGGAGAGCCGCCCGCGATTGGCGTCAGTCGGGTCATCCCTCTCATGGTGGCCGCGCCCGAAGGGATCGCCGCAGAGAGGTACTCGATGGTGGGTCGGTATGCGATTTCCTTCGGATGGTCGGATGGCCACAGCACCGGCATCTATCCCTACGCATATCTCCTCGACATGTGCGAGTGCGATGCGTGCGCCGCGAAGGCGGCAGGGCTGAAGGTCGGGCAACGCGGATCAATACCGGAAGGATGACAGTGATGGGAGGTGAGTAGGTCGCATGGTAGGGATTGAGGTCTTCGATTCGCTCGCCGACCCAGTGAAGGCCCTGCTGGAGGAGAGCGGTATCTCCTCGCCTACGCCTCCCCAGATAGAGGCGATACCCCTGGTCGTGAACGGCGAGAACGTGCTCATAGTCGCACCTACAGGGTCGGGCAAGACCGAGGCGGCCATCCTGCCCCTCCTCAGCAACCTGGTCCGCCGAGGCCCGAGGCACGGGATATCTCTCCTCTACATCACGCCCCTCCGCGCCCTCAACAGGGACATGCTACGACGGCTGCAGTTCTGGTGCGGGAAGCTCTCACTGACCCTCGATGTCCGACACGGGGACACGCCTCAGGCACAGAGGCAGCGCCAGGCGAGGAACCCCCCGGACGTACTGGTCACGACCCCCGAGACGCTCCAGGCCATGCTGCCGGGGAGCAGGATGCGCGAGAGCCTCGCGGACGTCAAGGCGGTCGTGGTGGACGAGCTGCACAACCTCGTCGAGAGCAAGAGGGGCGTCCAGCTTACTGTCGGGCTGCAGCGGCTCAGGAAAGTCGCGGGAGGCTTCCAGGTGGTGGCCCTTTCGGCCACGATCGGGAGCCCCGAAACCGCGGCGAGCTTCATCTTCGGGCGGGCGGCGCACACCATAGTGAGGACCCCTGCACCGAAGCAGGTGGGCTACTTCGTGGAGTACCCGACCCCCAAGCCAGAGGACGGCGCGATCTCGAAGGAGATCTTCACGACGATCGACCTCGCGGCCAGGCTGGCCAGGATGAGCGACCTGATCTCGTCTCACAAGTCCACGCTCGTCTTCGTGAACAGCAGGACGACCGCCGAGATGCTGGGAGAGAAGCTCAACAGGATGCGGGGGGATGTCGGGGTCCACCACGGATCCCTCCCCCGAGAGGAGCGGGAGAGGGTTGAGACCGCCTTCCGGATGGGAGAGATTAGGGCGCTGGTGTGTACGTCGACGCTGGAGCTAGGCATCGACATCGGGGCGGTCGACCTGGTAGTCCAGTACATGTCTCCCAGACAGGTGACGTCCCTTGTTCAGAGGGTCGGTAGGTCGGGGCACAGCCTCCAGCGCGTCTCCAAAGGCGTCCTCCTGACCGTCGGCGCGGACGACATACTGGAGTCCACAGCGGCCGTCTTGGAGGCGCTTCAGGGGAGGATGGAGGAGACCCAACCCTACGAGAAGAGCCTCGACGTTCTCGCGCATCAGATAGCCGGATACCTCATGGACTACGACGTCATGGAGGCCTCGACCCTCCTACAAGAGTTCAGGTCGTGCCACCCCTACAGGGACCTCGACGCGGAGACGATGGAGAGGGTGGTCTCATACCTCGGCGAGCTGCGGAAGCTGAGGAGGGACGGAGGGAAGCTCGCCAGGACGAGGGGGACGAGAGAGTATTACTTCCAAAACCTCTCCACCATCCCCGAAGAGACCAGGTATTTCGTTATTGACGTCGCGAACAACCAGACGGTAGGCATGCTCGGGGAGGAGTTCGTGATGCTGCAGGCCAAGGTGGGGCTCCACTTCATCCTGAAGGGGAGGATCTGGCAGATGGAGAAGATCGCTGACGACAGGAAGATCTACGTCACTTCCGTGGAGGACCCGCTGGCGGCGGTCCCGGGGTGGGACGGCGAGATGCTCCCTGTCCCCTACGGGCTCGCACAGAAGAGCGGCGCGCTGAGGAGGCAGGTCGGGAGGCTGGTCTCGGGATCGTCACCTCAGGCGGCGGCCCACACGCTCAGCGAGGAGCTCCCGGTGACCGAGCCCGCGTTGAGGCTCGTGGCGGACACCATCGACGAGCACGTGAAGTCCGGCGCCCCTCTCCCTTGCGACGACCTCATCCTCTTGGAAGGGTGGCAGAAGTACCTCATCGTCCACTCGTGCTTCGGGGAGAAGGTGAACCGCCTGCTGGCGTACACTTTCGAGGAGGTGCTCTCGAGGAGGGGGCTCATCAGGCTCTGGTACATGGACGGTTACAGGATACTCATAGAGCTCACGACGGATGCCGCCGAGCTCGACCTCAAGCGGCTCTCGCAGGACCTCTTCGGCCTGTCGCCGAAGCAGTTCGAAGAGACTTATGCCGTCGCCGCCCAGAGGAACTTCCCCTTTCCCACGAGGGTGAAGCAGGTCGCCGAGAGGTTCGGGGCGCTACGCCGCGGCCAGTTCATCGCGCATCCCAACCTGTGCTCTCTGCCCACGAGGTTTGAGAACACCCCGATCTTTGAGGAGGCGGTCCAAGAGACAGGGAGGGACATGATAGACATGCCTAGGGCGAAGGCGCTTCTCCTGAAGGTGGCGAGCGGTGAGGTCGCCGTCGAGACCTTCGTCTCCCAGGAGAGGCCCACCCCGATAGCCTACAATATCCTCTACAAGTACCTGGAAGTGCCCGAACTGGTCGCGCCGGACTCGCTGGCCAAGTCGACCGTCGAGAAGATGAGGCTGAGCATCTACGGCACCTTGGTGGAGCTTCTGTGCATGAAGTGCGGCGACGGCCAGGGTCGCACGACGATAGGGGAGCTCGCCGAGGAGCCCGTCTGCAGGAAGTGCGCCTCGGGGCTGCTGACCCCTAGCTTCTACGACTCGGTGAAGGTCTCCGAGCTTGTGAAGAGGAAGCTGGCCCGGGGCGGGGCGGCTCCTCTCTCGGAGGACGAGACGGCCGAGCTCGCCAAGGCGCGCAGGGGTGCGGACCTGGTGCTCTCGTACGGGAGGAGGGCGGTGATCGCTCAAGCCGTCTACGGCATCGGCCCACAGACCGCGGCGAGGATCCTCGCCAGGATGCACGACGACGACGAGAGGTTCTACAAAGAGCTGCTCGAAGCGAAGCTGAAGTTCATCGAGACGCGCCCGTTCTGGTAGCTGAGCCTAACTAAGGCCTCATCGCGTTCAAGAAGAACGAGGTGATGACGTCGCCCCTTCCGTCGATGTCCAGCGACCTTGAGAAATGGATCTTCTGAAAGACCGCGTGGTTCAGCATCCCGATGAGGCAGTCCGCGGCATCGTCTGCCTTGACGGCGCGGAAGTCCCCCGACCTCATCCCCTTCTGGACGAGTGACGTCGCGATCGTCTGGACCTCGTCCATCTGCCGGCTCACCACCCCGGCGCTCCGGTTGTCGAGCTTGGCGGTCTCTCTCATGTAGAGGCCCGGGTCGAAGGCGGCCTCCGGGAAGGCGGTCAGGTAGATCTTGACGAAGGAAGCCACCGCTTTTGGCACGTCCTTCGTGGCAGAGGTCTCCCGGAGCCCGGTGATGAACTGGCGGAGGCTCAGCTTGTCGCTCACCGCCGCCCTGAAGAGACCCTTCTTGTCCTTGAAGTAGTAGTATATCATGGGGGCGCTCGTTTTGGCCTCCTTGCAGACGTCCCGTATCGAGACGTTGGAGTAGCCTCTCTCGGCGAAGAGCCGCGCGGCCACGGCAAGTATCTCGTTGGGCCCGGGCTTGCTCTTCTGCACCTGCATACGCGCTCTCTCGAATCGAGACCTCAGCGTTATTAACGGTTGTGCAGAGATTCAAGAGGAGGGGAGTGGGAAGGGCCCAAAGGACGCGCGCTAGGAGCGGACGGGGCATAACCTAACGAGCGTTAGTTAATCCTTAAATCGACTAGCAAAGCCGCGTCGCCGATTGGCCGTCAGCACGAGGCGAATAGCCCTAGGCGGCATCTTCGGGGCGATGATCCTCGCCGTGAACGGGTTCATACCCGCGCCGACCTCCGACTTTCTAATCGTCTTCCAGTCATTCCTCCTCGCGATCAGCTTCCTCGTCCTCGGAAAAGGAGGCGCCACTTACGTCGGTGTGGTCAGCGGGGTGCTGATAACGGCGATGAAGATCTCGTTCTTCCCACTCGACCTGGTTTTTTCAATCATGTTCGGAGTCCTGGTCGACATCCTAGCGGTCGCGCTCCGCGCTAAGGATGACGGGAGGGCGAAATCCCTAAGGCTCGTCTTCTGCATGATGCTCAGCACGGGCATCGTTGGGTTCATCGCGTATTACTTGACCGCCGTCATGACGAACCTCGTCCCGAACGAATTCTTCCTTGATTTGACAGTCCTCCTCTTCGGGGTTGTGAGCGGCGCAATCGGCGGGGCGGTCGCGGCGCGGGTCTGGAACCGCAGCCTGATGTCCAGGTTCTACAACAGGTATTGACCCGTCGGACTCTGTCAAGTCCATTGGACGTGCCCATTCCTGGCCCGGGACCGAATCTCCCCTGGTGCGTGGCGTGGGCGCTTATATGGACAACTCAACCGATAGGATGTGAAGGCCGTTAAGGGAGTCAGGTTCGCGTACAAGCCCACTCCTCAGACGCTTGAACTCCTTACGACGTTCAGAGATATGGTCAATGATGCGATTCGGATCTGCCTCGACGAGGACATCAGAGGAAGGTTGAGGCTGAGAGACAGGATCTACAAGGAATCCCAAGGCAGGTACGGCGTATTGTCCTGCTTTCCATACCCCGTTGCGGAAATCGCGTGGTCCATCGTAAAGAAGCACAGGCGCTGGCATCGACGACCGTACGCGAAGAAATTGATGCTCAAGATGGATGCTGCGAATTACTCCCTCAACTACTCGATACTTTCACTGCCCTTCAAGAAGGGAGAGCGGGTCCTCATCCCACTGCGATACGGCGAATACCAGCGCTCGTTCCTGATGGACGAGAGTTTGAAGCGGGGCTCCGTGACATTGACAGAATCGTCTATTGTGGTCGCCTTCTCGAAGGAGCCGCCAACTATCGAGCCTTCCAGGAAGGTCGGTTACGACCTTAACGAGAAATCAATCGTCGGGAGCGACAGGACCTCGTACGACCTCTCAGAGGTCGCCAGATTGCACACGCTCTACGGGGTCAGGCGCTCCCGCTTCTATGAGAGACATCCGAATGATAGACGTCTAAGGAAGAAGTTCGCATCCTCTAGAAGAGAGAAAGAGAGAGCCAGTCAAGAGCTCCATAGGGTCTCGACGCTGATAGTAGAGAAAGCGAGGGCTAACAACGAAGCAATCGTACTCGAGAGATTAAAGGGCATCAGGTACGCGCACAAGAAAGGGAACGGAGAAGGAAAGGTCACTAGACGGAGGATTGCTCTCTGGCCGTTCAGGCAATTACAGTCCTACATCGACTACAAGGTCAAGTGGGCTGGTGTACCCATCGAGTATGTCTCGGCAGCCTACACGTCGAAGACGTGCCATGTTTGCGGCTACATCAATCGGAAGTTGAAGATCAGCGAGAAGAGCTGGCAATGCCCTCATTGTGGTGCCAAGCTCAAACGCGACCCAAACTCCTCGATCAATATCGAGCGTCGCGGAAAGATACGATGTCTGGGTGAGGCTCACCCAGGAGCGCGAGGCATGGATGAAGCGATGAAGGGGAACGAGACGACGACAGCTCCAATCCTCCGAGCAGAAGCCTCGAAGCCAAGTCTAGGGAAAGTCCAATAGACTTGACAGAGCCACCCGTCGAACAGCTTTAATGATGTAGGAGGCTCGGGTAGGACGGCCCTTGAGAATCAGACGGATATTCGACGGCTTCGAGGCCTACGGCTGGGAGACCCCGAGCCACGAGATAGCCGAGAAGGTAGGATTGAAGACGGAGCAAATCGTCAGGCTCGACACCAACACCTCGCCCTTCGCACCCGTCGCCGAGCTGAAGCTCCTCTCGAAGGCGGCCCGGAGGTCTGAGGTAAACCAGTACCCGGACACGACCTACCTCGACTTGAGGAAGGGCCTTTCGGCTTACTGCGGGGTCGGAGTCGACCGCTTCGTCGTCACGAACGGCGCAGACGAAGGCCTCGACATAATCGGCAAGACACTCCTGGACAACGGCGACGACGTGGTCGTGCCTGTCCCGACCTATGCGATGTTCCGGGTTGTCTCCGAGGTGATGGGCGCGCGCATGAGGTACGTGAGAAGGGACCCCGAAGACTTCTCCGTCGGCGCGGACGACGTGCTCAGCGCTGCGACACCGAGGACCAAGCTCATCTTCCTCTGCAATCCCAACAGCCCGACGGGTAACCCGATGCCCGTCTCGGAGGTCGAGAAGATCGCGAAGGAGGCCAAGGCCGCCGTCGCCGTCGACGAGGCGTACTTCGAGTTCTGGGGGAAGACCGCGATGGGGCTCACCGAAAAGTACGACAACCTTGTGGTCTGCAGGACGTTCTCGAAGGCGTTCTCGATGGCCGGAGTGAGGGTAGGGTACCTCGTGGCCAAACGCGAGACTGCGGACCAGCTGAACCTGGTCAGGCCGCCGAACAGCCTGACCGTCATCTCGTTGATGCTCGCCGAGGCCGCACTCCGCAACCTCGGAGAGATGCGCGGTAACGTCAAGAAGATCGTCGGTGAGAGGAAGAGGGTCTTCAAGGCACTCCAAAATGAGGACACTGTCACCGCGTTCCCGAGCGAGACGAACTTCATCCTATTCAGGATAGGGGGCGGCGTTGTGCAAGCGGGGAAGCTGCACCAGGCGCTGATGAGGAAGGGGTTTGTCCTTCGGAGCTACTCAAAGGCCGGCGGGATAGGCGATTGCCTGCGGCTCACCATAGGCACCCGGGATGTCAACGACCGCTTCCTCATCGCCCTCCGCGAGGCCTCAAGATAGAGGCGCCGACCCGTAGGAACGTATATGCGTTACGAGGGCGGAGGCGAACATCGTCATGAAGTTGGAACGTGGAGAAGTGGGAATCGTCGTGGGCCAGTTCGCTGCGCTGGTCGCGGTGGTCCTGCTCCTCTCGAACTTCTCGCCAGGCCAGAGCGCGCAGTCTACGCCTGTGGTCGGCTCGGTCTATTGGGGCACGTCCAGCCAGGGCGTCCCTCTTCCAGCCGGCAAAGTGACGATGGTCTCCCAGAACGAGAGCGTCGTGACTGCATACTTCACGGTCGCGTTCTCGACGAAGGTTTCGGCGGTCTCGGGCTCAAGTCTTTGCATCGGGCCGAACTCGAGCGTCGGGGAGTCGACCACCTACACGAAGATTCCGTTCACCTTCGACGCTTCGAAGGGCTCCGGCACCGTGCCGCTCTCCCCGACCGACCAGCAGGCGGGGTGGGTCTGCACCTATACGGTCAAAGTGACCGACAGCCTCTCCCAGACGACGACCTGGCTCGGGTCTGTCGAGCTGACACGATAGACCTAGCCGCAGCCTCCTGCAGTTCGGTTCTGCGCTGCTGACGTGCGGCTCGAGGAGGGCCCGCTCGGTCCTTAGCGCGGCTCTGGCGGTAGAGGCGCTGACTTGTCGAGCACCTCACGATGGAGGTTTGAAAGCCACATCTCCCCGCAATTGAAGCAGGTGGGATGCTCGCAGAAGATAAGGCGTAGGAAAGCCACAGCCACTAGCATGTATGCCGCGCTAGACCT
>Ga0307373_10013529_pt1 | contig 11388 bp, 10 predicted proteins | sample OX2MG_FD_202534 | JGI IMG/M metagenome (GOLD analysis project Ga0307373, IMG submission 202534) | Soil microbial communities from Risofladan, Vaasa, Finland - OX-2 | ecosystem: Environmental > Terrestrial > Soil > Coastal area > Acid sulfate soil | place: Finland: Risofladan, Vaasa | collected... | reverse complement strand
GAGCTCCTGCTCGCTGCCGGCGGCGCTCCGGTCCCGACACGCGAGCTGCTCGCCCGCGGCTGGGACGAGTACGTCGACCCCGACGGCAGCGTCGTCAAGGTCACGATCAGCCGGCTGCGGCGCAAGCTCGGCGACCCGCCGATGATCGAGACCGTCCCCCACACCGGTTACCGGATCAATCCGTGACGATCAGGCTTCGGCTCACGCTCATCTACGGCGGGCTCTTCCTCTGCTCGGCGGTGGCGTTGCTCGCCATCACCTACACGCTCGTCAACCACCAGTACACGAGCACGTTCTTCGTCAGCTCGGGGCGACAGGCACTGATCGCGAAGGCGTATCCCACCAAGCGTCTGCTCGGCGCCAGCCCTACGCCGAAAGGCTTCATAGTCCCGGTCGGCCCGAAGGCGTTCGCCACCAACTCGAAACTCGTGGTCGCCGCCGCGCAAGGGCAGTCGGACGCAGCCGTGCACAAGCTGTTCGTCGACTCCGCATTCGCGCTCGCCGTCATGACGGTTATCTCGCTCTGGCTCGGCTGGGTGATCGCCGGACGCGCATTGCGCCCGCTGCGGACGATCACCGAAACCGCGCGGGAGATCTCCGCGAGCAGCCTTCACCGCCGGCTCGACCTCGCCGGCCCCGACGACGAGCTCAGGCAGCTCGGAAACACCGTCGACGGACTGCTGGGCCGGCTCGAGACATCCTTCGAGGCGCAACGACAGTTCGTCGCCAACGCATCGCACGAGCTGCGCACACCGCTCACGCTCGAGCGCACCCTGCTCGAGCTCGCATTGAGCGACCCGAATGCCAGCATCGAGTCCTACCGGCACACGTGCGAGCAGCTTCTCGCCGTCGGCGAGCAGCAGGAGCGCCTGATCGAAGCGCTGCTCATGCTCTCGCGCAGCCAACGGGGTGTCGACAGCCATCAACCCGTCGATCTCGCCGCGATCGCTTCGGCCGCAGCAGCGGCGGTGGATCATGACGGCCTGGCATTCGACACTTCGATCGAGCCCGCGCACACGACCGGCAATCCGCGCCTGGTCGAGCGGCTCGTCGCCAACCTCGTCGGCAACGCGATCCGGCACAACGTCGAGAACGGAACCGTCAGCCTCGCGACCGAGACGCGCGGCGGTCGCGCGCTTCTCACGATCACGAACTCCGGACCGACGATTCCGCCGGCCGAGCTCTACCGGCTCTTCCAGCCGTTCCAACGTCTCGAGGGAAGCCGCACGAACAGTCACGGGCTCGGACTCGGCCTCTCGATCGTGCGTGCGGTCGCGGATGCGCACGACGCGACCATCGCTACGGACGCGCCGGACGACGGCGGCCTCCGTATCCAGGTCAGCTTCCCCAGCTCATGAGCCATTCGGATGGGTCCGCGCGTAGGCGTCGTACGCGGAGTTCGACGGCATGTACGGCGGCCGGTACTTCCCGCACGCCTGGTTCGCTGCCTGGAACCTCGGCGAGCCCTGGTTGATTCCGACAGTTGCGGGATCGGGGATGCGACCGCTGCTGTCCGGGTCGGGGAAGTTCGGCACGCCGTGGGCGCGCACGCACCGGGCATAGCTCAGCCCCTGAGCTTTCTCCTGCTGGAGCTGGGCCTGGTTCGGCGGCCGTCCGCCGTTCGGGAGCAGGTGTTGGCACGCCCGCTGAGCCGACTGGAACCGCGCGCTCGTCACACCGAGCCGCTCGACGCTCTCCTTGGGGATCGCGCCGCCGCTGCCGGGGTCGGGGAAGTTCGACACGCCGTTCGAGCGCATGCACTGGGAGAACGCGAGCGGCCCGCTCCCCTGCACCGACACCGAGGGATGTGCCCCGCACGCGGAGACCAAGAGGACGGTGGCTATGACGGCGACGACGGACGAGGCTCTCATGACACGCCGAGTGCCGTCTGCGCCTGTTGCTCGCAGGCAGTCTCCACCGTCTGGAACTGCGGCGAGTTCGGATCGATCCCCGAAGGCAAGGCCTGTTGTCCGAGATGCGTCGGATCGGGAAAGTCGGGATATCCGCGTGCGCGCAAGCACTCGGCGACCTTCACGCCAAACTCGAGCTTCAGTTGCTGCTGCGCCGGCGTGGCGGTGCCGCCGCTCGAGAGCCGGCGGCGGCAGGCCTCGTCAGCAACGCTCGACGTCTGCTTCGAAACACCGGTATCGAACGGAGGGAACTTCCCCTGCGCGTCAGGGTCGGGAAAGCTCGGCACTCCATGTGAGCGCATGCAGCGCGCGAAGGCCAGCGCAGCGTTCGGCTGCGCCGACTGAGTCGAAGCACGCGGACTCGATGAGCCACCGCATGCGGAGACGAGCAACGACAGTGCCCCAACTGCGAGGGCGAGGAGCAGCAGGCGCGGATGCATGTTGTCGATGTTCGCTTGGCCCGATGACAGCGGCACGTGCCCGCGATGAAAAGCTGATGAAAGCGACTTCCCGCAGGCCTGGAAGGACCGTGTTTGCGTGACACTGCGTCGTGTGACCGGCGATGACCGAACGGCAGCGTCGATCCTGGTCGTCGAGGACGACGAGCAGATCGCGGAGCTGATGCGCGATTTCCTCGAGGCGGAGGGCTTCCGCGTGCGGCATGCGGCCAGCGGGCGCGAGACGACCGAGCAGTTCGAGCGGGGTCGTCCCGACCTGGTGCTGCTGGATGTCATGCTGCCCGACGAGTCCGGCTTCGAGATCTGCCGTCGCCTGCGCCGTGACTCGACCGTGCCGGTGCTGTTCCTGAGCGCACGCGACAGCGACGCCGACAAGATCCGGGGGCTCGGTCTCGGCGGTGACGACTACATCGTCAAGTCCGCCACACCGGCGGAGGTTGTCGCCCGCGTCAAGGCGGTCCTGCGACGCACGTCTCCGTCCGGCGGTCAGAGGTTGCACTTCGGCGGGCTGGAGGTCGACCTTGCCGCGCACGAGGTCAGCTGCGAGGGGCGGCAGATGGTGCTGACGGCACGCGAGTTCGAGCTGCTGCGCGTGCTCGTCGAGCATCCGCGGCAGGTGTTCAGCCGCGACCAGCTGTTCGAGCTCGTCTGGGGCTCGTTCGGCGACCGCAGCGCAGTCGCCGGTTACATCGCCCGGCTCCGTCAGAAGCTCGAGCCCGACCCGGCGAGCCCGCGCTACATCGTCACCGTCTGGGGCGCCGGCTACCGGCTCGACCCGGGCAACAAATGAGACGAGCGCCGGTCCGCATCCGGACGTTTCTCCTCGGCACCGTGCTCGTGTTGCTGGTGCTGCCGACGCTGGCCGGTGGCGCAGGCTGGTTGATCGAACGCGACCACCAACGGGCGAGCATCCGTGAGCGGCTGAACGCCGCCGCTGCGTACCTCACCTCCCATCGCAGCGAGATACACGCGCCGGCAACCATCCACGGATTCGCGCGGCTGGTCGACCGGTTCGATCTGCTCGGGCAGCTGGTCATCATCGGGCCTTCCGAGAAGGCGGTGCTCTACGTCAGTCCGAGCCTCGAGCAGGGATTCCAAGGCAAGACGCCGCCCGGCCGGGACGATGACCGCCGGCTCTTGGAGGTCGGAACGACCAAATCGCGGGCGACTCTGGTCACCGACCTGTATTACCGGCCGGCCTCCAGCACCACAGCGCCGCTCGTCGCGCTCCTCAGCGGACTCATCGTCTTCCTCGCCGGGCTCGCGCTCGCGGTCTGGCTCGCCGGCCGCTGGATGGTCGCGCCGCTCGCCAGGCTCAGCGCCCAGGTCGACAAGGTCGCCGGCGGCGAGCTGACGATCGATGTCCCACGCAGCCGGATCGGCGAGGTCGCGAACATCGCGCAGGCGGTCGAGGGCATGACAGACGCGCTCGGCGAGACCGCGAAACGACGAGCCGAAGCCGACGAGGCAAGACGGTTCCTCGTCACGAGCATCGCCCACGACCTGCGCACACCGCTGTTCGCGCTCCGCGGACATCTGCAGGCGATCGGCTCTCGGCTGGGCGACCCAGGCGTCCACCTCGAGCGCGCCGAAGCACGAGCAGACGCGCTCGAACGACTGATCGGCAACCTGTTCGCCTACACGCGCGACGACTACGCCCAGCCGGCGCCCCAACTCGAAGCGGCACCGGTGGCCGGCCTGCTCGGCGAGGTCGCGGTTGGCCTCGAGCATACGACCCGCCTCCGAGACAACACGTTCGACTTCGACGGCGACCGGACGCTCGCCGTCATCGTCGACCGCGACCGGTTCAAACGCGCTCTCACCAACGTCCTCGACAACGCGCTTCACTACAGCCCGCCGGGCGCTCCGATCCACCTCAGCTGGGCGGCCGCCGGCGAATCGGTCGTCCAGATCACCGTCCGGGATCACGGACCGGGAATCGACCCCGACGTCCTCCCGCACGTCTTCGAGCCCGGCATTCGCGGGACACCGGCAGCCGGCAGCGCCGACAACGGAGCCGGGCTCGGCCTCACGATCGCGAAACGCCTCCTCGAACACCAACACGCCACCCTCACCGTCGACAACCAACAGACCGGAGGCGCAGTCATCATCCTCACGCTCCAGCGCGCGCTGTAGACCGACTCGCTGCGGTTAGGGTCCCGGAGTGGACGCTCCCGCGAGCCCGATGTTGTCGGCATTGCAGCTGGCGACATTTGCCGAGCTCGGCGAGGAGCGGACGGCAAAGGTCGGTGACGTGCTCTATCGCGTCGGTGATCCGACGTATCCGTTCATCGCCATCCTCGACGGCGAAGCGGCGATCCTGGACAGCGCCGGCAACGAGCTCGTCCGCCATGGGACGTCGGGCTTCCTGGGGGAGTTGAATCTGCTCTCGGGGCAGACGGTCTTCGTCACGGCAGTGGTCACACAGCCGTTGCGCTATATCGCCGTCGACCGCGAGGCGTTGCGGTCGCTGCTGTTCGAAGACGGCCCGCTGAGCGATCTCCTGCTCTCGACCTTCATCGCGCGCCGCGAGGCGTTGCAGACGGTCCAGGGCGTCGGTCTGGAGATCGTCGGCCCCCACTCGTCGGAAGCGACCATGCGGATGCTCGAGTTCGCCCGAGGCAACCGCCTTCCGTACACGTGGGAGGACGTGTCGCCACCCGCCGGAGGACCGTTGCCGCTCGTGCGCTTGCCGGGCGGCGCCGAGTTGCGCGGGCCGACCACCGGCGAGGTCTCGCGCGCACTCGGGATCGGCCGGGAGCTCGCGCCCCTGGAGGAGGCCGATCTGGTCGTGGTCGGCGCCGGACCGGCCGGTCTCGGTGCGGCGGTCTACGGGGCCTCCGAAGGCCTCGACACGCTCATCGTCGAGAGCACTGCACTCGGCGGTCAGGCCGGCTCGTCCCGCCGCATCGAGAACTACCTCGGCTTCCCTGCCGGGATCTCGGGATCGGAGCTGACGAGCCGCGCAGTCACCCAGGCGCGGAAGTTCGGGGCGCGCATGGCGTCGCCGTACCGCGCAGTGTCGCTCGAACCGGGAACGGATCGACACCTCGTCCATCTGGAAGACGATCACGTGATCGCCGCGCGCGCCGTCTTGCTTGCGCCCGGCGCCCAGTACCGCCGGCTCCCCGTCGACGGGCTCGCCGAGTACGAGGGGCTCACCGCCTTCTACGCGGCGGGACCGCCCGAGGCGCAGCTCTGCGTCGCGTCGCGTGTTGCAGTCGTCGGCGGCGGCAACTCGGCCGGCCAGGCCGCGGTGTGGCTCGCACGCGGCGGAGCGCTCGTGACGCTGCTGCATCGTCGCGCCGATCTGCGCGAGACGATGTCCGACTACCTCGTGCGCGAGCTCGAACGTTTCGGGGTGGTCGTGCGTGACCGCAGCGAGATCGCCGCGCTGCACGGGAAGGACGGGCACCTGAACGCCGTCACCCTGAAGAGCGGAGAGCAGCTGCCGTTCTCGTTTCTGTTCCTCTTCCTCGGCGCGAAGCCCTGCACCGAGTGGCTCGACGACGCCGTCGCACGCGACGACAAGGGCTTCATCCTCACGGGCGCCGGCGCCGCCGCTGAGAACCTGCTCGAGACCGACACTCCGGGCATCTTCGCGGCCGGCGACGTCCGCTCAGGATCGACCAAGCGCTGCGCGACCGCCGTCGGCGAAGGAGCGATGGCCGTGCAGTTCGTCCACGCCCACCTCGCGGAGGATTCGCCCAAGCAAGCGGCGTGACGGGTACCTAGGAGTCGAGCAGCGGGAAGACGATCGTCTCTTCCTTCGTCATGTGCGCCGTCACGAGCGCATCGAGGCGATGGAACTCGCGCGTGAGACAGGCGCGGTCGTCGCGGTCGATGCGGGCGAGCTCGCACGCCTCTTCTTCGATGGCGCGATGGTCGAGCAGCATCGCTTCGATCAGTGGGCCGCCGCCGTGCAGCCGTTCGACCGCTGGATAGATCTCCAATTCTTCGACACGCGCATGGTGCAGGATCCGGCGCATCAGGTCGATCGTGACCAGTGCGAACTCGTGGCAGCGCACGTCGGTGAGCCCGGGCAGGATCTGTACGGCGGCGCGCAGCTCTCGCAACTCCTCTTCGAGGCTGCCGTGCTCGGCGCGCAGCGCACGTAGCGTCTCGACGCGCGCCGCCATCGTCTCGATGTCTGCTCCGAAGACTCTCGCCGCCGCCGATTCGATCCGAATGGGATCGCCGGTCCTCAGCTCCAATTCGACCGCCGACGGCTGCCGTCGAACGACGGAAACGTCCGCGAGCCGAACCTCGTGCGGCTCCTCACGGCCGGCCGGCGTGAACGCGACCGCCCTGGGCGTCAGCTCGAGACGGCCGGGGACGGCCGCCCCGCCGTCTTCCTGCCACGAAGCCGAATACGTCGTCTTCATTGCTTCGATTCTGCGCTCCCCAGGCGAACCCGGCATCGGGTCGCACCCTGAGCCCGTCAGCGGAGAAACGCCGATGTCGCCGGCGCCGACCGGATGCAAGCTGGGAACATGCCCGAGCTGGACACGATCGCGCTGCGTTGGAACGACGCGCTCGACGCCGCCTCCCGGGCGCTGGACGCCGAATCCGACGTCCTTCCGGCAGGTGAGCTGGGCGAGCGCCGACAGGCGCTGGCGCGCGACCGCCACGAGATTCCAGAGCTGCTCATGCGCGTGGCGAGCGCCCTCGGCGTCGACCCGAAGCCTTGGCTCCCGCCGCGGCCCGTCTCCGCACGCATGCTCGGCCTCGACTCCGCCACCAAGGCGTGCATCTTCGACCTCGACGGCGTCCTGACCGACAGCGGCATGCTGCACGCCGTCGCATGGGCGGAGGCGCTCGACCCGGTGCTGGCATCACTCGCGCACACGACGCCCTGGGCTCTTCCTCCGTTCGACCCCGCTGCCGATTACGTCCTGTACTTCGACGGACGCACGCGGCTCGATGGCATCCGCATGTTTCTCGAGGGCCGCGGCCTCCACCTGCCGGATGCGACGGTGCGGGACATCGCCCGCCGAAAGGGCGAGCTCCTCGAGGGGCGGTTGGCGCACCGCGGTATCGCCGCCCTCGCAGACGCCCGGAGGTTCCTCCAGGCGGCCGGATACGCACACCTGGGGCGTGCGGTCGTGTCCGCGAGCACGACGACCGAGCCGATGCTCGAGGTTGCGCAGCTGGTGCAGCTCGTCGATGTTCGCGTCGACGCCGACACGATTCACGCCGAGCATCTGCACCCGCGTCCCTCACCGGACCTCCTGCTCGCCGCGTGCGCCGAGCTCGGCGTCGCACCGGGCGAGGCCGTGAGCCTCACGCACAGCGGAGCTGGGATCGTCGCCTGCCGCGCGGCCGGGATGCCCGCGATCGGCGTCGCCTCCGGCGAAGAGGCGGAGCGGCTACGCGACTACGGGGCCGAACAGGTCGTCGCTTCTCTCTCCGGCCTCCTCGCTCCCGAGCTCCGCACCGCAGCCTGAGCGGCAGCGAAGGAGGCGGCGGGCGGAAACCTGCCCGCCGCCTCCGCTCTCTGTCGTCAGCGGGCGACCGCCGGCGCTGCCTCCGCATGCTGCGGAAGCATCGGCACCGGCTCCGCGGTCAGCACGACCTTGAGTGCGTGCGTGTCGGCCGCGGCCGCGAACACGTCGTACGCATCCTCCGTCTGCGAGAGCGCGAAGCGATGCGTCGCGAACGGGCTCGGGTCCAGCCGGCGCTCGGCGATGAGCCGCATGAGCTGCGGCGTCGTGATCGTGTCGACCAGGCCCGTCGTGATGGTGATGTCGCGAATCCACAACGTCTCCAGATGGAGCGTCGCGGAATGGCCGTGGACGCCGACGTTGGCCACCCGGCCACCGGGGCGGACGATCGCTGTGCAGAGCTCGAACGTCTCCGGCACGCCGACCGCCTCGACCGCGACGTCGACGCCGAGGCCGTCCGTCAACGTCTGGATCGCCTCGGCCGCGTCCTCGCGGCTGTTGTTGATCACGACGTCGGCGCCGAACTCGAGCGCCTTGTCCAGACGTGCGTCGGCGAGATCGATCGCGATCACGCGGCTCGGCGTGAAGAGCTTGGCCGTCATGATCACGGCGAGGCCGATCGGGCCTGCGCCGACGACCGCGACGGTGTCGCCGGGCTGCACGCCGCCGTTGAGGACACCGACCTCGAATGCCGTCGGCAGGATGTCGGCGAGGAAGATGACGTCCTCGGGCGTGAGCCCTTCCGGCAGCTTGTAGACGGAGGTATCGGCGAACGGGACGCGGGCGAGCTCGGCCTGCAGGCCGTCGATCGTGTGGCCGAAGATCCAGCCACCCCCGCCGGTGCAAAGGCCGTAGTGGCCCTCTTTGCAGAACCGGCACCGGCCGCAAGACGTGATGCAGGACACGAGCACCTGGTCGCCGGGCTCGATCGTCGTAACTGCCGAGCCGACCTCGACAACGGTGCCGACGGCCTCGTGGCCGAGGATCGTGCCCGGGGTCACCTCCGGCACGTCGCCCTTCAGAATGTGCAGGTCGGTCCCGCAGATCGTCGACACGTCGATGCGGACGATGGCGTCGGTCGGATCGAGGATGACCGGGTCGGGAACCTCTTCCCAAGCCCGTTCCCCAGGACCGTGGTACACGAGCGCGTACATGGCTCCTCCGTTTCGTTGTTCGACATTCAGACCGCGGCCGCGACGAGCACGCGCTGCGCGAGCTCGACGAGACGGGTCGAGTAGCCCCATTCGTTGTCGTACCAGGCGACGACCTTCGCCTGCGTGCCTGCGACGACGGCTGTCAGGTCGCCGTCGACGGTCGCCGAGTAGGACGACTTGATGACGTCGCTCGAGACGAGCGGCTCGTACGAGATGCTGAGAATCCCGTCGAGGCCGTTGCCCGCCGCGTCGGCGAATGCGGCGTTGAGCTCCGAGGGGGTCGTCTCCCTGGCGAGCTCCACGGTGAGATCGACAAGCGAGCCGGTCAGGACCGGCACGCGCGCGGCCATCCCGTGCAGCTTGCCTTCGAGCTCGGGAATGACGAGCCCGATCGCGCCCGCCGCGCCGGTCGACGTCGGGATGATGTTCGCGCCTGCTGCACGTGCGCGACGGAGATCCTTGTGCGGCAGGTCGACGACGCGCTGGTCGCCGGTCACCGCGTGGATCGTGGTCATCGTGCCGTAACGGATCCCGAAGGTGTCGTTCAGCACTTTCGCCACTGGTGCGAGGCAGTTCGTGGTGCACGATGCGTTCGAGATGACGTGGTGGATGTCCGGGTCGTACGCGTCGTCGTTCACGCCGCGCACGATCGTGGCATCGACGCCTTTGCCCGGCGCCGAAATGATCACCTTGGCTGCGCCGGCGTCGAGGTGCTTCGCTGCGTCGGCGCGCGCGCGGAACCTCCCGCTGCACTCCAGCACCACGTCGACCCCCGTGGTCGCCCAGGGTAGGTCCGCCGGGTCCGCGATCGCCGTCACCGGGATCTCGACTCCGTCGACGACGAGCGCTCCGTCGTCGATTTCGACTGTTCCGGGAAACGGACCGTAGACGGTGTCGTGCCGGAGAAGATGCGCGAGCGTCTCGAGGTCGGCGACGTCGTTGATGCCGGCCCACTCGATCGGCGCGTCCGTCTCGAATGCGGAGCGGAGCGCACACCTTCCGACACGGCCGAAGCCGTTGATGGCAACCCGAACGGACATGACAGGCTCCTTTCGTCAGCCGCCTGCGGGGACGTAGGCGGTCTCGTGGTCGTGGGCGAGCGCGGCTTGCGCGGCGGCGAGTCGCGCGACCGGCAGGCGGAACGGCGAGCAGGACACGTAGTCGAGCCCCACCTCTTCGCAGAATGCGATCGATGCGGGGTCGCCACCGTGCTCGCCGCAGATGCCCACGTGGAGCTCGGGGTTGGACGCGCGGCCGCGCTCGACAGCAAGCCGGATGAGCTCGCCGACGCCGGCGACGTCGAGCGTCGCAAACGGATCCTTGTCGAGAATGCCGTGCTCGAGGTAGTAGGTGAGGAACCGTCCCTCTGCGTCGTCGCGCGAGAAGCCGAGCGCCGTCTGCGTCAGATCGTTCGTCCCGAACGAGAAGAAGTCGGCGTGACGCGCGAGCTCGCCCGCGCGCAAGGCAGCGCGCGGCAGCTCGATCATCGTCCCGCAGCTGTAGTCGAGGCCCCCCTCCTCCGCGACGGCTCGCGCCGTCAGCTCGCGCAGTCGGATGAGCTCGGTGTCGAACGCGACCAGCGGATGCATGATCTCCACCGTCGGCGCGACGCCGGTGCGCTCCTGCACCGCGTGGGCGGCCCGGACGATGGCGCGGATCTGCATCTCGTAGATCTCGGGCCACTCGAGGCCGAGCCGGCATCCGCGCGTGCCGAGCATCGGGTTCGCTTCGTGGAGCGCGAGCACGCGCTCGCGCGTCTTCTCGTCATGGACCTCTTCGAGCGGCGGTAGGAACTCGTGCAACGGCGGGTCGAGTAGCCGGATCGTGACCGGCAGGCGCCCCATTGCCTCGAAGAGCCCCTCAAAGTCTCCCTGCTGCAGCGGGAGAAGACGCGCCAGAGCTGCAGCGCGCTCGTCATCGGTCGCAGCGAGGATCATGGCGCGCACGATCGGCAGCCGGTCGTCCGCCATGAACATGTGCTCCGTGCGGCAGAGCCCGATGCCCTCGGCGCCGTTCTCTCGTGCCCGCCGCGCATCGACAGGCGTGTCGGCGTTGGCGTGCACACCGAGCCTGCGCAGGTGGTCGGCCCAGTCGAGGACGAGTGCGAGATCGGCGTTCGGCCCCGGCTCGACGAGCTCGACGGGGCCGAGAATGATGTCCCCGGAGGTGCCGTCGATGGTGATGACGTCGCCCTCGCGGATGGCATGACCCGCCAGGTCGGCGGCCCGCGCTCCGAGGTCGACGTGGAGTGCGGAGCACCCGGCGACGCACGGCTTGCCCATCCCGCGCGCGACGACGGCTGCATGCGAGGTCATCCCGCCGCGCGCCGTGAGGACGCCGCGTGCGCCGATCAGCCCGTGGATGTCGTCGGGTGTCGTCTCGGGCCGTACGAGGATGACGTCTCCACCGGCGGCCGCCTGCT
>Ga0307373_10013528_pt1 | contig 11389 bp, 9 predicted proteins | sample OX2MG_FD_202534 | JGI IMG/M metagenome (GOLD analysis project Ga0307373, IMG submission 202534) | Soil microbial communities from Risofladan, Vaasa, Finland - OX-2 | ecosystem: Environmental > Terrestrial > Soil > Coastal area > Acid sulfate soil | place: Finland: Risofladan, Vaasa | collected... | reverse complement strand
GCTGGAACTCGCCCCGCATGACGTCGACCCCGTTCGACCAGCGGGTTAGGAGGACGCCAGCACGGCGGCGACACCGCAGTACCCTCACCGTGGTCAGTGTAAGTGAGCCCTACCCGCCAAACCGGCTTCTAGTAGGCACCTTTCCCACCGAGCACGGCGGCCGGGGTCCGGGCCAGGATGGCCAGATCGGCACGGAGCGAACGGTGATCCACATACCTGAGATCGAGCCGTACGGCCTCATCCCAGGCCAGATCGCTTCGACCGCTCACCTGCCACAGGCCGGTCATGCCCGGCTTCACCAGCAGGCGGCCTGCCGGACCTTGAAAAGGATGTCGTCACAGTGGTTGCTGGTCCAGAGGAGGTGGCCCTGGGACTCGGCGTCTACGACCATGGTCCGGAACTTCGTCATCCGGAACAACCGGCCCCCTCGCCCTCTCTACCCCTTCCGGCCCACGGGTAGACCCTCGGCAGGGCTCCTACCTTGAGGCCGGACCGTCCCGACCAGCCCGCCGAGGAGCAGAAGGGCGCAAACCATCCGGGTCGATAAACCATTCGCGCCCTGTTCGGTCCTGCAGCCCGCAGTCCACGGCTGAGGTAGGCCGCGCCGACTCGATCAAGGACGATGGACTCAGTGGTCGCGGGCCAGACTGTCCACCACGCCGGATCCAGCCGTCATGATCCTCGTAACCGACTGGGCCAGGAAGCCAGGACAAGCGATGACACCCGAGGTCAATTGCCCGAGTAAGGGCTCACGCCGGAACTGATTGCGCATTGACGGTGTAGTTCCAGTCGCCGTGGAAGTCGTGGGGGCTGAGCGGCACGGCGGCGAGTTGGGCGTCAGTGATCTTGACCCCAGTGGGGTACCAGTTCGGGTCGTAGCCGGCCTGGATGGTGAGCCCTGTCGTAGTGCTGGTGGCCGAGATGAGCTCGATCATGGTGCGCAGTGTTCTCAGCGGTCGCCCTCGCCAGTTGATGGTGATGAAGCTGAACATGCGGTGCTCGATGCGGTTCCATTTGCTCGTTCCGGGCGGGTAGTGACAGACCGTGATCCGAAGGCCGGTCTCGGCCGCCAGACGAGCGAGCTCGATCTTCCAGGCCCGGAGGCGATAGCCGTTGGAGCCGCCGGCATCGGCGGTGATCAAGAGTCGATCGGCCTGAGGAAACCGGGCCCGGCCCATTGCCGTCCACCAGCGTCGGATGGACTCGACGGCGAACTCGGCCGTGTCGGCCACATCACCCACCGAGACCCAGCCCTCGTCGTTGGCCACGTCATAGATGCCATAGGGGATGGCCTTGGCGTACTCGCCCAGGACCCGATCGGCGAAGTCGTGGACGTTCACCCGCTCGGGCTCGCCTTCGGGCTCCCATTCCGCTCCGCCGTTGGCGTAGTCGCCGATCAGCTCCTTTTTCTTCGTGTCCACGCTGATCACCGGTTGATCGTCCTCGATGAAGCCAACGGCCATGTCGTTGAGGTAGCGGAACTGCGCATCCCGGTCGGGATGCTGGCGCCCCTCGGTCACCTTGGCATTGGCCTGTAGGGAGTAGCCGAGATAGTGCAGGAGCCGAAGAACCGTTCGTGAGGACACCTCGAAGCCCTGACGCATCAGGTCCTCGGCCAGCTTGGTGGAGGACTTGGACGTCCAGCGAAGCAGCGACATCGGGGTGCCCCGCGTTTCGGGATGAACCAGCTCATCGAGGGCCTCGAGCAGGCCGGGTTGCTTATCGACCAATGGCTTGTCGCCACCGCCCGGCGCCCGCAGCTGGGTGGATGGCTCCAGCCCCGCGGCCACCTCGCCTTGGGCCTTGATCACTGTGTTGCGACTCATCCCTGACGCGCTGGCCACCGCCGTCTTGCCGCCCCGGCCCAACATCTCCGCCGTCGCACCCGCAACGACACGCCGTTGGCGTTCGTTCATATGCGGCAGGACCACCTCGAAGAATCGCGCGAGCGCCTCGGGGGTGACCTCCACATGGTCAAGATACTACGCGCGGACTAACTTGGCGTGGACCCTTAGTCGCGTACAAGCCGGGAAAACCTCCTGGGCGTACACTCCACATGCGCGGAATGGTCACGCAAGGTGTGATGCTGTCAAGAACAAGAACCCTCCCCTGCGGCTGGCTATTCTGAGCTTGCGTTGGTCTGACATGTGTGGTGCGACGACCGAACGCACACGACGCGGCAGGGGTAGCACATCGACTTCCTGGGCGAGGAGAACGCTCGATACGTTCTCGAAGAACGCGCGGAAGACGTCCTCCAGCTGTTCTTGATGGTAGTAGCGAGCGGAGTATCCGTCTGTCCACCGCCACAGTGTCTCGTCTGCCGAGCGATGAAGGAACTCACCACCCAAGAGGAAATGACGAAAGAGTATGTAACGTGCAGCAGTACCCTCGCGGTTGTAGACCATTATCCTTGTCTCACCCCCGGGCTTGAGTACTCGCGCTATCTCTCGGACAATTCTCGCGGTGCGAGCCGAGTGATGGATTACACCCCACGACCACACAAAGTCGAATGTCTGATCATCGAAGGGCAACGACTCGGCGTCCGCTTGCCGAATGTCAGCTTCCATCTCGAACATCGTCATGCGGGTCTGTGTCGCTTCAACTGCTGCATGGGTGATGTCTACAGCGTGAACCTCAGCCCCGCGCCGAGCCAACTCAAGACTATGCAGACCCATTCCGCATCCAATCTCGAGCACCCTTTGTCCCTGGAGATTGTCTGGCATGATGCGATCAAAGGGTCGTCGGTCCGTCAGGTACGGCCGGCTGGCGTCCACAAACCGGCGATCAATCTCATTAAACCACGCCAGCGTAGCTGGCTCGAGTTCAATTTCACCACGCCAGTCATACGTCATGGGATTATCGGACCACCACGACCGATTACTTTGCTGGACGTCACTGGGAGCTTCCATGTCAGTGCGATACTTTTGGTATTTCATCGAGTCCCTCAGTTCGTTGACTGTCACGTTTGGCATTTGTTGAATCGAAGTTGTTGTCTCGCAGACCAAATAGAACTGTGAGGTTTTGGTCAAACGCGGCTGTACCAAAACGCATCTCCACCTGCGATTGCAAACTGGAGGCGTCTACTCGCGGATCCGGGCCATCGAGCGCATTGATCGCTTTGCGGATTGTTTCCTCCACTGACCTGGGATCCAGCGGGTCACACAGAAACCCCAGTTCGCCCCAGAGTACGGCCTCGATCGATCCGTCGATTCCTCCGGCAACAACCGGTCGGCCGCTGGCCAGCGCCTCAAGAAAGACGATGCCGAACCCCTCCTGGGTCGATGGCATGACATAGAGATCACACGCGGCGAAGCAATCAGCAACGTTTTCCACACATCCGGCGAATACCACGCGATCGGCCAACCCCAACGCCTCGGATCGTTCTACCAGTCGAGTCTGGTCTTTGCCTTCCCCTACAATGAGGTAACGGAGGCTTGGATTCGACGCAAGCAGGGCTGGGAGTACATCTAGGACTCGATCATGGCCCTTGCATCGTTCGGTCGGGTCCATTCGCCCGACGGTTAGCATCACCACTTCGTCCTGGGCAAACCCGAATGCTTCGCGCCCGGCGAACCGGCGCGTTTGGTCGGAAGTCGAATTGTGATGATCCCATGTTGGATGCAGCACCTGAACTTCGCCGAAACATCGAGCACGCTTGTCTCGGAACAGGCGTTCCACCTCAAGCGCGGTCATACGGCTGACGGCGATAATGCGATCGGCTCTGTAGCCACACCAACGGTCCACCTTCCGTCGGTTAAATATGATTTCCCATCCGTGCGCCACAAGGGTTACTTGAGCTGATGCGAGCCACGCTGCAATGAAAGCCACGGGCATGATCGAGAGGTGAAAGACGAGAATCTCTGAAGGGCGCCGACGTCTGGCTAACACCATTGCCTTCATTGCATATCGCAGCCGCCCATGCGCGCGGCAAAGGCTCCATCCCTGAGGAATCTTGAGGTCGGGAGACGTGCTCAGCACGAGAGCGGTGCCTAACCGTCCTGGATTGATTCGGCCCAACCCCGCGAGGAACTGAGTTGTGAAGGAGCCGATGCCGTTCCTAGGGGAGATGTCGGTCCCGAGGGCGAGGAAGCTGCACTCAGTAGATAAGACTATGTGCTCATCGGACTGGCTCAAGCAACGGAGCGGTGAAAGGGACACGTCTCAAGGATAGACTGTCAACGGCCACGGCGATCCCCCCACAGGCGGCCATAGGAACTCCCCGCGGACGGCCACGATTTCTCCCCAGCCGTTAGGCCAGGGGCACCACCCCCTTGCCGGCCAGAGCGTCTTCGAGGCGCACCGACTGCCCGTCGGTCAGGACGACGTGGGCGTGGTGCATCAGGCGGTCGACCAGAGCCCCGATGGTCTTGTCCATCAGCTGGTCGAAGCCGGATGGGTGCAGCGCCTTCAAGGGCACCGTCATCGACATCGACGCTCAGAAGACGCTGCTGCGCCGCTGGACCAGCCCAGCCACGGACCCCCACGAACGGCTCACGGGTCTGCTCGCGATGCTCCACGCCGCCTCCAACGCCCAGATCCGTGCGGCCACCCTCGCCGACATCGATCCCCGCCAGCGAACGCTGACCCTGGCCGGCCGGCCGTTCCCTACCCCGCTCGACCCGGCCACCTGGGCGGCGCTCGATGCCTGTCTCCGTCACCGCGACGATCTCGGCACGCTGAACCGCCACGTGATCGTCACCGGCGCCACCCGCACCCGTGACACCGCGGCCGACAGCTCCTACTGACCCGCAAACTCGCCCTCTCGGGCACCACGCCCGCGGCCTGCCGCCAGACGCCTCTCGCGGATCTTGTCACCAGCCTCGACCCCAAACTCGCGGCTTCTGCGCTCGGGATGGACGGCGGCGGCCTGGTCCGCTATCTCGACGACAACATCGCCCACGACCGCCTCGGCCCGGCCGCCAGACACGCCTGACCCGAATCCGTGCGCTCCAGTCGCCGCCTTGCACACGTTCACCCGAACCTGTGCGGGTTCGAGAAGGAGGCGGCCGCACCCAACTACAAACACGGCTTCGGCTTCCACCCCCTCATGGCCTACCTGGACGCCACCGGAGAGGCCCTGGTTGGGCTGTTGCGTCCGGGCAACGCCGGCTCGGGCACGGCTACCGACATGGTCAGCGTGCTCGACGCCGCCCTGGCCCAGCTGCCGGTGGATCCCGAAGAACATGAGGTCATCGTCCGCTCCGATTCGGCCGGGCTCTCGCACGAGTTCACCGACGCCGCCTGGGCCCGGGGGGTGTGGTTCTGCATCGGACATCGCCTCATGGCCGATCTGGCCGCCGTAGTCACCGATCTGCCCGAATCAGCTTGGGTTCCAAGCCTTTCCTCGGACGGGACCACCGAGCGGGAACACGCCCATGCCGCCGAGATCACCGAGCGCCTGGACCTCTCGGCCTGGCCGGAGGGGACCAGAGCCATCGCACGGCGTGACCTGGCCCATCCCGGGGCCCAGCTGTCCTTCACCGACATCGACGGGGACCGCTTCCAGGTCTTTTTCACAGACATGGTCGACGACGTCGCCTATGTAGAGGCCACCTATCGAGGCCGGGGCCGGGCCGAATGCTCCATCCGGGACTCCAAGGACACCGGACTGGCCAACCTGCCCTCGGCCGACTTCGGGATCAACGCTGCCTGGTTGGAGTTGGTGTGCATGGCCGGGGACCTCTTGGCCGGGATGCGGGCCCTGTGCCTGGACGGTGAGCTGGCCAAGGCCACCCCCGCCCGCCTGCGCTACACCTTGTTGCACACGGCCGGGATTGTAGTTCACTCCGCCCGGCGGTCACCCTGCGGATCGCGGCGGGCTGGCCATGGGCCGATGAGCTCGTGCGAGCCTTCGCCCGCCTGCCGGGCTGGTCCACAGTCACCTGAAGGCGGGTCTCGGAGCACCGCAGGCGGAATGACCTTGGTCCATCGCACCCTGAGACACGCTCAAAGCCCAAAGCATCGTCCTCCGGGCGCTCTGAGAGGTCTCCGCCAGCGCGATCGCTGCTGTGGCCGTCCCTCTCCGTCGGTCGCAGCCCTGTGCCGCCCGATCAGCGTCGTCACGGACTGCTTACCCTGGTGGGAGAAACTGGTGTTGCGAGGCACCGTCACCACCAACCAGGAGGGCACTTCCGAGATGAAGGCTAACCCGACCCGACCGCTGTTGTCCGTGACCATCGGAGGGGTTGGGGTGGTGAACCACGCTGGGACCCGCCTGGTGGCCGAGATGGCCGATGTTCTGGGTCTGAGCAGCGGCCTTTCGGCGGCTATGGCGCCTACTCGGAAGCGCCGGGGTGGTCATGACCGGGGCCGGGTGCTGGTGGATCTGGCCGTGGCCATCGCCGATGGAGCCACCACCATCTCTGATCTGGCCGTGCTGAGAAACCAGCCGGCTCTCTTCGGTGAGGTGGCGTCCCTGGCCACGGCCTGGAGAACCCTGGAGGCCGTCGATGAGGCGGCCTTGGCCCGCATCGCCACCGCCCGAGCCCAAGCTCGGGCCGCCGCCTGGGCCGCCGGAGTCGACCCCGGCCATTACGTCATCGACATCGACGCCACCTTGGTCAGCGCGCATTCCAAGAAAGAAGGGGCGGGGCCGACCTACAAGGGTGGCTTCGGCTTCAGCCCGATCATGGCCTACCTGGATGCCACCGGTGAGGCCCTGGCCGGTCGACTCCGGTCCGGCAACGCATCGCCGGGCAACGCCGCGGATCTGGTGGGTGTCTTGGACGACGCCTTGTATCAACTGCCCCTGGACCCTCAAGTCGTTCCCATCACTGTGCGATCCGACTCCGCCGGGTGCTCCCATGCCGTTTTTCCAAAGGGTCAAAGAGCCAGTCGCAGTACCGCTCGATACCGCCTCCGTACCCTACGGACGGAACGAATGCCAGGACGGTCGCTGGAGACTCCTTGTCTTTGACATGCACCGGTGGCGCGGCAGTACCCACAGTTGACGTTATAGTGCGTTCGGGGATGTGCCAGCTGGGTAGAACAGCGCCAGGTTGGCGTGCTTGGCTGCATCGACGTCGAAGAGCGCCGCCGTTGCCGATTTTGCCGCAGCGCTCATCGTCTCAAGCGCCCGGCCATCCATGTCGCAGCAAGTCTGCAGTACGTGTTCCCAGGCGAGGGGATTCTCGAGCGGGAGGTCCCATCCGGCTCCCAGTTGTTCGAGTCCACGCCAGGGTGTTCGATCGCTGACGACAACCCCAAGCCCGGCATCAAACGCCTCAAGGATCACGTGGCCGAAATTCTCGCCACGGGTGGGAAGAACGAAGATGTGGTGGGAGGCCAACACCGAGGCCACATCGTCATGGGCGACGCTTCCGATCTGGCGGACGCTCACGTGGGAAAGTCTTCTGGCGAACAGTTTTTCGCACTGTGCCCAATACGAAACATCCTCAACCGGGCCGGCAATCGTCAGGTCGATCTCACCTCGGACGTTGGCAAGCCGCTTGAGGAGGTACTCCAGGTTCTTCATGGGTGAGATCCGGGACAGGAAGATGATCTCAAGTTTTCCGGAAGCCTTGCTCGGCCGGTTCTTCGGAGAAGCCTGCACCATTACGCTGCCCGTGACCATCGGCAGGTTGGAGGCGACGACGGTGTCAACCTTCCCGATGGCGTCGCGAATTGAAAGCGCTTCGGTCTCTGATGAGGCCTGCCATATCAGCGACTTTGGTAGTCGACTCCACCGGAGGGCGCGTAGAAAGACGAGCTTCTTCTTTCGCTTGAGGGCGAGAGCGCCCGGGTTGAGACAACCCCGCGGAGCAACGATGATTCGCACAGATGGGTACCGGCGCCGGGCCACCATAGCCGGTACAATGATCTCTCTGACCGAAAACACCGTGTTCAGGTAGAGAACATCCGGCCTCAGCTCGGCGAGGACTGTCTGGTAGAGCTTGGTCGAAAAGCCCGATCTTGAGAGGTACATCACCTGTGCGTTTCCAACCAGCGTCCACTCGCCGACTCGGATGTTCGGGTATGCCGACTCGTCACCGGAATCGCGGTCGCCACAGATCACAAAAGGGTCGAGTTCGTCGCCGAGATGCGTCGCCAATGCGGAGATTGACCGGATGTGTCCGCCTCCCTTAACCCCAGGGAGGTAGGTGCTTACAACGACGAGAACGCGCGGTCTGAGGATCCTCGAGCCATCCCATCCGCGTGCTGCACCTCGAGCGCATTCTTCTCGAATGCCCCGAGTTGCGCGGGCCGCAGTCATCCGCCGTCTCCCTCCGCCATCCTACGCTCGATCTCCTCTGTCTTCAGGTCGGTACACATCTCCTGCCAGGCTTCGAACAGTGCCCGTCGGAATCCTGCTCGTCCGTCAAGGACCCCCCCGGCCAGGACGTAGATCTGCATAAACCGTACCATCGGGTGCGCCGGCAGGCGCTCCCACACATGCTGGCGGAGCCACCGTCGGCGAAGGTACGGCCGCCGGTACGCCTCGCGCCAGGTAGTCGCCTCGGCCTTCCCGCTCCGGAGCTGCACTCGTGCCTGCGCTTCGAGACTCGAGTACCGGTTGTGCTTGGCTATGTGCTCTTCCCAAAAGTTGACGTCGTCGTTGACCAAGTGACCACGGAGCCGCCCTATGGTCGCTCCCTCCTCCAGGCTGAGGTGCTCGTTGATGACTCGGTCCTCGTACCTGCCGGCAGAGGGGCGGAATAGTCGGGGCAGCCAGGTCTGTGCGAAGCCACCCCATCGCAGATCTCGTCCGTCGTAGCGAATTCGAAGATGCAGTAGGTAGACGTCATCGATGAGAGCGCCAGAGTCCATCCGGGCCTTCAGGTCGGTCACTAGCTCGTCGGTGAGCCATTCATCGGCATCAATGGTGAGGATAAAATCAGGGTCGTGATTTGCGCATAGGTGCTCGATGGCCAAGTTGCGCTGCGCTGAGAATCCATCGAAGGGATGAACCAGCACGTCAGCGCCTAACTTCCGTGCGATCTCTGCGGTACGGTCGGTGCTCTCCGAGTCGACAACCAGGACATGCTCGCAGACCGAAGCCAGCGAGCGCACCGCCCGCGTAACATTCGCCTCCTCATCCCGGGTCAGGACGTATGCGACCAGAAGAGGGGGCTTAGACATCGACCTCCTCAACCCGTCTCAGCGTGATGAGGAGGCTCGGGTGGAGTAGCCGACGCATACCTCGGTCGCCCAAGGGGATTCGTTCCCTTCCCTGGAGGTACAGCCCGGCTTCCCCCGCTGCCTGTCGCCACGGGAGCCGATCTCCATGAGGACGGACGACAGCAAAGGACTGGTCGGTAACTTTGGTGCTGCAGAGCCGTCCCGTGGCGGCCAATGGCCTGACCATACGCTACGCCCAGCGCACGGGTGAGCGTGGTTCCGGTACGGTCGCTGGCAGCAGTCCTTCTGGCCGCAGTAGAGCGCCCAGACGTCCGACCACACGGACACAAGCGTCGACATACCCAAGGACGGCAATGACTAGCACGACGTCGAAGGAGTCCAGGCCTTGTCCGAGCGCCTGATCTTCACAGGCTATTCGACGAACCGTCCCAGCCGCTCGCGCAAATCCGCTATCAGCTAGCAAGTCTAGATTCTGGAGGCGGTGGGTCTGGCCGAAGTCAATCATCGAGAACGAGCGGTCGACGCAGATCACGGTTGCTGCCTGCTGTGCCGCCAACTCCGAGAAGATCCCCGTCCCGCCGCCGTAGTCGAGCACTCATGTCTGCGGACGCCAGCTAAGGCCTTGTCGACAGCAGCTCCTACGACGGATAGTCGTGTCCGGAAGCTCGGGCGTGTCCGATACCGCTGCGTCCGAGTAGATGTGCGTTCCTCGAACTGTCTGCGCTGCCATCAATGACGGTAGAGACTGGCGTCTCACGTTTACCGTCGTTCCCCGCTGGGTCTAAGCACGGCACGGCCAAATCATGCTGGTCTCGCTCTTTGGTGGTAATGGATCGGGACTCCGCGCCCCAAGGCTACCGTGCGAACCATAACATTCCCAACAGGCAATCGCCCATAATTGCCTTTGCCTACATGCATAGGCTCATTGATGGCAAGCGTCGGACGTGATGGCAGCTCATACTCTGGAAGGCCGGATAGTCGGCGACTAATACCCAATGAACATAAGGGCCCAAGAGATCGGCGCTCGGCCGCGATAGCCTCAGAGTAAGTGTAGTATAAAATCAGAACCTCGCACGACTCTTCACGTCAATCTTGACGCGGTCAGGGACCTTTAATTAAGACCCAAGATCTCATCCTCCGGCACTAAGCTGTCGGACATCAAGTCACCACGTAGCCCGTCGCAGCGTGAACCGGGGAGGAGTCCCAAGAGGGGTTCCGCCCCGCGTCCTTGGTCCTCTGCGCTCAAGGCATCGAGTACCAGCAGTCATTTTCCCATCACATCTAATCGCCCTTGGAAGCCCGAATTAATAGGTAAAGACCAAGCCCCGGTACGCGGTTAATCAGATGGCGTGGCCAGACGGTTTGCGCCAGTCGAAGCACCGTTCGTTCATGGCGCTGTCCCACCGCGCCCTGAAGGAGGTCCCCAAAGCTGATGATGCTCGAAACATCAGGCGACGGGAACATGGCGACGAGCTGTCGTCCCTCGCCCACCGTATAGCCCTTCGTTCCCGGACTTTCTAGATACCTTGCGTAGATATCGGAAAGGCTCTGCCTGGGTCGTCCTGTCGCTAAGCCGTAACGGGCCCAGAGCAGGAGGCCCACGACCGACGGCCGGTGGTACACCATGGCGCGCAGTTCGCCACCCGGACGAAGAACGCGATGGGCCTCCCGGAAGGCGGCGGTCGGGTCGGGGGAGTGATGGAGTACTCCCCACGAGTAGACGACGTCGAATGAGTCATCGTCGAACGGAAGCTCTTCGGCATCGGCCACTTGGAGATCCGATTTGAAGCCCGCCGTTGTCAAGCGCTGCTCGGTCCACTCGACCGCTCTGGGGGTGAGATCGATCCCGACCAAGCGGCGGGGCCGGCTCTTGGCCCATTCGACATGGTCGGCACCCATTCCCACACCGATCTCTAGGACGTCCTTGCCCTCCCCGTCGAATCCGGCAAAGTCGCGTATGTACGGCTCGAGGCGGTAGCGAGCTTCGGAGTGGCTCCTGAACTGCTCCTGGAGCGTCTTCCCCCCGGCGTAGATCTCTCCGCACGCCACCGCCTCCCAGAAATCCCGAACGGCAGCCTTGTGGACCTCCATATACAGAGGTTACGTCAGTGACCGGCGTGGGCCGAGTGCCAGCCATCCAGACAGACCAGGGACCAGGCAGCCATGGCAGCATCGCTGCCGCCACCGCTGGTCCGATCAAAAATGGCGCCCGCCGCTGCGCTGTCCACCATGCCCGCGTCAGATGCGGACTGAATACGTTCTCGAAGGAGCAAGCCCACAGAGCCCTGGAACCACCCTCTGGCCGGACCTC
>Ga0307373_10013526_pt1 | contig 11390 bp, 10 predicted proteins | sample OX2MG_FD_202534 | JGI IMG/M metagenome (GOLD analysis project Ga0307373, IMG submission 202534) | Soil microbial communities from Risofladan, Vaasa, Finland - OX-2 | ecosystem: Environmental > Terrestrial > Soil > Coastal area > Acid sulfate soil | place: Finland: Risofladan, Vaasa | collected... | reverse complement strand
TAGGTCGGGGCTACGAGACCACGGATCGAAGGACACTGAACGTGGTTCCACTCCGCTCGACGGTTACGTGACCACCCTTGACAAGCGTCCCTGAGGTGGGAGGGCTCTTTGCGTCCTCGTACTGGACCTTGAAGACATACTGCGGATTGTCGGCCTGGCCCGGGTACGCAATATCCACAACGTGCTGCCAACTCACGTCCGCGTCGTGCACGGTGTGCTCGACGGTGTCAACGACGATCTCAAACCGATCCGGGTGTTCCTGAGTCTCTTCTTCCGACGACATCTCATTTCTCCTGACTGGTCGACACACGCCGACCATTTAAATTTACACGAACACGTGTTCGTAGGACACGCTCCTGCGAAGTGCCCTGCATGCTGGAAGGCGCAGGCCTCACAAGGTGAGCAAACCTCGTTTCATTCATCGCAATTTGCGAGTTGGGTGATCCATGACAACTTTCCCGATTCGTCGCCAAGGTTGTGGCAGCTGAAATGACGAAGCGATCCCTTGACTTACCCCTGTGTACTCGTACAGGCCGCCGTTTCGAAATAGAACTTGAAGTGCTTGAGTCCTGGAATCGTATTCGTACGACTTCACGTTGTCGGAGAGAACGTCAATCATTTCGTCAGCCCCGTTGAGGACGCACCGGCGTCCAACAGTTCACGCATAAGTAAAGAATCACGCGCTTTCGGCACTTGGGACAACGAGCTTCACTCACCACGTCATAGACAGCATGAGCAATGGCGACAAAAACAGACCAGGGAATTGCTCTGGCACTTCTTCCTTTCTTACTTGGCATCAGCGACCTCCGTATCGTCCGCGACTTGAGCGCCGCCTCTTGGGCTTAGGCATCGCATTAGCAAAAACAAATAGGGCCATACACGCCCAGACCCACCACGGCCACTGCGATACTCCGTGGGCAATTGCGTGCCAGAAAACGCTCGACTCATCAATCGTTCCTTTCATTGTGCTTCTTTCCTTTCGTCATGCTCTTTAATTCAGTAACTACTATTTGGTGGGACATCATTAACTATCTGTCCCATCTCTTAGACAGACTATACACCGGAGTGGGTTAAAAATGGTCTATCGTCTCGTTCCTGGGACACCAATGACAGACGCAATTCAAGATCTTGGGCCACTGATCGTCCAGCGCAGAGCAGACCTTGGGATAAGTGTGCGCGAAGCCAGTGCACAGTCCAAGGTCCCGGTTGCTACCCTTTCGCGCATCGAGCAGGGAAGAACACCTGATCTGACCACATTTAAGAAATTGGTGGAATGGCTCGGACTGCCTCCCGAACGGTTTTTTAAAGTGACAGAACGATCAAACAGCACTCCCGACATAATTGGCGAACACCTGCGCTTGGATCCATCGTTAACACCCGCAAACGCCGGAAAAATTGCTGATTTAGTCCGCACGATGTATGAGAGCCTCCGGGGGCAAGAGCAGCGCGTGGCCGTTCATCTAAGGGCCGCAAAGACGTTTGATCCTCAAGCCATGAGACTTCTCGCAGATCTACTCAGCGATATGCAGTCGGCTATTGAGATCAGCGAACAGAATTAGCACTTTCCATGCGCCGCGGATTCAAAAGTCAGGCCGAACAAAAGGCGGCCGAATTCAGACAGCGACTGAATTGTCGACCCGACGAGTCGATTTCAATTGACGAACTCGCTCACGTCCTAGACGTTGAGATGATGTCGGCTGACAAGTTGGTCCCTTTAGCTCGCTTGGAAGAATTGAACGGTATTCAAGAAGACGCATTCTCTGCGGCGACCTTTCGTCGGAAAGACGGCAGCCGTGTCGTTGTCTTCAATCCGCTTCACTCGTTAGGGCGAACGAGAAGCAACCAAGCACACGAACTCGCTCACATAGTGCTTCAGCACACCGTTCGGACTATCGAAGAAGTTGGAGGATTGACTTTCGTAACCTGTGACATTGAGCAGGAAGAAGAGGCAGATTGGTTTGCCGGCTGCCTCTTGCTTCCGCGGGATCTGCTCTATCGCGAAGCAAAGAAGGGAAGAACGCCCATTGAGATCGCGACTCTTCACGAAACCAGTGAAGCGATGGCTAGGTTTCGTCTTAACGCCAGTGGCGTTCTCATCCAGATTGGTCGAAATAAAGCGAATGTGTCAACGAAGCATCCGAGGGCTCAACCGAAGTAGCGCGTCAAAACTACTAAGCAACGATTAGTAGTGCATCTCTCAACTCGGGCGCCGCACCGCATCGTCGCGGAACACACCGGGGCATCATTTTTTCCTTGTTGCGATATTTTCCTCGGGTATTTCCCTGGACGTTAGATTTCAACCAAACGTGCAGCAATTCCATAGATGGCGACGGTAGGCGAAATTTCCAAGGCACGCACCCTGCTTTCTCATCCTCGAATTGACGCGGAGCATGCCGCTATCGTTCAGTCAATGAACGTCGCTGAGTTGGAAGTCGAAAAAGTCAACGAGAACACCTAATGACATTGACTTCCGTTTCGGACCGGTCAATTGAGTCGTGGCTCTGGGATGCCGCCAATATCTTGCGAGGTCCTGTCGACGCTTCCGATTTCAAAGCGTACGTGTTCCCTCTGCTGTTCCTCAAGCGAATCAGCGACGTCTACGATGAAGAGCACGAATCAGCCCTCGTCGAGTCACATGGAGACGAGGAATACGCAGCGCTACCCGAACAGCACCGCTTTCAGGTTCCCTCGGGCTACCACTGGACTGACCTACGATCTCGCAGTAGCAACGTCGGCCAAGCTGTCCAACGAGCTATGCGTGAGGTCGAGAAAGCAAACCCTAATACCCTCTACGGCATCTTCGGCGACGTACAGTGGTCCAACAAGGACCGTCTTTCTGATTCACTCCTGGTAGATCTGCTCGATCACTTTAGCCAGATGGATCTCCGTAACTCCTCGGTGCCGAATGATATTCTCGGCGCCTCATACGAGTACCTCATCAAGAAGTTCGCCGACCTCACCAACAAGAAAGCAGGCGAGTTCTACACCCCGCGCTCGATTGTTCGACTCATGGTGAGTATCCTCGGCCCGAGAACGGGTGAGACTGTTTACGATCCCGCATGCGGTACAGGTGGCATGCTTCTCGAGACACTTCACCACGTACGCGAGCAAGGTGGCGACGACCGGCTCATGTTGGGACGCCTCTTCGGACAAGAGAAAAACCTGACGACTGCTGCGATTGCGCGGATGAACCTTTTCCTCCACGGTGCCGAGGACTTTCAAGTGGTGCGCGGAGACACGCTTCGTAATCCAGCCTTCTTTTCGGGCGACCGACTGGCCACTTTTGATTGCGTGATCGCGAACCCACCTTTCTCGCTTAGCTCATGGGGCGAGGAAACCTGGGCTAGCGATCCATGGGGTCGCAATCACGCTGGCACACCCCCTAAAAAGTACGGTGACTGGGCTTGGGTCCAGCACATGATCGCCTCAATGGCGAACAAATCTGGACGAATGGCGGTCGTACTCCCGCACGGAGCGCTTTTTCGAATGGGTGCCGAGGGCAAGATACGTTCGAAGGTTCTCAAACTCGACTTGATCGAGGCCGTCATCGGACTTGGACCCAATCTCTTTTATGGTACGGGACTGGCCGCATGCATTGTGGTGGCTCGCAAGAGTAAACCGGCTGAACGCGAATCGAAAGTGTTGCTGGTTGACGGATCCGACCTCTTTCGTAAAGGACGCAATCAGAACACGCTCGAAGTCGAACACGTTTCTGTGCTTCTGGACGCATATGAAGGATTTTCCGACATCGCGGGACGGGCACGTGTTGTTTCGACCGAAGAGATCGCTTCTCAAAGGGGGAATCTCAATCTCGCCGGGTACATCGCCAAAGTTGACAATGAAATCATCCCCAGTGTGGACGAGGCCACAGCCGCGCTGCGAGCTGCGCTTGAATCCGTTTGGCAAGCCGAAGACCGACTTAACATTCTTCTAGCCGACTTGGAGCTTGGATGACCGAGCGATTCAGTCAAAGCGAACTCGAGGGATACCTGTGGGGCGCGGCCACACTGCTGCGCGGCACGATCGACGCGGGAGAGTACAAGGCGTTTATCTTCCCTCTTCTATTCTTGAAGCGACTGAGCGACGTATTCGATGAAGAGTACGCCGTCGCTTTAGAGGAGTCCAATGGCGACTCGACCTACGCGTTACTGCCCGAGCAACATCGCTTCCTAATTCCGGACGGCGCCCATTGGGAAGACATTCGGCGAACAACGACCAATGTTGGTCGAGCCCTTTCACGAGCCATGAGGGAAATTGAGGTCGCCAATCCTCGTTTGTTTGGAGTATTCGGTGATGCCCCATGGACCAATAAGGAACGTCTGCCCGACTCAGTTTTAAGGGACCTCATCGAGCACTACTCAACTGTGTCGCTCAACATCGACGACGTTCCCGAAGACGAGTTGGGTGTGGCCTACGAGTTCCTAATTAAGAAGTTCGCCGACGACTCGGGCCACACCGCGGCCGAGTTCTATACGAACCGGACACTCGTGCACCTCATGACGCAGCTTCTCGAGATCGAGCCTGGCGAAAGTGTTTACGACCCAACGTGCGGCTCAGGGGGAATGCTCCTTTCGGCAGCCGATGAGCTTCGCCGACAAGGTAAGGAGCACCGGAGTCTCAACCTCTACGGTCAAGAGCGCAACCTCACCACCTCGGCGATTGCAAGAATGAATCTCTTCCTCCATGGCATCGAGGACTTCGAAGTTGTTCGTGGCGACACGCTGGCCAACCCCACCTTCCTGGACGGCGACCGCCTCCGGCGCTTCGACGTAGTGTTGGCGAACCCACCGTACTCAATCAAGCAGTGGGATCGAGTCGCATGGCAGTCAGACAAATGGGGCCGCAACCTCTACGGCACCCCACCACAAGGTCGGGCCGACTACGCCTTCTGGCAGCACATCTTGTGCTCTATGAACAAAACAACTGGTCGCTCCGCCATCTTGTTCCCGCACGGCGTACTCTTCCGAGACGAAGAGCGGGAGATGCGGGAGCGAATGGTGTCCGCCGACGTGATCGAGGCCGTGATTGGTCTTGGTCCCAACCTTTTCTACAACTCACCTATGGAAGCTTGCGTGTTGGTCTGTCGGTCTAGGAAGACAACTGCGAGAGAAAGACGTGTTCTGTTCATTGACGCCGTGAAAGAGGTCACCCGAGAACGGGCGCAGAGCTTTCTCACGCCCGCCAACATTGATAGAATCGTTCGTTCCTACAGCTCATTCCATACGGAGCCCGGCTTCGCCGCAACCGCCTCTTTGGCTGAGATCGCGGCCAACGATAGCAATTTGAGTATTCCTCTCTACGTGAAGCGCGGTGGTGATGCAGGAATAAGAACCAACCTCCCAGAATCTTTACTGGCGTGGCGGGACAGTTCGTCGGAGCTTCGGGTTGCTGCAAGTGACCTTTTTGAGCTGCTCGCAACAGAAGAAGTGTCGCCATGAGCGAAATTACGCAATACCCGGATGGATGGCACGTAGTGAAGTTCGGCGACGTAGTGACGGACGTCAACCGCACAACGAGGGATCCGATTACGGAAGGACTCAATCGCATCGTGGGTCTCGACCACATGGACTCCGAGTCCCTCCCGCTCCGGCGCTGGGATCTTTTGAAAGACCTGCCGGACGGAACGAGTTTTACCCGCACCTTCCGGTCGGGTCAGGTACTCTTCGGAAAACGGCGCGCATACCAGCGGAAAGTTTCGGTACCAGAGTTCGATGGGATCTGCTCCAGCGACATCTTGGTTTTCGAGACGGCCAGCCCGAATATGCTCCAAAGGTTTTTGCCATACCTGGTCCAGTCAAATGGGTTCTTCGAGCATGCTCTGGGCACGTCTGCTGGTTCGCTCTCTCCTAGGACTAAGTGGCAGGAACTAGCCAAGTACGAGTTCGCACTTCCGCCGGTTGCTGAACAGAGGGCAATTGTGGAACTACTGTCGACGGTCGATGAAGTCAATGAAGTGAGCGCCGAGGCGCGTATCGCCGCGGACCATTTTGCTTTGTGCTTGCGAAACGCAATTGCCCGAAGTGGCTTCGAATGCACACTTGGAGAACTCACAGCTGTTCCGAGCGGAGTGCAGATTGGGCCGTTCGGGAGTCAATTGCATTCTGACGAATACTCAGTTCACGGCGTTCCGGTTGTCATGCCCTCGGACCTGCGCCGTGGTTGGCTTGATACGTCTCAAGTTCGACGAGTGAGTGAATCCACAGCGACTCGGCTCGCCAAGCACCGTCTTGAAGCCAATGACATTCTCTTACCGAGGCGAGGAGAACTGGACAAAAGAACATTGGTAGGGGCCGAAGAAGTTGGCTGGCTCTGTGGCACTGGTACCGTCCGAGTGCGGCTGAAAGATCCCGGATTGGCGGAGCTTGTCATAGAAATGTTGGCGGAGGATTGTTGTGTCGGTTGGTTGAAGGAGAACGCCGTAGGAACGACCATGCCAAATCTCAACACTGACATCGTGAATCGGATTCCAGTGAGGTTACCGGTCGAAGAATCGTGGAAGACCACGACAGATCAGTTTGCCTCTTTCAAGGTCCTTTCCGGCGCACTTGAACTTTCCGCTTCAGCGCGGAAGGACTTATGCCGCTCACTTCGCGAAGCAAGTCTCTCAGGGACGGGTCATGTTCAGCGAAGCTAACGCGGTGGAGGAGTTCATTCTCAATCGAATGGTCAAGTCGGGCTGGACCTACATTTTTGGCCCCGAGTTGCCTCGCACTCATGGAGACGTCTTGCTTGATTCGGTTCTATTCGACGCCTTGTGTTCACTCAACGCGGAGATTGCCGAGGAACCTGCTCGAGCTGAGGAAGTCATTTACAAGCTCCGCGCTGTGATCCAGGGAGTCGGCGGTGACGGACTTGTGCGAGCCAACGAGGAGCTCATGGCATGGGTACGAGGGGAACGCACGATGCCGTTCGGTCCCAATGGCGAACACGTGACGGTGCGACTCATCGACTTCGACAATATTAATAAGCACTCATTCATCGTCTCGAATCAAATCACGTTCACCCAGGGCCCACAGCGCCGCTTCGACTTGGTGGCTTTCGTTAACGGCATCCCCCTAATAGTCGGCGAAGCGAAGACTCCCGTGCGCCTAGCGGTGAGTTGGGTTGATGGCGCCGCCCAGGTCCACGACGACTACGAAGTGAACGTACCGGGATTTTTTGTACCGAACGCGTTCTCCTTCGCGTCCGAAGGCAAGACGTTTCGCTTCGGGTCGCTGAGGATGCCCATCGAGTTATGGGCTCCGTGGCGGACTGGCGGTTCGGAACTCGCGGGCCTTGAAGAACTCGATCGTGCCGTGTCGTCGATGTTGCGACCTGCAGTGGTCCTCGACATTGCTCAGAATTTCACAATTTTTGCCACCGATCGCCAGCACCGCAAGATCAAGCTCATCTGCCGATACCAGCAGTATGAGGCGACAAACCAAATTGTTGAGCGAGTCGTCGAGGGGAAGATTCGCAAAGGCCTTATATGGCACTTCCAGGGCTCGGGCAAGAGTCTACTTATGGTCTTTGCGGCCAACAAGCTACGCCTTCATCCCAAACTTGGCAACCCCACGGTGATCATTGTGGTTGATCGTATCGACCTGGACACTCAAATCACTGCAACATTTAACGCGACCGACGTACCCAACACAGTGACTGCCCAAACTCGCGATGAACTCCAGCGATTGTTGGCCAACGACGCACGCAAGGTTATCATCACTACTATTCACAAGTTCGCCGAAGCCGACGGCATACTCAACGAGCGAGGCAACATCGTGGTACTAGTCGATGAGGCGCACCGAACCCAAGAGGGAGACCTCGGACGTCAAATGCGTGACGCTCTACCGAACGCCTTTCTCTTCGGACTTACGGGCACACCTATCAACCAGCGCGAACATAACACCTTCTATGCGTTTGGTTCCGCTGATGACCCAGGCGGATACATGAGTCGCTACTCCTTCGAGCAGTCCATCCGGGACGAGGCGACGCTCCCATTGCGATTCGAAACCCGCGCAGTCAAACTCCATATCAATCGTGAGGCTCTCGACGAAGAGTTTGCCAAGCTGACGCAGGGACTCACTGAGGAGGACAAGGCCGAAGTATCCAAGCAGGCCGGAAAGTTCGCGCTGCTCGTTAAATCACCGGCACGTGTCGACGCCGTGATCGAAGACATCGCTAGCCACTACTTGGAGCGGATCGAGCCTGAAGGTTTTGGCGCCCAAATTGTCACCATTGACCAAGAGGCTTGCGTACTTTACAAAAATGCCCTCGATCTAATCTTGCCAACCGAGGCAAGCGAAGTCGTCATCTCGGTTGGTCAAGGCGCACCGCAAGAGTGGCGCGACCGCTTCAAGCGCTCCAAGGAGGACGAGGAGCGATTACTGGATCGGTTCCGTGACCCGAGCGATCCGCTCAAGATCTTGATTGTCACCGCCAAGTTGCTTACTGGTTTCGACGCTCCGATTCTCCAGTGCATGTACCTCGATAAACCGATGAGGGACCACAATCTTCTGCAGGCAATCTGTCGCACAAACCGACCCGCCCCGGGAAAGTCCTACGGACTGATCGTTGACTACCTAGGGATTTTTGACGACGTCGCCCAAGCGCTTGTGTTCGACGAGGCATCCATCACAACGGTGATTAGTAACCTCGACGAATTGAAAGGCCAGCTAGGGCCATTCATGGACCGATGCCTCAGACACTTCCCAAGCGTGAACCGCGATCAGGCCGGCTGGGAGGGCCTGTTGGCGGCCCAGCAATGTCTCCCCGACAATGAGCGACGGGACGCCTTTGCGGCGGACTTCTCACGCCTAGCAATTGTGTGGGAAGCCGTTTCACCGGACCCCCTGCTCACCCAATTCGAGGATGACTTTCGATGGCTTGCTCAGGTCTACGAGTCTCTTAAACCGCCGTCGGGCAACGGGAAGCTACTTTGGCACGCGCTCGGTCCCAAGACGATCGAACTCATTCACGAAAACGTCACCGTTCAAGCGGTACGCGATGACCTCGAAACTCTCGTCCTCGATGCTGATGTCATCAACGAGCTCTATAACGATCCTGAACCGAACGTGGTCCAGGTCGAGGTGAAGCTCTCAGTGCGTCTTCGCCGACACGGCAATGATCCGACTTTCGTCGCCCTTTCCGAACGGCTGGAGAACCTGCGGATTCAGCACGAACAAGGGACACTGGCTTCGATTGACTTCTTGAAAGGACTGCTCTCGATCGCCAAAGATGTTGTTGAAGCTGAACGCGATGTCCCCAAGGCTGGACAGGAAGACCGTGGCAAGGCCGCACTAACCGAGCTCTTTGAGTCCGTGAAAAATACCGAGACCCCCGTCATCGTTGAACGCGTCGTCGCTGACATTGACGAGATCGTTCGCCAGATTCGTTTCCCCGGATGGCAGAAGACAGAACAGGGTGAACGTCAAGTAAAGAAGGCTCTTCGACGTAGCCTGCTCAAGTACAAGCTCCATACTGACCAGGACCTATTCGATAGAGCGTACGGCTACATCGTGCAATATTACTAATTTTGAAATACCTCAATGTGAATTTGCACCTGAATGAACCTCGACGGCGGCCCACCCTCGCGATCATCCTGCTGCGAGGACGTGTATTTGGCCTAAAATTGTGAAGTGCACCATCTCATCAATGTTGTCGGATAACGAGACAGTGTCCGAATTGACAAATGGAGTTATCTTTCAGGACTCGCGAACTCAGACTTCTTTGTGAAGACTCTGTCAAAGCCGAATCTGTTTACGGAAGCGAGGTTGCAGATTTTTTACGTCGCCGACTTTCCGACCTCTACGCTGCTCGAACGGTGAGTGACCTAGTGGCTGGGCGTCCCAGCTTCGCTGATGATCATGGAGGAGAGTTGCTGGTGGTGATTTCAGGATCCTACGAAATCCGTTGCCGTCCAAATCATGTAGATCTCACGAGAGGTCCCGACGGTTCAATCGATTGGGGACGTGTCCACCGAATTCAGATTGTCAGTATTGGGGACGGCTCCCAGTGACCAGTGCTCAAGAGTTTCGTCCTCGATGGGCGTCTCCGCCAGGAGAATCGATCAAGGATGCGTACGAAGAGCACGGCCTCTCGCCTTCCGCATTCGCCGTCTCCATTGGACTTGACCCGTCTTACCTTCCGGAATTGCTTGCTGGAAGCGAACCAATCTCAATAGATCTTGCTCGTCGAATTGTCAATTCAATCGGTGGCTCAGTCGAATTCTGGCTCGCGCGCGACGGCCAGTACCGAGACAATCTCTCGAGAATTGAGGCAGACGATTGGGCTACAAATTTTCCCATAGTCCAAATGGCTTCCTTGGGTTGGATTGACAGACCAAACGATTGGCAGTCTCAAATCGAAGTCTGCTTCGATTTCTTCAACGTCAACGATCTGCAGGAATGGCGGACAAGATACGGGTCAATTCTCGAAAATGCGAAATTGAGAACCTCTAACAAAGTGACGTCGAATCCGAGTGCCGTTGCAGCATGGTTACGGCAGGCCGAAATAGAGGCAAACCGCATACATTGCGCAGCTTGGAATCCAGAAGAGTTCAGAAAAGCCCTGTCGGAAATACGCCGCCTGACTAGGGTCAGCGACCCAAAACGCTTTCTCCCATTACTACAATCCATCTGCAGCAATAGTGGCGTTGCCGTTGTTACTGTAAGAACGCCACCGGGTTGTCCTGCCAGCGGGGCAGTGTGGCGGAGTACGGCACAGGTTCCCCTCATTGCACTGAGTGCCCGATATCTTTCGGACGATCATTTTTGGTTCACATTCTTTCATGAAGCCGGACACCTACTAATGCATGACCCTACAAATCTCTTCGTCGATGAATTCGAGAAGGAAAATACACGACCCTCGAGTCATGAAGAAATTGAGGCGGATGCGTTTGCAACAAATATCCTTATGCCGAAGAGCGCGCGCAAAGAACTGTCAAAGGGGCGACCGACGCCAGCTCTATTGCATCGACTCGCAAGAGAAGGCGAAGTGTCGACCGGAATCTTGGTTGGTCAACTTCAGTATCGAGGCAATATCGGTTTCAATTCTGTTTTCAACAAGTTAAAAAAGAGATACCGATGGAATGGATCTAGCCTCGAAAAGGCCTAAACTCCGTCGGACTCTTTTGCCAGTTGCATAATGCATCCTCAATCACGTCAAATCCCAGTTCGAGATAAGTTTGTAATACAGAGAGACGCGTCTCGAGCGTTGTGGCTGAGGCACCATGACCTTCAATCTCGCCAAAGAGGAGCCTCGCGCCATGAAATGGGCCGGTCGATCCAACGAGATACGCGCGACCGGGCACAATATGCATATTCCGACCGTTGTTGTACACCCGTTCCGATGGAAGTTGTACACCGATTCCGACGTAGTTGTACACCCGAGAAGGTCGTGACGCTCGCACTGGC
>Ga0307373_10013525_pt1 | contig 11391 bp, 13 predicted proteins | sample OX2MG_FD_202534 | JGI IMG/M metagenome (GOLD analysis project Ga0307373, IMG submission 202534) | Soil microbial communities from Risofladan, Vaasa, Finland - OX-2 | ecosystem: Environmental > Terrestrial > Soil > Coastal area > Acid sulfate soil | place: Finland: Risofladan, Vaasa | collected... | reverse complement strand
CGATTAAGGTCATCAAATCTTTAAAACCGAAACGTGAAGGGCCGGTATTCGAGGTGAAGGCGAATACGATGACCCAGAACATGATCGAGGCCTGCCAGCGCGCGGAGATCAAGGATCTGACATTTCATGATCTAAGACACGAAGCCATCTCCCGGTTCTTCGAAGATACCGATCTCGACATGATGGAAATCAAGGCCATCACGGGGCATAAGACGTTGCAAATGTTGGCACGCTATACGCACCTACGGACGCATCGGCTTGCTGATCGACTGGCAGGGATGGGGAGAACGGGCGAACGTAGACCGAAGCGTCATGCCTGATCAAAATGAATTAAATACTTATGTTGTGATAACTTGCGAATGCTGGTAAAAACACCAGCCGTTCCAATCTTAAAACCGCCGCTTGTTCCGGTGGGAGAAGCCGCCAGTAATTTCGGTTGAAACCCTCCACCTGAGTACCTGCCTCGATCAATCGGCGTGTATTAGAATTGAGGTCACACGAGGTGCTACTAACAGCCAATTGTGGAATTTCCTTCGACGACTACAATGGAACGAAATTAAGGGTTAACGTTAAAAGTGGCAAAAGCTCTATCTGGCAAAAGAAGCAGATGGTTATACTGATTGATAACGGGTTATGATTGATGAAATCCAATGAACTAATGGTTAACGTGAAGAATTTACGCTACCTGACAGCCAGTATCCTGATGTTTTGTGCATCTGTCTTTTGTCTAACCGCGCAGGCCGATGAGCTCAAGCAGGACTGTGCTGAAATCCATGCCAAATTACAGACTGTGCAGGGTGCGGTGTTGCACTGGCGTGAGGGAGATTTCACTGATACGAACACCTGTGCGACATGCCAATTTCCCGGGACATATTACAAGTTGGTCCTTGGCGGTTCACAATACCATGGCTGCATCCTGAGCTTGAAGGGAAACGACAAGAAGGTCAAAGGCAACTTTAGTCTCGATGAGTTTGCGGCCTACGATGGGAGCCAAAGATACCAGGAAGGTTGGCGCATAGATCAAAGTGAAGATGCAGATGGGCCAGATGGAACGCATTTCAAAGAAGATAAGGGGGGTGTGGTTTGCCTGTTCGATGGTCACTGGGACGGTGGCGAAGACAGCAATCCTAAATATGCTCCTTCTCCATTGTTCGAATATGATGTTGCCTGCGGAATAAAGATTAATTAACGGCGAGATGTTCAGGTTCATTAGGCCGTTAGCGGTACCACGCCATACGCGTCCAGGGCCAAAATATAACCACGGAGTCGTGGCGCATTTGGAGAGTGATGGGTGGCGGGTTTTCTACTGGAGCGTGTGGCAGCTTTCAGAGCATAACCAGTGGCGGTATTCGACAATAATACGCAGATAACTTGCGTGTGGAAGCGAAATATCAATCTCAGCTATTCATTTGGGGACAATTCATGAAAATTTTGTCGCAAATTCGATTCGTAATAGTGACTGTATTGATCATGGTATTTTCCACGCAGATATCGGCTAATACACATGATAATGAGCACACTGTTGAGATGCCAAATTACAAATTGGTGCAAAGCTATCTTGATAGCATAAGTGGACAAAAAGGACCTTATTGGGTTTTCGCCTGTATGCCGTCTCAACTTCGATACACTATTGTGATCCCATATGGAAAGAATAAGGGCGTATTGATCATATATCTGTTGGGAGAAATTCTGAGGGCGAATACATTGGCATATGTTGCTTCAACAGCATCATGGAAGGTGGGGCGGTTACCTGGCTATCAGTCGTTCTATGTGCAAGACGAAAGTGATCAGCAAACTTGGGCATCAGATAAAGAAGTTCAGGCAGATATTTCTAAGATTATGGCGAATTACCCAAGATTTTATCTTATGGACAAAACATCGGTTTCAGCTCTCTTAAATGTCGTCCAGGATGCGCCGCACATGAAATCTTTGGATTGTCCTGGACTTTGAAATACAACGATGACCATTTTCTCTGTTGTTAGGTAGCCTGATAATAAATTATCGAATGTCCGCATAAGTTCGTATGCCATGTTTAAACGTACTATTCGTGTTCTAGGCATGTGTCAACGACTGGATAGCGCCCTATTTATGCTGTTTCATGAGTAGTGTCGTATCTGACTTATTCTCAGAATAAGTAAAAAGACTCGCTCAAAATTGCATAGTAGCAGTGCTATTCTCGCAAATCATTATCTAGCGCCGCCATTTAAACCATAAGATTCTGCGCAAAATAACATCGAATCCATTCGGAATTATTTTTTAGTATTAATACCAAGCTGTTTGGCGACTTGATACACGAGACTCCTTGAAGCGCCAGTAATAGCGATAATTTCTTGTTTAGAGTATTTTTTCTTCAACAAAAGAGTTTTGATCGTTTCGGAAACGGTATTTTCCTGTTTTGGCCTTCCGCGCTTAATAGGAAATGCATTTTCTACATACAAAAATGATTCGGCACCAACGAGCCATACAATTAAATGAGTTGTAACTTCGTTTCTCAGGGAAGTGAGCCGTCGTTTGATTTCTATTGGGTCAATGATCTGTGTTTTTTTTGGGTTAAACTGTTTTTCCGGTAATATGTTATTCAGTTTGTTATCAATATATTCTAACCAACTACCAAGATAATAATCATCGAGACAAAGACCAATTTGCAAAATGGCTTCTTTTATTAACAGATTATTGTTTATTGACATGCCACAACGTTCAATAATGGTTGGGCAGTACTTGCATAATAGTCTGTAAAATCTATCGTTTGATTGTTCTTGAAACGCAGAAACCATCTCTTTCTTAAATCGAAGCCAGCGTTTTTTCTGATTTGGTTCAGACATTGTTTCAACGGCCAATTTTGAATACGACTGCCCGCGCTTATAGTCGCTTGAGGGCCGTTGCCCGCTTGTGCGTGTATGTTTTAGGCAGTGCACAGATTTTGAATATGGATCTGTGTGACGGTAGCAAATCCGGCAGAGCGTGGGTCTTCTATAATCCAGATTGAACGGCAATATACTCGCTATATCCAATACTGCCTTGCCGATGGCGCGCATGGCGCTTCCAGCCGGATCAGGGTGAGATTCACCTGTCAGTCGGATGCCTTTTCCGTGGAGCGAGAAGGATTCATACGTGGCTTCGGCTGGCCAAAGCCATTTGTAAACCTTTTTGTCCTTGTATGAAAAAGCGACTATCTGGTTATACGCATCTCCGAGATGCGATTCGGTTAGATGTCCCAGGGTACGCTTTCCAAATAGAGTCCTCGTCCGAACCCGAGTGATAACCGGATCGAGTTGCTGAATGTCCTCTGCCAAACCCCAAATCGCCTGATAGGCGAGTAAATAAGGCCGTTGGTATTTCGGAGGCTCGCAGAGAGCGTCTGCTCTGCAATCCTCTGCAATCTGGTGCAAGTTCTTGACCAAATTATCAAGTCGACTATCCATTATGACGGGCTCCAGCAGTCCAATTAAATCGATCACATTCTAGTTCGCCTCAGCGTTGGGTGTGGCCGATACTTGTTTCAGGAAATGTCATGTAGATGCATGCATTGTCCATTCAGGCGCTTAAATATAGATGGATATCAGATCATGACAGACGAATCAATCGGTCTATTGGATTTGCAGAGCGTTGCAGCGCTTTTGGCGGTATCTCCGCGTCACGCATTAAATCTAGTCGAGCGTGGCATCTTGCCAGCACCAATCAAACTTGGCAGGTGCTCACGATGGCGGAGTTCCGATATCCAGTCAGCATTGGCCGAACTAGAAGGTTCCCAGGCAGGCAGCACGGGGCGCCCCCGTAGCAGGTATTAACAGTGGCTATCGTCCGCCGAGCGGCGAGGCCGCGACAGTTTCACATTACTGATCACCGTTTGATCGAGAACCAGCGGCTTAGCTGGGAATCTCTGGGCCTGCTTGTTTATCTGCTATCCAGGCCGGATGACTGGTCTGTAAACGTCCGCCATCTGGCTCGCCTTGGGCGCGGGGCAAGCCGAGACAAAATCTACCGAATACTGCGCGAGTTGGCAGCAGCAGGGTACGCCCATGAACGTGTTATCCGACAGGCAGACGGTAGATATGCCTCTCGGGAGTGGCTTATAACGGATGAGCCCGCCGATCTTCCGGACACGGCACAGCCGGAACAGGTCAGCCCAGATGAGGACACACCTGATCGGGGCGATGCGACGGTACCTAATACTGATTATGAACTTACTAACAATAAGAAATCATCATCATCAGATGACGACATCTTCAACGGAATCAAGAATCGAATTGTTGATCGACTTCTGAAAGGCGCGATACCAAATCTCGAAGGCTACATCGCCACAGTCCTACGCAATGCCGGCATAAAAGCAAGCGCCAGTAACATCGAGAAGCTCTCGGCAGGTGTTGTGCGCGCTCACAAGCAGCGCCTGTGCGACCTTGAGCTATCCCAGCGTGAATCTAGAGAAGCTGTAGAACGACGTATGGCGTCGGCAGAGGCACGAAGCCGTGCCGAATCCGCACGAATGCTCGGAATTGCAGTAAACGAAGCTCACCCAAATGGAGAAGACAGATGAAAGCAGGTGTTGTGGCGATTGATATTGGTTATTCGAATACCAAACTGGCCCATGGGGATGCCCTGGTCCCGGAGGTCAAAATCATCCCGTCCGGAGTATGCGCTCCAGATTCGGTAGGCGGCCGTGTCATTGGTGGTGGGACGGGGAAAACCAATCAAAACCTGATCGTAACTGTAGGCGGCAATGAGTTTGCAGTCGGAATCGAGCAGACACAGATCAAACAAAAGCGTCAACGGAATCCAAATTATCCGTTCACAGAGCAATATCTTGCACTGTATTACGGTGGTTTGAGTCTTACGCGCGCGAGCGAAGTGGACACGGTGGTCACTGGTCTCCCGGTTGAGCAATACCAGAATGCTTCGACGGTGTCACGACTCGCAGCCAGATTGCGAGGCGAACATGAAATTGCGCCAGGTCGCGTTGTTTCAGTCCGAGAGGTGTATGTAACTGCCCAGCCGGTCGGGGCATTTGTGGACATGCATTTTCAAGGTGCCCAAAGCAAGTATCGGGAAATCATGAGTCGGGGGAGAGTCCTGGTGCTTGATCCAGGCTTTCATACGGTGGACTGGGCGTTCTTCGATCAGGGGAGCTTGCTGAAATCCGTCTCTGGATCTAATGCGGCGGCGATGAGTAGCGTTATGGAGTGCGTGTCTGTCAGCATTGAGTACGATCTTGGGGATAAGGTCACGATTGAGCGCGTCGAACAGGCTCTTCGTTCTGATAGCCATTCAATCTTGTTCCATGGAGAAGAACTGAATATTTCCGGTTATATCGAGACTGCGTTGGATGCGGTAAACACAGATGCCATTACGGATCTGCTAAATGCCAAAAATCTTGACCGGGAGCAAATAGACCTCGTTGTGTTGGCTGGTGGGGGTGCAAACTATTACCGCCGTGCGGCGGAGAAAGTATTTCCAGGAAGCCGTATAGAAATCTCATCTTCACCAGTAGCTGCGAATGTACGTGGCTATTGGTACATGGAACGTGCCCGATGTGTTGCAGCTAATTCGGCAGCCTCAACTCAGGTGAAATAACAATATGGATGCAACCCAGAGCAGGATACTTGTCCGTGTCAAAGTGGATGACACCCATACGGACCTGTTGGCGCACTTGATGCGGTATCAGGGGCGCCGCCGTGCCAAGCGTATCGTGTTCCTGGCCGCACTGGGATTGCTTGTGGAGCGAGGCGCCCTGACAACCAATATGATTCCCATAGTCGAGCAGGACGCTGCGGCTATCGATGCCGCTGCAAATTCGGGAAAGAAGGAATTAAAGCCACTTACTACCCAACCCGATGACATCGCTTTCCTGGCTACGCTCAGAAAGAGTCTGCCATGAAGCATAGTGACTCATTTGTGCCTTATTCGTGCCGGCTGCTGTGCAAGATCACTGGTTGTTATCGCGTTCGGTTACTTTTGAGGCACAAAAGTGACCAGGTACAGATGCATTCCGTGTCGTATTTCGTAAACGGTCGCGTTAGTGCCTTATACGCGACCACTAGATCGTCAACCTTACCGCTGACGTTCGCCGCGGCTGTAGGTGTGGCGGTGTGCCACAAGCTGTCTCACACCGCCACTCCCTCGTTGACGATCATCGCTGACCAGCTCGGTTTGAACGCGCAGCGAAGCGTGTCAACGACGCTCGTCAGCGAGCGCGCCATCTCGGCGCGCAAGATCAAAGCAGCTCACGCATCGTCCCTGAACGGTCCGTTTATGCGTGAGGAGGTCTGCGACCTCGCCAGCGTTGTCGTTGCTGAACGCCCCGCCGTTGCTGGCTTCACTGCCGCCCACTACCTGAACGGCCGTGGGGCCCCAGGGGCTTGCGCCCCTCTGTCTGCTTCATCGGCCTGGACGACCGATTCCACCGACATTCACCTGCCGCCGTCGCGCTTGCTGCCGCGCGCGACCCCCGGCTGCACCGGCTGCGCGAAGCGCGGCTGGCGCCGCGTTTCGCTTGGTCACAGTCCGGCCGCGATGCGGCCGGACTGTGACTCGGCTGGACGCCGACCGTTGCAACCGGGGGTCGCGCGCGGCCTGACGGTCGCTTCGACGGCGGCGGCCAGCAATCGTGCGCGCCGTGGGCGGCGCGCACTCATTTTCGCCCGGCTGGGGCCGGGCTCATGGCCTCGGCGCGGTGCTGGGGCACCGCGTCCCCGGAGCTTGCTGAACGCTCGCCCCGGGGATCGGAACGGCCACCGGCCCGCTGGGGCGGGTCGGTGGCCTCGCACGGCTGGGGCCGTGCGTCCGACCCGAATCGCTGGGTTCACGCCTGGCTGTATCGCGCGCTGGGGCGCGCATCTTAAAGAGGAGTTGTCTCGTGATTAATTTACCGTTGGTCTGTTGGAAAGCGTTCACACTGTTCTGGGTTTACATACACAAGCCGGAAGCTGACGTGAACCTGGCGTTGATCGTTGCTGGATTAGTCTTCCTGCTGCTGGTTTCACTCCGGCTCCTGCATTGGATGGAGCAGACAGGCGCTTGGCTGGCCGCTCTAATCAGAATGTTGGGAGCGTTGCTGGTGGCAGCGATTGCTGTATCAGGCGTGTTCACTTTGGTTTTTGGCATCGCTGTCTGGTTCGGAGGCCGCGAAGCCCCACCGGAATATGCCGAGGTGATACAGGCACTATACAAGAGTCTGATTCACCCAGCTGTGACGGGGGCAATTGCCGGTCTCATCGCCGGCATGGTTGCCGTGTTCTATCTCACGCGTTACACCATTCCGCACTTTGCGACCATGCTGGCACGCGGTACGCGCAAGTCACATGATGAGGAATTGACGGACGCGCGTACCGTCTCGGATCTGCTGCCGGAGTCAGTGCACTACGATCCCAGGCGCTACTTTGATTCCTGTCAACGCCGAGGCGAGGTGTTTGTTGGTCTGGAACGCAGTAAAAAGTCCGTGACGGTTAGTGTTCAGCGCGCGCTGCAATCACATCTTCAGCTGGTGGGACCGACGGGTAGTGGTAAGGGTGTGGCCGGCCAGACATTACTGTCACAAGCGATTCGGCGAGGTGAGGCCGTAATTGTCTTCGATCCGAAGGTGGACGGGGACAAGTGGTTGCCATCGGTACTGTATTCGGAATGCAAAGCGGCTGGGACGCCGTTTCGTTTCATCAACCTTTGCACCGAACTTCCACAATTCAATTTGCTGAAAGACGCAACCGGCCGCGAAATCATTCAGCTGCTGACGACCGGCCTGCGGCTTGGTAGGCGCGGGAGCGAGGCGGATTTCTATCGGCTGGCAGAGCGTGCCTTTGCCAAGCGGGGCGCGCAGGGCGAGTTCGGAATACCCACATCTATCCCTGCACTTGCTGATGCTTTGCGTGAAGCGGCCGGTGACGACGCAGAAAAACTGCGGGGACTGTTGGATCAAATCGATGAATTGGCGGACATCCCCGCGATTCAGACCGATGAGGGCGTGGGCCTTGATGCGGTGTTGGAGCAGGGCGGCGTGCTGTATATCGCCGGTAGTGACGCGGATGAGGACATTCTGCTGCTGCAGCCGATGATCGTCTTGCGGTTGATCCAACTAATTCGGCGCCGGGAGCGTGACACTGGACGGCATGTGACCATGTTCCTCGATGAGGTCAAATATCTGCTGTCGGTGCCCGTCATTAACAGTTTGGGGCTGATTCGCGATCGGGGGTGCAGTCTGATCCTGGCACATCAGGCACTTGAGGACTTGGTTTGCATTGATGCCGACCGGGCAACAACGGAAGGCGCCGTACGGATTAACTGCACCCTGAGATTGTGCTATCGCCAAACCGATCCGCGGACAGTGCAGTGGATCGAAGAGCAGACAGGGAAGATTTTGGTTAATGCTGAAAGCCGCGAAATCTCACGGAATCCAGCGCTTTCCGAAGTGCCGCATGAAGTCCGTCGGGTGCAACAGGTACAACGCGCGAAGATTGACGCCAACATGATCCAGCAATTGCCGGATGGCTGCGGCGTGCTCATCGGAGCTGGAGCGTCGAAACTGGTATTCACCTCGCCGATTCGAGTCGAGCGGCTCAAGTTCACACCTGGAGCCGCCAATAAAATCTCACGTCGTGGTGTGGAAACCCTGCTTCGCGAAGATGATGGATCAAAAACGGTCGGGCTGGACGGATTGTCTCCGTGAGCGGATACATCGCTACGTTAATCTTCGATCCGGCAGAGCGGGCACAGCGCCGGCATCTAAAACGGGACAAGGTGTTGAGGTGGCTGCGCCTCAACACCTGGTCCACCGCAGATGTGTTGCGGGAGGTAGTCGAGATTGGTTCACGACAGGCGATCCATGCTCTGCTGCAAGGATTATGCAGGGAAGGACTGATTCGGAAAGCAACAATATCAGGTGAGTTTGGACCGCCTGTACTGCTGTGGGGTATTACCGCGCATGGGGCGGCTATGGCCGCGCGAGAGAACGAACAAATTGCGGTGCGAACTTTCGAGCCGTCCAAGGTTAATATGGTCACAATGGGCCACAATTTGGACGTGCAACGCTTGCAACTGAGAGCCGAGAGGGCTAGCTGGACATGGGAACCGGCAATCAGTGAATTTTCTCGAAGTGATGCAAAATATGCAGACGCCATTGCGGTGCGTCCAGACCTTCAAAAGGTGGCCATCGAGGTAGAGAGGACAGTTAAGACCATTAAGCGATATGCTGAGATTCTTGTGGCGCATCTTGATGCCAGGAGGCGGGGGAAATGGGACTGGATTTACTACCTATCTCCTAATAGTTCAATGCGGGTGCGCGTAGAAAGATGTTTCCGAGAAATCAGAGTAGTCACATGGAAGGGTCGAAAGGTGCGAGTTGAAGGGAAACATCTTGAGCCATTCCGTTTTTATACCTATGAGGAGGAATGGACTACACTGGACATTAAATAGATTCGAAGTTCAGGGGGTATATATGGAAATGTCAGATTGGATAAATCTTGGAATTGCTGCAATTACGTTATTGGGCGTAATTACAGCAGTGATAGCATTGTATGTTCAAATACGTAAATTGAATCAGCAACTAATGCTTCAGCATTTTGCTGATTATACGAAACGATATCAGGAGATCATTCTAGAGTTCCCTGAAAACATAAATCAAGATGATTTCCACATCGAAGGCGACAAATCACGTGACCATACGATGCGATATATGAGAGCATATTTTGATCTGTGTTTCGAAGAGTGGTATTTAAATGGTCGGAATCTTATTGACAAAGAAATTTGGAATGTATGGATTGATGGTATGCGGGCGGCGCTATCAAAACCAGCATTCCAACAAGCTTGGGTTATCATTAAGAATGATTCAAGTTTTGGGGAAGAATTCCATAGTTATATAACAAGTCTGAGTTCAAAATAGCATCGCCATATAAATAAAGCGATGTTATGCGAGCATATGGAGATAAAGAATCATCATGGCTATACCATTCCGTCATTCTGCAGGTTTTGGTAAAAGAATCGAATATTGGATTATCGGCCGCATGCTCAAAGAAGGCATGGACGTTTATATTCCACTTGTAGACGATCATGCAGTAGACGCAATAGTCCGTAGACATGATGGAAGTATTGCTTTAATTCAAATTAAAGCGCGTTCTAAAACTGTAAAAAGCGGAGACGCGGCCTTATTTGCCGCAATTCCGCACGAACATCGGGATGATTATTGGTTTGTATTTTATTCAGAGCGATTGGATGCAACTTGGATAATGACATCGCAAGAATTCATAGAAGAGGCTGTGCAAAATAAGAGCGGGAAAAATGTAGGGTTGCGAAGCATTTGGTTTAATGGGAAACGCCGCAGTAAGGAAACAGGTGAAGACGCTGAGTATGTCAAAGATCGATTTGTGAAGTATGTAGAAACCGATTTCAGCAGAATCGCAGATCGTAGAAGCATATAGATTTAGTTCTATGTTGTAATCAATAAGGAGAATTTTATGGCTCAGGATAAAATTGACACTCAACCTGGACAGCAGCTGATCTCAAAAGAAGACAAAAGCACAGATCTTTCGCCATTCGTGCCGCTTGTTGAAAAATGGCTTGATGGGCAGAGAGAAGATGCCAAAATTAGAAGTGAAATTGAGAAGGAAGAGTTGAGCGTAGTAAGACAATCGAATCGCTATAGTTTTTGGTTGCTTGTTGGCATATTGATCTTCGTATTTGTTGTTTCGGGTGGCCTTATTTTTATTAAAAATAATTTGGAAGATGGATTGCTGGTGCTATCTCACGTTGGCGCAATTGTTGCGGGGCTGCTCGCGGGAATGGGTTTCGAGCGCGCTCGCCGTGCTGTTGATAATTAAACGCCCGCCGGAGCCCGTTTAATTCGTCGGCCCTTTTAATTAGGGTCCGAATTATAAATTATCCACTGTCTATGCATGGCCATCTTTCGTAGGGAGTCTCCGCTAATATTGGCGTGAGCGTGACAACGTACACGCGGCGCTCGGTGCCAAGCTTGGCAACCAGGCCTTTGACCCACTTGCCCTCGGTGAGGTCGTGCCAGCGCACACGGCCTTCGATGTCCTGTTCGGCGAAGCTCTTGAGCCAGAGGCGCACCGCTTTCGGTTGATAGGGGTCCCAGTTGCCGGCGTGTATGGCATCCAGATAGGCACAGGCGCCCAGCGGCAATTTGCCTGCCTGTCTGGATCGGCGTCCCCAGGGCATGAGGGTGATGCCGTCTTTGGTATGGACGGGCAGCTGCGCGGTTTTGTTGGCGAAGAGGACCCGCATCTCGCGGCTGCCGAGGGTGTAATAGACGCCGACACACATACTCAAATCGTCTGGCGGTGCCCATTAGGCTTCCATGCGGGCGAGATGACATTCGGCATGTCGCTGCGATTGAGCAGTGACGCGGGCGCGAGGGTGAATTCGCCATAACGCGCGTTGATTTTGTCC
>Ga0307373_10013522_pt1 | contig 11395 bp, 12 predicted proteins | sample OX2MG_FD_202534 | JGI IMG/M metagenome (GOLD analysis project Ga0307373, IMG submission 202534) | Soil microbial communities from Risofladan, Vaasa, Finland - OX-2 | ecosystem: Environmental > Terrestrial > Soil > Coastal area > Acid sulfate soil | place: Finland: Risofladan, Vaasa | collected... | reverse complement strand
AACCTTCGCGTTGCTGGCGGCCGAGCGCACTGCGCGGGTCGTCGGGATCGAAGAGGCTCGCTGCGCCGTCCTGGACGCCGAGCACAACGCCAGCGGTATCGACAATGTGCAGTTCGTGACCGGTCGCACCGAAGATCACCTGGGGCAGATCGAGGCAAGGCCCGACGCGGTGATCGTGGACCCGGCGCGCACTGGTTGTGCGCCGGGGGTGCTGCGGGCACTGGCCGAGCGACGGCCCCGCACGATTGTCTACGTCTCATGCGACCCGGCAACCCTGGCGCGAGACCTGGCCGTACTCTGCGCCGACGGATTCAGCCTCGAGGACGTCCAGCCGATCGACATGTTCCCCCAGACCCACCACATCGAAACGGTCAGTGTTTTGCGTGACACGTGAAGCATCCAGAATTTTCGGGATGCTTCATGGGTTACACCACGCGACCTGATTGGGAGTTGTCGCCACGGCGGGCAGTAGTCTATAATCGGCAGGGCGAGATGAGGAGGTCTGGATTCATGGGGCATCAGCTACGCCGCGTTGCGTATGCAACTGTAGCGGCTGGACTACTCTTCACGGCGGCATGCACGAAGCTGCCTGAAGACTACCCGACTCCAACTCCGTTGCCCACGCCGGCGGAGAGCAACAAGCCGGTCTACACCGTGACGAAAGGGACGATCGAGCAGCAGGTGAAGGCTCTCGGCCGGATTGCCGCGCAGGAAGAGTCCGTTCTGTACTTCCGACAGGCTGGGCGCTTGCTGCACATGTACGTCGAAACCGATCAGAAGGTGAAGAAGGGTGATCTGCTGGCCGAGCTCGACACCGGGACCCTCAAGGACCAGGTCCAGGTCGCGCAAGCCCAGTTTCAGATCGCACAGTTGAAAGTCGACCAGGCCATGGGCAAAGACACCGCGAGCAGCGGCGGCGAGTCGGCCGCGGTGACCTCGGCGCGAGCCGCGCTGTCGAAGTCGGAGGCCGACTACGCGAAGGCCCAGGACTCGCTCGATAAGCTGCTCGAGGGTCCGACGACAGCCGACGTGCAAACGGCGACCGCGGCGATCTCGGCGGCTCAGACCCAGCAGCAAAAAGATCAGACGGCGTTGACCCAGTTGCAGACGCCGCCGACGGCCGATCAGATCACCATCCTACGCGCAAACCTTGACAAGGCGCAGGCCGCTCTGGCGCAGGCACAGGCGGCGTACGACAAGGTCAAGTTCCGCGCTGACGTCGGGGCCTTACCGCAGTCCTCGGCGCTGCAGCAGGCCACGGTCGATTACAACTCCGCGAAGGCCACCTTCGACCAGGCCACCACGCCGCCGAAGCCCGAAGATGTGGCGAACGCCCAAAAGCAGGTCCAGGTGGACCAGGCTAACATCCAGGCCGCGCAGTCGAAGCTCGCCCTGCTGCAGCAGGGCGCGACCTCGGCCGCGCTCGACGCGGCGAAGCAAACTGTCGCCAGCACGAATGCAGGCGTCGACCTCGCGCGAGTCAACCTGCAGCAGGCGCTCGGGGCCGCGGCCGGCAAGAGCATCGACGTTCAGATCGCGCAAAAGCAGGCCGATCTCAGCAAGCTTCAGCTCGCGACCTTGCAGGACCAGCTCGATCAGGCGCAGTTGCGCGCGCCGTTCGACGGCGTGGTGACCGAGGTCGACAACCAGGACGGCGACCAGATTCAATCGTATACGCCGGTCCTCACGGTCTCGGACCCGGCGAAGCTGGAAATCGCCGTCGAGCTGCAGCCGACCGACCTGACTCAGGTCGCGCTCGGGCAGTTGGCGTTCATCGTGCTCAGCTCGTACCCGAAGGCGACCCTCCAGGCGAAAGTCATCCGACTGCCGGCCGTCGCGACCAGCAATCAGCCGCAGTTGCCGGCCACGCTGCGGACGGTCCGGCTCAACCTTCCGACGCCGCCGGGCTCGGTCAACCTCGGCGATCTCGCCAACGTCACGATCGACGTGCAAAAGAAAGACAACGTGCTTCTGCTGCCGACGACCGCGATTCAGACCTTCGGTGGCCGGCGCTTCGTGCAGCTCCAGGGGCAGGCCGGACAGCACCAGGAAGTGGACATCGAGGTGGGAATTAGCGACGATACCAACACCGAGATCACCAAGGGCCTGCAAGTGGGGGAAAAGGTCATTGCCCCGTGAGCGCGGCTGGCGTGATGTAGCCGCGCGCCAGGTAATAGACGATCTTCAGGTATTCGTCGTTCACCGCGACGAAGCCGCGTTCGTCCTGCCACCAGTGGTCGGCGTCGAACCACCCGCCGACCACCGGCGCCGGCCAGACTTGCAGTGACGTTCCGCTGAAGGCCGTGCGAAACGTCCAGAGGCTCCGGCGGATGTGGTAGGGATCGGTGACCAGCAGGGCGGTGTGCCACCCGTGCTCCTGCATCAATTGTCGCGACCGCACCGCGTCCTCGTGCGTGTTCTGCGTCCCGTTCGCGAGCACGATTGCCGGGCGCGGAATTCCCCGCTGGATGAGCGCAACCGCCGCGGTGTCGGTGCCGGCCGGCGCGCCGGTCGAGACGATGTGCAGCGCCAGGCCCTGTCGATAGAGCGCGCTGCCGTAGTCCTCGCGGTCGCCGTCGCCACCACCGAGCACGATGATCGTGTCGGCCGGGCGTAGCTCGGGCGCGACGTCCAGCGCGTGACCGAGAACGGGCAGCCAGTCACGGCGCAGCCGATAGCCGAGGACCGACCCGATTACCACGAGGATGGCAAAGCCAACGCAGCCCAGTGCGCAGCCACGGGCCTTCATCGGCGCTCCGGGCCGTGCTTGCTCACTGGCGTTTCGTCCGGCGGGAGATGATGGATGGTGGACGTGGAAAATTGGCCCAGCGGGCCAATTTTCCACGTCCACCATCCACCATCTCCCGCCGGACACACCACTTGCCACGCGACGTCAGGACCGGCTGTAGGATAGAGCGCCACCAGCGGTCGCACCTGCTGACTCCTGAATCTCCGCCCACTCATCGTCTGGCACAGTGAATGCCATCCCGGGAGATTCGGGGACAAAGTGGGAAGGTGGCAATGGCCCAGCACAACGCTCAATACTTCCTCAAGGCGTTGAGAGCCCTCGACTGGACCCAGGGCTACACCGGTAATCAGTTGATGAACCTGTTCTTCGACATGCCGATTGGCTGGTTCGTCCACGTGCCGAAAGAGCGGCTGTTCACGCGCTGGGAAGACTTCTGGATGCACGTGACGCCGATCAGTACGTCCACCCGTGGCCCCGCGGTACACGCAAGACAGGCCGAGAAATTTCTGAGGGAAGCGAACCAGCGAGGGAGCACCGGCTGGGGTCGCTGAACACTCATCGGTTAACCCACGCGGACGTCGATCGAGTGGTAGCCGGTCGCACCGTCCGGAATCGGCGGCGTGACGTCCGCGCGCTGCGGTTGCCCGAGGCCGTCGGTCGCGCGAACGACCAGACGATGCCAGCCCGGTGTCGACGGATGCCAGTCCAGCGTCCAGGTGGTCCAGGCGAGCGGCGACAGCGGTTGGCGCAGGTTGGTCGCGAGCCAGGTTTTCCCGCCATCCGGGCTGAGTTCGACCTGGCTGATGCCGCGGTTGCCGGCAAACGCGATCCCGCCGACCGACACCGGTCCACTGGGAAAGACGGCGCGGTCGAACGGCACGTCGATCTGAGACTGCGTCTGCACGGTCGCATCGTCAGTCCAGCCGCGCGCCTGCCAGTACCCTTCGAAGCCATGGTCGAGGACCTCGATCTGCTTGATCCACTTCACGTTCTTGATACCGTAGAGACCTGGGACGATCAGGCGGAGCGGAAAGCCGTGGAGATCGGGGAGCGGCGCGCCGTCGATCTCGTCGGCGAGGAGCGAGCTCGGATCCAGCGCCCTGGCGATTGGAATGCTATCAGCGTAATTGTCCCATGCTGAGAACGCGACGGAGTAGGCCCGGGGACCCACGCCGACCGTGGCGAGGAGGTCGCGCAGGCGAACGCCGGTCCAGCGGGCGGTGCCGATCAGGTTGCCGCCGACGTCGTTGCTGATGCAGGTGAGCGTGCTGGTCAGTTCGGTACGCGGCATCGCCTGGATATCCGGGAGACTGAACGTCCTGGTGGCGCCATTGTTGCCGACGACGGTCAGCGTCCAGGTCGGCGCGTCAACTTTGACGCCGATCAGGTCCTTGGTGACCACGTAGAACCCCGCCACGGGTGTGATCGACGACGGGAGTTTCGCCGGCGGACGTGTCGCGTCGGCTGCCGCGGTCACGGCTCCCAACGCTTCCCAGGCGATTCCGAGGCCGGCCAGCCCAGCGATGCCCAGGCCGATGCGCTGGAGCGTACGCCGCCGCCCCCGGTCCACCGCCGGCGTGGCTGGCTCGACCGGTCGGGTCAACCAGCGATAGAGCCAAGCAAAGGCGGTGGCGTACAGCGCGTAAGCAATCAGGTAGACGACCCCGGTCGCGAGCGACCCGGCCACGGTCAGCGCACCGAGAAAGCCGACCCCGAGGGCCGGCATCAGAAACGCCACGGTCACGACCCAGATGATCGCGCAGGTCCAGAGGGAATGGCGGAGGACGGGCCCGACCCCCGACAGATACCGCCCGACGAGACCGCCGACGGCGAGTTGGCCGAGAAACAGAACGAGGAGGAGGAACGGCTTGCCGGCGAAGCGGATTGTGTCCAGGACCGCCGAAAAGATCGGCGCTGGAATCACGTAGAGCACCGGATCGGCAAACATTTCCGGCAGAGTCGAGACTCCCAGCGCGAACCGGGCGGCCAGCATGTACGCCGCGGCGCCCACCATCGCGGCGAGGCCCGCGGTCCACCCCGCTGCAGCGTAGGACAGGCGCATCACCGAACATCCTGCCCGAGAACGGACCGCGCCGCGGGGCCTCCTCCGACCACGATCATGTCGGCCAGCGTACCTTCCACCGATCACGGCCCTGCCGTGGTATCTGGGCGCGATGACGCGAACACCGAGGGGACGCTACGTGCCTGGCTGATTCGGCTCAGTCTCGGCGGAGTGGCTGGCGTCACCGCTTTCACCCGCGGGCCGCCGCAGGCGCTCGGCCTTCTGCTGAACGGTATTCTTTCCCGCCTCGAGCGCGGCGGCAAGCTCCTGCCGAGTCTCCTGCAGAATGCGCCGGCTCTCGTTGAGCACCGCATTCGCTTTGTCCTGCATTTCGCCAAAGCGCTGGTTGATCTGGATTTCTCCATTCCGCTGGGTATACCAGAGCGTCCCGATCGCACCCACGATCATGCCAAGTAAAAACCCCTTCATCACAGACCTCCTCGCATCACTACTATACTACTACTCTATCAGGTGGGAACGGTGGGATGGTGTGTGGAAAATTGGCCCACAGGGCCAATTTTCCACACACCATCCCACCGTTCCCACCTGATAGAGCACTACAATCCACTCTGGGCGATGTGGAAGCCGATCAGGACCGCCCCGATCAGCAAGACGATCAGCAGCGCGGCCCACGCCCAGATCAACGGGCCGACCACGCCCGCCAGGGCGACGAGCTCGACGAGCCCCCAGACGACCGGCAGGGCCAGGAGTACGGCGACGACGATCGCGACGATGACCATCGCGATCGTTCGAGGATAGTATAGACCATAACGGTCGGTCGCGCTCTCGTTCACCGGCTGCGATCCCCCATTCGTCGGCATGTCCTCCTCGACGTTGACCTGGACGACCGACGAGGCTTGCCCGCCCAGGGCCGGGCCGGGCACCTCCGGCTGCTCCATGTCCGGGTTGACCATGCCCTGCCGACGCGGCTCGGGCCGCTTTTCGCGTGGCGTCGGGTCTGGCCGGGGCTCGCCCATCAGACGTTCTCCGTCAGGATCGCTCGTTTGCACTGTGCGATCGCGTCGGTCACGGCGATGCCACGCGGGCAGGCGTCGGTGCAGTTGAAGACGACGCGACAGCGCCAGACCCCCCAGCGTTCGTTCAGGATAGCCAGGCGCTCCGCCGCCCCGTGGTCTCGGCTGTCGAAAATGAAGCGATGGGCGTTGACGATCGACGCTGGCCCGACGAACTTCCCGTTCGCCCAGAACGGAGGACACGCGGTCGTGCAGGCGGCGCAGAGGATGCACTTCGTCGTGTCGTCGTAGCGGGCCCGCTCCTCCGGCGATTGCAATCGCTCGGTCGCGGGCGGCCGCTCGTCGTTGATCAGGTAGGGTAGGACCTCGGCGTAGTGCGCGAAGAACGGTTTCAGGTCGACCACCAGGTCTTTGATCACCGTGAGGCCCAGTAACGGTCGGATCGTGATCTCGTCACCCATGTTCTTGACCAGCACCTTGCAGGCCAGGCGATTGCGGCCGTTGATCCGCATCGCGTCGGAGCCGCAGATGCCCTGAGCGCAGGAGCGGCGAAAGGTGAGCGTGCCATCCTGATACCACTTGATCTGGTTGAGCAGGTCGAGGACGCGGTCGCTCGGGTCCGCTCCGACCGCGTAAGTCTCGTCGTGGGGAGCCAGATCCACGTCCGGATTGAACCGCTCGATTTTGAGCTTGACTGCCCGTCTGGGCTGTTCCATTGGCGTTCACGTCCAGGTATCTAGGATCCGCTCAGTAGGTCCGGGCTTTCGGCTCGAACCGGGTGATGCTGACCGGCTTGTAGCGCAGCTCGATCTTGCCGTCACGCTGGTAGGCCAGGGTGTGTTTCAGCCACTCTTGATCGTTCCGCTGCGGGTAATCCTCTCGATAGTGCGCCCCGCGACTCTCGGTGCGGGCCAGCGCACTGGTGACCAGCACCTCGGAAATGTCGATCAGGTTGCCAACCTCCAGGGTTTCCTGGAGATCGGTGTTGAAAGTCCTTCCACGGTCGCCAGGGCGCGTCCGTCGATAGCGCTCGCGCAACTGGCCGATGCGCGACAGGCACTCGGTCAGACCCTCTCCGGTGCGCAGGACCGATGCCAGGTCCATCATCGTGGTCCGGAGCTCCTCGCGGACCGCCGACACCGGTTCGGCGCTCTCGCCGGTGAGAAAGTGCTCGATCTCGGCGCGCGCGCGATCGGCAGCGTCGGCCGGCAGCGGCGGCAGCTCGCTGGCGTGGCTGTAGCGCAACGCGTCGATGCCGGCGCGTCGGCCGAAGACGATCAGGTCGACCAGCGAGTTGGTGCCGAGTCGGTTCGCGCCGTGGACCGAGACGCACGCGCACTCGCCCGCGGCGTACAGCCCAGGCAGCGGCGTGTTCTTTTCGTCGATCACCACCCGACCGTCCAGATCTGTCGGGATGCCGCCCATGGCGTAGTGCGCGGTCGGCTGGACCGGAATCGGCGCGACCACCGGATCGATCCCGAAGTAGACGCGGACGAACTCGGTGATGTCGGGCAGCTTGGTTTCGACGACGTCGCGGCCAAGGTGAGTCAGGTCGAGGTACACGTAGTCCTGGCCGTTGATGCCGCGTCCCTCGCGGATCTCGGTGTAGATGCAGCGCGAGGTCAGGTCGCGGGGTGCCAGGTCCTTCAGCGTCGGGGCGTAGCGCTCCATGAAGCGCTCGCCCTGGCCGTTGAGCAGGATGGCGCCTTCGCCACGAGCGCCCTCGGTGATGAGGATACCCATCCTGTACATGCCGGTGGGGTGAAACTGGTAGAACTCGACGTCCTCCAACGGGATACCCGCGTGGTAGGCCATCGCGACGCCGTCGCCGGTGCCCGCGAGCGCGTTGCTGGTGACCCGGAAGGCGCGGCCGTAGCCGCCCGTGGCGATGATGACGGCCTTGCTCTGGAAGACGTGCAGGTCGCCCGACTCGATCTCCCGCGCGACGACGCCCGCCGCGCGGCCCTCCGACAGGAGCAGGTCGAGCACGTGAAATTCGTTGTAGAAGTTGACCTGGGCCTTGATGCACTGCTGGTAGAGGGTCTGCAGGATCATGTGGCCGGTGCGGTCGGCCGCGTAGCAGGCGCGACGGACCGGCGCCTCGCCGAAGTTGCGCGTGTGGCCGCCGAAGCGGCGCTGGTCGATCTTCCCCTCGGGCGTGCGGTTGAAGGGCAGCCCGCGATGCTCGAGCTCGTAGACGGTCTCGATCGCGTCGCGGCACAGGATCTCAACGGCATCCTGGTCGGAGAGGTAGTCGCCACCCTTCACCGTGTCGAACATGTGCCACACCCAGTGGTCCTCCTCGAGATTGCCGAGGGCCGCGCCGATACCGCCCTGCGCCGAGCCGGTGTGGGAGCGCGTCGGGTAGAGCTTGCTCAGAACGGCGACGTTGGCCAGGGCAGAGGTCTGCAGGGCCGCCATCAGGCCGGCCCCACCGGCCCCGACGATGATCGCGTCGAAGTGATGGACGGTCACACCGTTCATCGTGGCGCGACCGGTTCGAAAGTCAGGATGACCAGCGAGCCGACGATCACGAAGACGAGCGCGAAACTGGCCAGCGCGGCGAGGGAGAGCACACGATAGGCCGGCCGATGCACGTAATCGTCGATCAGGGTCCGCAGGCCATTGGTACCATGAGCGAGCGCGAGCACCAGCATCAGCCAGTCGTAGGTGCGCCAGAAGGGGCTTTCCCAGCGCTGAGCGACGAAGAGATAGTTCACGGCGCTGATTTCGTTGATGACGTGGACGATGAGAACGTGCCCGAAGACCAGGAAGAGCAGAAAGACCCCCGACACGCGCATGAAAAACCAGGTGTAGAGCTCGAAGTTGCTGCCGCCGCCCGGCCGTGCGCGGCGAGGCGCCGGGGTGCGGGCCGAGCCCGGGATGACGCTGCTCATGGTGCCTGCCTCACGACACTCAAAATACTTGCCGAAGCATCAGGTAGGCGACCGGGATCATGATCACCGGAAACAGCACGGCCCCGGCGTAGATCATTGCCCGATTGAATTTGATGGCGCTGGGGATGAAGTCGATCGCGATCAGGCGAACGCCGTTGCCGCCGTGGTAGAGCACCGCCGCGACGAGCAGGACCTCGAGGACGCGGACTGACGGTCGCTCGTAGATTCCGACGACGACGTTGTAAACGTTCGGTCCGAAGCCGACGAGCGCCGTGTCGAGGATGTGGACGAAGAGGAAGAAGGCGACGGCGACTCCGGAGACGCGGTGGAGGACCCAGGCCCACTGGCCGATCTGACCGCGATACATGACGCCTCCCTGGGGGATCCGACGTGTGTCCGTTGATGAGGATGTGATCCACACATCCCCATCAACGGACACACGTCGGATCCCCCGAGGTTATAGCTTCATCGCCTGGACCAGGCCGCGCACGGCGTCGGCTGACCGGTGCAGGGCGGCGCGCTCGTCCTGCGAGAGCGAGAACTGAATGATCTCTTCGACACCCTTCTCGCCGAGCTTGACCGGCACGCCGACGTAGAGACCGTGGATTCCGTACTGCCCTTCGAGATAGGCGCAGCACGGCAGGACGCGCTTCTGATCGAGCAGGATCGCGTCGGTCATCTCGGCGAGCGCGGCGGACGGGGCGTAGTAGGCGCTGCCGGTCTTCAGCAGCTTGACGATCTCTTCGCCGCCACGACGGGTGCGCTCGATGATCTGCTCGATCCGATCCGAGGAGAGCAGCGCGGTCAACGGTCGCCCGCCGACGGTGGTGTGGTCCGGCAGCGGTACCATGGTGTCGCCGTGCCCACCCAGGACGTACGCGTCGACGTCCTGGAACGCCACGTCGAGCTCGAGCGCGATGAACGTCTTGTAGCGCGCGGTGTCGAGGATGCCAGCCTGCCCGACCACGCGGTGGCTCGGGAGGCCACTGACGCGGTACGCTAGCTGAGTCATCGCGTCGACCGGGTTCGTCAGCATCACGACGATGCAGTTCGGCGACTGCTGGACGACCGCCTGGACCACCGTCGTGATGACCTGCTGGTTGATCGCCAGGAGGTCGTCGCGGCTCATGCCCGGCTTGCGCGGGACCCCGGAGGTGACGATCACCAGGTCCGAGTTGGCGGTGGCTTCGTAGCCCTTCCCCTCGGGGGTGGTCGTGACGCCGGTGACGCGGCCGTCGAACCCCACGATCGGCGCGGACTCCTGTAAGTCCAGCGCCTTTCCCTCGGCCAGCCCCTCGACGACGTCGGTCAGGACCACGTCGGCGTAGCCGCGCTGGACGATGCGCTGCGCCGTCGAGGCGCCGGTCTGCCCGGCGCCAATGACTGATACCCGTTTTCGCACGCGGAATCTCTCCTGTTCGTTCAGAGGTGCGCGATGATCGCGTCCGCCATCTGGGATGTGCCCACCGCGGTCGGATCGTCCGGCGACGGCTTCAGGTCGTAGGTGACGCTCTTGCCCTCCGCGATGACCTCGGCAATCGCCCGCTGCATGCGGTTCGCCGCGTCTTTCTCGCCGAGGTAGTTCAGCATCATCACCGCCGAGAGCATCAGGGCGGTCGGGTTCACCTTGTTCATCCCGGTGTACTTGGGCGCGCTGCCGTGGGTTGCCTCGAAAACGGCGATGTCTTTGCCAATGTTGGCACCCGGCGCGACTCCGAGCCCGCCGATCAGGCCGGCGCACAGGTCCGACAGGATATCGCCGTAGAGGTTGGGCAGGACCAGGACGTCGTACAGCTCGGGCTTCTGCACCAACTGCATGCACATGTTGTCGACGATCCGGTCTTCGAAAGCGATGTCGGGGTATTCGGCGGCGACTTCGGTGGCCACCGCCAGGAAGAGGCCGTCGGTGAACTTCAGAATGTTGGCCTTGTGGACGGCCGTCACCTTCTTGCGCCCGTTCGCGCGGGCATAGTCGAAGGCGTAGCGGACGATGCGACGGCTTCCCCCGATCGAGATGCTCTTGATGGAGATGCCAGAATCGATGGTGATTTTCTTGCCGATCAGGCGGCCGATGTCCTCGATCAGCTCGAGTGTCTCGGGCTTCCCTTCCTGGAACTCGATTCCAGCGTACAGCCCTTCAGTGTTCTCGCGGACCACGATCAGGTCGACGTCCTCGTAGCGCGTTCGGACGCCGCGGTAGGACTTGCAGGGGCGAAGGCAGGCGTAGAGGTCCAGCTCTTGCCGCAGCGCCACGTTGACGCTGCGAAAGCCACGCCCGACCGGCGTCGTCAGGGGACCCTTGAGCGCGACTTTGGTGCGGCGAATCGAGTCGAGAACCCGGTCCGGTAGGGCGGTTCCATACTCTGCCACCACGTCCGCGCCGGCTCTTTCGACGTCCCAGTCGATCCTGACGCCCGTGGCGTCGACCACACGCCGGGTCGCCTCGCTAAGCTCCGGCCCTACCCCGTCACCCGGAATCAAGGTCACGGCGTGTGCCACTCTTCCTCCTTAGAATGGCTATCAAAACCTGAGTTTGAGCGCGCACAGCGCGCTCAAACTCAGGTTTTGATAGCGTTTCTTAGTGTTGACCACATTTTGCGTTCACGATCTCAAAAAATTATAGAGCGAGCTCCGTCTCCAGTGCAAGCAAGGAAGCACCCGGTCCTGCTGTAACTTAAGAGGGTGTGTGGGAAGGGGCAGGAGGCGTGTGTTT
>Ga0307373_10013521_pt1 | contig 11399 bp, 13 predicted proteins | sample OX2MG_FD_202534 | JGI IMG/M metagenome (GOLD analysis project Ga0307373, IMG submission 202534) | Soil microbial communities from Risofladan, Vaasa, Finland - OX-2 | ecosystem: Environmental > Terrestrial > Soil > Coastal area > Acid sulfate soil | place: Finland: Risofladan, Vaasa | collected... | reverse complement strand
GTCTGGGGCCTGGTCTATCCTTGATCACCGAGGGGCATTATCTAACCCTGGCCCAGGGCTTCTTTACGGCGGAAGGGGCGCGGGCAAGCAAGGCTAACAGCTACTCGTTGGCCCAGGGAAGCATCAAGGCTCTCGGGGCGGCCCCGTTGGCCGAGGCGCCGGTCTCAGTGTCGGTGGACCTCCTGGTGGTGATCTGCCCGCCGCAGCAAGCGATGATTTTGGCCGAGGCGAGCGCGGTGCGAACCGGCGAGTTCCCCTTGGGGGATCTTGGGGCGGCGACTTGCTCCTCGGTGTTCGCGGCGCCGCGAGTCACCAGGAACATCGTTTTCTCGCTCGGCGATAGTACGGGCCGCGCCTTCAACAGGGTGGATGCGTCCGAACTGTTTGTGGTGGCGCCGCGCGAGCGCTTCGGGCATCTCATTGAAATGATGGATAATTTCTGGGTCAAACCAGCGGAGACCCGCCGTTTGATCCACCCATCCCATGCCCAACGGGGCAACTCCGATGAGGGGCGGTGAGCATGGCAAATGACCCGTTTCGCGCGATCCTGTTCAGCGGCGGCGCCGGGTCGCGCTTGTGGCCCTTGAGCCGACGAGCCCGACCGAAGCAGTTCCAGCCCCTGGTCGGTCCCGATTCGCTCTTCCAACTAATGGTCCGACGCCTGGCTTCCAGTATCGGCCTGGAAAATATCTTCGTCTCCACGGGCGAGGTCTATCGCGAATTGGTCCTGGAACAGGTCCCCGGCCTCCCGGCGGAGAATGTGCTGGCGGAGCCGGAAATGCGCGATACCCTCGCGGCGGTGGGTTACGCGGTGGCCGTGCTGAACCACCGCTTCCCCGGATCCACGATCGCCACGCTCTGGGGGGCCGATCACGTGATCCGCCGCGACGCGGAGTTCGTGGCCAGCCTTCAGGCGGCGCATACGCTGGCCCGCGAACGGAACTGGGTCGTGAAGGTGGACGTTCGGCCCACGTCACCCAGCAGCGCCCTGGGTTACATCGAGTACGGGGAGCAACGGGCGCGGGTGGATGGGCGACCGGTGCATGCTTTCGTCCGCCAGGTCGAAAAGCCTTCGGCCGAGGCCGCGCTACAGCTCATCGAAGCCGGTAACTATCTGTGGAATACTGGGTACATCGTATGGACGGCCGAGAAGATCCTGGCCCTCTACGCGGAACACGCGCCAGAGGCATATGCGGCCCTCCAGCGGATCGTCCAGGCTCTGGATAGTCAGGGGCCGGGGGTCGATATTGCCGAACTCTATGCCGGCATCCCTAAAATGTCGATCGACAAGGGGATCTTCGAGCATATGAGCGGAGACGACATGGTGGTGATGCCGGCTGAGCTCGGGTGGAGCGACATCGGCGCCTGGGACGTGCTGCGCGATGAACTGGCCGATGCCGACACCGGTCATGCCGTGCGCGGACACTACATCCCGTTCTCAAGCAGCCGGAACCTGATTTACGCACCCGAAGGAAAACAGGTGATCACCATCGGGATAGACAACTTGATTGTGGTGGACACGGGGGACGCGCTGCTTATCTGTCCCGCGGATCAGGCGCAGCAGGTAAAGGCGGTAGTCCAGCACCTTGAGCGAGAGCAACCCGATCTGCTGTGACCTGGGGCTAACCCACGTGCGCTGGGGAATCGCGCCAACGCTGAAGGCTCGAAGGAGAGTTGCATGGATAGGTTGAAGGACAGGGTCGCGTTGGTGACCGGGGCGAGCCGGGGGATAGGGAAAGCCACCGCGCGCCGATTCGCCCAGGAGGGCGCAACGGTCTGCCTGGCCGATGTACAGGCCGAAGCGTTGGAGGCCACGGTCGCGGGCTTGCGCGCTGAAGGGCTGGCGGTCTCGGGAGCCGCCCTTGACGTCACGAATCGGGATCAGGTGGACGCGGTGATCGGGGATCTGGCGGCCTCCCACGGCCGGATCGATATTCTGGTCAACAACGCCGGGGTTTTGCGCGACAACCTGCTGTTCAAGATGAGCGATGATGATTGGCAGCAGGTGGTGGACGTCCATCTCAAGGGCGCCTTTCTCTGCTGCCGCGCGGCGCAAAAGGTGATGGTGCCGCAAAAATATGGGAGAATCGTCAATTTGTCCTCCACCTCCGCGCTGGGCAACCGGGGCCAGACCAACTACGCGGCCGCCAAGGCCGGCCTCCAGGGCTTGACCAAGACTCTGGCCATCGAATTGGGCAAGTTTGGCATTACCTGCAACGCCGTGGCGCCAGGGTTCATCGAGACGGACATGACTCGGGCCACCGCAGCGCGCATGGGGGTCCCGTTCGAGCGGTTCGTGGAAATGGCCACGCAAGAGATCCCGGTGGGGCGAACCGGACAGCCCGAGGATGTCGCGGCGGCTATTCTGTTCCTGGCCTCGGAAGAGGCGGGCTTCGTGAGTGGTCAGGTGCTCTACGTGGCGGGCGGTCCCCGCGCCTGAAGGGAGCGGCCCATGTGGCAAGAATTACTTGGCGCTCGTTCGCGACCGGCGATCAACTGGATCGAGCGCGGGGCGGTGCGCCGGTTCGCCGAGGCAATCGGCGACCCGCACCCCCTGTACCTGGATGAGGAGGCAGCGAAGCGGAGCCGCCACGGCGGGCTGATTGCGCCGCCGACTTTTGGCATCACCCTGGATTACGGGGGGATTGACGGCTTACGGTTGCCCGAGACGGGATTATTGCACGGCGAGCAGCGGATCAGCGCCGTGCGTCCCCTGCGGGTGGGTGAGATGATCATGGGGCAGGACGTATTCGAGCACTACTACGAAAAGCAGGGAGGGCGGGGCCTCCTGACCTTCCTGGTATTTACCCAAACCGGAGCAGCCGAGAGTGGGGACGTGGTGCTGAGCATGCGGAAGACCCTGATTATCACCGAGACGGTGCGGCGGAGGTGGGAAGGATGAGCGCTGACGTACAGGCTGTCTGGCAGGTGGGAATCGAGCTTCCGCCCCTGACTCTGCCTCCGGTCACGCGCCTGGACTTGATCAAGTACGCGGGCGCCTCGGGCGACTTCAATCCTATCCACACCATCGACGCGGCGGCGGCCGACGCGGAGCTTCCGGGCGTAATCCAGCATGGGATGCTGACCATGGCCAAGGTTGGGCTTCTCTTTTCACCCTATCTGGAGAGCGGCTTTATCAGTCTGATCGAGGTGCGATTCGCCGGAATGGTGGCAGTGGGCGACCAACTGACGGTGTCCGGGCAGGTTACGGAGATCGCTAAGCGCGACGACGAGACAATTGCGCACATCGATGTGACGGTGCGTAATCAGCGTGACCAGGTAATGCTGGCGGGTCAGGTGGAGTTCAGGCTTTTCGCCGCGGCTTGAGCGAGTCCAGGGGCCACCCCCAAGGATGTAGCCTTTGCGGACGAATCATATAACCGAACAAACGAGCGGTTGTTTGTAAACAAGTTGTTCCTATCCTAACCCGCCGATGGTCCTACCGGCTACCAGGATCGCGCGGGACGGGCCGACCGTGTTAGAGTGGCATCCTGTTTCTCCCAAACCACCCCGCATCCTTGGGTCCATTTGCTCGTATCGCCTGCCGAGAAGTGGCCCGTGCGGTTATACGGCGAACATGATAGGATGAAGTGGACCCCACGTGGTAGGACAATATCGATTCTGAAGAGATCCACTTGTAAAGGAGAGACCTATGGCAACCGTTGTCGAGGCGGAGCGGGCGCACGGAACCTGGGCCCTCAAGACAGGGCTGGCCCGCATGCTCAAGGGCGGGGTGATCATGGACGTGGTGACGCCGGAGCAGGCGCGGATCGCCGAGGACGCCGGAGCCGTCGCCGTGATGGCCCTGGAGCGGGTGCCTTCCGACATCCGGGCTCAGGGCGGCGTGGCGCGCATGACCGATCCTGAGCTGATCATCCGGATCAAGGAGGCAGTGAGCATCCCGGTCATGGCCAAGGCCCGCATCGGTCATCTGGTAGAGGCGCGGGTGCTGGAGGCCCTGGAGATCGACTACATCGACGAGAGCGAAGTGCTCACCCCAGCCGATGACCAATATCACATCGACAAGCACCCGTTTTCCATCCCCTTTGTCTGTGGAGCCCGCGATCTCGGTGAGGCGCTCCGGCGCATTGGCGAGGGCGCGGCGATGATTCGGACCAAGGGCGAGGCCGGAACAGGGAACGTGGTGGAGGCGGTTCGCCATATGCGGTCGATCACCAGTGCGATCAGCCAGGTCCGTGGGCTTCCCGAGGACCAGCTGATGTCCTACGCGCGCGATCTCGGAGCGCCCTACGAGTTGGTTCGCGCCTTGCATGCGGATGGCGCCTTGCCCGTGGTGAACTTCGCCGCGGGCGGCCTCGCTACCCCAGCCGACGCGGCGCTGATGATGTGCCTGGGCGCTGACGGCGTGTTCGTGGGCTCGGGAATCTTTAAGAGCAGTGACCCGGCCCGGTACGCACGGGCGATTGTCCTGGCTACCACGCACTTCCGCGATCCAGCCCGTATCGCCGCCGCCGCCCGTGGGCTTGGCGACGCCATGCGAGGACTTGACGTGGCATCGATGCCGCGGGAAGCGCTGTTGGCGGTGCGGGGGAACTGAGCCATGGTCGGTGAGACGGCAAGGATCGGAGTGCTGGCCCTACAAGGTGGGGTTCGGGAGCACGTGACGATGCTGAAGACAGCCGCCGAGGTGACGGTGGTGGAGGTCACGACCCCGGCTGACCTGGAGGGATTGGATGGCATTGTGCTGCCCGGTGGGGAAAGCACGACGATCGCCAACCTTTTAGAGGAGAGCGGATTGCGAGATCCCTTGCGCGAGAGGCTCGCGCGTGGACTCCCGGCCTACGGGACCTGCGCCGGCATGATTCTACTTGCCGGAACGGTGACCGATGGGACGGTGGCCGGGGTCGGGGCGATGGACATTACGGTGCGGCGCAACGCCTTTGGCGCCCAGCGGGATAGCTTCGAGGCGGACTTGACGGTCGAGGGGCTGAGTGGGGGCGTGTTTCCCGCGGTCTTCATTCGCGCCCCTCAAATCGAGCGAGCCGGGCCGGCCGTGGAGATCCTCGCTCGCCTTCACGATGGCGCCGCGGTGGCCGCGCGGCAGGGTAACCTCCTGGTCTCCGCCTTCCATCCCGAACTGGGCCGCGACCAGCGTTTTCACGCGCTATTTTTGGCCATGTGCTCTGGGAAAAAGGTCTCCGATTCTGCTTGACGCCCATGGCGGAAAGGACTACATTAGTGTTCGCGGATAGTCATCTATTCGCGTCCGATCCTCGCTAGCTCAATGGTAGAGCAACCGGCTGTTAACCGGTAGGTTGTTGGTTCGAATCCAGCGCGGGGAGCATCCATCACATGCCGCCGGGAGAGCCCTGGCGGCATGTCGTGTTTTATGGCAGGGAAAGGGGACCGATGGCGAGGTTTCTGATCACCGGAGGGGCGGGATTTCTTGGGATCAATATGGTCCGCTATCTGCTCGAACGGGGCCATCAAGTGGGGTCGCTGGATCTCGCGCCTTTTGACTACGCGGACGCGCGCGACCGGGTGACCGTGACCACGGGCGATATCCGTGACCGCGCGACCGTGGATCGGGCCATGGAAGAGGTGGACGTGGTGATCCATACCGCCGCCGCTCTTCCGCTCTATACAAAGCAGGATATCTTTACCACCGACATCGGCGGCACAAAGACGGTGCTCGCCTCCGCCCAAGCGCATGGGGTAGATCGGGTGGTCCACGTCTCGTCCACCGCGGTCTATGGTATCCCGGACCACCACCCGCTGCTGGAAGACGACGCCCTCCACGGGGTCGGCGCCTACGGACGGGCGAAAATTCGCGCCGAGCAGATCTGCGAGCGCCACCGCGCTCAGGGCATGTGCGTGCCCATCGTGCGCCCGAAGTCGTTTATTGGTCCCGAGCGGTTGGGGGTGTTCGCGCTCTTCTACGATTGGGCAGCGGATGGGCATGGCTTTCCCATGCTGGGCAGCGGGCGGAACCGCTATCAATTACTCGATGTGGAAGACCTTTGCGAGGCTATCTATCTGACCTCCACGCTGGACCGAGAGCGAGTGAATGACACTTTCAACATTGGGGCCAAGGTGTTCATGACCATGGGCGAGGATTACCAGGCAGTGCTGGATGAGGCGGGACATGGGAAAAAGATTCGCCCCCTTCCCGCCGGACCGGCAATCCTCGCCTTGCGGCTCCTAGAGGCGCTGCGCTTGTCCCCTCTGTACAAATGGGTGTACGAGACGGCATCGAAGGACTCATTCGTGTCGATCGAGAAGGCGGAACGGGTTCTGGGCTGGGTACCGACGTTCTCGAACCAGGATGCCCTGGTGCGGAACTATCGCTGGTATTTGGCGAATCGGAGCGCCTTCGAGCATTCCTCCGGAGTATCGCACCGCGTCCCCTGGAAGCAAGGAGTGCTCGGCCTGGCCAAGCGCTTTTTCTAGCTGCGGTAGGAGTACCGCCGGTGGGATGACGAGGCGGGACCGGATCGCGTATGATCACCCCAGAGGAAAGAAGGCGAGGTCGGCGGTTCTTGACCGCCAACCTCGCGATGCCGTGATTGGAGATGGCGAACCATCATGAACAAGGCGATCGTAACTCCGTTTAATGCGTTCTCGTTGTTTTCTTTCGTCCTGCTGACCGGCATCGCGCTGCTGGTGCATCACACTGGCATCCCGACCGAGGTGCTCGCGGCGGCGGGAGCGGTCGGCGGCTTTCTTCTGATCGGCGGCTTCCTGATTTGGACCCTGATCGAGGAGGCGCGCTGATCAGGCTCCCACGCGATCAGGCACGGGGCACTGGCGTGGGACCGGTGATGTGCTGTTCAGGCTGCACCTGATCGACATGCAGGGGAATGCTGCCCAGAACCCGGCCTCCGCCGGAGACCCGGAACTCAAAGGCCCCAGGCTGGTCGAGCACCAGCATATTGATCTCGGCCAACAGTTTCCCATTTCCCTGGGCCACGGCCTGCGGATCGATAGGAATCGCCTCGTGCATGAGGCTCCGTCCATCGGGCGCGACAAACTCCATTTCCACCTGGCGATCCGAGGCGTTGCCCTGAAGAACCACCACCACGAAGAATCGGGGATGCTGCGCCGGCAGTTGGCTTACTCCAATATGGTCGAAGATACCGATCAGGCTCAACTTGCCATCCTGACCAATCAGGGCATGGTCGCAGAGTACGCCTAGACTGAGGGAAAGGCTCTCACTCCGCGTGGGGAAATCGATCACGATAGACCTTTCTTGCCCGGAGGCGGAAGCATCATCGAAGGGGCGCGAGAGTTCCGGGGGCGAGGTTCAGTCGGTTGACGTAATGAATGTCGTTCGGCATCACGTGCCCATACTCGCCGGGCACCCGCACCATCAACTCCCCATTGGTATGCGACCGCAGGATTTGGGTCACCGCGCGCAGATCGTCATGCGCGTCAACGTAATATCGGAACGTTCGCGGCTCGTTCTTATACATGAAGCTGATTTCGAACGCGGCTCCTTGAGTAGCCAGGAAGGCCGGAACGGGAGGGCGGCGGCGCGATGTAGGTTTCTTGACGGTCGCCACCGGGGGGTGTACGTCCGAGACACCGCCCAGGGAGCGAAGGTAGCGCGCAAGATCGTCGGCAATCGCTTTGACTTCAGCGGTCACTGCGTACTCCGCGGGGAATAAGAGGATTCAACTAGCTGGACTTTGCCAGGCGCGGTTGCAGAATGTGGATTTGCCGGCTCAGATGCGCGCGCAAGGCCGCGTGATCCGGAACGCGCCCTTGAGAGAACACCGCATGATCGACCATCACCACTGGCGACCACCAGCCGCCATGTACGGCGGCTTCATAGAAATGCGTCATCCAGCATCGAGTCCTCAAATCGAAATACCACGGACCCAACTCCGTGATCACGGCCTTCAGGATAGCCAGCGCCTGCTGATCTTCCTCTTTGAAGGCTGTCCTGTGGCAACCCAAAGGACCCGTTTGTGTGTACAAAGTGACATGGATACGCTCACGCGTAAGATAAATGATCTCACCCATGTTCGTATTCTCCCTGTGCCATGGCTCATGGCGACCAGGCGGTGGTCCGAGTGGGCCGCGCCCTCAGGCTCTTAGTATAGCACGCTGTTTTCCGTAAAGCATGACGCACCTATTTTTCACAGTCCGAGAATGGTTCCGATCCCGCGCTTAACAGCGCATGGAAGGGTGGTTTCCGGCTAAAGCCGGCTCCGAAGGGCGCCGAACCGGCTTTAGCCGGCTCGTCGTCCGCCCCATCCGCTTTTAAGCGGAGGATCCCTATTCGATCTGGAAGAGCATGCGGGCCGCGAGCAGCACGGCACGGCGCGGGCCGTCCGCCCGCTCCGTCGCGTGCTCTTCCACGGCGACCCGCTCGCCTGCCTCCGTCGCCACGGACACCGCGATGCGAAGGTGGACGGCATCAATTTCGACCAGGCAGCCGCCCAGTCCCACCGGGGCCGAAAATGTCTTGCGAGCCCGCTGAGCGAGCGACAACGCCGCCGCTTGCGCGTCCTCCTCGGTGAGGGTGGTTGAATCGCCAGGAAGCACCAGCCCACCTGCCAAGAGGCCCTCGGCCACGCTTGCGCAGAGGGCGCCCCCCAGCCCCGATTCCGCCACGGCCACCTGTAAACCCTGACTGAGCAAGCGCCTGGCCGTGACCTCCTTCAGCCCTTCGTCGTCCGCCGCGTAGACTGCCTCGCCAAACAAGCGCCGCACCTGGTCCTCTAGCGGCGCCAGGACCGCCCGCGCGACGCTCGCGTCAGCCGCCCGGGCGGCCAGGCGGACATGGATTCCATCGTCACGCGCATAGGTAGCGGCGGTGGGATTGGCGGCACGCACTAACTCACCCAGCCGCTCCTCCACGGCGGATTCTCCGATGCCTAGAATCTTCAGGGTGCGGCTCACGATCACTCCCCCATGGGGGATGTCATCCAGACGCGGCTCGGCCTCCTCGATCCACATCCGGCGCATCTCGGAGGGCACTCCGGGCATGGCGATGATGATCCGCTGTTCTCGCCGCACCCACCAACCGGGGGCCGTACCGACCGGATTCGCCAACACCTCGCACGAAGGAATGACCGTCGCCTGCTTCAGGTTTCGTTCCGGCATCTCGCGTCCACGCTGGGCAAAGAACCGGCGGAGATTCTCCTCAAGATCCGGACGTACGGCCATCGTCTCGCCCAGCAGACCCGAAATCGCCTCGCGGGTTAGGTCGTCCTCGGTGGGGCCAAGGCCGCCAGTAAGAATGAGGAGATCAGCTCGCTCCCACGCCTGGCGGAGCGTCTCTTGTACGCGGCCAAGATTGTCGCCCACTTGCTGGATCCGAAATAAGGCGATCCCGAGAGCGGGAAGACGTCCCGCGAGCCAGCGCGCGTTGGTGTCGGTGATCTCACCGAGCAGGAGCTCGGTCCCAATCGACACAATTTCAGCGCGAAGCTCCTGGAGGGGCGACGATACAATGCTCACCCCTCCAGTGTAGCAGGCTGGGCTCAGGAGACGGTGGCGGCGATCGCCAGGAGATCCTTCACGGTGAGCTTGGAGAGCCCAATCGCGCTCGTCACGTCATAACTCACGGTCAGCCGGCTCCAGGTAACGTGGACGATTTCGTAGCCTTTCTTCATTTTGAGATCCGCCACGGTCCCGGTCACCTGGCCGATCCCGTTGACGCCCTTGGAGATCACGACCGTGGTGACCTTGCTTCCCGGGGTAATAATGGGCGCCAGGCCGACCTGCTTGATGACTTGAAACGAGGGATAGGTCCCCCCCACCTTTTTCAAGCTCTTTGGCACGTATTGGAGATACCCATCGGGCGGAAAGCCCAGGCCCTGCGATGGATCCACATGCACCACCTGGAGAATCCAATTCTTGGGCACATAGGTGGGCGCGGCTAGTTGGAGTTGCGGAGCCGCGTGATTGGCCAGAGACAGCGCGTTGATGGCGGAGAGGCCGCTCGCCACTTGCTTGCTGCTCACCTGCACCAACACGGGCGAGGGCAGCTTGAGGGATTTGCGCCTGGCGGCAATCGGCGTCGGATTGGCCACGAATTTCTTGGGGCGGATCTTGGTGGGGGTCGCCGACGGAATCGCTCCAGTCGGGGTCGGGCTGCTTACGGCTCCAATGGGAGTCGCGGTGGGCGTAGCGGTAACTGTCCCCTGGGAAGTACCGGAAGCGGGGGTCGGAGTCGGGGTTACAGTTTCGGTTGGGGTACCGGTCGCGGTTGAACTGGCTGCCACGGCTCGCGAGATTCCGGCTTCCGCGGCATACCCGCTGCCGGTAACCAAACCGGCGAGTAAAGCGCCAGAGACTATCCATCGCAATCTGGTATTCATGTGGACTGTTTCTCCTCCATCCGCGTCCAGCCAGGCGACCGGACGGGCGCGGCCGGCGCCCACGCGGATCATCTCTGTGAATTGTCCGAGACTCGTGAACAGGTCCCGGTTCAGGCGGATATGGGCCGGATATGCCCACGGGTGAGGCCGCGCGCGATCCTGGCGTCGTTACCGGAGCCTGTACGCGGCCCCCCGACCCTGGTTACTATAGCAGAGCAGTGATCACGGGACAACCACGTTTGAGGGCAGAAGGCACACAGCCAAGCCAGGGCGCGCGGCGCCCCGCGACGGTCCTCGTCTGGTTGGGTGGGGCTCTCGGAGATACGCTTCTCGGCTATCCCGCCCTAGCGGCCTTGCGAACGTGGGCGCCGGATGGGCGTATCGTACTGGTTAGTCGGCCCGCGTACGCGGCCTTCGCGGCGACCAGCGGACTGGTTGACCAGGTCGTGGATAGCGACGGCGCGATGGCGGGCGCCCTGTTCGGGGGAAGCTCGCGCCCGCTGGAGGCGCCGGAGTTGGCGGTCATCTGGAGCGCCGCCTATAGAGAACTGTCCGAACAGGTTCAGAACATGGGTGCGCGCGTGATCATCGCCGCGCCTCCTCGGCCCTCCGATCCTCGACACCAGGCGCGCTACTTGCTGGACTGTCTGCGCCCGTTGGGAGTTCGCCGTACGCTTCTCCCGGCCCCTCCGCCGCTGCTCAATGCCGCGCCACGAGCCGAGCAGGCGCTCCTTGGCGGGCATCTGGGCCGTACAGCCCTCCTGCATCCCGGCGCGGGAAGCGCCTGGAAATGCTGGCCCCTCGCGTCATGGCTTATCCTGGCGGAGGCCCTGAGCGCGCGGGGCCTTGTCGTGCGTTGGAGCTTTGGTCCCGATGATGAGCGACTCCGCGCGGATCTTTTCGTGGTAGCCCCAGAATGGCGGCCGGCGACCTTGCCAGTCTTGCCGCTGCCCCGCTTCGCCGATCTCCTGGCTCGGTGCGGCCTCTTCGTGTCTCCCGATACGGGAGTAGCTCACCTCGCCGCGCTGCTTCAGACGCCGCAGATTACCCTATTTGGGCCCACCGATCCTCGCCGCTGGCGCCCCTTAAGCCGCAAGGCTGTTCTCG
>Ga0307373_10013518_pt1 | contig 11400 bp, 7 predicted proteins | sample OX2MG_FD_202534 | JGI IMG/M metagenome (GOLD analysis project Ga0307373, IMG submission 202534) | Soil microbial communities from Risofladan, Vaasa, Finland - OX-2 | ecosystem: Environmental > Terrestrial > Soil > Coastal area > Acid sulfate soil | place: Finland: Risofladan, Vaasa | collected... | reverse complement strand
CCTCGGCAGGTGGAACAGATTCATTTTGCCCAGCAACTCAAGGACCGGCTCGCCAACGGCCTGCGCCATGGCGCCTACACCGAGTTAGTGCTCGTCGCGCCCCCGCGCTTCCTTGGGCGATTGAAGGCCAGGCTCGATCCCGAAGTTGCCAAAAGCCTGGTGCACTTGGTCGACAAGGACTACACGAAGTGCGGCGTCGCCGAGCTGCGCGAGCGGTTGGGCGAGCTCGTCGAGGAGAAACGAGAGCGTGCATGATAAAAAACGAGGCGAGAACGTCCGAGTAAAGGAGATGGCGATGAAACTCCACCTGAATCCTGCCATTTTGGCGCTGTTCCTCGCGGGCTTTGGATGGGTCGTCCTGGCCGCCGCTGACCTGGGCCACCATTGCCTGCCTTGGCTTGCCTCGGTCCCGGCCGAAGACGTCGGCGGATGCTGTGGAGCCGACCGCTCGGATGACAGGGCCTGGTCGCAGGAAAAATGTGCTTGCGGTCTTTGCGCTTGCAGCGCGGAATGTCACGGGCGGGGGTGTGACTGCAAGAAACCTTGTTCATGCACTAAGTGCGGTTGCCCGCGACAGAATGGCTCCGTCACTTCGGCCGGTAGCGACCGAATCAACTCGACGGAAAGTGATCGCACCATTCCGCCTGCAAGCGACCGAATCCTCTGGGCGGGTTGCGACGGTGCGATCAACAGAACCACGCGTCGATGACAATCACGTCGTACCAGTTTGCGAATTAAGCCAGGCGACGACCCTGGCGTTTGGCACACCTTTTGCACGCTTGAGTGAGTGTCAACAACCCACTTCCGCGAGGCACCTTATGGGAACGCCACTGAATCATCGTTGGAAGATCCTGATGGCCACCGATTTTTCAGCGTCGGCCGAGACGGCTATGGCGCAAGCGATTTACTTTGCCGCGCACGGTGATGGCGAACTGACCGTGGCGCACATGATCGACGACCCGAGCCGGACGGCGGCGTTGATGGTCAACTCGCCGGCTTGGGGAGCGACCTCGCCGGAGTTGGTCGATTTCGACCGGCAGTCGCGTCGCGATGCCGACGAACGACTCCGCGCATGGATCGTGGCGCAACCAACGGACGGGATCCGAGTGCGCCGTGAAACGTTGGTCGGAAAGCCGTTCGTCGAGATCATTCACGCCGTGCAGCGTGACGGTTATGACCTGGTGGTGGTCGGCACCCGGGGCCATACATTGCTCAAGCGGATGCTCGTCGGCAGCACGGCGACGAAGCTGGCCCGCAAGTGCCCTTGCCCGGTGTTGATTGCGCGTCCAAGGGACACCTGGCAACTACGACACGTGCTCGTCCCGGTCGACTTTTCCGACGTCAGCGGCAAGGTGCTGGCCTTGGCCGGTTCACTGGCTCAAGCGGCGGGCGCCACGCTCGATCTGCTGCACGTCTATGACATGTCGGACGTCAAAGACGCGCCCCTATTGTCGGATTCCGCCAGGGCGGATTTCGCCCGCTACCGCCGCCAGGTGCGCGAAGATGCGCTTGAGCGGATGCAGCGCCTGGCCGGGTCGGGGGAACACAACACGGTGAACATGACGTTCAACGTCGCGCCGGGCCTCGCCTGGCAAGCCATTCAGAGGTCGGCCCGTAGGCTAGAGTCGGATCTGATCGTGATGGGCAGCGTCGGCCGTGGCGGACTGCCCGGCTTGTTGATCGGAAATACCGCCGAGAAGATCCTGCACACGACCAATTTGCCGTTGCTGGTCGTCAAGCCCGAGGGCTTCGTGTCGCCCGTATCTCCGCCGCCGAGGCAAGAATGGGCCGTACAGGAACACCGGCAGCGTGAGCCAAGCCTGAATTGAGTCGTTCGCGCGGCTCTTGAAGCGTCGCGGCACTTTCAATCACGAGGACCGGTTCGATGAACGCACCAATGGTAGAACCGGGACAGCGACGAATGGCCTTGGCCTGCGGAGTGACGCGAATGGTTCGCGTGCTCGAAGCATCGTGCTACTGCCCCCGCCAGTGGCTCTGTACCCTACCGACAGGCGCCACGCTCACGCTGGATGAAACGGAACTGGGCGACCTGATCGTGGAACCAGACACAGACACCGGCAAGACCGGTGGCGAACATCATCGCACGCGCTGCGACGACGATGTCGTGACGGAGGCATCGGAAGGGTCGTTTCCCGCCAGCGATCCGCCGTCGTGGACTTCATCCACGGCGCTTGCGTCGCGCGACGACGTGTCAATCGCCTGACCTGTACAGTTTCTTGCCACAAGATGGAAAGAGATTGTGCCGATTGTACCTGATGTATGGAATAGAGCGTTTTTGACGGATGGACTGAATATTCCGGCGGATGCTGGACGATCATTCCGATGGAAAGCGGCATTTGCCCAGACCGATCGCAATGGGGGCGCGTCCCATCAAGGCATTATCAACCCGACAATTCGTTCGGCGCCCGTTGCCGTTGCTCGTCGCGTTTGCCCTCGCCTGCGCGTCTGGGTCGGCGTTGGGGCAATCGACGACCATCGATCCGGCTGGAGCGTCCGTTGGATTCGAGACGGCGTCGCCGTCACGCGCACCTGGCGCACGCAGGCCACCCGAGCGGCGGGGATACCTGAACAGGCGGACGAAAACCGAGGTGCGATTTGCCGGAACAGCGCGAAGCGGGCAAGTGCTCGACGAGCCGCCGGCGCACCGGCCGCGCAACCACGGTGGCCAGGTCGAGCCGGCGCCGAGCAACGAAGTGCGCTTCACATCCTCCCAGGCCGCCATCCAACTGCCGGCAAATGCCGGTGGGCCATTGACACGGCCGCCGGCGCCGCCAGGACGACTGACTGCGCCGGGGGAGGATCGCAGCATGGCGCCTCCTCCGGCGCGCGTCGACGCGGCGCACCAACTCAGAGTGCCGGTGCGGCTCAACCGGCCCTCTCAGCCAAGCACCAAGTCGCCGCTGGAGCTGCCGCCTCCGCCGGGCGGCGAAACGGTACAACTGCCGCTTCCGCCGCTGGAGCCCGGAGATCTTCGCTTTCCAATCAACCTGTCTACCGCCTTGCGGCTGGCCGATGCCCGGCCTTTGCTCGTCGCCGCCGCGCAAGCCAGCGCCTGGTCGGCCGAGGGGCAACTGCAGAAAGCGAAGGTGCTGTGGGTTCCCTCGTTCATGCTGTCGAGCTCCTATGCCAGGCACGACGGCCCGATCGATTTCAATCAGGGGATCAACGTGCCGCCGGGGGTCGGCATCTATGGACAACCGGCGCCGGGCGGCTTTGGCAAGCCCCTCAACCAGAATTACAACTGGTTCCTTGCCGGCGTCAGCTTGTACCAGGTCGTTGCCATGACCGACGTCATCTTTCAGCCGTTGGCCGCGCGGCAAGTGCTTGATGCCAGGCGTTGGGACATCCAGACCGCGAAAAACGACGTCGTTTTGGAGGTCGCCCGCTCCTATTTCAATGTGCATCGATCTCGCGGGCGGTACGCCGGCGCTATCTACACCGTCAAGGAAGGGCGAAAGCTGATTGCCGCCATCGACGCTTTGAGCAAGGATTTGATTCCCAAGGTCGAGGTCGACCGTGCCCGAAACTTGCTGGCTTTTCTGGAGCAGCAAGCCGTCTCGGCGCGCGAGAACTGGCGCGTGTCCAGCGCCGACCTGACGCAGGTCCTCCGCCTCGACCCCCGCGCGGTGTGCGAGCCGCTCGAGCACGACCATCTGCAGATCACCTTGATCGACGCCTCGCGTCCGCTCGACGATCTGATTGCTTTGGGCCTGGGTAATCGTCCGGAACTGGCCGCGAACCAGGCCGAGGTCAAGGCGGCGATGGTCCGCATCCGGCAGGAAAAAATGCGCCCCATGCTCCCCTCGGTGATGCTCACCGGTTTTCAGACGCCCGGTGGCATGGCGCCCCAGGCGTCGATCTTTGGCACGGGCCATGGCGCCAAGCTGAATAACTGGGGCTTCCGCGACGATGTTAGCGGGGCGCTTATTTGGCAGTTGGATAGCTTCGGGCTCGGCAACCTGGCTTTGGTCAAGAAGCGGCGCGCCGAGGAATCGCAAGCGATCGCCAAGCTCATGCAGGCCCAAGACGCAGTGGCGGCGGAGATCAATCAGGCCCAGGCTCAAGTTCAGTCGGCGGCGGCGCGCGTCGTGCAAGCCGAACGCTCCTTGCGCACGGGCCTGGTCACCTATCAAAGTAATTACGAGGGATTGGGACAAACCAGGCGGTTTGAGAACGTCTTGGAATTGGTCTACCGGCCTCAAGAAGTGGTCTACGCCCTCAAGCTGCTGCACCTGGCGTTTAATGAATACTTCGATACGGTCGCCGACTACAACACGGCGCAGTTCATGCAGTTCCACGCCCTCGGCTATCCCGCCCGCGAGGTCACGTTCTTCCGGCCGCCGGGCGAAATCGTACCGGTAAACACCCAGCGGCCGGCATACTTGCCGGAGGTGGGCACCGGACCGCCGCGGCCGCCGCGCTAAGTAAGGAAACGAAGTCAGGGAAAGGAATCGTCGCGATGAAATCGTGCAGCCGATCACTAAACATCCTTGCGTCACGATCGAACGTCAAGCAGCGACGGTGGCTGGGGCAGGGCCGCTGTTTGGCCGTCTTGGCCAGCTTGGCCCTTTGGTGGTTCGGCGCGCCCCGCCGCGCCACCGCTGCGGATCGACCGCCGGCCGCGGCCGCGTCCCCACGCGCGATTCCCGCGGAGAGGGTGCCGCCGGGGCCGGCGCTCCCACTGCCGATGAATGGGCGCACGCGCGGCGTTACCGAGCAGACCCCGACGCCGATGCGACTGGAACTGCCCGCCGATCCGAGCAAGCGGTCTCTTCTGGAAGTGCCGCCGCCGCCTGAGGTGGTGAACCTGCAGTTGCCGCCGCCTGAGCCGGGCGACCTGCGCTTTCCGATCAACCTGGCCACCGCATTGCGGCTGGCCGACGTCCGGCCGCTTGTCATCGCCGCCGCGCAGGCCAGCGCCTGGGTCGCCGAGGCCCGCCTGCAAAGCGCCAAAACGCTCTGGCTCCCGACTTTGAACCTCGGCTTCGACTACACCCGTCACGACGGCCTGGGGCCGGACACGCTCAACGGCCAGAACATCCCCAAGGGGCAAAACGCTCTCGGTCAGAACGACCCGAGCTCGTTCGGCCGGCCGCTTAGCCAGAACATCAATTTCTTCTATGGCGGCGGCGCGTTCTTCCTCATGCAGTACTCCACCGACATGATATTTCAGCCGCTGGCCGCGCGGCAAAACCTCAACGCCGCCCGCTGGAGCATCCAGACCGCGAAAAACGACGCCCTCTTCAGGACCGCCGACGCCTACTTCGAGGTACACAAGTGGCGTGGAACGTACGCCGGCGCCGTCGACGTCGTCGTCAAAGGCCGCCGGCTGCTGGCGCAAATCGACGAGCTGAGCCGCGACCTGGTGCCGGCCGTCGAAGTCGATCGCGCCCGTAACTTTCTCGCGGACATGGAGCAGCAGGCCGTAATCTCGCGGCAGAATTGGCGGAAATCGAGCGCGAACCTGACGCAAGTGCTTCGCTTGGATCCCCGCGCCTTGGTCGAGCCGCTGGAACCCGACCACCTGCAGATCACGTTGATCGATCCGGCGCGTCCGCTCGACGAGCTGATGCCGATCGCCTTGTCGAACCGCCCTGAGCTGACGACACAGCAGGCACTCGTCCAAGCGTCGTTGGTGAACATACGCCGCGAAAAACTGCGCGCGTTCCTGCCCATTCCAATGATCAACGGCTTTCAGACTCCCTACGAACAGATTCAATTCGGGGCCAATGGACTCGGTACGGGCGACAAGTTGAACAATTGGTCGTGGCGCGACGACGTTGCCCCCGGCGTGATGTTCCAGGCCGACTCGATGGGATTGGGCAACGCCGCGATGGTCAAATGGATGCGGGGCGAGGCATCGGGCGCCATGGTACAACTGTTTCGCGCGCAGGACATGGTGGCCGCCGACGTGACCCGATCGCAGGCGCGCCTGCAATCGGCGGCGGCCCGCGTTGTCCAGGCCGAGCGCGAACTGCGCGGCGCGCTGGTCAATTACACGGGCGTCGTCGAAGGCTTGGGGCAGACCAGACGGTTCGGCAACGTGCTGCAACAGGTCTTTCGGCCCCAGGAGGCTGTGTTCTCGCTGCAGCTCTTGAAGTTGGCCTACGACCATTACTGGGTCACGGTCGCCGAGTTCAACCAGGGGCAGTTCCGCTTGTACCATGCGCTGGGATATCCGGCGCGTGAGTTGGCGTATTTCCGCCGCACGGGCCCGATCCTGGCGATCAACACGGCGCGTCCGCGTTACCTGCCGACGGTTGGCACGGGGCCGCCGCCGCCGTCGCGATAGTTAAAGTTTCACAAACACGGGTACCGAAGGATCATTCACCTGGGCCCGGCCCAAACGAACGGAAGGAACCGTCTCCATGCGACAAACGAACCGCTTGTCGATCGTCGTTACCTGCGTGCTCCTCGCCGGCGCGCATCGTTGGGCCTCTGGCGGCGAGCAACGGGCTCGCTACCCCGTGGCGGGTGGTCGCGCCGCGAGGACATCCCATGAGACGCCGCCGGCCGACGACTCGGCAACACAGCAAGCCCCTCCCATGATCACGTTTCCGGCGCGCGGCGATAAACCGCCGGGACGACCCGCCCAGAAGTCGCCGTTGCAAGAGCGGGCGACGCCCGGCGGGGAAGTGCTCGATATGAGGCCGCCACCGCCCGAGCCCGGAGACCTGCGCTTTCCCATCAACCTGGCCACCGCGCTGCGGCTGTCGGATGCGCGGCCGATCCTCGTGGCCGCCACAGGCGCCAAAGTATGGGATGCGGAGGCGAAGCTTCAGAAATCCATGGTGCTCTGGGTGCCGACTCTGAACGTCGGCGCCGATTATATCCGCCACGACGGCTTTGGGCCGGACCTCAACAATGGCCTCAACATTCCGGCGGGAACGAATGCTCTTGGTCAACCCTCGCCAGGCAACTTGGGCCGCCCGCTCAATCAAAACATCAACTTTTTCTACGGTGGCGCCGGATTCACCTGGGCCCCGTCCGGACCAAACTACTTCTACCAGCCCAACCCGGGCCTGCCGCTGCTACCCTCGCCGCAGTTTCAGTTTTCAACCGATATGATTTTCCAGCCGTTGCACGATAAGCAGGCGCTCAACGCGGCGCGCTGGGACCTGCAAACCGCCAAAAACGACGCTTTGTACATGACGGCCAAGGCGTACTTTGACGTCCATCGCTATCGCGGCCAGTACGCGGTGACGATCGATGCCGTCCAGCGAGGCCGCCAACTGGTGGCGAAGATTGCCGTGCTGAGTACCGACCTCGTTCCAAGAGTCGAGATCGACCGGGCGCGCAACCTGCTGGCCGACCTGGAGCAACAGGCGGTCATGGCCCGTCAGAATTGGCGCATTGCCAGCGCCGAGCTGACGCGCGCGCTGCGTCTCGACCCGCACGCCGTGGTCGAACCGGTCGAGCACGATCACCTGCAAATCACCTTGATCGCTCCCGATCGGTCGCTCGACAATCTGATTCCCCTCGCCCTGACCAACCGCCCGGAGTTGGCGTCGCAACAGGCGCTGGTTCAGGCGACGCTGGTGGCGATTCGTCAAGAAAAGCTCCGTCCGCTGATTCCCGCGATGTACATGAACGGCTTCCAGACGCCTTATGAGTTGCTCCAGGTGGGGGCCCAGGGAATTGGCAAAGACAGCAAAATGAACCAATGGAGCGTTCGCGATGACATTTCGCCGGAGATGTTCATGACGTTCGACGGCATGGGATTCAGGAACCTGGCCATGATCAAGGAGGCCCGCGGAGTCTCGTCGCAGCAACTGGTGGAGTTGTTTCAAATGCAGGATTCGATCGCGGCGGGCGTGACGCGCACTCAGGCCGATCTGCAGTCGGCGGCGGCCCGCGTCGTGCAGGCCGAGCGCGAGGTGAAGTCGGCGCTGATCAATTACAACGGCAACGTCGAAGGCCTGGAGCAAACGCGACGCTTCGGCAACGTCTTGAATCAGGTGTTTCGCCCGCAGGAAGCGGTCTTCGCGTTGCAGTTGCTGATGACGGCTTACGAGAATTACATCAACACCGTCGCCGATTACAACACGGCGCAGTTCGCGATGTTTCACGCATTGGGTTACCCGGCCCGCGAGCTCGCGTTCTCGCGGCGAACGGGCCCGGTGTTGCCGGTGAATACCCAGCGGCCAGGCTACCTCCCGCGTGTCGGTTCGGGGCCGCCCCCGGCAACCCGTTAGTGCGTTCTCGTTGCTATAACCATTGGGGCTGCCCAGCCCACAACCCGCAAACACAAGGATGGTTCGATGACACACCGTATCTCATCTCTTTTGGGTCTGGCGGCCTTGGCTGCGACAATCTCGCCGCAGGCGGCTGCTCAAGAATATTCCAACGGCGGCAAACGCGCTGTCGGCCGCGTGCCCGCCATCCTCACGCCCGTGGAGGCTTTCGGCGTTCACCCACCGGGACTCGCCCCTGCCGACGCGGGGCACAGCAAGCCTTATGTCCCCTACTATGCGCCGCTTTCGCCGGTCGCATCGTCCACCCGCTGGAGGCCGTGGTCGTATCGTCCGCTTTTTCCTTATTACACTCCTTATTACACCGGGTACTGCCCGCATCGTCTCTTCAATCCGCCGCCCCGACCCTACGGGTCGAATGGCTGGGGGAAAGGCCCCATGCCCGACGCTCCCCTTCCCGAGGAGCCGGGCACAACTCCACTCAATTTCGGACCTTATACGTCGGTCGTCGCGGATGACACCACGTACTGGAACATGGGCGGCAACGGTCTCGTTCCGTACGGCGCCCCTCAACCGGACGGGGCGCGACCGCCCGATCTGGTTGACGAAATTCAAGCCAGCCGCCCGCACCGCCGCGGACGCTCGCATTTCCTTCCGACGGTCTTGGAGGAGCCAGTCGTCGTTCCCTCCACGGAAGCGGCGGGCAAACAGGACGAAGACAATGACCGCGCGAGTCACCGGCGCCCCAAGTCGACGGAGCCAATACCAGTTCCGCCCGGTGAAGCGTCGCCGGAACAAGGAACCGAGCGCGACCCCGACGTCCCTGGCGATCCGTCGGACGTCGATTGAGCGATGTCGAGATCGAGGCGCCCTCCCAAAACGACGCCGGAAGATCCACGAATCACACGAATCACACGAATAAAACGAAGGAAGGATAGTAGAACGGAATTGATTGCGTTAGGAACGCGTACTCTCTCGCGCCCCACTGGCGGCGGTGCGATGGGCGTTTGCATCCGTGGCTCACTTTTTCGTTCTCCTGACGCCTGACGCCCGACGGCTAACGCCTTTTACCCCCAACGCCTGCTTCGTATTCGTGTCATTCGTGTGATTCGTGGACCTCTGTTTTGGTGGAAAATGCAGTCGTTAGCGACATCCGACCAAAATCGAATCGGCTCTACGCGATGAGCCGTGGAACCGGACTTGTGAGGATGTGGCCTGGGAGGTCAATAACTCGAATTCTGGGTTAGTCCGGCGCCGACTCCGGCTAGGGCCGCGGGCCGTCGCGCGACGCGGCCGGCTGGTCCGCGCCCGGCGCGGCACCGATGTCCGAACCGTCCGCCGGCGCGACGTGGAGCTTGTCCCAGGCCGCGTCGTCCTCGCTGGAAGTAATCTCCTTGTCGTACTCGCCAGGAGTGCTGGCGACTTTCGCCTTCCCCGTCGCGGGAGCAACGCGAACGGGCGCCCCGTCGGTGAGGACCGACAGGTCGCCGACGATCACCTTTTCCGAGCCGTCCATCTGGGTCCAGGAGTCGTGCCGGCGACGGTGGGTAACCTCGATCCAGTCGCCGTCGCTGACGCCCGTCTCAATTTCGGTCCGCATGGCCCGGCCGTTTTCGTCCATCCAGCAAAACGTCCGGTCGCCGCTGTAGACGAGCGCCTCGAGCGGCAGCGCGCGGACTCCGGGACGCTCGATGACGACTTTGCCGTAAGCGTACATGCCGGGACGGATGGCGGCGTCGGGGTTGCGCAGGTCGATCTCGGCGCGCAGCGTGCGGCTGGTGACGTTCAGGCCCCAACTGGTGCGCGTGACGCTGGCCTTGATCTCGTCGTCGCGGTAGGCCCGGATCAGCACGCTGGCCCGGGACCCTTCGTCGACGTAGTCGGCGTCGGACTCGGGGACGTCGACGAACACGCGCACCACCTCGAGACGGTCGACGACGTAGATGGGCGCTGCCTGGGCGCCGGGCGCCAGGTGCGGAGCTCTGGAGTCGGCCGTGGGGTCACCCGTGGTGGGCAGGACAAAGTCGCCGGTGTTGGCGTTGCGCGCCATGATCACGCCGTCGAAGGGGGCGGGGAGCTTGAGATAGCCAACCCAGGCCTCGAGCCGGCGCGCCTCGCTTTGGGCCACGCCGAGGTCGGCGCGGGCCACGTCGACGTCGACTTTGGCCTTTGCCAGCGAGGCCTTCTTGGAGAGCAGCTCCGCACGCGCCTTGAGGATGGTCGCTTTCGCCGCGTCGCGCGAGGCCGTGCTGGCCTTCAACTGGTTCCGCGTTTCAAGCAGCACCTGCTGGTCGACCACGCCCCGTTTGGTCTCGCGCGCCAGCCGCACACGACCGTTGTCAGCCAGGCCAGACCAATCAATGGGCAGTATGGGATTCGCATTTCGTGTCCTCCGTAGAAAAAAGTAGATTCGATTCGCCTAAGGAAGCATCTCATGGTCCTACGAGCGGTTCGTGCGAGGAATGCGTATTGCAACTTGCGTGCCAAGGCGTCGTCCGCGGCGAAAAACAGCGAAAAGAGGGCCCGACGGGGCCGCCGCAAACGCAATAAGCGACACGGTGCCGTCGCCGAACCAGCGGCGCCCGTTGGCGCGATCGCATCGAAGTGCGTCGGTATGCGCGCCGCAGCGCGCCATTCCGCACGCATGAAAGCGCGCCTCGCCGCTCCGCGGCGGTGGAATGGCTATGCCTTCCCGTCGCGCAGCAACGAGCGCGGGGGGGCGGCGAAGCCGCCCGCCGAACAGACGGGGTCTGTTTCGCGCAGCGAAACAACCGCTTTGTGCAGCAAAGCCCCGAAAAAAGGACGGCAAAGCGAAGCAAAGAAAACCGATCTCCGATATCCCCCAAAAGTGAGCGAGCGACACGCGCAGCGTGGAGACGTACCGCCCAGTCGCGGGTGTCAGCCCGCCGCGCGAAGGCGCCGCTCACCTCCACGGACGAGGTAGCGGGGAAGTGGTTCCCGTATGGCGCCGGCATCGACTGTCATCGCGACATGGTTTGGGCCTGCGTGCTGCAGCCGATCTATGACACCGGGAGGCAAAAGCGCGATGTTGACGTAACGGCTGGGTCCGAATTGTCATCAACCCGATGCTCGTCGGCTCCGCGAAGCGCAAGACGGATCCACACGGGGGACGGCGTCTCGCGCCTTCCGCGGCGGGCTGACACCCGCAGCTGGGCGGCACGTCTCC
>Ga0307373_10013517_pt1 | contig 11400 bp, 11 predicted proteins | sample OX2MG_FD_202534 | JGI IMG/M metagenome (GOLD analysis project Ga0307373, IMG submission 202534) | Soil microbial communities from Risofladan, Vaasa, Finland - OX-2 | ecosystem: Environmental > Terrestrial > Soil > Coastal area > Acid sulfate soil | place: Finland: Risofladan, Vaasa | collected... | reverse complement strand
CATTATTGGGAACGGTGATCGACTCCACGGGTGTCCTCGAACTTGTTGGGTTTCTCCAAGAACATTTTTCGATTGTGGTGGCTGACGAAGATGTCACGCCTGAAAACCTAAACTCGGTCGATACGATAACTACGTACGTCCAACGGAAGCTTCTTGGCAAAGCATGAGCGGTGAGGTGCTCAATGTGCTAATATCGGTTCAACTCTCAGGCCTAAGATCTAAGCTAGGGCCCTGTAAATGAGCAACAAGGCGAGCTTGTGCATCGTGTGTCTTGCCGCGATTTTAATTGGCGCATGCTCGCACAGACAAGCCGCAAGCGGCTACTCGCGGGACCCGTACGCTGCGGCAAAATATCTCGACCAACGAGAGGCGAAGTGCGGTGCCTGATGACCCGGTTTTAGGCTCCCTTCTGATCCGGATTTGTGGGCAAACGTTTGCCCTCAAAGGATAAGCAGTTCCCGTTCGTCGCGGTGCATCTTCGCAACACACTGATTCTGCGTGGCTTACTGGCGCGTAAGTGGTTTATCAATTGCAGTTCGTACCATGAACGGTTGCCGAAGGATGATCGAGTCAATCGGTAGCGTGCGTGGATTAGGCGTTCAAGAGAGGAGCTAAGCCTTTCCTATGGTTGATGTGGCAATAGTTGGCGCAGGACCTTATGGCCTTTCCGTAGCGGCCCACTTGCGGCGTGCTGGTGTTTCGTTTTGTATCTTCGGTCGTCCGATGGATAGTTGGCAGGCGCACATGCCCAAGGGCATGCTGCTGAAATCGGATGGTTTCGCCTCCACGATCGATGACCCGGAGCAGAAGGTCACTCTAAAACAGTTCTGCCACGAGCGCGGGATTCCATACGCGGACATGGGCATTCCTGTAAGACTGGATACTTTTCTGGCGTTCGGCCTGGCATTCAAGGGGCAGCTTTTGCCGGATCTCGAGAACAAGCTCGTGGCCGACATTGAGCAAATGTCCGACGGTTTTACGCTCACACTGGAAGACGGCGAAAAGGTAAAAGTGAGGCAAGTAGTTCTAGCAATCGGCATCACGCATTTCCAACACGTTCCCTCCAATCTAGCGCAACTGCCGGCGAAGTTCGTCTCTCACAGCTTTCAACATTCGGATCTGGAGCCGTTTCGCGGGCGCCGGGTGGTGGTGATCGGCGGAGGCGCGTCGGCGAGCGACCTCGCCGGATTGCTGCACCAAGGCGGCGCAGATGTGCAGTTAGTGGCGCGCGATCCAAAGCTGAATTTCCACAACAAGCCGAATCCGAATCAGCGGCGCTCCTGGTGGCATCGGCTGCGGCATCCGCAGTCCGGGCTGGGGCCTGGTCTCCGTTCGCGCTGTTATTGCGAAGCGCCGCATTGGTTCCGTCGCCTACCTGAAGGCTTACGGTTGAAAATCGTGAAGAAACACCTCGGGCCCTCCGGAGGATGGTTCGCCAAGGATATGGTCGTCGGCAAGGTGCCACTGATGCTCGGATGCACTCCGGAACGCGCGGAAGTTGAGGGAGATCACGTCCGCCTGCAAGTTCGCGCGGCCGACGGAACGCAACACATCATCGAAGCCGACCACATCATCTGCGCCACCGGCTATCGAGTGGACGTGAATCGGCTGCGATTCTTGAATCCGGGGCTGCGCTCTAAGCTGAAGACGCTCGAAGGCTCTCCAGTGCTATCGGCGCATTTCGAATCGTCTGTGTCTGGGCTCTTTTTCGTAGGAGTTGCGGCTGCGAATAGTTTTGGACCGCTCATGCGATTCGCATATGGCGCCGGTTACACGGCTCACCGGCTGACCCTGGCGCTCGCAAAGGCGCGTGCTTATAGCAAGTCTTCGGTAAGCAACGCGAGCGTGGTGCGCGTCGCAGAATGAGGTCGGTGGCCGAATGAGGGACGAAACTCTAGCCATTCACGCAGGGTACGACGGAGACCCGACCACGAAAGCCGTGGCGGTGCCGATCTACCAGACCGTCGCGTTCGAGTTTGATAGTGCCGAACACGGCGCGGCGTTGTTTAACCTTGAAGTTCCAGGGAACATCTACACGCGGATCGGAAACCCGACAAACGCGGTTCTCGAAAAGCGTGTTGCAGCGCTGGAAGGCGGCGTCGCTGCGCTGAGCGTGAGCGCGGGAATGGCAGCGATTCACTATGCTTTGGCGAATATCACGGAGGCCGGCAAGAACATCGTTTCACTTCCGCAACTTTATGGCGCTACGTACACGTTACTCGCTCACATCCTGCCGAAGCAAGGCATCTGCGCCCGGTTTTCGAGGTCCGACGATCCCGCCGATGTCGAAGCCTTAATCGACGAGAATACCCGCGCCGTGTATTGCGAAACTGTGGGCAATCCTGCCGGCAACGTTGCGGACATCGAGGGTCTTGCACACGTGGCGCATAAGCACGGGGTACCGTTGATCGTTGATAACACCGTGGCCACGCCAATCCTCTTGAAGCCGATCCAATACGGCGCAGATGTGGTGGTGCATTCCATGACTAAGTTCATGGGCGGCCACGGCACATCGATCGGCGGAATGATCGTGGACGGTGGGAAATTCCCGTGGCGCAAGTATCCCGAGAAGTTTTACATGTTCAACCAGCCGGAGATTGCGTATCACGGCGTGATATATGTGGATCAGTACGGCGATGCCGCATTCGTGGCGCGTTGCCGGACAGTCTGCCAGCGCAATACCGGCGCGACCATGTCGCCATTCAATGGATTTCTATTTTTGCAAGGCATCGAGACGCTCGCGCTACGAGTCGAGCGGCACGTGGAAAATGCCAGAAAAGTGGCCGAGTACCTTCGCGATCATCCTCGCGTTGAGTGGGTCAATTATGCGGGCTTTCCGGACAGTCCCTTGTACGCCATGGCCCAACGGTATCTAGGTTCAAAGCGTTGTTCGCTTCTGACATTTGGAGTGAAGGGCGGATTCGAAGCGGGGCGGAAATGCTTTGACGCGCTGAAGCTCTTCAAGCGAATGGTGAACATGGGTGACGCGAAATCGCTGGCATGTCATCCGGCCTCGACGACCCACCGGCAACTGACGCCGGAGGAACAGTCGAAGGCAGGCGTAACGCCGGAAATGCTCCGCCTGAGCGTGGGAATCGAGCATATCGACGATATACTCGCCGATCTGGGCCACGCATTGGACGCGGCGGCGTAAAGGTCATCCTGCGATCGGAGTCAGCCGCATTGAGGAATAGCAAATGCCGTTGATGGCAGATCGAAACCGAATCCCCGATCATTTCGAGGCAGGCGGCAGCGCGCCCACGGTGAACGTACTAGAGACAGCCGAGGCGCCGCGGCGATGCGTCCGCGTGGGCCTGATCAACAACATGCCGGATTCCGCTCTGCGAGATACGGAGTCGCAATTTTTCAAAATGCTTGCGGCGGCGGCGGGCGACCTGCCGGTCCATATCAGCCTTTATTCGCTTCCGGAAATCTCCCGCGACGAGCAGGGAAAGAGGCACGTCTCCAGTTTTTACCGCAGTATCGATGATCTGCCGAATAGCCGGCTTGATGCCATCATCGTCACTGGAAGCGAACCGCGACAGGCAGACCTCCGGCAGGAACCATATTGGAGCAGGCTGGCTGCCCTGCTTGACTGGGCAGAAACCAATACGAAATCGGTCGTGCTTTCCTGCTTGGCCGCCCACGCCAGCGTGTTTCATTCGGACGGCATCGAGCGCCGTCCTCTGTCGGAGAAGAGATGCGGGGTTTTCGATCAATCGGTTGTGCGGTCACATGCGCTTACGGAGGGAGTCTCCGGGGCGATGGGCTTCCCGCATTCGCGATGGAACGAGGTGCGCGAGGAAGAACTCTCGGCTGCTGGTTACATGATCTTGACGAAATCGGCGCGGGCCGGCGTCGATCTCTTCGCGAAGAAAAAGCGCCGCAGCCTATTCGTCCACTTCCAGGGCCATCCTGAATACGGTGCCCGGACGCTACTCAAGGAATATCGACGAGACGTCGGTAGGTATCTGAGGCAGGAACGCGAGACATACCCTTCGATGCCGAGCGGCTATTTCGATTCCGAGTCCGTGAAGCTGGCTACGGACTTCCAGGAGCGTGCGCAGTCGAAACGCGATGCCGAACTCGTTGCGGATTTCCCTAGCGAAGAACTGGCGCGCGGATTGAGACATCACTGGCGATCAGCTGCCCTTCAAATCTACGGGAACTGGCTGCAATACGTGGCGGCCAGAAAGATTGAACCGCCGAGACTGGCGGCCACCGCCAGTTCGAGCTGTCGACCCCGCCCGTATTGATCTAAATCTGAACTGCAAGGCCTGCGCTTCCGACGTAGTTCCTCGCGATATTTCATGACAAAAGATTTTCAGTCCGAAATGTCAGGTGCGCTGTTAACACGTGTTAGCGACATCGTGACGGTGCGAGCCGGCGCGTCACCTGATCAGACGGCACTTGTTGAGTCAAGCGGAGCGTGGACGTATCGCGCGTTGGCTTCAGCTATCGCAGAAGCAGAAGTTCGCCTTTCGGACGCGGGCGTTCGTCCGGGCGACCGCGTCATGATCGTCTGCGAGAACTGCCGCGCGTTTGTCTCCACGTTGTTCGCGGTTACGAATCTCGACGCATGGCCGGTGCTGGTCAACGCGCGGCTTTCGGCGAGCGAAGTGGACAAGATTCGCGATCACTGTGGCGCGCGCCTTGTGGTCTACACAGTCGATGCGTCAACCCACGCTGCCGGCCATGCTAAACGAAGCGGAGCTTCAATTCATTCCATCGGTGATGCCGGTTCGCTGGCTATGAGTGAGCGCAACGACAGCGTGGCGCCGGAACCGCTCGATGCCGATCCTGCCGATCGAGTCGCGGCTCTGATCTACACATCCGGCAGCACCGGAACACCTAAGGGCGTGATGCTGACGCACAAGAATCTGCTGTATATGGCTTCTGCGTCAGCCAAAATCCGGAAGCTCACAACTATTGATCGGCTCTACGGCATTCTGCCGATGTCGCATGCGGTGGGACTGTCGGTCGTGCTGCTTGGCAGCTTGCTCAGTGGCGCGAGCGTCTACCTGTCGCCGCGCTTCGACCCAATGATGGCGCGCCGCATATTGGAGAAAGAAAAACTCACGATTGTGCTCGGCGTACCGGCGATGTTCGCGCAGATGGTTGAGTACGCCAGAATTCGGGGCCTCAAGACTCTGGACCTTCCACATCTTCGCATCATTTCATCCTCTGGTGCGCCGCTTCATCCCGCTACAAAAGCGGCAGTGGAGGAGGTGTTCGGGCTCGTTCTGCACAACGGCTATGGGATCACCGAATGCTCTCCTACGATCGCGCAGGCAATCCTCGAGGAACCTCGAACGGATACGTCCGTCGGCAAGATCCTGCCGGGTCTCGAAGTCAAGTTCATTGGCTCCGATGGAAGCGACGTTGCCCCAGGAGCAGTGGGCGAACTTCACGTGCGTGGCCCTAACGTTATGAAAGGCTACTATCGCGCGCCGGAGGAAACGGCGGCCGTTATCGACCGCGATGGCTGGTTCAACACCCGCGATGTGGCGCGGCTTGAAGACGGGTTTCTCTTCATTGTTGGGCGCACAAAAGAACTGATCGTTCACCGGGGATTTAACGTCTATCCCGCCGAGGTGGAGGCCGTTTTCAGCGCTCACCCTGCTGTGGCGCGATGCGCGGTAATCGGACTTCGCCGACATGGCGACGAGGATGTCATCGCGTTTGTCCAGCCAGCCGAAGGAGTTACTCTCGACACCACAGAATTGGCCGAATTTGCTGCGAGTCGGCTGGCAAATTACAAACGTCCGGCGCAGATTCACATTGTGAAAGAAATGCCGGTTACTCCAACGGGTAAGGTCGCGAAGAACGAATTGGCCAAACTGCTCGCCGACCCGGTCGCAGCCGGTGCGAGAGACGTGGCTCTATAGCGGAACTTCGATCAAGCTTGGCCCACCTGTTTCGTAACCTCTTGTGAGTGCCTTGGTGAATTCCTCAAGAGAATTCACACGCACGCTGGGGACACCCATCCCTTGCGCGAGCAATACCCAATCCAAATCCGGGTGCCCGATTTCGAACAGCGCTTTTGCACGTGGTCCTGCCTCGCCCACTCCCAAGTTTGAAAACTCGCGCTTCAGCACGCCATAGGTGCGGTTGGCGAAGACCACCGTTGTGATTTGCAAGCCTTCGCGCGCCATGGTCCAGAGCGCTTGAAGCGTGTACATGCCGCTACCATCGGCTGTTAAGCACAATACTCGACGATCCGGGCATGCTACTGCAGCGCCCACAGCCAAGGGCATCGCGATTCCGATCGAGCCGCCCGTGCACGCCAACCAATCGTGCGGCGAGCACCCGCGAGTAGCCGCCAGAATTCCTCTGCCCGAAGTCATCGATTCATCTGCGACGATTGCGTTCTCCGGCAGCGTTGCCGCAATTGCGATGGCAAGGCCGGCAAGAGTGATTTCTCCGGTGGGCGCCGCTGGACGATCCTGCTTTTCAAGGGCGCCGCCTTCAAATTTCGCTGCGAGCGCTTCGGCAACCGAGGCGAGCGCGCCGCTTCCGTCTTCATCCGCTTCGGCCAGCGTGAATATCTCGCAGCCGTCCGGAGTTGGTATGCTGTTCTTGCCTTGGTATGCGAAATAGGAAACCGGCGCAGCAGCTCCTATTAAGATGATCTGCCGAAATTCCTTAAACTGTTCGGTGGCCTGTTCCAGGACATAGGCCACACGCTCGATGACGGGAGCTCCTGCACCGTGCCTCAGGCGCGTGAAGGGATAAGGCGCGAATAGTTTCGCACCGGTGGCAGCGGCAATTTTCGCTGCGCTGGCAAGCCCCTCCTCGCACAGCGCCTTCCCGCCGACGATCAGCGCCGTCGGAAATCCCGACTTGAGCATCGCTGCGGCGCGACCGATTCGTTCTGCTGCGGGCGGCACCGGCTTCGGGGGGCAATGGACTTCGCCGACCCAGGCCCCTTCACTCCATGCCACGTCCGTCGGAACGATTATAGTTGAGATCCGCCCAGGCGGCGCGAGTGCTGCGGCGATTGCCTCAGCTGTGTCGCGGCCGGCGTTCGCCGCGCTCTGCGTGGTTCGCAACCATTTGGAAAAGGGACGGGCAATCGCCTCCACGTCAGATGTCAAGGGCGCGTCGTATCGCAAGTGATATGCGGGATGTTGCCCAATCAGGTTGACCATCGGAACGCGCGCTCGGCTTGCGTTGTGCAGATTCGCCATTCCATTGGCGAATCCCGGTCCGAGGTGAAGGAGTGTACACGCGGGCTTCTCCGCCATTCGCGCGTAACCGTCCGCCGCTCCGGTGACTACTCCTTCGAAAAGGGCAAGGACGCACCGCACCTCCGGCGAGCGATCGAGAGCCGCCACTAAATGCATCTCAGAAGTACCTGGATTTGTAAAGCAGGTCTCCACGCCACCTTCTGCGAGCGTACGAATCACGGCCTCAGCGCCAGTCACAGGTGCCGGTCCTCAACGACGTAGTCTCGCGTCACGTGGAGGGCGAGAAGAGACAGGGACGGCGGATCCATACACGAAATCGGTGTCACCGAGACTACTTTTAGGAATTTCATCGATTAGCCTTCCAGCTCGCGCGCGTACCTGGAAAGCATGGCTGCCAAGATTTTGGCGTGGGTCGTAAGCATATCGAAGTGGTCGCCGGGAACTGTTTCCAGCTCAAATTCTTTGGACAACTGACCCCAAACAGAGCGAGGGTCATCTGGAAATACTGAGGCCGTTTCTGCCCTAACGAAATGAATTTTTCGATCATAGAAGCGCGGTCGGTACTGTTTGAGAGCTACATAGCCGCGTTCGCGAACCCGGCGCATTGCGCTCTTAATCTGAGCCGGTAACTTGACTTCCTGAGAGTTCTGATTCGTTTCATTCGAAACCTCGGCTGACGATTGCTCCTTGGCGTGGAATATGCGGCGGGCCGCTAACCGCGCGATCAGCCGCAGCTGCTGGCTCGGAGCCAGCTGCTTCCAGTGCGGATACGAATCGATCATCACGACCAAGCCTGGATTCTCTCCGCTCTCCAATATACGTCTTGCAATTTCAAGCGCGACCAGGCCGCCGAGCGAGTGGCCCGCTAGAAAATAAGGTCCATGGGGTTGCAGTTTTCGAATCGCCTCAAGATGGAATGCTGCCATATCCTCAACGCGGTCGAACGGCTCGCTCGTCCCATCGGAGCCCTTTGCTTGCATTCCGTAGATTGCGCGGCCGGAGTCGATATGTTTGACCATGTCGAAAAATTCCAGCACCGTGCCGCCGATGCCGTGGGCTATATAAAGAGGGGTCGCACCCGCACCCTCTTTCAGCTGAGTGAGTGGGGGCATCCTCGGAAACGACAGATCCTGGAGGCCTTCGGTCAGAGAGGCGATCGTCGGTGTGTGGTAGACCATCATGGGGGCGATATGACGCCCAAGCCTTCGCTCGATTTCGCAGGATAGCTCCGCGGCTGCCCGCGGGTCTCCTCCGATTTCAAAGAAATTGTCGCACGCGCCAACGTTGGACCTATGGAGCACATGCTGCCACACTGAGGTCACGACGTCGATCGTACGCGCAGGTGCCTGTTGTGCTACGTTTGCCTTCTCTTCTATATTTAGAGGCGCCTCCAGGCCAGCATTCCAAGAGATCATTACCAGTAACAGAGGAACGCGGCCTGCTTTCGTTCCGAATGATCCTGAAGAGCACCTATGAAACCGTCTATTTACCCCGCGAGAACAGATTTTCGTGCCAAACTGCTTTTTGAAAGGCTCTCACGAATGTGCAAATTCCCAGTACAGTTCTCTTGCCTTGGTGTAAAACAGCCCGATCGACAGAGCGCGCTGATCGATCGGCTTCACGGGAACAACCTTCGAATAGTTGCCGCTTGAGAAAATCTCGTCAGCCTGTTGAAAATCCTTGTAGGTTAAAGTTTTTTCGACAACTGACACGCCCGCCCCGCGCAGCAGCTTGATCACCCGCTGACGGGTAATGCCGTCTAGAAACGTGCCGTTCGGAATTGGCGTATACACCACACCATCTCTGGCCATGAAAAGATTGGAAGTCGCGAGCTCGGCGACGTTGCCGACCAGGTCGCATACCACGGCGTTATCGAATCCGCGCGAGTGAGCTTCCACGAGAGCGCGCGCGTTGTTCGGGTAGAGACAGCCAGCTTTCGCATCCACCGGCATTGTTTCCAGCGTTGGACGACGATAAGGAGAGAGAGAGTAATTGAGAAACCTGTCGGCTTGCGCATCGGCGCTTCGTAAATTGTCATACACCAGCGCGTTGAATCTGGATCAGCAGCCTGGATCCACGTGACCTTCCTTTTCGCCCCAATACATCGGCCGTATATAGAGAGGCACGTCTTTGTCGAACTTTGCAATCCTCTCGTGGGCCAGTTCTATCCAACGATTCGTTGAGACCATGGGCTTCAAGAAAAGCTTCTTGGCCGATTCGTTGACGCGAGCGCAGTGAAGATCCAGGTCAGGGGTGACTCCTTCAAAGGAGCGCGCCCCGTCGAACACGAGAGAGCAGAGCCAGGCGGCATGCGTTCGGGGCCCCATTATCGGGATATTTCCTTCATGCCAGCGGTCCTGATAGAAGGTCCAAGTTTTTGTCCAGCCCGAATCAGGCATGCATAGCTCCTAGACGACAATTCCTTTCATACTGTGAATCCAACTTCCCTGTCGTTGGTGCCGAAAGATAGTGAGTGGCCTCGCTGTAACATGTAAGTCGTTGATGATAAGTAACTTATACATCTCCAAGATTCGACCTCGTTCCGCCTATTAGAGTTGCCGCATTTTCTTGGCCATATTCCGGCCGGAGCCTAATCTGAAAAGGGCGCCGAATACTCGATCGTACTCGCGACGGGTTCGGTAGGCCGACCTCTGTACGTTCGCAGACTCTACAGCACTTTTTGAGAACCAATTTTCCATCAAGTGCTTGAGTCGCGTGGCCGTCGTCGAACTCACCGCCGCCAGGATCCTATAAGTCATGTGTTGTCATTTGTTTAGCGGTTCGTATTCGGCTCGCTCGCTGGAACAGCCATTCTGGAATTGGAATGAAGCTTGCAGAACCCCTGTAGATTCCGTCGGGCTTCTGCGTTTGGGCGAGCCGTGCCGCGCTGATTCCGGCACCTCAGCGCTGTACGATAGGCCCCTGTTCACGTTTAGCGCGTGGCGAGTCTAAGCTCGCGACGCCAACGGAGATTCGACACACTTGAAACCGACCGTTTTGCTTGCATGCACCTCTCGCTGGTTCCCAGCCTCTAGGCTGGTGATGGCATTGGCGAGCGCGGGCTTCACGGTAGACGCAGTTTGCCCCTCGCGGCACTCTCTTCGCGAGCTTCGCTCCGTCCGCAGGGCGTACAGTCACTACGGAGTCGCCCCAGCGGATACTTTTGCCGATGCCATTCGCAGTTCGAGTCCCGACCTCATCATCCCGTGCGACGATTTGGCAGCAACACTGTTGCGCCAGCTGTACGCCGAGGAAACCCGCGGGAATACTCATTCTCCGGTCGCCGCCTTGATCGAACGGTCCCTGGGCTCGCCGGAGAGCTTCCAGGTGCTTTATCATCGCGCTGCTTTCATCGAAATGGCGCGGCGATCAGGGGTTCGCGTCCCCGTGACTGCGACCATCCGCGATCTGAATGAACTTGAAGACTGGGCGCGCGTCGGCGGCTTTCCAGCAGTACTCAAGGCGGACAACACCTCGGGAGGAGAGGGCGTCCGCATCGTAAGTACGCTCGAAGAGGCGAGGCGAGCATTTACAACATTATCAGCCCCTCCGTTGGCCGCGCGGGCGGCTAAACGCGCGTTGCTTGATCAAGATTCGAGCCTCGTGCGACCTTCTTTGTTTCGCCGCCGAGCCGGTATCAGCGCTCAGATTTACATTCGTGGGCGCGAGGCAACAACTGCGGTTGCATGTTGGAACGGCTCGGTATTGGCAAGTTTGCACTTCGAGGTTATCAACAAAATGGACGTCACCGGTCATTCGACGGTGCTTCGCCGAATCGACAATGCGGACATGGCGACAGCCACGGAGAAAGTCGTCCGCGGCCTCGGCCTCTCTGGAGTGATCGGGCTTGATTTTATTCTCCAGGCAGACACATGGAATGCGTATCTGATCGAGATTAATCCTCGTGCAACTCAGGTTGGGCATTTGAGGCTCGGTCCCGACCGCGACATCCCCGCAGCGCTTTTCTCGTGTGTGTCCGGACGCCCGATTCAGGAGGCAGACAAGATTACCGAAAACGAAGTCATCGCGTTGTTTCCTCAAGAGTGGAAACGCGATCCTGCCAGTCCATACTTGCGTTCCGGGTACCACGACGTGCCTTGGGACGAGCCCGAACTGGTCCGCGCGTGCGTGCGTTCACGTCGGAGACAGTGGGCGCGGTATGCTGAGCAACACGTGGTTCGCACGATGTCTCCGGCCCACGTGTCCAGGG
>Ga0307373_10013516_pt1 | contig 11401 bp, 9 predicted proteins | sample OX2MG_FD_202534 | JGI IMG/M metagenome (GOLD analysis project Ga0307373, IMG submission 202534) | Soil microbial communities from Risofladan, Vaasa, Finland - OX-2 | ecosystem: Environmental > Terrestrial > Soil > Coastal area > Acid sulfate soil | place: Finland: Risofladan, Vaasa | collected... | reverse complement strand
AACTACATGCGCATCCCGGCGCCCCCCCGGCAACGACCACCCGCGATCTTACTTCCCTCGTCGCCTTGGGCGCTCTGCTGCGCACCGGCGAGCACAAGGCCACTCGTTATCGCCTGAACGTCCCTCAGGGTGTCCCGCCGACCGTCGAGGTTGGCGGCGTACTGTGACGCCGATCGCAGAAATGGCGGCCTCACATGGCGCCGTGACCGTCGGCGCCCCGCGCGCCCATCGAGCGCGCCCGGCCGTCGGCGCCGCTCGCCGGGGGCGGCCGCTTGAGTTCGGCGTCGAGTTCGGCGCCCAGCAGCACCGCCAGGTTGGAGAGGTAGAGCCACATCATGAACGCGACCACCGCGCCGAAGGAACCATAGACGCGATTGTAGTGCGCGAATTCGCCGACGTAGAACGAGAACAGCACCGAGAGCACGAGCCAGGCGGCGATGGCGGCGGCGCTGCCCCAGCCGATCCAGCGGATCGGCCCCGGCCGGCGGCTGGGGCCATAGCGGTAGAGCACGGCCAGGCCGATCGTCATCAGTCCCAGCAGCACGGCGTAGCCAACCACCTCGCCGGCGACGGCCAGGCCGTTCCCGAACAGGCTCAGCGCCGCCGGTCCCGCCGCCATCACCGCGACGGCGAGGAGGCCAAAGACGATCAGGCCCAGGGTGAGCGCCAGGGCGACCAGGTTCTTGTGGAAGAAGCCGCGGCGCTCGCGCTCCTCGTAGGCGACGTTGAGGCCGGTCATCAGCGCCTTCACCGAGCCGCTCGCGCTCCAGAGCGACGTGACGAGACCGATCCCGAGGGTGAGCGACAGGCCGTTGCGATGCGCCGCCGCCAGGCGCTTCAGATCGGCGCCGACGAAACCCAGCGCCGAATCCGGCACCAGGGGCGAGGCCGCGTGGAGCTGGCGCTGGATGTCGCCGGGATTGGCGACGAGGCCATAGAGCGACACCAGCGCCGCCAGCGCCGGAAACAGCGCCAGCAGCGTGTAGAAGGTCACGCCCGCGGCGACGAGCGGCGTCTGATCCTCGCCGAAGGCGCGCCGGGTGCGCCAGAGGACGTCCTTCCAGCCCTTGCCCGCCATGTTGGCCTCGCCCGCGCGGTGCGTCCGCCCGGCAATGCGTCAGCGCGTGCTGGGTTCCCGACCGCAATTGCCATGGTTGCGCCGAAAACCCGCCACGGCGTCGCCCGGCTTGCCGGTCCACCATGAAGCTAGCCGAGTCGGTTCGGGAGGCTGGCCGTGAACGACTACATCGATATCCGAGGGGCTTCGGGCGGGATCTACCGGTTCATGCGCCTGAAGGACGGGCGTCCGCTCTCGCCCATGGGCGGCAACTTCCTCTATGCGCGCCACACCGGCGAGCGCTTCGAGATGCTCTACGCCGGCGAGGTGCAGAACCTCCTGAAGGACGCCCGCACGCGCTGGAGCGAGGCGGCCGAGCGCTTCCAGGCCAGCGAGGTCTACACCCGGCTCAACATTTCCGAGCGCGTGCGCAAGCTGGAGCACGCCGACATCGTGCAAGGCGCCCTGCCGCCGATGAACGCCGCGCCGGCGCGCAAGGCGGGCTAGGCGCGCCAGGCGGCGCCGCTCATCCGGCGCCTGACCGGCTCTGGGCGAAGATCGGGCTCAGTTCGCGCCCCGATGCGGCGCGGGCGAGGGTCGAGAAGGTTCCTTGGTCGGCCATCTCGCGGGCGGCGTGCAGGGCCTCGCCGTAAGCCGCGGCGGCGAGCGCGCCGCCGACGCTGATGCGGCGCACGCCCAGGGCGGCGAGGCTCGCGACCGGCAGGCCGGGGCTGAGCACGTTCACCGGCTTTGGCGCGACGGCGGCGACGACGGCGCGGATCTGCTCCTCCTGGCGAAGGCCGGGGGCGTAGAGGCAGTCGGCGCCGGCCGCGGCGAAGGCCTGCAGGCGCCGGATGGTCTCGTCGAGGTCGGGACGGCCGCGGATGAAGCCTTCGCTGCGGGCGGTGAGCACCGCGCCCGGAGCCGCCGCATCGATCGCCTCGCGCGCGGCGGTGACCCGCTCGACCGCCAGGGTGAAGTCATAGAGGCCCGCCGCGGGGCCGGCGCAATCCTCCACCGAAAGTCCGGCGATCCCGGTGTCGAGCGCCAGCGCGACGTTGGCGGCGACGCCGGCCCGATCATCGGCGAAGCCATTTTCGAAGTCGGCGTTGAGCGGCAGGTCGGTGGCGCGGGCGAGGCTGTCGAGGTGGACGAGGACCTCGTCCAGCGCCGCGCCGCCATCGAGACGCCCGAGCGACCAGGCCATGCCGGCGCTTGTGGAGGCGAGCGCCTTGAAGCCCAGGTGGGCGAGGAGCACCGCCGAGCCGACGTCCCAGGGATTGGGCAGGACGAAGCAGCCGCCCTCGTGCAGGCGGCCAAATTCGCGGCGCTTCTCGGCGGTGGTGCGGCTCATCGGGGCCTCCAGGGGCGCACCTTGCGCAGCCGACCGCGGCGGCGCAAGCGCCGATGGTCCGACGCCGAGCGCAGGCTCGCTCCGCGGCCGCTTGCCCGCGAGGCGAGGCGAGCGCTATGGCCTGGGCATGGCCAAGGTGGCGCTCATCACCGGCGCGGGCAGCGGCATTGGCGCGGCGAGCGCGCTCGCCCTGGCCGAGGCCGGCTGGTCGCTGGCGCTGTGCGGCCGGCGGCTCGAGCGCCTCGAGGCGGTGGCCGATCGCGTGCGCGCCCACGGCGCCGACGCCCTCGCGGTCCGGGCGGACGTCGGCGATCCCGAGGCGGTGGCGCGGCTCTTCGAGGCGGTGGAGGCGCGCTTCTCGCGGCTCGATCTGCTCTTCAACAACGCCGGGACCGGCGCGCCGCCGACGCCGCTCGAGGACCTGAGCCTCGACGCCTGGCGGCGCGTGGTGGACACCAATCTCACCGGCGCCTTCCTCTGCGCTCAGGGCGCGCTGCGGCTGATGAAGCGGCAGAGCCCGCGGGGCGGGCGCATCATCAACAACGGCTCGATCTCGGCGCATGCGCCCAGGCCGAACTCCGCCCCCTATACCGCGACCAAGCACGCCCTGACCGGACTGACGCGCTCGCTGGCGCTCGACGGGCGGGCCTTCGACATCGGCTGCGGCCAGATCGACATCGGCAACGCCGAGACGGCGCTCACCGCGCGCATGTCGGGCGGGGTGGCGCAGGCCGATGGGCGCATCGCCGCCGAGCCGGTGATGGACGTGACCGAGGTCGCCCGCGCCGTCGTCTACATGGCCGGCCTGCCGCTCTCGGCCAACGTGCTCTTCATGACGGTTATGGCCACGAAGATGCCGTTCGTGGGCCGCGGCTGACGCCCGATCGCTGGGCGCCCGGCGCGCGCCGACGCCTAAAACTTGAGCGTTCGCGCGCCGATCGCGCCGTCGGCCCGCCCGCCACTAACGCATCGATGCGCGCGCCTCGCAAGGTGGCGGCGCGGTCTGCACATCCGGCGCACGCAATGCCGGGCCACGAACGATGGGGATATCCGAATGTCACGAAGCCAGCACGCTCTGTGCGCCGCCGCCGCCGCGGCCTGCCTGACCTGGGGCGGCGCCGCCGTAGCCGATCCGCCAGCGAGTCCGGCCGCCGCGCCGGCCGCTCCGGCGCCTGCGCCGATGCCCTACCCGGCGATGTCGTCGAGCCTCTCGGCCAATCCCAACCCCGCGGTGTTCGACGCCGGTCCCATTCTGGGCGGGTTGACCGTGGACGGCGTGCTCAGCGGCGGAGGCTTCTGGCAGAGCCATCCCGCCGTCGACGGCTTCGGCGCCCAGAACGCCAGCAGCTACGGTGACGTCACCAACGCCACGCTGATCGTCAACAAGGCCACGGGACCGGTGCAGTTCTACATCCAGGCGGGCGCCTACTCGCTGCCGGCGCTGGGAACCCCTTATCTGAAGGCGTCCAGGAACGATCCGAACACCTTCGGCTTCATCCAGCAGGGCTTCATCAAATTCGCGCCCAATTCGACGTTCAGCATCGAGGCGGGGGCGCTGCCGACGCTGATCGGCGATGAGTACACCTTTACGTTCGAGAACCTGAACATCGAGCGCGGCCTGCTCTGGAACCAGGAGAACGCGGTCACCAAGGGCGTGCAGGTGAACTTCACCAAGGGCCCCTGGGCAGCGTCGCTTTCATGGAACGACGGTTTCTATTCGGATCATTACACCTCGGCGTCGGGTCTTCTGACCTATACCTTCAAGAACGCCGACACGCTGTCGGCCGTGGCGATGGGCAACTACTTCGGCAAGATCAGGGCGAGCAGCTTCGTCGCGCCGGCCTCGCTGGCCAACAGCCAGGTCTACAACCTGATCTACACGCACACGCAGGGACCGTGGGTGATCAGCCCCTATCTCCAGTACACGCTCGTGCCGAGCGTGCCGGGCTGGACGGCGTCGGGCTCGACCTTCGGCGGGGCGCTGCTGGTGAAGTACAGCTTCACTCCCAACGTCAACGTCGCCGTGCGCGGCGAGTACATCGCCTCCAGCGGGCGGGCGAACCTGATGTACGGCCCCGGCAGCAACGCCTGGTCGATCACCGTCACGCCCACCTATCAGAAGGGCGTCTTCTTCGCCCGCGCCGAGCTTTCCTATGTGTCGGTGGGCTCGGGAACGGCGCTCGCCATGTTCGGCCCGACGGGGCTGGACTCCAATCAGACCCGGGTGCTGGGCGAGGCCGGGGTGATCTTCTGACGCCGCTCGGTCGCGCCGGCCAGGCCGCCTGCCGCCCGGGCGCCGGCCACGGGAGCGTCGTAGACTGAGCGCCGGCCGAATCACGCCGCCGGGGGGACGATGCATCGGGCGCTCGTTGGTCTCATGGTCGCCGCCGCGGGATTCGCCGGCGTGGCGCGCGCCGATCCGCCGCCGGACAAAGGCGCCTATAGTTTGTTCAACCCGACGCCGGCGAGCGCGCTGCGCAGCCTGTGCACCGACCGGCCCACCAAGGGCAACGGTCCGTGCAGCGTCGACGCCGGTCACTGGCAGATCGAGAGCGATATCTACAACGTCACCTTCCAGCACGCCGGCGGGATCGCGACCACCACCGAACTCTTCACCAATCCGACCCTGAAGCTCGGCATCACCGACACCCTCGATCTGGAGGTCGCCATCAGCCCCTATGAGCGCGTGACTGCGAGAGCGGCGGGCGTGACCACCACGGCGAGCGGCGCCGGCGACCTCTTCCTGATCGCCAAGCTCAACCTCGTCGGCGACGACGGCGGAAACCTCGCCGTGGCGCTCAATCCGTGGGTGAAGATCCCCACCGCCGGCCGGGTGATCGGCAACGGCGCCGTGGAGGCCGGAATGATCGTGCCGGCTCAGTACGACCTGCCCGGCGGGCTGCAGATCTACGCCGATCCGGAACTCGACGTGCTCGAGAATGCCGCGGGCGGCGGCCAGCACCCGAACCTGATCAACGATTTCGGCCTGAGCGCGCCGGCCTCCAGGACCGTCACCTTGTTCGGCGAGGTCTGGACCGACGCCGACTTCGATCCGGCCGGGCCCGTCACCCAGGTCTCCGCGGACGTAGCCGCGGCCTGGATCCCCGCGTCGATGCCCAATCTCCAACTCGATGGCGGGGTGAACCTCGGACTCGACCAGGCGACGCCGGGTGCGCAGGTCTATGTTGGCGTATCCAGGCGCTTCTGAGGCTTGGCGCGGCCGCGGCGCATCAGCAGGTAGGCGGCCGGAACCACGAGCATCGAGAGCAGCGGCGCGGTGATCATGCCGCCGATCATCGGCGCGGCGATGCGGCTCATGATCTCCGAGCCGACGCCGCCGCCGACGAGCAGCGGGGCGAGGCCGACGAGGATGACCGCCACCGTCATCGCCAGCGGCCGCACCCGCAAGGTCGCGCCCTCGGCGATGGCGGCCCGGACGGCGCCGGGCTCGAACGCGCCGTCCTCGCGCGCGTGCGCGGCCAAGGACGACTTCAGATAGATCAGCATGACCACGCCGAACTCCGCAGAGACGCCGGCCAGGGCGATCATGCCGACCCCCGTCGCCACCGACTGCAGATAGCCTAGGAGATAGAGAATCCAGACGGCGCCGGTGAGGGCGAACGGCAGCGTCCCCATGATCAGCGCCGCCTCGTCGAAGCGGCCGAAGGTGAAATAGAGCAGCACGAAGATGATCAGGAGGGTCGCCGGGACCACCAGCGCCAGCCGCGCCTCCGCCCGCTGCAGATACTGGAACTGGCCGGCGTAGGCGAGGCGGACGCCGGGCGGCAGCCGCACCTGGCGAGCGACGGCGGCGCGCAGATCGCGCACCACCGAGGTGAGGGCGCGCCCGTGCGTGTCGACATAGACATAGGTCACGGGGATGCCGTTCTCGGTCTTCAGCATCGGCGGCCCGTCCGCGACCGAGACGCGCGCCACGGTCCCCAGGGTGATCTGCTGCAGCCCGGGGGTGAGGATGGGCAGGGCCTCGAGCTCCTGCGGGCTCTGGCGCAGCGCCCGGGGGTAGCGGACGATGATCGGATAGCGCGCCAGGCCGTCGACCGTCTGCGCCACCACCTCGCCGCCGATCGCGCCGGAGACGAACTGCTGCACCCCGGCGATGGAGAGGCCGTAGCGGGCGGCGGCGGCGCGATCGATGTCGATGACGATGTAGCGCCCGCGGGCGAGCCGTTCGGCGAAGGCCGAGGTGACGCCGGGCACGGTCCTGGCCACGCCCTGGACGCGCCGCGCCACGGCGTCCAGATCGGCCAGGTTCTGACCCGAGACCTCGACGCCGATCGGCGTCTTGACGCCGGTGGACAGCATCTCGATGCGGTTGCGGATCGGCGGGATCCAGACGTTGGCGAGGCCGGGGACCTGGACCACGGCGTCCAGCGCCCGGCGCAGCTTCTGCGGCGTCATTCCCGGCCGCCATTGCGAGCGCGGCTTGAACTGGATGGTGGTCTCGAACATGTCGATCGAATTGGGATCGGTGGCGGTGTCGGCGCGCCCCGCCTTGCCGAAGACGCTCTTCACTTCCGGCACGGTCTTGATCAGCCGGTCGGTCTGCTGCAGCAGCCTGGCCGACTCCGAGATCGACAGCGCCGGCAGCGCCGAGGGCATGTAGAGCAGGTCGCCCTCGTCCATATTGGGCAGGAACTCGCCGCCGAGCCGGCTCAGCGGCCAGGCGGTGGTGGCGAAGACCAGGGCGGCGAGCGCCAGCGTCAGCCGGGGCCTCGCCAGCACCCAGCCGATCGCCGGCCGGTAGATCGCCGCCAGCCATCGGTTCAGGGGGTTGGCGCTCTCGGCCGGCAGCCGCCCGCGGATGAGGTAGCCCATCAGCACCGGGACCAGGGTCACCGACAGGATCGCGGCGGCGGCCATGGCGTAGGTCTTGGTGAAGGCGAGCGGCGCGAACAGCTTGCCCTCCTGGCCCTGCAAGGTGAACACCGGGATGAAGGAAAAGGTGATGATGAGCAGGCTGAGGGCCAGCGCCGGCCCGACCTGCACCGCCGCATCGGTGACGACGCGCCAGTGCTCGGCGCCGGCGGCGTCCGCGCCGCCGTGTTCGCGGCGCCATCGCTCCAGCTGCTTGTGCGCATTCTCGATCATCACCACGGCGGCGTCCACCATGGCGCCGATGGCGATGGCGATGCCGCTCAATGACATGATGTTGGCGTTCACCCCCTGGGCGTGCATGACGATGAATGCGGCGAGGACCCCGAGCGGCAGGGTGACGATGGCCACCGCGGCCGAGCGCACGTGCCAGAGGAAGAGGGCGCAGACCAGGGCGACGACGACGAATTCCTCGGCGAGCTTCTCGACGAGGTTGGCGATGGCCTTGTCGATGAGCCCGGACCGGTCGTAGGTCGGCACGATCTGGACGCCGGGCGGCAGGCTCGCCTTCAGGCTGGCGAGCCTGGCCTTGACCGCGGCGATCACCGCCCGCGCATTCTGGCCCTGGCGCATCACGATCACGCCGCCGGCCACCTGCCCCTGGCCGTTCAGCTCGGCGACGCCCTGGCGCAGCGCCGGCCCAAGCCGCACCGTCGCCACGTCGGAGAGCATCACCGGCACGCCCCCCGCAGCGAGCTTCACCGGGATGTGCCTGAAGTCGTCCAGCGTCTTCAGATAGCCGTTGGAGCGGACCATGTAGTCGGCTTCGGCCATCTCGATCACCGAGCCGCCGGCCTCCTGATTGGACTGCTTGAGCGCGCCCACGACATCGGATTGGGTGACGCCATAGGCCGCCAGCTTCTCCGGATCGAGCACCACCTGGTACTCGCGCACCATGCCGCCGATGCTCGCGACCTCGGCGACCCCGGGCACGGTCTTGAGCTGATAGCGCAGGAACCAGTCCTGCAGGCTGCGCAGCTGCGAAAGATCGTGGGCGCCGGTGCGGTCGACGAGGGCGTATTCATAGATCCAGCCGACGCCGGTGGCGTCCGGCCCCAGCGCCGGCGTGACGCCGGGCGGCAGCCGGCCCTGAACCTGGTTCAGATATTCGAGCACGCGCGAGCGCGCCCAGTAGAGATCCGTGCCGTCCTTGAAGAGCACGTAGACGAAGCTGTCGCCAAAGAACGAATAGCCGCGCACCGTGGTCGCGCCCGGGACCGAGAGCATGGTGGTGGCCAGCGGATAGGTCACCTGGTCCTCGACGATTCGCGGCGCCTGGCCAGGGTCGCGGGTGCGGATGATCACCTGCACGTCCGAGAGGTCGGGCAGCGCGTCCACGGCGGTGGACCAGAGCGCAAGGACGCCGACGGCCGCCAGGATCAGCGCGGCGAGGATCACCAGGACGCGGTTCCTGACCGAAGCGCGGATCAGGGCGGCGATCATGGCGCCGGGCTCGCGCGGAGCGGCCGGGCCGCAACCCCGGCGAGGCTCGCCTCGGAGTCGATCAGGAATTCGCCGGAGGCCACCACCTGCTGGCCCGCCGCGAGGCCCGCCAGGATCTGGGTCTCGTCGCCGCTCTGGCGGCCGACCTCGACCTCGACGGGTCGATAGCGGCCGCCGCCCTCGGCCAGCATCACCAGGCTCTTCGAACCGGTCTCGATCACGGCCTCGGAAGGAACGAGCAGGGCCGGTTCCGGCTTGCCCGCCAGATGGGCGGTGGCGAACATGCCCGGCCTGAGGACGCCGCCGGGGTTGGGCAGCTCCACCCTCACCGTCACCGTGCGGCTGGAGGCCTGGGCGGCGGGCAGGAGAGCGGTGACGCGGCCCTGGAAAGTGCGGCCCGGAAACGCGGTCAGGTCGACGGCCGCCGGTTCGCCCACCCCGACCAGCCCGGCCTGCGCCTGCGGCACGGCGGCCTCCAGCCAGACGCTCGCGAGGCCGTTGATCCGGGCCAGCGTCTGGCCTTGCGCCACGCTCATCCCCTGGCGCACGTCCAGGCTCTGCAGCATGCCGCCGATCGGCGCGGCGATGGCGACGACGGGGCGGGCGGCGCCCGTGCGCGCCAGCCGCGAAATCAGGGCCGCGGGCATGCCCAGCAGCTCGAGCCGCTGCCGCGCGGCGGCGATCAGCCGGCGATCCCCGGTGCGCAGCACCGCCAGGAATTCCTGCTGGGCGCCTCCCCAGGCGGGGACCAGCAGGTCCGCCAGCGGCGCGCCGGCGCGCACCAGGTCCGCCGGCGCCCGCTCGTAGGTGCGCTCGACGAACCCCGCCTGGCGCGCCTGGACGATCGCCACGGCGCGCTGGTCGAAGTCGAGAGACCCCACCACCGCGACATCGGCGCCGATCTCGCCGCGCTCGACGGTGGCGAGCCGCATACCCAGCATCTGCTCGGCGGCCGCGCTCACCCGCACGCCCGGCGCCTGGGCGGCCGAGGCTGCGGCGTAGCGCGGCGTCATCTGCATGCCCATGGGCGACAGCCCCGGGTGGTCGAAGTGCTGCTCCGGCGCCATGGGGTCGTACCAGTAGAGCACCTTGCGCGTCGCCGGCGGCGCGGCCGGGGGCGCGGGCGCGCCGAGATGGGCGACGCCATAGCCGGCGGCGCCGGCCAGAAGCGCGATCGCCAGAGCTGCGAGGGCGAGGCGAAGCCGATGCGGGTTCATGGCGGGTCGGCTCCATAGGTGAAGTTGATGCGCACGGCGTCGCGCGCGGCGTCGGCCTCGCGATCGATCGCCTCGACCTGCGCCTGGGCGAGGGCCAGGAACGCCTGCAGCACGTCCGAGAGGCTGGCCGTTCCGGCGCCGTAGCTGGACGTCTCCAGATTGGCGCGCTCTCTGGCGAGCGGAACCAGCGTCGAGCGCGCCCGCAGCATCAGGTCGTGGTGCATGACGTGGTCGGCGAGATCGGCATCGAACTGCGCCTCGAGGGCGCGCCGCGCCGCCTCGCGCTCGACGCGCACGCTGGCGGCGGTCTCGGCGCGGGCGGCGATGATCGGATCCTGGCGGGTGCGGGCGAAGAGCGGCAGACTGACGCTGGCGCCGAGGCTCACCATGTCGCCCCACATCGCGCCGCGGTGCTGGTAGGCGAGATCGAAGCTCCAGTCGGGGCGCCTGGCGGCGCGGGCGGCGTCGAGGTCGGCGTCGGCCTGACGCTGCTTCGGGCCATAGGCGAGCAAGGTCGGATTGCGGTCCAGATCGGCGCGCAGGCGGGCGGCGTCGATGCGCATCGACGGCGGCGCTCCGGCGACCTCGGCCTGCGGATCCCCGGTCCAGCGGACCAGTTGCGCTCTCGCCGTGGCGACGGCGGCGACGAGATCGTCGCGCTGGTCGTCGAGCGCCGCGAAGAGCTGCCGGGGCGTCAGCGCCTGGGCCGGCCGCAGCGTTCCGGCCGCGAGCCCGGCCGGGGCGCTGGCGCGCAGCGGCGCGATCGCCTTGGCCACCTCGCCCAGGGCCGCGAGGCGCCGTTCGGCATAGTAGAGGTCCACCCACGCCAGGGCGGTGTCCAGGCGCACGTGCAGGGTCTCGATGGCCCGGCCGCTCCGCGCTGCGGCGGTGTCGGCGCGGGCCCGCTCGCGCTCGGCGCGGCGCCGCGCGCCATTCGGGACGGCTTGCGTCAATCCCACGCTCGCCATGGTCATGCTGTCGCCGCCGAACGTCCCCGCCGGCGGACCGGACACCGGGAAATTGTCGAGCCCCAGCCGCAGCTTCGGATCGGGCAGACGCCCCGCCGCGATCGCCGCCGATCCGGCGGCGGCGACGTCCATCCGCCTGGCCTGGAGGCTGGGCGCGGTTCGGACCGCAAGCTCGACGGCTTCGTCGAAGGTGAGGGGCGCGGCGCGCACGCCGGCGGCGGCCAGCAGCAGCGACGCCGCTGCGAGCGCCGGCGCGAGTGCGCAGACGGTTGCTGCGAAGGTGCTGATCTTCATCCTCCTGAATGCGGCGACGAGCCGATGGCGGGCATCCCGGCCGCGCGCGCGCCTTGGCGGGCGTGGCGCCGGCGCGGGGCCGCGGCTACGCAGTCGGGCGGCGCACGCCGCCCCTCCCCGTCAGGCGATGGACTTCGGCGGTCGCTTCAGTCCCGGCGGGTCGAAGCCGCGCAGG
>Ga0307373_10013515_pt1 | contig 11402 bp, 6 predicted proteins | sample OX2MG_FD_202534 | JGI IMG/M metagenome (GOLD analysis project Ga0307373, IMG submission 202534) | Soil microbial communities from Risofladan, Vaasa, Finland - OX-2 | ecosystem: Environmental > Terrestrial > Soil > Coastal area > Acid sulfate soil | place: Finland: Risofladan, Vaasa | collected... | reverse complement strand
TCTTCGACCGCGTGACGGTAGGCTTCGAGAAGAAATTCCCGGCCCGCGAAGGCCGCCACCATCACCAGCAAACTGGACCGCGGCAGGTGAAAGTTCGTCAGGAGTTGATCCACTACGCGGAAACGGTAGCCCGGATAGATGTACAGGTCCGCCTCGGCCTTGCCGGCCAGGAGTGGCTCGCCCGCCTCATGTTCATGGCCGGGAATGTTTTCGCCGCCCTCCCGCTTGGCCGCCGCGTCCTCAAGCGCCCGCACAACGGTTGTGCCCACGGCCACGACGGGCCGGCCTTCGCCTTTGGCACAGGCAATGGCCGTGGCCGTCTCCTCGGGGATTTCGTAGGTCTCATGGTGGATGGGGTGGTTCTCGACCTGGTCGGTCCGGATCGGCTGAAAGGTTCCCAGGCCGACGTTCAGGGTGATCTCGGCCAGCCCGATTCCGCGCCGCTTGAGCCGTTCCACCAGGTCCGCGCTGAAATGCAACCCCGCTGTCGGAGCGGCCGCCGCAAAGCCTTGCCGGGCAAAGATCGTTTGGTAACGCTCCCGGTCGATGGGCTGGTCGGCGCGGCGAATGTAGGGAGGCAGCGGCACGTGGCCGATCTGTTCGAGCGCTTCTTCGATTTTTCCCGGCGACGAAAAACGCAGCTCCCGCAACCCGAATGTTCCGCGACTGAGAATTTCCGCCTCCAGAGCCGGGCCGAAAAAAATCCGTTCCCCGGTCCTGACCTTTCTTCCCGGTTTCACCAGCGCTTCCCAGCGGTCCTCGGCAAGCCGCCGCACCAGCAAGACCTCGATTTCAGACTGGAGAAACTCCCGCTGCACCGGGCTCTTGCGGCTTCGCCCCGGCGATTCCGCTCCGACCCCCGCCCGGCGGCCGAAAAGCCGCACCGGAATCACCCTGGCGTTGTTCACGACGAAAAGCTCGTCGCCGCGCAATCGTTCGGGCAGTTCCCGGATCCAGGAGTCTTCCCGGCGGCGCGAGCCGCGGTCGAGCAGCATCATCCGCGACGCGTCGCGACTGGCGAGCGGCATCTCCGCGATGAGCTCGCTCGGCAAGGCGTAGTCGAAATCGCTCAAATGCAATGGAACCCCCTGTTACTCTGCTAATACTGGCGCTTGCGTGCGGGTTGTGCTATGAGAGTAGCTAAGGCTGGTTTCAGGAGCACCGGAAACAGGACACTCACCTCTAGCATACTAGCGGCCTCTTCTGTTCCATAAAAGACTTCGGAGGAGTCCGGTGGCGGATCCTGAAGTTGTTATCAGTCAGCATGGGGCCGGACGCTTGCTTGCCGGCCATCTCTGGGTTTATCGCAGCGACATTCACAGTGCCGCAGCCGAAGCCGGGGAAGTGGTGCGCGTCGTCGACGAGCGCGGACGGTTCTTCGGCCGCGCGTTCTTCAGTGACCGCTCGGAGATCTGCGTTCGCGTGGTCACCCGCGATGACGTGCCGGTCGACCGGGCCTTCCTGACCGAGCGGATCCAGCGCGCCGCCCGCCTGCGACAACCAATGATCGAGGGGAGCCGGGCCTACCGGCTTTTCTACGCCGAATCCGATCAGATCCCTTCGCTCGTCATCGACCGCTATGGCGATTATCTGGTCATCCAGACGCTCAGCCAGGCGACCGAACGCCGCAAGGAGCTGCTCGTCGATATTCTCGTCGAGATCTTCGCTCCGCTGGGTATCCTCGAACGCAACGACCCCAAGGTGCGCCAGCTGGAAGGTCTCGATCAAAAAGTATCCCTGCTGTATGGGAATGTGCCCGATGAGGTCATCGCCTGTGAGGGCGAACTCAAGATCGCCTACGATCTCTACCACGGCCAAAAGACCGGCGGGTTCCTCGATCAGCGGCAGAACCGGCATGCCGCCGCCCGGTACGCCCGGGGCGAAATTCTCGACTGCTTTGCCGGCACCGGATCGTTTGCGGTCACCCTGGCCCCTCACGCCGAGCATATTGAGGCGATCGATCTCTCACCCCCCGCCCTGGCGGGCGCCGGGCGAAATCTGGAGTTGAACCATGCCGAAAATGTCTCGCTTCGCGAGGCCAATGCCTTCGACGTTCTCCGCGCCTATGACGATGCCGGGCGGCGCTTCGACACCATCGTCCTTGATCCACCGGCCTTCGCCAAGAACAAGCGCAATATCGTTGCCGCCTGCCGCGGATACAAGGAGATCAATTTGCGGAGCTTGCGCCTGCTCCGTCCGGAAGGGTTCCTGATCACCTGTTCCTGCTCTCACCACATTTCCGAAGCCCTTTTCGCCCAAATTCTTGGCGAGGCCTCGCTGGATGCTCACCGTCACGTGGCTGTAGTTGAGCGCAGAACACAGGCTTCCGATCACCCCATATTGCTGGCAATGCCGGAGACAAATTACATTAAGCTATTCATAATGCATGTCTTATAGAGTATATGGCGACCCTGCAAATACTTGACAACGATAAGCTAATATTTTATACTGCAAAATAACTTATTTATTGGAGGTTCGCCCATGAACGCTTCTGGCAGTCTCTCCCGCTTGGATCCTTTCCGCGATTTCTCGAAGGCTCAAGAACAGATGAATCGCTTCCTGGAGGATGCCTTCCTCCGGCGCGCCGGCGATTCCTCTTTGACCGTATGGGCCCCGGAGGTCGATATCCATGAAACCGAGGATGCGCTGGTCCTGGAAGCCGATCTTCCCGGCATGGAGGAAAAGGATCTCGATATCCGCGTCGAGAACAACACGTTGACCATTCGTGGCGATAGGAAATTTGAAAAGAAGGTCAACGAAGAAAACTATCTCCGCGTCGAGCGGGCTTACGGCTCCTTCAGCCGAAGTTTTGCGCTCCCGCACTCGATCGACGCCGGGTCCATCCAGGCCGATTACCGAAACGGCGTATTGACGATCCGCGTGCCCAAGCGCGAGGAGGCCAAGCCGAGGCAGGTGAAGGTCAACGTCAGTGCCGCAAAGTGAGACGAAGGCAAGGTGAATGCAAGGAGGCAGGCGAGCTGATCCCCCGATTGGCTCGCCTTTCCCTCCGGAATGAGGGGACCCGATGCTTCAAATGGACAAACTCACCGTAAAGGCTCAGGAAGCCATGGCCAAGGCGCAGCAATTGGCCGCCGAGCGCCATCACCAGCAGATCGAGCCGTTGCATCTGCTCGCCGCTCTGCTTGGGCAGGAGGAAGGCGTTGTGCCTCCCGTCCTGGCCAAGCTGGGGGTGCGCCCCGAGGCGGTCGCCGCCGAAGTCAACGGGCAGCTCGACCGTCTCCCCACGGTCACCGGCCTCTCTCAGCAGTACCTGGCCCCGGCAACCGATCAGGTTCTCAATCGCGCCTTTGAGGAAGCGAGCGGTTTCCACGACGAGTTTGTCTCGACCGAGCATCTGCTCCTGGCCATTGCCGGCATGGATCGCGACCCCGCCGGCCAGATCCTTCGCCGTTTGGGCGCATCCCGCGAAGCGGTTCTGCAGGCCCTGGTCTCGGTTCGCGGCTCGCACCGCGTCACCAGCCAGACGCCCGAAGCCACGTACCGCGCCCTGGAACGCTACGGGCGCAACCTCACCGATCAGGCTCGCCGCGGCAAGCTCGACCCGGTTATCGGCCGGGACGAGGAGATTCGCCGCGTCATGCAGATCCTCGCCCGCCGCACCAAGAACAACCCCGTGCTCATTGGCGAGCCGGGCGTGGGCAAAACGGCCATCGTCGAGGGCCTCGCGCAACGCATTGTCGCGGGCGACGTTCCGGAAATCCTCAAAACCAAAGAGGTCGTCCAGCTCGATCTGGCCGCCCTGGTCGCGGGCGCGAAGTATCGCGGCGAATTCGAGGACCGGCTCAAGGCCGTTCTCAAGGAGATCACCGAATCCGAGGGGCGGCTGATCCTGTTCATCGACGAGCTGCACACGCTGGTCGGCGCCGGGGCGGCCGAAGGCGCGATGGACGCCTCGAACATGCTCAAGCCCGCGCTCGCCCGGGGCGAACTGCGGGCGATCGGCGCCACCACGCTCAACGAATACCGGAAATACATCGAGAAGGACGCGGCCCTTGAACGCCGCTTCCAGCCGGTCTACGTCGCCGAGCCGTCGCTCGAGGACACGATCGCCATCCTGCGCGGCCTTCAGGAGCGCTACGAGGTGCACCACGGCGTTCGCATCAAGGACGCCGCCCTGGTCGCCGCCGCCACGCTTTCCCATCGCTACATCGCCGACCGTTTCCTGCCCGACAAGGCCGTTGACCTGGTTGACGAAGCCGGGGCCGGCCTGCGCATGGCGATCGACTCCATGCCGGTCGAAATCGACGAGATCGAGCGGCGCGTCATGCAACTGGAAATCGAGCGCCAGGCCCTTTTGAAGGAATCCGACGAGCATTCCCGTGAGCGGCTCCGGCAGATCGACGCCCAGCTGGGCGATCTGCGGGAACAGTCGAGCGGCTTGAAGGCGCAGTGGGAGACCGAAAAGAAGGCCGTTGGGGATTTGCGCCGGTTCAAGGAGCAGATCGAAAGCCTCAAGGCCGACGAGCAGCGCTACGAACGCTCGGGCGAGCTTTCGCGCGTCGCGGAAATCCGCTACGGCAAGCTGGCGCAGGCCGAGGCGGAACTTCGCCAGGGGCAGGAGCGGCTGGCCGAGCTGCAAAAAGACCACCGCATGCTCAAGGAAGAGGTCGACGAGGAAGACATCGCGCGCGTCGTCAGCAAATGGACGGGAATCCCGGTCGGGCGCCTGCTGGAAGGCGAAGTCGAAAAACTCGTGCACATGGAGGATCGGCTCCGCCACCGCGTCGTCGGCCAGGATGACGCCCTGGCTCGCGTTTCGAACGCGCTGCGGCGCAGCCGCGCGGGGCTTTCCGATCCGCAGCGGCCGATCGGCTCGTTCATTTTCCTGGGTCCGACCGGCGTCGGCAAAACGGAGTTGGCCCGCGCGCTGGCCGAGTTCCTCTTCGACGACGAGCGCGCCATGGCGCGTTTCGATATGTCCGAATACATGGAAAAACACTCGGTCGCGCGGCTGATCGGCGCGCCTCCCGGCTACGTCGGCTACGAAGAGGGCGGTCAATTGACCGAGCAGGTTCGGCGCCGTCCCTATGCGGTCGTCCTGTTCGACGAAATCGAGAAGGCGCATCCGGACGTCTTCAATATCCTTCTGCAAATCCTCGAAGACGGCCGGCTGACCGACGGCAAGGGCCGCACCGTCGATTTTCGCCATACGGTCCTGATCATGACCAGCAACGTCGGCTCGGCCGCGATCGGCGAATGGGCCGGGCGCGACGCCGATAAGGGCCGCGAGCTGGCGATGGAGGCCCTGCGCTCGACCTTCCGGCCCGAATTTTTGAACCGGGTCGACGACATCGTTATGTTCGGTCCGCTGGGCCGCGAGCAGCTCGACAAGATCGTCGATCTGCAGCTCGAACAACTGGCCCTCCGCCTGGCCGAGCGCGAGATTTCGATCGTGCTCGAACCGGCCGCTCGCGAGCGCCTGGTGCGCGAGGGGTACGACCCCGCTTTTGGGGCGCGTCCTCTGCGGCGCGCGATCCAGCGCCTGGTGCTCGATCCGCTGGCCCTGGAGGTCCTCGAAGGCCGCGTTGTGCCCGGCGAGCAGGTGAGCGTCGGGGTCAATCCGCGCTCGCACGAGATGACCTTCGAGCGCGCCGGCTCCCGGCAATCGACGGCGGCCTGAGGCGAAATAAGCCGTCCGAGCATCCAATAGGTTGCGGGCGATCAGGTCCGTGCCCAGGGCCGCCGCGGCTTGTGCCGGGAACGGACATGGGCAGGAAGGCTGTTGGAATAGATGTTGTAGCGATTTGACCCGGTACCTGGGCAAACCTACACTAAGAGTCGGATCGGGTGAGGCCAGACAATGAGAACCCTGCGGACTACTTTTCTTCTTACGCTACTGACAGTGCTGCTCGTGTTAATCGGGCACGTTTTCGGCGGCCGGGCCGGGATGGCGCTGGCGCTCGGCTTTGCCATTCTGATGAACGGCTTCGCCTATTTCTTTTCCGATAAGATCGCCCTGAAGACCAGCGGCGCCGTGCCGGTGACTCGCGAACAGGCGCCCCGGCTCTACGAGGTGATGGAGCGGCTATGCGGCAAGGCGAATCTGCCGATGCCCAAGCTCTACATGATCCCCAGCGCAGCTCCGAACGCCTTTGCCACCGGCCGCAACCCGCACCACGCCTCGGTGGCCGTCACCCAGGGCCTGCTCCAGGTGATGAACGACGACGAGATGGAAGGCGTGATCGCGCACGAGCTTTCCCACGTCAAGAATTACGACATTCTTACCTCGTCGATCGCGGCCACGGTCGCCGGCGCCGTCACCTGGCTGGCCGAAATCGGCAAGTGGGGAATGATCTTCGGCGGTTTCGGCGGCAGGGACGACGAGGGCGCGGGCGGCCTAGTCGCCGCGCTGGCCATGGTGATCATCGCACCGCTGGCCGCCATGCTCCTGCAACTCGGCATCTCCCGTCAGAGGGAATTTCAGGCCGACGCCTCGGGCGCGCGCATGGTCGGGCATCCCTACGGGCTGATCAGCGCGCTCAAGAAGCTGGAAGCTTACAACCAGCGCATCCCGATGAACGTCACCCCGGCGACGTCGGCGCTCTTTATCGTCGCGCCGCTTTCGGCGCGCCGCACGCTGGCGAACTTTTTCAGCACGCACCCGCCGCTCGAAAAGCGCATCGAGACCCTCCAGAACATGACCATCCTGCGCTAAAGCGCAAGGGGCCGCCGCGCGGTGCTGACGCCGCGCCGCGGCCAATCCGCGGGGAAATTTTTCGAAAAGCGGGGAAGGCTGCCGGTTATTGCGTCGGCGCGTAGTAGCCGTCGCGGGTGAGCACGCGATAGTGCTCGGGGGTGGTCATTTCGACCTTGATTTTCCGGAATGTGCCGTCGCGGGCCGGGTTCGTGGGGTAATAGCCGATGACGTACTGGCTGCGGAGTTCTTCGGCGAGCTGGTCGAACGCCTTGCTCATCTGCCGCTCGTTGCTCGCGCGAATCACCACGCCACCGGTCTGGCTGGCCATTTTTTGGGCCACCGCCCCGCCCACATAGCCTCCCATGTTGATGTACTCCCAGGGATTGGCGACCAGAACGACGTGAACAACGGTGTTGGCGAGCTGCGCCGCCTCGATCGCGTCGTCCAAAGTTTCCTGGCTGCCGTAATCCTGGGCGTCGGTCAGGGCGATGATGGCCTTGCGCCCGGCCTGCCCGGCCAGCTTGTCGTGCGCGGCCAGGTAGACGGCGTCATAAAAATCCGTGCCGATCGGTTTGTCGCTCGAGGGGAAGGGTCCCGGGCTGCCCATCGGCGGCCCAGCCGGGGCATTGATGCGGGTGCGATCGATGGCCTCGTCCAGGATGCTCGTGCTGTCGGTCAAGTCCGCCAGCAGGTTGACGTCGGTGTCGAACGACATGACCAGGGCCAGATCGCTCGGCCGGAGCACTTGCTTCAGAAATCGCTTGGCTGCGACCTTTTCCGCGCCCAGCAGTTGGGTCTGGCTGCCGCTGGTGTCGACCAGGATCGCCAGGGTCAGCGGCAGATTCATCTCCTTGGTGAAATAGGCGATCTTCTGCTGCTTCCCATCCTCGAAAACCCGGAAATCGCTTGCCGTCAGGTTGGGAACGATGGCGCCGTGCTTGTCGCGGACGGTGGCATACAGGTGAACCATTTCCACCTGGACCTGCAGCGGCTTCTGCATCTCGGGAATCGGCGCCAGCTGCGGTTGCTGCGGGGAGGGGGGCTGCTGGCCCGGTAGGATAATCGGCCCCTGTTGCGCGGCCCAGGCGCCCACGGCCAGAACAGCCAGAAAGAGGACTACACCGGTTAGCCGAGAACCCCAACGCCTCATGTGAATGATTGTAACGCTCCCGTTCCGCCCTTGCTTCGGTAGGATGCGCCGGGCCGGACTCGCGCTGCCTGTTTTCACCCCGCCGCGGCAATCTACCCGCACCGCCCGTCTCAAGCGAGGGGTTCCGATAAACCAGCCGGCTCGCGCGTTCGGGCGGCCGGCGCGGCGGGCTGGATCGCCAGCAGCTGTTCGTGCTCGGGGCAAAGCGGCTGGAACTCGCAGCCGTGGCAGTGGTATCCGGGCTTGGGCCGGAACTGTCCGGCGCGAATCTGGCCGGCCACTTCCATCACCCTCTGGCGGGCGTCGTCGAGCGCGGCGGCGTCGCGCGTCGTTTCGACGCGCTGGTCGGTTCGCAGATACCAGAGCACCAGGCGCGCCGGATCGAGTTCGAACGCGTCGCGGACGGCCAGGGCGTAGATGCTCAGTTGCAGGTTCTTGTCGGCATCCTTCTGCGATTTCGCCGTCCCGGTCTTGTAATCGACCACTTCCACCTGTTTTTTCCCCGCTTCCTTCCCCGCGCCGCCCTCCGCCAGGCGATTGATCTGGTCGATCCGGCCCGTGATCACGAGGCTGGGCGAAAGCGGCAGCTCGAACGTTTTCTCCTGGGACAACGCGTCGGGGTTGAGCGCCAGGTAGCTCGCGTGGAAGGCCCGCAACTGCTCTTCGCCCGCCTTGCGGTATTCCTCTTCCTGATAGTCGTCCCGGTAGGCCCCGGCGGGCCATTCGCGCCGGTAGATCGCTTCGAGTTCCTCGATCAGCATGGGAATGCCCTTGCGCAGGCCGGAGGTGAACTCCTGAATCGTCCTGTGCATCAGGTTGCCGAAGGTCAACGCCGCCGCCGGCTTCCCGCGCAGGCCCCAGCCCCTCTCGAACAGGTATTTCAGCGGACAGGTCAGATAGGTATCGATGGCGCTCGCGGAAAGCTCGAGCGGCTCGGGCACGGGCGGCCGGTAGCCGGTCGCCCAGAGCGCGATGCGGGACCAGGCCCGCGCGTCCTGGCGCGAGGGATCGATCAGCGGCGGCCAGGCCGGATCGGCCGGCACCCCGCCGACGGTCAGGCGCTCGTCGGGCAACTGAATTTTCGGGGCCAGCTCCTCGATATCCCGGGCCCGGATTTGCGGATTGGAGAGGAAATCCTCCAGGAAGAGAGACGCCTTCGTCTTCGCTCCCACGACGGCCGTCAGCGCCAGTTGCTGGCGCGCGCGCGTCAGCGCCACGTAGAAAAGCCTTCGCTCTTCCTGGACGTGGAAATCGCCTTCCGGCCGGGCCTCTTTCATCAGTTCGGGCGGAAATTCGAGCACGGGCCGCCGCTTGTCGGAGGGAAACGAGCGGTGCGAGAGGCGCATCACGAAAACGTGTTCGAATTCCAGGCCTTTGGCGCTATGCACGGTCATCAATTGGACGGCGTCCTCGACTTCGGGCTCGCCTAAATTGACGCCTTCCCCGGCTTCGAAAACGTAGTCGAGGTATTCGATGAAATCGGCCAGGCGTCCCTCGGGATATTTCCCCTGCCAGGCGTGGATGAATTCGAGAAAACGCTCCAGATAGAGCCCGTCGGCGCTGGCCGGGGTGATTTGCAGCTCCAGCCCGTTCAATAGCTCCCGCGCCAAATCTTCCGCTCGCAGGTTATGAGCCAACCGGTTCAGCCCGCCGAGCAGACGCACCAGCTCGCGTCCCCGTTCCACATCGCCGGGCAGATCGTTCGAAGCGCCGAGCTGCTCGGCCAGGCTGCGATGCTCGCGCCGGGCGCGGTGGGCCAGGCGCACCAGATCCTCGGGCGTGAAACGCCAATAGGGCGCCGCGGCAATGCGGGCAAAACTTACGTTGTCGCCGGGACCGGCAATCAGGCGGAGATAGGCGATTAGATCGCGGACCAGCGTATTCGACAGGATCGAAAGATTCCGGATGACGAACGGGATTCGTCTCGCGCCCAGCTCCCGCACCAGCTGCTCCCGGTGGTTGTGCTTGCGGTAGAGCACCGCCATCGTGCCCCAGCCGTGTCCTTGCGCGTGCAGGCGCTCGATCTCCCCGGCGATCCAGTGGGCCTCCTGTTCGGCCCCGGCCAGCTCCACCACGCGAACGCGCTCGCCCTCCCCGACCGTGGCTTCCAGCCGCTTGTCCGGCAGGAAGCGATCGCGGTTCTGCTTGATCACCTCGCCCGCCACGCGCAGGATTCGCCGCGTCGAGCGGTAATTTTCGGTGAGCGCCAGCCGGGCGTCCTTGTTTCCGGAGGGAACGAGGAAGTATTCGGCGAACCGGCGGAAGCTGGCGAAGGAAGCGCCGCGGAAGCGGTAAATGGCCTGGTCGTCGTCGCCGACGACAAACAGATTCCGGTGACGGCCGGCCAGATGGCGCAGCAGCTCGATCTGCGCGACGTTGGTGTCCTGAAATTCATCGACGAGGATGTAGCGGAAACGCTCAGCCAGCCGCGCGGCGAGCCCGGAATCGTTCCGCAGTCTTCGTTCCGCTTCGAGGATCATCGAGCCGAACGTCATGAGCCGCCGCTCGCGCAGCAGCAGCTCGCTCACGCGGTAGGCGCGGGCGATTTCCCGCTGCCGCGCCAGCTCCGCCTCGCGCACTTCGATATCTTCGGGGGCAAGGCCCTCCCGCTCGGCGTCGAGTTTTCCCGCCAGGGCGTCCACATAGCGGTCGTAATCGTCCGGCGTGACCAGCTCGTCCTGGCAGCGGGAGAAAAAAGAGAGGAAATCGCCCAGCACCTTGCCGGGTTCATTCAATTTCAGATAGCGCTCCAGGCGCAATTCCCGCATGTTGCGCCGCAGCAGAATCCAATGGTCGAGCTTCTCGATCACGTCGAGTTCCGGCTCGACCGGCTTCAGCACCACGTTCAAACAGAACGAGTGGAACGTGCCCATCCAGACGTCCTTGCCCCGCTCGTCGGACCTCTCGACCACCCGCTGCTTCATCTCCTCGGCGGCTTTTCGGGAATAGGTCAGCCCGAGGATGTTGTCGCCCGAGAGGTGCGGGTTTTCTTCGAGCAAACGGGCGATGCGCTCGGTGATGACGCGCGTTTTTCCCGTTCCCGCGCCGGCGACGACGAGCAGGGGACCCTCGTCGTGCTCGATCGCCTGGCGTTGGCGCTGGTTCAGGCTGATCGCCGTTTTGTTTCGCGTGGACATGGAGACAGGTTTCCAGGGTACACAGGGACCAGGCGTAAGAAAAGCGAAATCTCAGCCTCGTGGGGTACGGCCTGACGCCCCGACTGGAACTACCTCTATTCGAGGTCGACCGCAATTTGGATGGTAAGTATCCCTTCTGGACAAGTAGGCAGAAATGCGGTAGCGTACAGTCCGATCAGGCATCTTGCTCGTTCGGTGTCTGGAGCAAGACATGCCGGGGTTTTGTTCGCCATGATGACCGCGTATTTCGATGAATCCTACGCCGCAAAAGGGTACATGGTCATCTGCGGCTGGATTGCCAGTGTCGAAGAATGGGAGCGGTTTGAAATTGACTGGAAACTATTCTTGGCTTCGTACAAAGTGCCGTACTTCCACATGAAGGAATTCGCCCAATCAGTCGGGCCGTACAAGAAGTGGAAGGATGCGCCTTATTTCAGGGCGCGGTTTATCCACGAGG
>Ga0307373_10013514_pt1 | contig 11402 bp, 11 predicted proteins | sample OX2MG_FD_202534 | JGI IMG/M metagenome (GOLD analysis project Ga0307373, IMG submission 202534) | Soil microbial communities from Risofladan, Vaasa, Finland - OX-2 | ecosystem: Environmental > Terrestrial > Soil > Coastal area > Acid sulfate soil | place: Finland: Risofladan, Vaasa | collected... | reverse complement strand
GATCGAGGCTTAGAAGCGCTGCGCGTCGAGATGGATCGTCGTTACGAGCTCCTGCTGTCGAGCGGCCGGCGAAAGATCGAGGAGCGCGACGGCCTCGGCCTCCACGTCGTCGCCGTCGACGAGCTGGCGTTCTTCCTGCGGGCGGGGACCCGCGCCGAGCGCCTCGGGTTCGCCGAAGGCTTGCGCGATCTCGTCGCCCGGGGCCGCGCCGCCGGGGTCGTGGTGCTCGCAGCGACCCAGAAGCCGAGCCACGACGTTGTGCCCACGGCAGTGCGCGACCTCTTCAGCTTCAAGATGGCGCTCCGCTGCACGACGCCCGAGGCCTCCGACACCGTCTTGGGGCAGGGCTGGGCGTCGAGGGGCTACTCGGCCGCGACGATCGAGGCGGGAGCGCGCGGGGTGGGGTTCCTTCTCGCCGAGGGTGCGGTGCCGGTCAAGTGCCGCACCTACTACATCGACGACGAGACGCTCGCGGACCTCGCCACAAGGGCCGCGAGGCTCCGGGCCGCGCGGTGACCGACCTCGGAGCGATCCGGGCGCGGCTCCGAGAGCTCGATGAGGCGGCGGGCTGCTCCCACCCGGTGCGGCTCACGGGCCACCGCCTCGATCCTATGAGGGCGAGTATTGGGAGGGCGCCGTTGGCATCTCGTGCAAGGACCGCCGGAGCGCGATCTGCCCGGCGTGCGCAGCGCGCTATCAGGACGACGCCTGGCACCTCGTCGTGGCGGGGATGGGCGGGGGGAAGGGCGTGCCCGAGACGGTGGCGGACCACCCCATGCGCGCCAGCAATTCCGGCTCTCGTACGTGAAGGTCGCCGAGTTCCAGCGCCGCGGGCTCGTGCACCTCCACGTGATCGCCCGGGCCGACGGTCCCTCGGGTCCGGCCACCTTCCCGCCGGAGTGGCTCGGCGCAGACACGCTCGAAGGAGCGGTCGCTGCCGCTGCGCACCGGGCACGCGTCGCCCGTCTTGGCGGCGACGATCCCGTCGTTTGGGGCAAGGAGCTCGACGTAGTGGCGCTCGGCACCGGCGCCCACCCCGGCGACGTCTCGGCCGCGGCCCGCTACCTCGCCAAGTACGCAGTGAAGGGCTCGGAGTCCTCGGGGGCTCTGGCGCGCCGGCTCACTTCGCTCGCGCAGCTCCGTCGCCTCGGGCTCCCCCCGCACACCGAGCGGCTCGTCGAGACCGCGTGGCGGCTCGGGGGTCGCCGGGAGCTCCGATCGCTGCGGCTCCGCGATCACGCCCACACCTTCGGCTACCGGGGGCACTTCGCCACGAAGTCCCAGCGCTACTCGACGACGTTCGGGGCACTGCGCGCCGCCCGCGCGGCCTACCGCCGGCCCGAGGAGGAGGCCGAGACGGACTTCCTCTACGCCGGGCGCGGCTATCGGACACCGGCCACCGCCCGGCTCGCAGAAGTACTCGCAGAGGCCGCCCGCACCCTTCCCCGCGGCAGCCCCGGGGGTTCCCCACGGACTTCCCCACCGGTCCCCCAGCCTCCTCACCAGGGAGAACTGTCATGAAGAAAAACTTCGGCGGGGTAGTGCGCGGGAACTGCACGGTGCAGGTCGCGGGGAACCCCGTCTGGCGCGATGGCGCCATGACCACGCCACTGCTCAGAAGCATCACCGCCGCCGTCCATGACACCCGCTCGAGGGCCCCCGATCGGGCGGGCCTCAGCTCAAGCCAGCTCGGCGCGCTCGAGGCGATCGCCGGCGCACGCACAGCGCTCGCCGCCTTGGTCGGGCGCCTCAGGGCTGCGGGCATGAACCCGAAGGACGCGGAATCCCTCGTCGTGACGGCCGCCTTCGAGGCGATCGCCACGGGGGAGGCGAACAGTGCCGAGACGCTCGTTGCCGCGACGTGGCGGCGGTGCCGTGCCGAGCTGCGGCGGGAACGCAGCTTCGCCGCCCGCCACCTCTGGGCGACACTGGCTGACGCGACAGCGCTCGTCGAGGAGCCGCCGGATGAGGACGTCCTGCTCCTTCTTGCCTGGGCGGTGGATGCAGGCGTCGTCTCTGGCCGCGAGGCCGAGCTCATCGCGGTCACCCGCCTGTCGGGACACCCCGTTGCCCGCCTCGCCGCGGAGCGTGGCGTGCCGGCCTCGACGCTCGCCTCCATGCGGCGCAGGGCCGAAGAGCGGCTCGGAGCGGTGCTCCGGTGCGACGGGGCGCACGCATGAGGGGCCGGCTACACCTCCACGCTTCGCCGCAACTGGCGGGCTCGCTCGGCGCCGAGGGCAGCGGTGGCATCGCGCCAGACCCGGGCCGCAGCACCTGCCCCTGCGGCCGTGGCTGCACGAGCGGCGTCGAGCCAGAGCAGCTCCTCGTCGCGCGAGGCCCTCAGCCCCTGGCGGGCCGCCCACTCGGCGCGCGAAGGGTCGCCGGCCTCGAGGAGCTCTCGGGAGAGCTCGTGCGCGCATTCGGCGATGGTGCGGACCATCTCGGAGACGAGGCCTGTCGCGTACGCCCAGTGGAACTGGGTGCCGTGTGCGCCCTCGAACGGTGCGCCGCGGACGTGGGCGAGCGCCCCTGCGCGGAGGTCGCGGCGGTCGTCGGTGGAAGCGGCGCCGGCTGCGGCGAGGAGACGCTGGATCTCCGCCCAGTCGGTGATGAAGCGACGGAGCCGGTAGCCGCCGGCCGAAGCCGCGTCGGGAAGGTGTTCGGCCCCGAGCGCCTGGCGCAGACGGCCGACCGTGTTGTGCACCGTCTTGACCGTCGCCTCCCCGCGCTCGCCGTCGAGCGGCCAGATGGCGTCGAGCAGGTCGCTCGTGGTGAGCGGGCGCTCGTTGTGCAGCGCGAGGAACGCGCACAGGTCCTCGGAGACGAGCCAGCGGTCGGACGGGAGCTCGCAGGGGGCGACGTCGACGTGACCGACGACCCGGACGACGAGGTCCCCGTCGTCGCCGAGCGGGGGCGTCTCGGGGATTGGCTGGCTCGCGTCGGCGAGTGGTGGGGCGGCGGGCTGCGCCGGGCTGCCGGGCGAGGAAGTTCGGATCTCGGACCCCGGCTCGGTGCCGCCGGTGTCTGGAGTGCTTTGCCCAGCGAGCCCACGCCGGCGCCACCGGACCAGCCAGGTGCCGACGACGAGGGCGAGCACGACGAGGGCGAGCACGACGACCGCGGCCCAGACGGGAAGGCCGCCCGAGCCGGGCGTCGTGGAGCCCGCTGTCGCGGGGTGCCCAGGGCGTGTCTGGTCGAGCGCCGTGAGCCCGGTCGGGGGCAGGCCGCTACCGATCCATGGTCCCCTGCGCTGGGGCGTCGGCGTCGCCTGCGCGTCGGGGAACGACAGTTCGAGGTGGACGGCACTGATGGTGTCTGTCGTTGTGGGTGTGCAGGCGCCGAAGAGGTTGAACGAGCAGCTCGCGCCGGTCGCCGGTCCGGCAGTGACGCTCAGCGTGCCGGCCGTCAGTGTGCCCGGGACGACGAACCAGTAGTCGGCATCGAAGAGACCGTCGTCGGAGACCGGCCATGTCATGCCGTGGGTGAACGGGGCCGAGGACGCGCTGACCGGGGGACCGCCTTGGGGCGTGAAGACCAGACGTGTTGGCGGGAGCGTGTGCATCTTGAAGTGCCGTGTCCCCGACTCACTTGTCTCTTCGACCGAGTCTGTGCCGAGGATCCGGACCCACAGGTAGGCCTCGGCGGGCTTCGGTGCCGGCGGGTTGGACCCGTGCGGCTCCCATTCGCTCAGCTGCGCGTCGAGGAACTTGAGGTCGAGCGGCGCGGAGAAGCCTGTGGTCGGGTCGGTGATGGTGAGTGCCCCGGTCCACAGGTCGAAGCGCTGGGTGAAGGACCCCTGGGTCATCGCGAGCACCACGCGGTGTGTGCCGTTGGGGACGGCCGCGGCGTAGGTGGCGGTGCCAGTCGCAACGCGTGTCTGGAACTGGGGGACGAGCTCCCCCTGGATCGCTGTGAGGCCGACGCTCAGGGAGTCCTTGCCCACCTCGAGGGCGAGCTGCGGCAGGTCCGGTGTGACCGGTGTGACGGCCGTCCCGTCTTCGCTCAAGGAGAACGAGAACACGAGGCGGTGCCCGGAGACGGCGGCGATCTCGTGGCCGCCGGCGGTCGCCACGGTCGGCCAGGCGACGCCGGTCACCGAGCCGAGGAAGCGCGACGTGCGGATACGTCCGTCGGCGGGAGCGGTCAGGGGCCCGACGGCGGTGGCCGTGACCACTCGGCCAGGCCCGAGGACGGGAGGCACCGCTGTCAGGGCGCCGGCCCGGACGAGCGCGACGGGGCCGGCGACCGTGAGCGCGAGGAGCGCTGCGAGTGATGCCCCCTTCCAGAACTTCACCGACACCGAACGGTCGCAGCACCGGCGCCCCGCGCGACGCGTGCGAGCCGATTTCTCGACGCGGACTCCCCCCGGGCGGGCTTCTCACCGTGGAGTCACTGGCGGAGCTGCTCGCGGTCGAGGTCAGTTTCGTGCGGCGCCTGGTCGCCGAACGACGGGTCCCGTACTTCAAGTTCGGCCGCTACGTGCGTTTCGACCGACACGACGTCGCGCGCTGGATGGAGTCCCAAAGGATCGCCGGCGCGGGAGAGCGGTCCGGCCAGCGAGAGGAGGTGCGATGACCGCCTCGGAGGCCATGGGACGCGCCGGCAGCGGTGCCATCGGCTCGCTGGCGGGATGGCTGCCCCCTGCCCGGCGCGGGCGAACGGTGTCAAGGTCGGCACGACGTGCCGCCTTCGGGCGGAGCGAAGCGGAGCACCTTGACGCCGGGAGACGCGCCGGGCACCTCCCCGTACTCGACGGCGCTCGTGGGTGTGCAGCGCTCGACGACACGGCGATGGGCCTCCGGCACGTCGAGGGCTGCTGCCGCGGCGGGGTCAGCGCTGGAGCCGGTGCAGTTCCCAGAACCGACGTCGAGAGCAGGAGGAAGCCGTGACGACCAAGACGAAGAGCTTCGGGTCGGGCCGGCGAGAGGGCCACGACGCCTCGCGCTATTACGCACGGACACTCGGTTTTGTGACCGAGACGACCGAGACGGAGACGAACGTGCCCGCCGTCGAGAACAAGGTTTTCTGCCACTCCGCAGAGCGGATGCCCGAACTGCCCGACGACTCGGTCGCGCTCGTGGTGACCTCGCCCCCGTACCACGTCGGGAAGGACTACGACTCCGACGCCAGCTTCGAGGAGTACCTCGCGCTTTTGGAGCGGGTCCTTTCGGAGTGCTATCGGGTGCTCCAGCCCGGCGGACGCGCCGTCGTGAACGTCGCGAACCTCGGGAGGAAGCCGTATGTGGCGCTGTCCCACGAGGTGACGGCGCGGATGGTAAGGATCGGCTTCCTCCTACGCGGTGAAGTGATCTGGCGTAAGGCCAAGTCGGCGAGCGGGAGTTGCGCATGGGGAAGCTGGCGCTCTGCCAAGAACCCGGTGATCCGCGACGTCCACGAGTACTGCCTCTGCTTTTCGAAGGGACGCTACGACCGCGTGGTCAAGGGGATGAGCGACATCTCTTCCGAGGACTTCCTCGCCTCGACGCTCTCGGTGTGGGAGATCCCGCCCGAGTCCGCCAAGAGAGTCGGTCACCCGGCGCCTTTCCCGGTCGAACTTCCCCGACGGGTCATTCAGCTGTACACGTACCGGGGCGAGTGGGTGCTCGATCCGTTCATGGGCAGCGGGACCACCGCTGTGGCGGCGCTACAGACCGGGAGGAGATGGCTCGGCTACGAAACGAATGCCGGGTACTGTCGGATCGCCCAACACCGTGCCCGATCGGCCGCGTCGGTGGTGCCGCTCCCGCTGGAGATCCCGGACGGCGAGGTGCTGGCGTGAACGGCGGTGGCAACAGGCTCGCTCTTCCGAAATGTGCTGGGTCCGGAGCAGCAGATCAATGGGGCGGTCGAACTGCGGGCATGTCAGGTGCGGCCCGGTTGGCGCGCGGCTCAAGGGACGAGCTTGCCGACGAGCTTGCCGCTCGGCTCCAGCGCGCGCTCCGGGATGCGGGGCCAATGCTGATGCCGGCCCTGCTCCCGGTGCTCGTCGACCTCCTTCGTGACGGTCGCTCCAGCGACTCCAGCACCCCTCCGACGACCGCGCTGTTACCTGTCGAGGAGGCGGCGAGAAGGCTCGGCATCGGACGGACGTCCACCTTCGGGCTGATCCGGTCCGGCGAGCTCCGATCCGTGAACGTCGGGCGCCGACGCCTGGTCCCCGCCGACGCTATCGAGGAGTGCGTCGCCGGACTCGGCCCAGCCGTACCGAAGGGGTCGGGTGAGACGACCGTTTCGTAGCGTTCGAAATTTGCCGGCTACAGGGAGGCGAGCTAGGTGGCGACGATCCTGAAGCGAACGGTCGCGGACGGGGGTGTCCGCTACGACGTGAGAGTGCGGATCGACGGGCGCGTCGTGACGCGCACGTTCCACAGGAGGAGAGATGCTGAGGCGTGGGTAGCGACGACCCTCGCGGACCGGCTACGCGGCGTCGCGGTGGACCCCCGACGCGCGCGCATATCGGTCCGCGAGTACGCCGAGGAGTGGCTGCGTCAGCGGGCGGATCTCTCGGAGCGCACCACCGAACTCTACGCGTGGCTGCTCGCGAAGAAGATCCTCCCCGCGCTCGGCGGAATGCAGCTAGGCAAGTTGAGCCCCGGCACCGTCCGAAGCTGGCATGCTGCACTCGCGAAACAGGGACCGTCGACTGCCGCGAAAAGCTACCGGCTCCTCTCGGAGATCTTGCGTACGGCCATGTTCGATGAGATCGTAACCCGCAACCCCTGCCAAGTGAAGGGGGCGGGCAACGAGAAGCCAGCCGAGCGACAGGTCGTGAGCGTCGTCCAGATCGCTGCACTGACTGACGCGATGCCTGAGCATTTACGCGTCGTCTTGTTGCTCGCCGCGTGGTGCCAGCTTCGACGGGCGGAGATCATGGGACTCCGCCGACGCGACGTGAACCTCCTCCACGGGATGGTGACTGTCGAGGAGACCAGGACGCGCCTGATGACGGGCAAGCTTGTGGTGAAGGGGCCGAAGACCGAGAGCGGTCGGCGAACGGTGACGATGCCACCCCACGTCGCCGAGGAGCTCGGCCGCCATCTTGATGCGTATGTCGGGTCTGATTCCGACGCGCTGATAGTGGCGGCTTCCGGTCGGGCGGTCGATCTTGCGTGGGACAAGGCACGCAAAAGTGTGGGCGAGCCGGGCCTCCGCCTACACGACCTTCGACACTCCGGGCTCACGCTTGCCGCAGCCACCGGTGCCACTGTGGCCGAACTGATGCACCGTGCGGGGCACTCGTCGCCGGACGCAGCGCTTCGGTACCAACACGCAACGCGTGACCGAGACCGCGTGATCGCGGATGCGCTGGGGGAACTCGCGGTCTCGGCGAAGGTGACGATGGAAGGGCAGGGAGACGCCGGCAAAGGCCGGGTCATGCTGCGTCGAGACCAAGACGAGCCGCACGAATAGAGCCGCACATGTGTACCGGTCGACCGTGCTGCCCGGTGACGTCGGGCAGGTCACACAAGGGAAGAACCTGAAGAGAGGTGGTACCCCTCCTCAGACCGAGCGGCCCGGCCTACGATTCGATCCGATATATAAGGACTCAGGCCAGGGGGGTTCGATGGAACGGGAGGTGAGGCGTCTCAAATTGGGTGGGACTAGGGAGAAGATCGGCGCCTCGCTCGCGGGCTGGGCGATCGACTCCGAAGAGTAGGAGAGACTCACCGTGCGGACAAGACTCTGGAGCTCAAGTGAGCCGTCATGGGGGGAGGGTCTTAGCTCTGCTGACCGCGTTCGATGGGCGATGCGCGCCATCGGTGTCTGTCTCATCGTGGCTGGCGTCGTTCTCTTCTCCCTGCACCCGCACGTGTCATATGTCGGATACGCAACAAGGTCCGGTGCGCGAACTACGCGCAGCTCGACTTGCATCAGTCCTTGGAACGAGTTCTCGGGCCACTACTATCCCGCGGAGGGGGTCAGGAACGTTTTCCAATCAGCGGACCTGCGCCTAGCAAGCGCGGCATGCCAAGCAGCCATCTCCGGGCGAGCACATGTGGGATGGTTACTTCTCATCCTTGGCGTCGTTGTGCTGCTGGCCACTCTCCTTCCATGGAGTCGGAACCGACTTACCGCAGTCCCTTCGACTGGGCTCGTGGAGTACGACCTACGCAGATGGCCAGCGGGGGCCGTGGCTGACCTGCTCGCAGCACTCGCTCAAGAGCGCATCACCTACTCGTGGGACGCTGGTGCGGCGACGTTGAAGGTCGACCCTCTGTGCGAGGATCGCGTCAATCTGCTCGTGATGCGGTGAAGTCCGACTCGAAGCGCAGCGGCGGCAGCCATGGGAGCAAGCCAACCCCGCCCATGCGCCATCGCTTGTTCTGCAAGAACCAGGAATCGATGCTCTCGCTTGGGGCTTCGGAGTACGTTGCGTGTTCTCTCGAAGACAGCGGGGCTTCAGCCCTTGTTCGGATTCGCTGGGGCATTCGGATCGGGCGCGCTGCCTAGCTTAGAAACACCACGCAGCGAAGTCGGAGTTTGAACGTCGAAGATCGCGTCGCGCCAAATGAGAAACTCCCGAACCACACTTTGGGGGCTCTTCCTCTGACTTGGTGGGGAGTTCGACTAACGCCAGCGCTGCCCAGCGGTCGTGTGCGGCGAGATTGTCTGAGCGCAATGAGGCGGTCTTCGCCTGGCCGGGTGCGCCGACAGCTGCGGCCACGCCGGTCAGGGCTGCTCCGGCGAATGCGACGACTGCGACGACGGTTCTTCCGGTGGACGTGAGTGACTGACTGGCCGCGCCAGCAGCCCCCGAAGCAGCCGCCGCAAGGAGCGCTAGTGCGACTGACCAACCACGCCATCTGCTTGCCCTCCGTGACCACTTCCCGCACTCATGCCACGCCTCCTCGCGGAGCTGCGTCAGGACTTGTCGAAGATCAGTTGGAGCGCCTCCTTGGAAGCGAAGCCGAGGAACGCCCCGATCACGTCGAGGCCGCGGAAGGAGTCTCCAAGGCAAACCCGCGACCGTTCGCGGCGCCTTGCTCGCTTGAGGCCCGTCTGACGGCGCTGCCACGATGGTATCTCGATGGACAGCAGCGCGCTCTATCGCTGCGAAATTCAACCTGCAGTCCTAGGCAAAGCACTACCGGTGAATCGCCGCCGACCTGTCACGGAAAAGAACCGATGGCAGCTCGTTGCGACCCTGGAGATAGTCGAGAGTTGCGCCAAAGCCCTGTCGACGGCGAAGCTTGGCTTGCAGCGCCTTCGTCAGCCTGCCTCCTCGGTACGTTGCAACGATTGCCCCACGCACGACGACCGGATTGTGTTCGGATAGCGCGATGCGCTCGATCGCATCCGCATCACTGGTCCGCCCGCTCAAGACGGTCACGTTGGCGGCAATAGCTCGCAAGTATGGCGCAGAGTTCAGATTCTGCAGGAATCGTCGAGCAACAGCAACCAGGCTCGCGTCGCACGCCATTGGGCTCTCGAGGGCAGCTGCCAGAAGCCAGGCAGACACAAAGTCCGACGTGTTGCGGTCGTCGTCGCCGAGGTATATCGCCATGCGTTGGGCGACTTTCTGGTCACCTATCCAGTGTGAAAGATACCTGGCGGCCTCCTTTGCTACAGGACCAAGATCCTCAAGTCGCTTGAGCGTTAAGTCCACCGCAGCATCGGCCGCTAACCTGTGTAGACGTATCAGGCTGTACTTGGCCTTACGCTGATTGAGTTGCCCTGATGCACGCACGGCCTGCCGGAACACTCCTAGCAGGTACTCCGGGTCCTGCTCGGGGTCGTCCTCGTCCGCGTCTTCGCCGTACCCTGCTGGTGCCGACCTGAGGTCTTCTCCTGCCAACTCGGTCATCGCCCTGTCGTATGGCAGTGCTTCCGTCTTTTGCGTGGAGAGTGGCAATCCGTGGCGGTAGCACGTGTCACCGATCAGTTGAAGTGCGGCGACCGCTCTGGCACGACTCGAACTGATGACGATCATGTCGTCCATATAGCGAAAGTATTCGACGCCAGGGATCGCGAGGAGTGACTCGTCGAGCTCCACCAAGTAGAAGTTCCCCAACTTGCGAGACGCGTCAGGGCCTTGTGGCAGGCCCCGGCCCGAACCGTACGTCCAGGCGCCGAGCATTGCTCGAAGCACTTGCACGTGTCCGGTCGGAACTCCGGACTCACTCAGAAGGTCGAAGAGTCGTCGATGATCAATGAAGTCGAAGTAACGGGTGATGTCAGTCCGGATCATCCAGCCGCGGCAGTGTTCGAGCGCGGCCCTAGCATCCCTGCGAAAGGCGAGCCAACGTTGAACCGCGCCCTGTTGACGTCTGCCCGCGCTTCCAGTGTCCGGACGCGATGCGTAAGCCTTTGGGCTCAGCCGCCCTTCGGTGATCGCCTCCAACTCTTGCACGAGTCCCTGATACGCAACTCGGTCCGGAAGCGTCAGATCGATCCCGTTTCTCACAAACAGAGGCGACTTGGGGACACGAACCTCTAGAGGAGGATCTGGCTCGACAAGCAAGTCGATCTTTTCGGCAGCCGCGATCAGGAGCTCGTCCTGACTCGCGAGCTCGTCCTTGAAGAACAAGATGTCAGGTGCCCAAACGTCCTTTGGCAAATCCTGCTTGTGGAGGTGGGACAAGGCGCGACGAAGATCCAGGATGCCGGAAGTGGCGTATGGGCCTCGGCCCGAGCGGGCGGGCATCCGTGGAATGCTCTTCGAATCAACAGTCCACGAGCGTCCCACCTTCCGACAGAGGAGTTCTCCCGACGCACAACGACGTCGGACTGACGCGACAGATAGACCGATTCGGGCCGCTGCCTGCTCCACGCTGATGAATTCGGTATCGCTCATAGTGATCGCTTGCGCTCACAGTGAGCGTATCAGACTGGCACAAGTTCTAGCGCGCACGAGCGAGGTCGAGGTAACGAATGACTCCAGTCTGCAAGGCACTCCCTTGCTGGTTGTTCGGGCGGTGGATTGTCGGACGCGCCGGTCCCACTGCCTGGTCGATCACGAGCTTGGGCAACCTGGGCGTCTCACTAGCCGCCCGGGGCTCTTGCCCTCATTGTGGCGTTGCACGGGCATGCAACTTTCGCGAGCGCAGGCCGGTCGAAGGCTATCTGAGGCCGCTGACACCCCGAAGCGACCCTCCCAGAGCTCGGCGCCCCGGCCTCGATGGACTGTCGCCGGGGCTAGGCACTCAGCTCGGGGAGCCCTGGGCGGAACGGAGGCGGCTTGTCGCCTGCCGGGTGCGCGCGAAAACCGCGCGATGGCGTCGCGGAAGCCGAGAAGGGTGGGTGACAGGTGGCCTCCTGAGCAGGGAAATCTGAAGAGCGGGCGACGGGAATCGAACCCGCGTTCTCAGCTTGGGAAGCTGATGTTCTGCCGCTGAACTACGCCCGCGAGCGGTGGTCACACTATCGTCTGGCCCGCCATGGCTCCTTCCGACTCCGCCGGG
>Ga0307373_10013513_pt1 | contig 11403 bp, 17 predicted proteins | sample OX2MG_FD_202534 | JGI IMG/M metagenome (GOLD analysis project Ga0307373, IMG submission 202534) | Soil microbial communities from Risofladan, Vaasa, Finland - OX-2 | ecosystem: Environmental > Terrestrial > Soil > Coastal area > Acid sulfate soil | place: Finland: Risofladan, Vaasa | collected... | reverse complement strand
TCACTATATGAAATAGGCTACGTATCCAACGGAAAAAACGTGGTTTTGATTGACAATGACAGATCCAGAGTCATTGAGAGATGCGGTTGGACGCACCTTAGAGCCTAATGTTTTTTAGTCAACTGTGAAGCACGGGTCTAAATCCAACTCATAATATGTTTTATAAGCATGAATGGACTAATCAGGACATGCCAGATGAGAAACCCGCAACCATAAAGAAGAATATTCAAGCACCAACAAAGGCGCAAGAATCAGTAGGCGGACCAAGACAATTGAATGGTAGTCAGGAAGCCCCAAAAACAACTAGTGCTTCCATATCTCCTGCAAAATCTAGACCTAAAACAGATTAATTGTTTATTGGTTCAAATCTAAAATCTTTTTTCAACCTTTCCATCATGTCAGGAATTTCTTTTATCAATTGCTTTTCATACTTGCCCATTAGTTCATAATACGCATATGCAGATTCAGTAATCGTCTTTTCTCTATCCTGTATTTCTGAAGTTAACGTCAAATAATAATTATGCTTTTTTATTCTTGTAAAAATATCCTGAACTTCTTGTTGTAATTCATATGTTAGAAAATTTATTTTTCCCGAATTTATGAGACTATCATATATATCGTGATTCAAAAACCTATTCATGAAATAGACATCTTCTTTCCCCGCCATTTGTAGTTTTTTTAAATCTTCTTCGTGTTTTGTCTCATCTAATCCCTTTGATGCATCATGTAATTCCCCATACAAATTTCTTGAAATTCGAGAACGTTCTTCTTCTTCTTTCTGACGTCTTTCGTTTTCTCTTATTCTTACATCGTTAAAATATTTGACAGGTGCTACAACTAGTGCTACCAATGTACCAACAGCAGCCCAGTTAAGCAAAGCTTCCTTACCTTCAAAGGCTTCTGGTGCTGACCAAATTGTAAACCCTCCAAAATTGAAATCTGTTGATGGTGGTGGGGAAAAAGGCATTCCACGTAGTATTACATCAACTATGATAAGTACGACAGATGCCCCTGCAAAACCCCCTTCTTTCGCAGATCCAATTTGAAATCGTTTCAAAAGTCGTAAGAACGGCAGAATGATTCCAGTCCCTATTACCGCATTATTCAGTACTATCCCAATCCAAAAAACTATCGAGTCAGTTTTATTCAATCCAAAATAGATTATAACAAGTACAATACCAATACCTAAACCAATTCCAAATCCTTTTCTATAATTCCAATTCATCTTATTTTTTCAATCAATCAATCCTATAACTTCTTTCCATTAGTCATCATCCACCCCCCCTGCCAAACGACAATCAACGAAGTTGAAGGAGTGCGGAGCGAAGCGGAGTCCCTGCAAACGAAACATAGTGTAGTGCGCAGTCATTCGTAGAATGACGAAGTCCCTCAACGGCGAGCGAGCGAGGCGAGTCTGCGAAGCAGACGAGAGGCTGCCAACGGCAGCCGTCCGAAGCGAGCAAGAGGGAAGACGGCACGAGGTAAATCGTGCCGTTCGAATAAATGAGAATTATGGACTTGGAACAAAAAGAGGGATGCAAGACGGGTAGCCCGTAGGGTGTGTCTGCTGGGTGAATTTTTGTGGAAAGGACATAATCTTTCCTCTTGCTCGGTGAGTCCGCCCCGTAGGGCTGGCAGGCATGAGCAAAGCGATTGCCGTAGCCAGAGGACGAGTGAGCGAGCCGTTGTTAGACAAGAAGCGAAGTCTCAAGAGGGGTGTCACGAAGTGACGGGGTGAATTGAGACAGAGCATTATTGTTTTTTCTAAAGTTACGATCAAAAATACATTTACATCAAATTCAAAAATATTTTGTGCTTATGCACCAGTTGCGTTTTCAGGATTTGCAATTGCTACTGATACACCGCTGGGTACATCATATACAGGCATTCCATCTGCATCAAACTTATCAAGAAATCTACTAACTTCTGTAACAGAAAGTTTTATTTTCAATTTCTGTCCCGTTTTTATAATTCTGTATACATTCCATGGTTCATGATTTGTAGTTGCGTGAACTTCATATTTTTTACCCACTATTCTTTCTCCGGGTTTTATGTTTGGTTCACCTCTAGAAGTTACAGGCGCATATACTACCCACAGAGGAGGTGATGTTTTAAAACTAAGACTATTTTTGTTATATGGATCTCGAATCACTTTTTGTAAAATTATTCTTCCTCGTATAGTAGTGCCATCTTTTAATTCATATCGATTCCAATCTTCCTGTTCGATTGAAAAATCCAACTCCTCATGGTCTCTCGGCATGGGCTGTTGAGGTTGCGGTTGTGCCATTAAATTACTTAGGCAGTGGTTGTTTCATTTAACTCTGTTGGTTTATACTCCATTGCAGGAGTGTTTGTTGCAGTTACACCATCTTCTTCATCAATGGTTACTGTATCAGAAGTTTGTATTGTCACATCACGTTCTTTTTCGGTATTATCTCCAATGGAGACATATCTGCTATGAAATCCCTCAAAACATTCTTCTTTTTTCAAACTTATAGTAGGCATGCTAGTACTAGAAAAATTCTATATATAAAGTGGAGGATTGATTTTTCCATAAGACACGTACAGTTCTAGGAGTGCTTTATAAAATCCGTAATCAATTTGACAATATCATAACCCAGTGCTCTAGTAAGTGTAAAGAAGATAAAAGCAGAATACACAAAGACATTAACATATGATTTTAGAGTGCGTTTATCGTATTCTTCATTAATATCAATCGTATTAAATTGGTCTTTAAAACTCAAAAAATTTAGTCTAAAAGTTTCTGTGTTCTGAACTTTAAAATTAATTTTAAATCTATGAAATTTTCCACCTCCAATATCTGTTGGATCAGGTAATTCTTCATCTGGCAAATAAGAATCCAATTCCTCTTTGAATTGTTTAGGATTAGTTTTATCATCTAATGTGTATCTTATTGTAACATTAGTTGGAAAAACCAAGTTTTTCAGATTAAGAACATTTACTATTTTATTTAACAGTGATTCATTAATTTTTTCTGCAAAAATATCTAATTGCGGATTTGATGCTTTATACATTTCAAGATTGGTATTTAGTGATTCATGATTTTTTGTCTTAATTGTAAATTTATATCTAAAATGATTTCCATCTCTTACAAATTCAGGTTTTGGTAATTTTTTATTATCGGGAAGAATATGTTCTATTTCATCTATTAGTTGTTGTGATAAGGTTTGTCCTAATGTTAATCGAATTGTTACTTTATCATCAAATATTCTTTTCAATATGTACTTTATTTGTAATGCTCATTATTATGCTAACAGATCAGTTAACGATCTTATGATATGCAAGAACCGATGTTATAGTATTGGTTCATTTTCGTCTGCTCTCGCCTGCTTGTCAAACCTCTTCCACATGAGCACTCCAATTCCAACAGCAATGACAAATGATATTGCCTTTATGAAAAAAACACCTTCCCAAATTAGTGGATTAAACTCATGTGTTAATCCATATTGCGATATGTCATAAACTACTGCAATAATAGCGCCGACAAACACTCCTCTTGCGCCCCAACGATAATCTTTGTTTTTGTGTTGCACATACAACAATTTCATCAAAGATATAAAAAGAAAAATAACTTTAAGTTGAAGATTGTGTACATTATGTCGTCTAAATAGACACAAGTGAAAACAATGGATAACGAAACCTATGAAGAAATAGCGGAATTAGTGGAAGCAAGTCTCAAGAGTGGAACGTCTATGCAGACTCTAAAGGAATGCATAGGTCAAGTAACTCTTAGAAGATGGCTGTTGGAGTTGCCTAAAAGGACACAACGCAAACAGCACCTGAAACCACTAAAAAGGAAGTAGTTACTCTCTGTGTGCGTTCGATAACCAGTAGGCGCACACACCTATCATTTAACAAGAATGTTTTATCAGATTTTCCATGAATGGTATTGTTTCGGTACACCTTAATGCAAAATACACTTCAAATATTGAAAAAGATATTGTAACCCCTGCCAGAAAACTAGTATCTCGTTTTGTGAAAGCAGTAATCAACGCAAGCATCCCGACCATTGCGACAAGGAAAACATAAAGAACTGCACCATCAAGTAATGCAGGTATTTTTGTAACTACCTCAATTTCAGTTTTTGAGTCATAGAGAGAAGTACCATATATCAAGGCGGAATAGATGAAGATGCCTGTAAAAACTCCAAGCATCAATTTTTGCCATGTTGGCAATACTATCTTTCCGAATATCAGTTGTAATATTTTTCTCTTAACATCTTTTGGAGTATTTTTTCGAATATCTTTCTGAACATCCTGCGGAATATCTTTCTGATTATTTTTCTCAATATCTTCACGAAATGCATAGATTAGAACAATCAAACTTATAAAAAATGGTATCAATGGGGATAATAGCGATCCTGTTGCTGTAACCATTTGAATAATCCACTTTTAATGATTAATAAGGAATTGTCTGCAATTTATTTTCGTTTCAATTTTTTTATTTTCATGCGTTCAATCAACTTTAATTTTTCATTAGCATCTACATCGTTGTCATAAGTATCATCAATCAAGCCAAGCATGAAATTTAGTATTTCATCAATCATGTTTTTCGCCTATTTTTCTTGAAAGTGTAGTAAAACAGACCTTCCAAAAATACGGGTATGCTAACACTCTCCGATCCTGCAAGTATTTCCAAGTATTCTAGAACCTCTGCAAAGGATACCTCTCCAAGTAAGTATAACACAGAGGCAAATAGCCCACTAATAAAAAAGAAAGCGGTCGCCAATGCGACGACCTGCAACACTACTATTACCTCTTTATGTCGCATCACTCAAAGGTTTTTGCCCTTCTAACTTTGCCTGTCTTGCAAACTCTGCAATTTTTTCAGATATGGTGGCAACATCTTCTGTTCCTTGATAGACCTTACATGCTTGGTCGTAAAACTCTTGTATTGCACGTATTCCTAAGTCCATAGACAAAATGGTAATTTGCTGTCGCACATACTTTTTTAGTGCAGTAGTCAGCTCGCCAGTCCAAACTTCAACGCTTGAAACCCCGTTTTCCTCACGAATGTAGACTGCATAACTTGTCTCCTTATCTGCGGTCGTAATCGTCTGTATAGTTCCAACTTGTCTTTTTACTTTTCCCATCGTCGCAAATACTTCGTATTGCTTTTCTCCAATCTGTGTTCTCCTGTAAACTCTTTCATAATTCATAGTTACACCAAATAATATTATGTGATGCAAATAACTAAAAACCTGTTACATAGAATTCGTTTATCTCAATAAATCATTTTAAAAATTCTTTAGATAAAATATTTCAAAGTATAACCGATTAAAAATGCTCCCACCGCAGATAGAATGGCAATTATTATTTGCTCTCTCCTTGCCTTTTTTTGTTGTTTCTTCATATCTCCTTTGAGACTGCGTAAAGCAGATGCAATTTTTTTTAACTCAGCATTATTTTCATTCTTATTGACTTCTACAAGTAAATCTGTAATGGATTTGAGAATCTCTGTAAAGCCCACGATGTCTTAAATTAAAATCAATATAAAAACAAACCCGACGGCAGATATTACGATAACAAATTTCTTTTTCCAATTCTTAGATTTTGCATCATAACTAGCCTTGTTGACTGCTATCATATTTTTAATAGATGGATTATTCATCTTTCCTCTTGTTTGATATGCTCCTCTAAAGACATAAACGAAAAATGAAATGATTAGGATTCCTGGCACAAATGCCAACAAGCCTATTTCGTTTAAGGTGACACCCAAACCTATCACTATACTAACAATACCGAGAATGACTAGCCAGTATTTTCTGCTAAATCTATCTACGATCTTGTGCGTTTTGCCCTCAATTTTTTGCCATGCCTTGAACTGCTCTCGTGTCCAGCCATCTGGTATGTCTCTGAAATACTTGAACCTAAAAAATAGAGGTAGACCGATAAACAAAACAATTAGCACACCAAATAGCCAGCCATAGTTTAGCGCATCCTGTCCTTTAATTCCTAAAAGACCCATTATTCCAAATGCAAAGATCAAACTCAGAAAAACCCAAGCCTTACTTGATGTAAAATGAAACAGATGTGAGAAAAAATTATCACTGGTTTTACTCCAATCTCTAGGAATTTTTATTTTATCCAATTCTTCAAAACCTCATCAATTTCTGGAATTAGGCAGACTTTTGCCTTGCCACTATTGACAGCAACAAGGTAAGAGTATCTCTCCTTGACTTCCTCATTTGGTATTATGATTATGATGGGTTTATCATAACCCTCTAAGCGTTTATCAAATTCTCCCAGACTTTTCTTTCTTCCTGTCTCGCACTCTTGATAGTATGTCTTCTCGTTTTTTTCAATTGCAAAGTCAGGCTCGCTTACACCTCTGACTGCGGTCTTTACGATCCTGCATGAGCATGCAATATTTTCTTTTTCAGTTTCTTTCAACATTAAATTATGAAACTGCTCTGTATCTGGTAACGAGTAATATGTTACAACTTTTTTCCGTAGTTGTAATTTATCTTCAATTAATTTTCCTTCGTTAAGTAATTCTCTTAGTGGTTGCCTTACCTTAACTGCATCTTTAGAAGATAATTTGACAGCCTTAGCAATCTGATAACCATAAAGAGATATGTTTGATTTTTCCAAGACCGAAATTATTTTCTCTTTTAAATTTTCTTCATTTTTATTCTCTGGTTTTACCACTTCTTGTATTTCAGCAACAAAACTTTCTTCTGTATTTCTTAAAACAGATTGTGCCTTTGCAATTAATTTTAATTCCTTTAGTCTTTCGTAATTCAATTTAAAAACAGGTATTACATCTTCCCCATGTTCATATTTCAAATCAATAAACTCAAAGTCAGAAAGTAATCTAACACCATCTCTAACAAACGCCCCAAATGCTCTCTCAATTGCATTCATGTCCTTATCATTTGCATTTCTAAAACAGAAAGGCGTGCCAAAATGCCCTCGATAGTCTTCGTCAATATGAGTATAGTTTTGCGTTATGCAGAGTAGGTGGATGTAATAAGCACCCTGTAATAGCAACGTCCCGATTATAGAGTTCTGCTGTCTTGCTTGGAGTAAGTGCCAAGCCTCATCTATAACGACATAGATTTTTTCTTCATTCTGCGCTTCCTCTTCAATACGTGCTATCTGCCTAAGATACATCTCGGCAAAGAAGATTTTTACCTCTTCGGACTTGAAATTTCCCAAATCCAAGACAATATTTCCACTTCTAAAGTTAACACTACCACTTTTTGCCTCTGCTGTTGCTCTCTGTAATAATTGCACTTTTGATTTTACGATGGTAGTAATGTTATCATCCCACTGACCTTTTCGTGCTACTTTTTCAAGTATTGTAAAAAATTCTTCAAAACTTTTTGGTTTCTGTTCCATGACATCATTTACTTTTGTTAGGATCGTATCTATCATCAGACCCCTTAAAGAAAGGTCTGCAAAAAACGCCGTTCTAAATGCCTCTAAAAAACTCTGTCCATCTACAAACACATTTGGCACATGTTGTGATACATCTATCCATGAATAGCCAATATCGAAATCTCTTTTTTCAATGGTGAATTTTTTAAATGAAATAATGATTTTCCTATGTGGAAGTGTCAGACACAAATATTCTCCAAGATTTGTTTTGCCAACTCTTGCTCCGCCATTTACTGAAATATTTTTATTTGATTTTTCTAGAACATGATTTACAATATCATAACTTTTTGTGCCAACACTTTCTTTTTTTATCTGCAAAAATCCGTCCAACTCATCATTCTTAATTCTGCGTATTACTGCAATAATCCAATTTTCATGCTTTTCCTTATTCCCAAAGATTTTCCATCTAGCCAAAACAAAAACCCCTACTGCTACAACTATGTAATAATGAAAATATGCAAGCAACAAAACTAACGAAGTGATGATAAGCCACTTTGCATAATGAACGTCTCTCGGTAGGTGTCTTATTGAATCGCCTTTTACTATTAATTATGTGACAAAAGGTATTTGAAACCATACTATGTCACACCAGCAATAACTTTCTTCTTTCTGATTTTCTGAACTAACGCATAAAGTTCCTCATCTGTCATTTTATCAATTAACCCACACACCTTTGGACAATCAGTTTCTTTCAGCTCTTTGTCGAGTTCCTGCGTTTCTAAATCGGTTAAGACAATATCGATTTTATGCGATATTAACAAACGCCTTCTGACAAGTCTGTGAACGTTGTAGCCACTCAACGTAAATCGCTCCAATCTCTTTCGTCTAGTGCCTTCTGTGCCATTTTTTTCAAAGCCTCACGACTATCATTGGAATTCTTTACAATTACCTTGACATCTTCGGGGTTGTTTGCAATCCACTTTAGGATTTTCTCCCAGTCTCTTGGGAATCTTTTTTTCACATCTGCCCAGAGTGTGTCATCCCAATTTCGAAATGATGTATCTTCTTGGATCTCCGTCTCTATTCTCTGTCCGCTTTGGAAATTGGTAGTCCTCTCTGTTCTAGTATTAGAAAGACTAGAAGAATATGATGAAGAATAGTAGGGTGAAGGTCTTCTTCTTGTTCTCATGGTTAACCCCAATACAATTATGCTTGTAACAATTATGCCAGAAATTAAAACAACCCACCAAGTTTCATCATTACCTGTTACCACTTTTTGTGGTTCTACAACTTGTTGATTTGTGATTTCATGCATTATAGAATGCTGAACTTCTGCATGTGTAACTATTGGCGGTGACTCTGATGTTTGTCCTTGTATTACATTTGGATTTGTTGGAACAAATCTACCTTGACTTGATGTTATCGGATCTCTTTGTATGTTAAAATTCTGTATAGAATTTTGTGATGTATCACATGGAATAAAATTATATTTCTGATAACCATATGGCACTGCCTTCATGCAGTTATGTGATTTAGGTTCTACTCCATTATCATAGATCAATGCATTTGCTGATGTAGTCATTAAAATTCCAAGAAAAAAGAAAATTGAAAGGGCTATTGTAATATTCATGCCGTCAGCACCCCGCCACGCTTTAGCACTTGCATATAGGCAACTATGCAATTGTATTTTGTATCTGCATCAACATGGCTTTTCTTGTTTTTCTTGCAGACTAAACAAATCTGCTCATTCATTTTCAACACTTTCCTTGTCGGATTTTGAAACAGCCCAGAGGCTTACCTGAAATATCTCCTCTGTGCCATCCATTTTTCTTCTCTTAGCTACTCCGACAAAAGATGGACGAGTCCCTTTTGGAATCTTTGTCATATAACTATTATAGTAAAATACAGATATAATACTTTAGTAACTTAATTTATTAGAAATTACTTAAGCACCTAATTAATAAACTACTTAGTAACTTAATCTATTGATATGATAGTCTCTCCAAATTTAGATGAAAAATGTAAAAAAATAAAAGAAATCATAGAGAAAAACATACACATAACATTTTCAGGAATACAAGAAGAAACCAAGTTTAATGATGTAACTCTATCATCTCATTTACGCCATCTTATAACTGAAAACCTTGTTGTCAATATTAATAGAAAATACCAATTAAACCCACACCAAATAACATTTCGTCCTCCTTTCTCAATATCAAATATTAAATTTGAAATAGAAATTATAAAAGAAGATGAGAAATACAATCATGTTCACCTCTCCCTTATTCGCAATATCACAAACGATGCAGATTCACCTCTAACCAGAATTCCATATCATCTTTACTTCTCAGCCATACCGATAAAATCTACAAGAGATATGGATTTTAAATGTCATCTCATAAAAGGAGGCAAACAAATCGAACTTTATGGGGAAAGTAATCAGCCAACTAATATCTTAGAGAATTATTCCTCTACAAAAAAATTCACTATTGATTTTCTCTCATATCCTCTCTACAAAAATGAAGAAATGACATTAAGCGTAGAATACAATACTATAATTGAAAAAAATACTCGACTCATGTGGGATCCGATAGTTCCTGCAAAAACTATGCAATTTGTTTTTTCCTTTCCTAAAAAATTTAGATACAATTTAATTATTTATGAAATAAACAAATATACTTTTGAGGAAACTTTGACCTCAATCAAACCCATATCACACACAACCAAAACTCATCATCAACTCAAATGTTCAATTCCACACGCACCTTTTCCAAATGCATATCTACAATTCAGGTGGACTAAACTAGCCTAATTCTCAATCCTTTTTAGTTATCATATCAAATAACGTGTCTATTTTTCCCTCTAACTCTGCAATCCTCTTATCCTTCTCATCTTTCAAATTCTTAACTTCTTGCTCTGCCTCAATCCTTCTTAGTTTTTCTCTCTCACTATCATCAATACTCAAATCGCCAACCACTTTCTTGAATTCTGCAAATAGATTTTCTGTAGTAGGCACAAAATAAGACGGGTCAAGATATGATTTGTGTCCTAAAAGGCGTTCTGAAACTGCCCATGAAATTTTATTATTCAGTTTTATGATGCTTGCATATCTTTTTCTAAATCCATGTGCTGACATTATGTTACATCTTACTTTGTTTATCTTCTTTCTACTTCCTGCTTCTTTGACTAACCTCTCCAATACAGCTTCAATACCTCGCAAAGTCAAAACCTTTACAGGCTGAATACCAATACTATACTCTGCTCTAAATATCGGACTATTCTCTGTTAGATACTCCCCATCCTTTCTTCGTTCATCTAGATATTCATCTAGAATCTTGCCAGCCTCTTGTGTCAAAAACCCAAAATATTCTTCGTTAGAGCCTTCATAGAATAGAATTGATTTGCAACCATCAGGCATATTTGCAAGATGTTTTATTTTCAAATCAGGTATTGCTCCGATCCTGCATCCCGTTGATGCCAAGAAATGAACTATTGCCCTATTTCTCTTACTTCCTGCACTTACAAGCATATTCTTAATGTCGTCATTCTGATACGCTGAATACCCAGCCTTCTTTACCTGCGTGGGTATCATTTTCTTGATACGCTTCCAATTCAAGACCTTATCTTGCATATCAAAGTATAACCTTAAACTTGCAATAGGTAATGGCAACGTATTAGGAGATAGACCCTTACGTTTCTCCATAACATAATCTTCTACTATTTCCTGTAAAGCGATCTCTTTCAATTGTAAAAGACCCTCTCCTGTAATCATGGGTTCAACATTTGTCTTACACCAACCCAAAAAGTCATTAAACCAATATCTGTAATGCTCTTTAGTAGCCTCAGACCTACAATATTTCTCAAAGACTACTAAGCCCTTATCCATATACATACTACCAAATCCCGATATTAAACCCGTGTCTGTCAATTTCCTAATGTTTTTTAAACCCGTTAAAGAGTCTTGAGATGTTGTCCACACAAGAAGCTAAGGAAAAATGGGGTATAGCTCACATTTTCAGTAGTTTTAACAATACCATAGTACACATCACAGATGTTTCCG